>Ga0265797_10005860_pt1 | contig 17730 bp, 16 predicted proteins | sample P2T30metagenome_FD_192433 | JGI IMG/M metagenome (GOLD analysis project Ga0265797, IMG submission 192433) | Plant litter microbial communities from East Loma Ridge, Irvine, California - P2 T30 | ecosystem: Environmental > Terrestrial > Plant litter > Unclassified | place: USA: California...
CCGCGCAGACGCTCGACATCCCGCGCTATCGCCGGCACCTCGACGTGGAGGCCTGCAGCTTCAACGAGGGCTGGGGCCTCTACTCCGAGCAGCTCGCCGACGAGATGGACCTCTACACCGACGACGTCTCTCGCCTCGGGATGCTGTCCTTCCTCGCCCTCCGCGCGTGCCGGCTCGTCGTCGACACGGGCATCCACCACCTGGGCTGGACGCGCCAGCAGGGCGTCGACTTCATGTGGGCGCACACCGCCACGACGCGCGCCCACGTGCAGAGCGAGGTCGACCGCTACATCTCCTGGCCGGGTCAGGCGCTCGCCTACATGATCGGCCGCCGCGAGATCCTGCGCCTCCGCGAGGAGTCGCGCCGGGCGCTCGGCGACCGCTTCACGCTGCCGGGGTTCCACGGGGTCGTGCTCGGCGACGGCGCCGTGCCGCTCTCCGTGCTGGAGCGCACCGTCACCCGCTGGCGCGACGCCGTCCCCGCCTGACATCCGACACCCGACCACCCACGCGACGAGAAGGACACATGGACATCACGATCAACGGCTGCCGCCTCAACGTGGAGGTGATGGGCCCGGAGGACGCGCCCGTCATCATCGCCCACCACGGCGGCGGCGGCATCGGCTCCCTCGCGGAGCCCCGCTCGACCTTCGGCCCGCTCGCCGACCGCTTCCGCGTCATCGTCTACGACGCCCGCGGCTGCGGCCGCAGCGAGGGCATCGAGCCCTACTCGCACGCGCAGTGGGCCGCGGACCTCGACGGGATCCGGCAGTGGGCCGGCGTCGACCGCGTCATCGTCGCAGGGGGCTCCTACGGCGGGTTCATCGCGCTCGAGTACGCGGTCGCGTACCCGGAGCACGTGAGCGGGATCATCCTCCGCGACACGTCGCCGGACGGGTCGAACCTCGAGCTGGCGTTCGAGAACGCGCGGAACCAGGACCGGATCGAGATCGACTGGGAGTCGTTCGACCGCTACTGGTCGGGCCGCATCACGTCCGACGAGGACCTCAAGGCGCGCTGGGCGGAGATCATCCCGCTCTACGACTTCGACTACGACCCCGTCCGGTCGGCGGAGCGCGTGGAGGCCGGCATCTACCGGCACGAGGCGCACAACTGGTGCTTCCAGCACAACTGGGGCGCCTACGACGTGAAGGACCGGCTCCCGGGCATCACCGTGCCGACGCTCGTGACCGTGGGGCGCCGGGACTGGGTCACACCCGTCAGCTCCTCGGAGACGATCGCGTCGCTCATCCCGGGCGCCGAGCTCGTCGTGTTCGAGCGCTCCGGCCACTCGCCGCAGACCGAGGAGCCGGAGCTGTTCCAGCAGACGCTCCGCACGTTCCTCGAGCGCGTCCACCCGAGCGTCGAGGTCGCCTGATGGACGTCGTCGTCATCGGCGCCGGCGCCATCGGCGGGACCTTGGGGGCCCACATGGCGCGTGCCGGCCACCGCGTCCTCCTCTGCGACCAGGACGCCGAGCACGTCGCCGCCATCCGCGAGCACGGGCTCCGCATCGAGGGACCGGTCGAGGAGTTCACCGTCCGCGTCGACGCGGTGACGCCCGACGGCCTGCCCGACCGCATCGACCACGCGATCGTCGCGGTCAAGAGCCTCCACACGGCGTCCGCGGCCGAGCTCCTGCGCGACCGGCTCGCGCCCCACGGCTGGGTGCTCACCGTGCAGAACGGCCTCACGGCCGACGTCCTCGTCGACGTCCTCGGTCCGGAGCGGGTGGTGTCGAGCTTCGTCAACGTCGGTGCCGACCTCCTCGGTCCCGGCCGGATCCTGCAGGGCAACGTCGCCGCGTTCCACGTCGGCGAGCTGGCGGGCGGGGAGATCACGCCCCGCGTCCGCGAGATGGTGGACGCCCTGCCGTACGCCCGGGCGACCCGCAACGTCCTCGGCTACCTGTGGGGCAAGGAGGTCTACGGCGCGATGCTCTGGGCGGGCGCCGTCTCCGACCTGCCCATCGCCGACACGCTCGACCGTCCCGCCTACCGTCCGCTCATGGTCGCGCTCGCCCGCGAGGTCCTCGCGCAGGCGCCCGTGGAGGTCGAGGGGTTCGACGGCTTCGAGCCGGACGACCTCGAGGGGTCGCTCGACCGGCTGGCGGCGTTCAACCGGAGGAGCGCCAAGACCCACAGCGGCATCTACCGCGACCTCATGGTGCGCCGGCGGAAGACCGAGGTCGACCAGGTGCACCGCGACATCCAGGGGCCGGTCTTCGACATGATCGTGGAGATGATCCACGACATCGAGGAGGGGCGCCGCACGTGCGAGGTCCGGAACCTCGACGAGCTGGCCTCGCGCGTCGCCGCCCTCCCGGCGGGAGGGTCCGCGCCGGTACGCTGACGGTCCGAGGAGAGACGAGGACGTCATGCAGGCCATCACCCCCTTCATCTGGCTCGACGGGCGCGTGCGCGAGGCCGCGACGCTGTACGCGGAGGTGCTGCCGGACTCCCGCGTCGTCGACCTGCCCGCGGGCGACGGTCCGGCGGGCTCCGCCACGGTCGAGGTCGGAGGCCTGCAGATCATCCTGTTCGACGGCGGCCCGATGTTCCCGCAGACGCCGGCGTTCTCGCTCTCGGTGCCCGTCGAGACGCAGGAGGAGCTCGACCGCATCTGGGACGCGCTCATCGCCGACGGCGGCGCCCCGAGCCGCTGCGGCTGGCTCACCGACCCGTTCGGCGTCTCCTGGCAGATCGTCCCGACGATCCTGCCGACCCTCCTCGGCGACCCCGACCCGGACCGCGCCGCCCGCGCCCAGCAGGCGATGCTCGCCATGGGCCGCCTCGACATCGCGGAGCTCGAGCGGGCGGCTGACGGGTCCTGACGCCGGCCCCGATGAGGCAGGCGCGAGTCGCCTCCGATCCGCTGCCGGACACGACGACGGCCGCCGCGCCTCAGCGCGGCGGCCGTCGTCGTGCGTCGTGCGTCGTGGGAGCGCCTACTCCCGCAGCGTCGTGATGTGCTCCCGGTACCACTCGACGGTGGAGCGGAGTCCCGCGTCGAGACCGATGGACGAGGTCCACCCGGCCTCGGCCAGCTTCGACACGTCGAGCAGCTTCTGGGGCGTGCCGTCCGGCTTCGTGGTGTCCCACTCCGTGCGGCCCTCGTAGCCGACCACGTGCGCGATGGTCTCCGCGATCTCGCGGATGGTGACGTCCGTGCCGGTGCCGACGTTCACCTGCTCGGGGCCGTCGTAGTGCTCGAGCAGGTGCAGGCACGCGGCCGCCATGTCGTCCACGTGCAGGAACTCCCGTCGCGGCGTCCCGGTGCCCCAGTTGGTGACGGACTCCGCGCCGGACGCCCGCGCCTCGTCGTACCGGCGGATGAGCGCGGGCAGCACGTGCGAGCCCTGCGGCGAGAAGTTGTCGCCGGGGCCGTAGAGGTTCGTCGGCATGGCCGAGATCCACGGCAGCCCGTACTGGCGGCGCACCGCCTGGATCTGCATGATCCCGGCGATCTTCGCGATCGCGTAGGCGTCGTTGGTCGGCTCGAGATGGCCCGTGAGGAGGCTGTCCTCGGTGATGGGCTGCGGCGCGAGCTTCGGGTAGATGCAGGAGGAGCCGAGGAACAGCAGCCGCTGCACGCCGTGCGCGAGCGCGGCGTCGAGCACGTTGACCTGGATCCGCAGGTTGTCGCTGAGGAAGTCGACCGGGTACGTGCTGTTGGCGAGGATGCCGCCGACCTTCGCCGCCGCGAGCACCACATGCACGGGCCGCTCGGCCGCGAAGAACGCGAAGACCGCGTCCCGGTCCTTCAGGTCGAGCTCGGCGGACGTCCGGCCCACGACGTCGGTGAACCCCTCGGACTCGAGCCGGCGGACGATGGCCGACCCCACGAGCCCGCGGTGCCCGGCGACGTAGACGCGCGCCGAGCGGTCGAGCGGCGCGGGCGTGAAGGCGACGGCGTCGCGCTCGTCCGTGGCGGGAGCGGCAGCCGCTGGGGCCGCGGTCACGCCTGGACCGGGGTCGGCTCGGCCGTGCCCCAGCTGGCGAGGCGCACCGTGTCGATCCACGGGCTGCCCTCGGAGGCCAGTGCCGCGATGTCGGCGTCGACCATGATGCGCGCGAGCATCGTGGTGTCGACGGTCGCCTCCCAGCCGAGCTTCTCGCGCGCCTTCGAGGCGTCGCCGACGAGGGCGTCCACCTCCGTGGGGCGCAGGTAGCGCGGGTCGAAGCGCACGTGCTCGGACCAGTCGAGCCCGGCGTGCGAGAACGCCGTCTCCAGGAAGTCGCGGACGGTGAAGTTGCCGCCGGTGGCGAGCACGAAGTCGTCGGGCTCGTCGGCCTGCAGCATCCGCCACATGCCCTCGACGTACTCGGCGGCGTAGCCCCAGTCGCGGATGCTGTCGAGGTTGCCGAGGTAGACGTGGTCCTGCGTGCCGGCCTGGATGGCGGCGACGGCGCGCGTGATCTTGCGGGTCACGAAGGTCTCGCCGCGGCGGGGAGACTCGTGGTTGAACAGGATCCCGTTGACGGCGAACATGTCGTACGCCTCGCGGTAGTTCTTGGTGATCCAGAAGCTGTAGAGCTTCGCGGCGCCGTAGGGCGAGCGCGGGTAGAACGGCGTGGTCTCGCTCTGGGGCGGGGGAGTGGCCCCGTACAGCTCGCTCGAGGAGGCCTGGTAGAAGCGGGTCTCGATGCCGGAGAGGCGCACGGCCTCGAGCAGGCGGATCGTGCCCGTGCCCGTGGTGTCGGCGGTGTGCTCGGGCTCGTCGAAGGAGACGCGCACGTGCGACTGGGCGGCGAGGTTGTAGACCTCGTCGGGCTGGATCTGCATCATCAGCGTCGTGAGCCGGGAGCCGTCGCTCAGGTCGCCGTAGTGCAGGAAGAGCTTCGCTCCCTGCTCGTGCGGGTCCTGGTAGAGGTGGTCGATGCGCGACGTGTTGAACGTCGACGAGCGGCGGATGAGGCCGTGGACCTCGTAGCCCTTGCCGAGCAGCAGCTCGGCGAGGTACGAGCCGTCCTGCCCGGTGATGCCGGTGATGAAGGCCTTCTTGGCCATGGATCCCCCCAGATTCTCATGCGATGTGGACGGCTGCGGGGCGATGCCCGGCGCGCGCCGTCGCGTCGAATCTAACGTGGCGGCGGCATGCCGCGGCAATCGGGGTACGACGGCGCGCGGGGCGTTAACGACATCGAAACGTCGAGCAGGCAGAATGACCCCCATGGGGGATCTACGAACGACCGACGCTGCGCGCACGCAGACGTCGCAGGACCTGGGGGGCCTCACGGTCTGCCTGGTCGGCATCAACTACTGGCCGGAGACGACGGGAATCGCTCCGTACACGACGGCGATGGCCGAGGCGCTGACGGACGCGGGAGCGTCCGTCCACGTCATCACGGGCATCCCGCACTACCCGCAGTGGAAGCTGCAGGACGAGCGGTACGCCGATGGCCGCCGCTGGGAGGAGATGCGCGACGGCGTCCGCATCACCCGCGTCCGGCACTCCATCCCGGAGACGCCCGACATCGTCGGCCGGGCCAAGCTCGAGTCGAGCTTCCTGCAGGGCGCGCTCCGCGAGGTCCGCCGTGACACGAGCGACATCGTCATCGCCGTCACGCCCTCGCTCGCCGGCCTCGCCGCCGGGGCGCTCGGGACCGGCCATCGGCCGTTCGGCGTGCTCGTCCAGGACCTCACGGGCAACGCCGCGGGCGAGTCCGGCACCACGGGCGGCCGCGCCTCCCGTCTCATCGCCTCGGGGGAGTACGCGCTCCTCCGGCGCGCGGACCGCATCGGCGTCATCACCCCGCGCTTCGGCGACCTCCTCATCGAGCAGGGCATCGAGGAGCAGTGCATCTCGGGGCTCCCGAACTTCACCCACATCACGCCGGTCGACGTCTCCGCCGCCACCGCCCGCACGCGCCTCGGCTGGACGGACGACGCCTTCACGGTCGTCCACACCGGGAACATGGGCATGAAGCAGGGTCTGGAGTCGGTCGTCGAGGCCGCGCGCCTGTCCGACACACGGGACCTCGGCATCGAGTTCGTCCTGGTCGGCGACGGCAACCAGCGCGCGGCGCTCGAGGAGCAGGGCGCCGGGATCCGATCGCTGCGCTTCGTGCCGCCGCTCGACGGCGACGACTACCCCTACGCCCTCGCCGCGGCCGATGCGCTCCTGCTCAACGAGAAGCCCGGCGTGCGCGAGATGAGCATGCCCTCGAAGCTCACGTCGTACACGAGCAGCCGTCGCCCCATCATCGCCGCCGTCGAGGACGGCGGCATCACCGAGAGCGTCGTGCGCGAGCACGGGGCCGCGGCCATCATCCCGCCCGGTCAGCCCGAGCGCCTGCTCCAGGCGGCCCAGGACCTGCGCTGCGACGCGGTGCAGTCGGCGCACCTGACCACCGCGGCGCAGCGGATGTACCAGAACCGCTACTCGCCCGTCAGCGCGCATGCCCGCTACGTGCGCTTCGCGCAGCAGCTGTCGACGATCCGCGCCGGGGTCCCCGCGTGACCGCCGCGACCGGCGCTCCGGGCGGATCCGCCCTGAGCGCCCGGACCGACGTGCCCGTCATCGACCTGTCCCAGGCGCCCGGCGAGCATCAGGCGTGGGACCGACCGAAGCGCACGGTCTACCTGTGGGCCGCGGTCGAGCTCCTCCTCGTCACCAACCCGTGGCAGATCAGCTCCGGCCTCCGCATCCGCGCCCTCCGGGCGTTCGGCGCGGAGATCGGGGAGGGCGTCGTCTTCCGCCCCCGCACCCGCGTCAAGTTCCCCTGGAAGCTCCGCATCGGCGACCGCTCGTGGATCGGCGAGGGCGTCTGGTTCCACAACCAGGACCTCATCACCGTCGGCCACGACGTCGTCCTCTCGCAGGAGACGATGCTCACCACGGGAAGCCACGCCCACCGCCGCGACATGGCGCTGCTCACGCGCCCCATCGTCATCGAACCGGGCGCGTGGATCACCTCGCGCTGCATGGTGCTCGGCGGTGCCCACGTCGGCCGCTCGGCGCTCGCCCGGCCCATGACGTTGGTCGCGGGCGACGTTCCCGCGGGCGCCATCGTCTCCGGCCCGGACTGCGCGATCGTCGGCTCCCGGTTCCACGCATCGTGAAAGCCGGTCACCTCCTCCCGCATCGCTTCGCGTCGCGCCGAACTTGGAACAAGACACCTCGATGAGCACTCCGCGACGACTAGTGATGTACCTGGCGGTCCTTCCTTCTTATCGCCAAGAGTGCATGAGCCTCCTGAAGGACCGACTCGGGGACGAAATCCGTCTGTACGTCAGTTCGGCCCACCTCGACAAGAGCGTCAAGACTGGCATCGACGCTTCGCTCTACACTGAGGTAGGCATCCGTAGATTGTTCGGTGCCAAGATCTTCCTTCAGCACGGCCACTGGCTGCCGGCCTTGCGAGCGTCGACGCTCGTGCTGGACCTCAATCCGCGTAGCGTCACAGCCTGGCTCCTGCTTTCCCTCCGTGCGCTCCTGCGACGGAGGACACTCGTGTGGGGTCACCTCTATCCCGTCCGCGGCGCTGGGTCCTTCACCGCGCGCCTTCGTTCATCCATGCGTCGCATGGCCGATGGAACGGTCACGTACACATACAGCAGCAAGGCCGCGGCCCTTGAGGATCTCCCCGGCAAGCCCGTGTGGGTTGCTCCCAACAGCCTGTATCGCGCCGGCGCCATCAGGGCGGTCGACAGCGGCCGTCGCGATACCGTGCTGTACGTCGGGCGGCTCGCGGCGGCAAAGAAGGTCGGCCTGCTCGTCCGTGGCTTCGCGATCTACGTGCGCCACAATCCTGAGGCGCGACTCGCGCTGGTGGGCGGGGGTGCCATCGAGGAGGACCTGCGGTTGCTCGTGGATCAGCTGGGCATCGCTGAACGCGTGGAGATGCCGGGTTGGATCGAGGGTACAGAGGATCTGCAGACTTATTACGCACGCGCGTTCACGACCGTATCCCCAGGCTTCGCCGGGCTCGGATTGACCCAGTCGCTCGGATTCGGCGTGCCCTCCGCAGTCGCCAAGGACGAGCCCCACTCGCCCGAGATCGAGCTGGCGGACACAGGCGCAGTGAGCTGGTTCGAGAGCGACTCCCCGCCGGCGCTGGCTCGGGCGCTCAGCGACGCCTGGGCGCGAAGGTCTGCACTCCCGCTCGAAGATGTGAGTGCCAAGGTGCGGACGCTCTATTCCGCCGAGGCCATGGCGGATGGCTTGGCCGCCGCGCTTCTCGACGAGGCGCAGATGACGGTTGATGAGAACGGCGGGATCTGACTGTGGAAAGCAACATGCGGGGCCGATCCGCTCTCAAGGGGCCCGTCGAGAGGCTCGCTCGGCAGGTGCTCCGGCGGCTGGCTGTGGGCGCAAACGTCGTAGCGGGTCCGTCCTTGCGGGTCGGGCGGGGTGCGATCGTTAGCGCTCCCCATCACCTTGACATCGGCCACTCCGTCAGCATCGGTCCGCGGTCGATCGTGCAGGTCGACGGCCGTATCGGCGACTGGGTCATGATCGGCATGGGCGTGCAGATCATCGGGCGGGATGACCATGCCTCCGACGAAGTGGGCGTGCCCTTCGTGCTTTCCACCTGGGTGGGCGATCGTCCTCAGAGAGCCCGGGACACAGTGAACATCGGCCGCGACGTCTGGGTCGGCGGTGGGTCCGTCATCATGAGCGGCGTGGCGATCGGAGAGGGCTCTGTAATCGCTGCGGGATCCGTCGTCACAAAGGACATTGCGGACTTCTCGATCGTCGCAGGTACACCGGCGCGCGAGATCCGGCGAAGGTTCTCCAACGTGGAAGACGAGGTCGCGCACCGCGCTGCCCTGGACGCCCGAGGCTGAAGGTCACCCGTTCGGAAAGGCTGACGTACGCACGATCGGATCGGTGAAGGTCAAAAGACGTGCGTTGGCCGCTCGTATGTCCGCGGGTGCCGACCTGTGCGCGGGTGAGTCGTTTCCGCCTCCACCTGACGGTGGCTGAGGGAGATGGCGATCGCGAGCAAGATGAAAACTACGAAGCCGCGGTTCTCCATCGGCCACCCATTCACTAGCAACATCAGGTTGATGGCGACGGCGAGCACGGCGAATGTCCGAGCGAAGGCACTCGCATGCGGGTGTCCTGTCTGCGGCCCAGCCAAGGAACGAAACACGAGTGCCAGCACGATCACCAGGACCAACGTCCCAAGGACGCCGAACTTCGCGAGCACGACCATGGGGGAGTCGAGCGTATACAGTCCCGGGGTGATGAAGCCGGTCGCGACGGAGGGAAGGGCCTGGCCCAACCCCCTCCCGATCAGCGGATGCAGCAGCCAGAGTTGCGTCAGCCACTCGTAGGCCCGCGCGCGCGCTACGCCGGACCCATCGGACGCGATCGCGCTCAGGCCCTGATCCGCGAGACGGGTGAACCACTGGGCACGATTCGTGGCGACGCCGCCCGCGTACGAATCGGAGATCTGCATCACGAGCACGAATCCGAGCACGCACGCGGTCGCGATGGCCGTGCCCCGGAGGACCCGCCGCCCCAGAGGCAGAGGATTGATGGCGAGGGCGACGACCACGAGGCCTGCACTGTACGCGAGGGCACTCCGGCCTCCGGAGAGGAGGATGAGCCCGATCTGAACGAGCGCCAGCAAGAGGAAGCGCAGCTGTCCTTGCCTGCGGGCGACGTACAAGGCCAGACAGAGGCAGATGCCAGCGAAGGACACGAATGCGGACGCGAGTCCGAACTGCTCGACTCCCGCCTGACCGCGGCGTTCGAGCCACGCGACCGAGAAGGACACTCCGCCGATGATGCCTATGAGGATGGCGGTGCGGCCGACGAAGCGGGCGGAGCTCGCTGTACCCCAGTCGAGCCCGATGATCATCGCGACAGGGAAGAGCGCGTAGTTCAAAGCGTCACGCGTCCAGTCGGAGAACTCGACGCCGCTCCAGCTCAGGCTCGTCAGCTGGGCCAGCATGAAGAGCACCATGATCCGGATCGCGATCAAGACGAGGTGGATCGTCTGCTGCTGGCCCTCGCTCGCAATGAGCCTTCTCCGGTGGACGGCGACACCAGACAGCATGGCGAGGCCCACGGACACGCCGACGAAGCCGAACTTGACCGCACCCGGCACCGTGTCGACTTGGAAGAGGAATAGGTAGCCGAACAGCACGAACAGCGCACGGAAGTCGGCGCCCCGTCCCCTCCCGTGCGAGGCGATAGACCGAAGCGGTGGGGCGGAGATCCCTTGCTGTCTCATGAACGTCCTTTGGTTCGTGCCGAAAGCGCCCATGCCAGCCCGACGACCAGCGCGAGGGCGGACCAGACGGTTTGAAGCTCCGCTACGTCGACGGAGGCCAGGCAGAGGAGCGCGGAAGCGACCATGACGGGAAGTGTCAGCGAGAGTCGCTCTGCGAGTGTCATCTGATGGAACACCAGGAAGGTACGAAGCAAGCTGAGCACGACCTTCCATGCGGTCAAGGACATAACCAATACGATGACGTCCCCGCTGATGATGGTGAGAGCAGCGAGCGCTGTTCCCACGATATCCGCGCAGTTGAAGGCCGTGCTCTGCCACCAGCGGTTCTCTGCTTGCTGGAAGGCGTCCACGACGGGACCCATCATGCGTGCGGGGAGACTAGCGAGGAGTACCACGGTCGCGGGAACGACAAGGGCCCAGCGCTCAGACACCACGGACTCTGCGAGCGGCGCCGCCGCAGTCGCAAGAGCGGCGAGGATGACCATGCCCGCGCCGAAGAGGGTCGATAGCCGGCGGGCGAGAGCCAGGCGCTTCTGCCCCTCGGTGCCTCCCAGCGCCGACAGGCTGACCCTCGCGAGCGGAACCGACACCAGGCCGCTGATGCCTAAGGTGATCTGATAGGCGAAGTAGTAGATGCCGAGGATTGCCGGACTGGACAGGAATTGCGCCACGAGGAATCCGACCTGCAGAGGCATCGACATCGACAGGCTGTTCACCGCCCACTTCGCCCGTGTCCCACGTTCCACCTTGAGGCCCCCCGCCGGCGCCGTCCAGGCCCCTCGACCGATCCAGGCCCGGATGAGGACATCCATCACCACGTAGAACACGGCCGTCGACACCGCGAGAGCGATGCTGGAGTGCCACAAGGCGGCGATTCCCACACCGGTCAGGATCTTAAGAACCGCGCCTACCGACTGTGCAAGGACCACCTTGCGGTACGCCGTGACCTTGACGCCGGCGGCGTACATGAGCTCGGCGCTGCCCGAGAGCGGGAGCGTGAGGGCGGCGATGACTACGAGGATCGCTACCTGCCCATTCCCAGCTAGGGCATACCCCCCTGCTATACCTAGCCCGACGGCGGCGAGCAGCGCATTCTGCTTCCGCGTGACGGACTGCACGCCCTTGAGGTCAGTGCCCTGCCCGCTGAGATACCCGTTCACCTCGCCAAAATTGACCAGTCCGCTCAGCAGTGACAGGGCCGATGTGGCTGCCGCCCAGTATCCGAACTCGGCGGGAGAGAGCCAGATCGCAAGGAGGATCTGCCCCACGGCCGAGAGGCCCCTCGCGACTGCGGTGCCAGCTGAGAGCCCGAGGACACCGCGGATCACGGTCGGCTCCGGTGTTCGACGCCCGTCACCCTCGTCCTTCCTCGGACGGCCCTGGGACGAAGGAGACGTTGGGGAGGTGTGCCAAAGAGCGCCGGTAGACACCGCCGAGCTTGTGGTAGCCAGCCTCGACGATGATGACGCGCTTGCCGAGGACCGCGGCGGGAAGACCGACGTGTAGTCGGTCAGTGACGACGACCTCGGCGCCCCGAATGAGCGACGCGTACTCCTCGAAGGTGCAGAACTGATTGGCGCTGGCGTCGACCCTCACGAACCTCCGCGCCGACGCATTACCCACCTCAAGTCGAAGCTCGTCCGGGAGACGCGCGACGAGGCGATCCGCTGCGGCTCGCAGCTTGGCGGCGCGGGCACGGCGAGCCGCGGCCGTGGACAGACGCCCGTACGGCAAAGCATGGAAGGCGCGTCGCACGAGCGAGGGTGCCTGGTCCCGGCGCGCGCCTCCCGCACCGGGGGCTTCTGCGTCCACACGTGCCGCGATCAGGACGTGCCGCTCATCCACCGGTGAACCAAGGATTCCGGGGACATGCTCGTGGCCGGAAGCCACCACGTCATGGTCGGATACGAGCACGACCCCCGCCGATCGCAGCTGTTCGCCCCAGTCGCGGACGAGGGCGTCGAGTGAGTGCTGCTCCCTTAGAATCCAGACAGAAGGAGCGCTTCTGCCGGCGAACATGAAAGAGGGGTCCTGGCTCGTGAAGAGGGCCGAGGACGGGAAGATGACTACGGGCAGGTTCTCGTGGCCGAGTAGCCGCTCCGCGAGGATGCCCGGGTATGAGTACTTCTCGAGCAGGGCGCCATTCGGGGGAACAACTATGGCGTCCGCCCGCGTGGGGTCGGAGGTCAGTTTTACGCCCCAGCTCTCGAGTAATGAGAGGAACACGCTGTGCATCAACGTGTCGCCGTTGTTTCCGAGCACCTGTCCCTCTCGGGATGTGATCGGCGTGACGTGGACCAAGCCGTTCAGGTATGGCGCGGTCGTCTCGCGCAGGTGTGCGGCGTCGGGCAGAGACATGTTGGTATTCACTGGGTCCTCGAGAGATGGGGAGAAAGGGCTATGGCTCTTGCGCGCGCAGCGCGTCACGGCAACCGCAGGGCGGACAGGTAGACCTGAGCCGCGTGAGCGGATCCGAAGGTCGTCTCGGCATACCGGCGAGCCGAGTCACCGTGGATGCGGCGCGCGCCGAAGTCCCCCGCGACGCTTTGCAGGGCGTCAGCGAAGGCCACGGCGTCTGCAGGCACGACGAGCCCGGCCCCGGACTCCTGCACGTGCTCACGCATGGAACCCGCATCGGTGACGACGACCGGAAGGCCGCTCGCCATGGCTTCGACCAACGCGCCCGGCAGTCCCTCCGACCGGGACGGAAGTGCGAAGACGTCCATCTCGTCTCTCATTACGGAGGCGACGTCGTCCGTGAAGTCGACGTGCGTCACGCGATCCTCGATGTTCAGGCGCGTCATCGTCGATCGGAACAAGGATGAGAAGGCCGCGTCACGGTACGGCCCTACGAAGATGGCGGTGGCATTTACGCCTCGCTTGCATAGCTCTGAGACGACATGGAGCAGGAGCTCCGGTCGCTTGACCGGTCCGAGCCGACCCACGAAACCTATTCTCAGTCTGTTCGACGCGGACGGAGGCGTGCATGGCGAAGGGCCGAACTTCTCGAGATCGACAACGTTGGGAAAGCGCACGATGTTCGAGGAGGCGAGGCCGACGCCATCCAGTTCCATGGCGATTCCAGGGCTGAGCGCGAATCCCCGTGATCCGCTGAGGACTGCGCGGAGCAGGACGTGCTTCAGACGGCCCGAGAGTCGTGACGACACGTGGAGGTCTCCTCGCTCGAGGACGGGTAGGACGGCAAGTCGAAACCCAGATCCGAGGACTACTCCGAGGCTGGCCAGGTAGGCACCATGAAGGTGGACCACATCGAAGGAAGCTCGCCGACTCCTCGCGTACGCGCGGGCGGCGACAATCCAGCGCAGTTGATCGCGTCGGCTGAACGAGGTGCGAGAACCTGCCCGGATGCCATGCGTCGTGGCCCACGGCACGCCCTCCTCGTCGCCGCGATCTCGGTGTAGCACCGTGATCTCGACATTCGGGTCTCGGGCGACCTCGGAAAACAGCCGCCGGAGAAGCGTCAATGGACCGCTGTAGCCTCCCCCTAGTCCCCAGGGACTGATCACCAGGATCCGCAAAGGAGAAGGAGTGCTGGGCCGCCCGTGCTCGATAGGGCCGCTCAATACGCCCCCTCCCGCGCCAGCACGGCCCGCGCCGTCCGCCACAGGATCACCAGGTCTCCCACGATGGACCAGTTCTCCACGTAGTAGAGGTCGAGGCGGACGCTGTCCTCCCATGAGAGGTTCGAGCGCCCGCTCACCTGCCAGAGGCCGGTGATGCCGGGCTTCACGAGGAAGCGCCGGTGCACCTTCGTCTCGTAGGCCTCCACCTCGCGGGCGAGCGGCGGGCGCGGTCCGACCAGGGACATGCTGCCGTTCAGGACGTTGATGAGCTGCATGAGCTCGTCGAGGCTGTACCGCCGCAGGAACCTGCCGATGGGGGTGACCCGGGGGTCATCCTTCATTTTAAAGAGCACCGAGTTGCCGGCGTCCCGGGCATGCTTCTCGAGTTCGAGGAGGCGAGCCTCAGCGTCCGTCACCATGGTGCGGAACTTGAGCATCTGGAACGGGCGGCCGTTGATGCCGACGCGCTCCTGGCGGAACAGCACCGGTCCCGGGGTGCTGAGCCGCACGGTCATCGCGATGGCGAGGAGCAGGGGAGAGGAGAGCAGGAGGATCGCCGCGCTGGCCAGGATGTCGAACGCGCGCTTCGCGAACTGCTTCGTGCCCTCGTAGCGGGGCGTCTCCACGTGGATGAGCGGCAAGCCCGCGACGGGACGCGTGTGGATGCGCGGCCCGCCGATGTCGGTGAGGCTCGGCGCCACCACCAGGTGCTGCCGGCCCGGCTCCAACGACCAGCTGAGCTCGCGGATGCCCTCGGGCGAGAGCTCGTCGTTGCTGGCGATGACGACGGTGTCCGCGTCGACGGCGCGCATGGCGCCCTGGAGGTCGTCGAGCTTCCCGAGCACCGGGATGCCGCTGCCGGGGAGGGTCGCCGCGATCATGCCCGACGGGATGCACGCCCCGACCACGTGGTAGCCGGCGAACGGCTGACGGGCGAGCTCACGGGCCAGGAAGCTGGTCGACTGCTCCGATCCGATGAGCAGCACCCGGGAGGAGTAGCGGCCCTTGGAGCGCTGCACGTTGAGCCATTGACGCCACATCCACCTGCTCAGCCAGAGGGTGAGGAGCCCCAGCGGCAGCGCGATGATGATGTATCCCCGCGCGAAGTCGATGCGGAAGAGGAACGCGACGATGGCGACGAGGCCGAAGAGGCGGACGGTCGCGTCCAGGATGAGGCGGTACTCCTGCGGTCCGGTGCCGAGCACGCGGTACCCGCGGGTGCCGTATACGCCCAGCACGAACATCCACGCGGCGATGATGATGAGGGAGAGCACGGAGTAGCTGACGGCGACGTCCGCGGTGTTGCCGGAGAACTGCACGTCGGAGGTCTCGACCCCGAACCAGGCGATCTGCACCCCGAAGACGACCCACTCGAGCACCAGCAGATCGGTGATGATGAGCCCGAACGCGTAGGTGCGCCGCCAGTCGTGGGCGCGCGCGCCGTGGGCCTCGGTGACGGGGCCGACATCGGGACGGACGCCGCAGGCCGATCGGTCCGGCATGCGCTCCCGGCTCGCGGGCTCTCCGCCTCGGGCGTCGCGATTGCCGTTGTGCGTCGTCTGCTGTTCGATCATCGTCCCCCCAAGCCGATGTTGCGTCCCCCTGAAGCTCCGTCGACTCTTGGGGTCGACAATACAGGCGAATCGACGAGCACCGGACGCGCGCTGTCCTCCCACCGAGTCGCCGCCGATATTGGGGTACGCGGCGTCTCTGCGTGGATGCCGACGTAGCGTTTCGCCTCGTGACTTTGCTCGCTGCCCGGCGGGCGCCGATCACGGCGGCGAGCTCACCCCTGTTCGACTCGTCACCGCATCGGGGACGGATGGACGGCCGCGGTGCCCCGTGGACGAGGTATAGGGCGCGTCCGCCCTCACCTCCCGATAGGGTCCGACCATGTCCATCGCGAGCCAGCCACAGGTCCAGCCGCCGCGCATCGAGTTTCCGCATCTGGATGGTCTGCGGGGACTCGCAGCGCTCGCGGTGGTGCTGTACCACGCCTTCTTGTTCACCGGCGCAAGCGGTCAGGCCGCGTCGGAGCTGCCTCTGGTGGGCCTGGTCGTCGGCTGGGGCTACCTCGGCGTTCCCGTGTTCATCGTCCTCTCGGGCTTCCTCCTGATGCTGCCGCTCTTGCACCCCGAGGGTCTGCGATTCCGTGGCGGAGTCCGGCGGTTCATCGGGCGGCGGGCACGGCGCATCCTTCCCCCGTATTACGCGGCGTTGATCTTGAGCCTCACGCTCATCGCCGCCGTGCCCGTGCTACAGGCCCCTGCGGGTACCGCCTGGGACACCAAGATCCCGGTGACGGTCCCTTCGATCGTGAGCCATCTCCTATTGGTCCACGATCTCAACGGGGCATGGATCCTCAATATCAATGGGCCCCTGTGGAGCGTCGCGGTCGAATGGCAGATCTACTTCCTGCTGCCTCTTCTGCTCGTTCCCCTGTGGCGGCGGATGCGAGCTCCCGCTGTAGTCGTGACGATCACCGCAATGACCGTCTTCGTGCCGGCCGTCACGAGCGTCGGTGCGATGCTCCACCCGTGGTTCGTGACGCTGTTCGCCATGGGGATGCTGGCCGCCCAGGTCGCGATGGGACACCGAGAGAGCAGGCGGACCACGGTCGTCGCGATCTCCGCCGTAGTCGCACTCATGGTCGCCGCGTTCATGCTGGGCGGGGATTCGCCCTCGTCGGGTCTGTGGCTCTCGGAGACGGTCGTCGGCATCGGCATCGCGTTGCTCCTGGCGTTCACGGGAGCGCGCGTCGTCAGCGGCCGGGGCTTCCCTGGCGGCGCGCTCCTGTCATCGAAGCCGTTCGTCTATGCCGGCACGGTGTCCTACAGCGTCTACTTGCTCCATAGCCCCTTGCTGGCGCTGGGCAACTTGATCCTGATGCCCGTCAGCCTTCCGATCTTCGAGCACTGGCTCCTGATGACGACAGTCGTGGCACCACTGTCCGTCCTCATCTGCTGGTTGTTCTACCAGGCTGTGGAGAAGCGATTCCAAAACACGCGTCAGCGTCACATCAGCGCCGCGTCAGAGAGTCTCCCCGCCATTCCGTCCGCTGCTGCCGGGCAGCCCACGATCACTCGCGCGGCAGATTAGGCCCCTTCACGGAACAGGGTGCGCTCTCCGCGCCCGACCCGTCATACCGCCCTGGACGAGGAGGCGAGGTGAGCTCTGGGCATTCGTCGAGCTTTCAGCCTTCGTCCTAGGCAAGCCGGACGGGGGCGGATGCAGCAACGGCGAGCACGGGCGCCTCCGGCGGTGTCGAAGGCGGATGCTCGGGCTGACCTGCCTGTGCGGGAGGAACTCCGAGTGCCAGCTAGAGCGCATGGCCCCGTCGGGAAGGCGAGCGTTCGCGGAGCCGAGCGACTGTGGTCTGGATCGTCCTCCATGAGCCCAATCGGCACGGGTTCGCCGCGACGCCCTCGTCCGGGTCGGGCTCAGATGCGGATCCAGGTGCCGCCGTCCCGGCGCGTGATGCTCGCCCTCGGCACGTCCGCCAGCTCGGACGTGCGGGCGCGGACTGCGGCGGCGATCCGCTCGGCCGCGCTGTCGTCGTCGGCGGTGAAGCGCACCGTCAGCCGGGGCTCGCCGCGGACCACCTGGATGTCGTTCGCCTCGAGCGTCGCGATGCGTCCGGCCTCGGCGGCCGCGGCCGGCAGGACGGCGGCGGGATCGGCTCCGGGTCGGAGCGCGCCGACGGTCATGGTGATGCGGTAGGAGGGCACGCCCCATGCTCTCGCACGGGGGAGCGCGCGCTAAATGGAAGACGGCCCCGACCACATGGTCGGAGCCGTCCTCGGAAGCTCAGCGTGCGTCGCTCACCAGTGGTGAGCGGGTGGCGTTAGAGCGGGCGGATGTTCTCAGCCTGGGGACCCTTGGGGCCCTGGGCGACCTCGAACTCCACCTTCTGGTTCTCGTCGAGCGACTTGTAGCCGCCCGTCGCGATCGCGGAG
>Ga0265797_10005861_pt1 | contig 17728 bp, 15 predicted proteins | sample P2T30metagenome_FD_192433 | JGI IMG/M metagenome (GOLD analysis project Ga0265797, IMG submission 192433) | Plant litter microbial communities from East Loma Ridge, Irvine, California - P2 T30 | ecosystem: Environmental > Terrestrial > Plant litter > Unclassified | place: USA: California...
CAGGTTGCATCATCGTCGAAAAAATCGATGATAGACCGCAAAATAACCCGTTTTTCTTCCCTTGCACAAGCGTCCATAATGTTTTCCATGCAAGGCGCTGCGGGAAAAAAGCCCAAACGAACAAGCAGGTTCGGCGGCGCCAGGTAATCGAACGGTTCGATTACATTCAACCAAAAGGAAAACATCATGTTGAAGATTCGTCAAAGCCAGGACCGCGGTGTCGCCAGTTTCGGTTGGCTCCGTTCGCAGCACACCTTCTCGTTCGGACACTACCAGGACCCGGCCCACATGGGCGTCGGCCCGCTGCGTGTGATCAACGAAGACCGCGTGGCCCCGGGCCGCGGCTTCGAACCGCACAGCCACCGCGACATGGAAATCATCTCCTACGTGCTCGACGGCGCACTGGAACACAAGGACAGCATGGGCAACGGCTCGGTCCTGCGCTACGGCGACGTGCAGCGCATGAGCGCCGGCAGCGGCGTCACCCACAGCGAGTTCAACGCCTCGAAGACCGAGCCGGTGCACTTCCTGCAGATCTGGGTGATCCCGAACGAGGGCGGCGCGCCGGGCTACGAGGAAAAGCACTTCGATGCCGACGCCAAGCGGGGCCGCCTGCGCATTATCGCCTCGAACGATGGGCGCGACGGTTCGGTCTCGCTGCGCCAGGACGCGTCGATCTACGCCACCATCCTGAACGGCGACGACAGCGTCGAGCACCGCCTGGCAGAGGGGCGCCAGGCCTATGTGCAGGTGGCGCGCGGCGGCGTCAGCATCAACGGCCAGCGCCTGGACACCGGCGACGCGGCCCACGTCAGCGGCGAAGACCTGGTCCGGCTTGACAGCGCGAGCGACGCCGAAGTGCTGTTGTTCGACCTGCCACTGTAATCGCACCATCCAACGATAACCCTGAAAGGAACACCAAATGAATACCACCAAACTCTACCCGATTGGCCGCGCACTGGCCGGCGTGTTGTTCCTCGTGTCCGGCATCGGCAAAGTGCTTGGTTTTGCGGGTGTCGCGGCCTGGATGAACAGCGCCGGTATCCCGGCGGCCGGCGTGCTGCTGGTGCTGACGATCCTGCTCGAAGTGGGCGGCGGCCTGGCCCTGATCACCGGCTTCCAGGCGCGTCTTGCAGCGCTGGCGCTGGCCCTGTTCCTGGTGCCGGTCACACTGATCTTCCACGGCTTCTGGCATGCCGACGCCGCCGAGTTCCAGAACCAGCTGAACCACTTCCTGAAAAACCTGTCGATACTGGGTGGCATGCTGGTCATCTTCGGCATCGAGCAGGAGCGCGCCGCGGTCAAGGCAGGCAAGGGCGCGGCCCTGCGCACCCAGGCGGCTTGAAGCTTCAGCAAACGACAGGAGAACAATCATGCAAGTGACAACCCACCGCGGCGCCGGCCCGCTGCAGCAAGTCATCGAGATCGGCCCGCACCATGTGCTGACCGACGCCCCCGTCGCATCCGGCGGCGAGGGCAGCGGCCCGGCCCCGCACGATTTGCTGGCGGCGGCGCTGGCAGCCTGCACCACGCTGACCGTGAACCTGTATGCCCGCCGCAAGGGCTGGAAGCTGGACGAGGTGCTGGTGACGGTGGACCACGGCCAGGAAGGCGCGGCCTACGGTTTCCAGCGCAGCATCCGCCTGCTGGGCGACCTGGGTGTGGAAGAGCGGGAACGCCTGCTCGACATCGCCAACAAGTGCCCGGTGCACAAGACGCTGTCCGGCCAGATCGCCATCCGCACCGAGCTGGTGTAGCCGCGTCGCCGTCCCCGCCATAAGGCAGGGGACGGCGCAGCAGCCAGCCGTTATCGTCACCAGTCTGCGCAGACTCCCTGCCGCCACCGCTTCCAACGAAGGACCGACACCATGACTACCCACCTGAAACACGCTCTCCTGTTCTCCGCCATGCTCGCTGCCGGCCTGGCCCAGGCGCAGGCCGACCTGATCCTCACCAACGGCAAGATCGCCACCATGGCGCGCGAGGGCGAATTCGTCCAGGCGGTCGCGGTCAAGGACGGCAAGGTGCTGGCGGCCGGCAGCAACGCCGAGGTGCTGAAGCTCAAGACACCGACCACCCAGCTGATCGACGCCGGCGGACGCACCGTGATCCCGGGCCTGAACGACTCGCACCTGCACGTGATCCGCGAGGGCCTGAACTACAACATGGAGCTGCGCTGGGACGGCGTCACCTCGCTGAAGCGCGCCTTGCAAATGCTGAAGGAGCAGGCCGCTCGTACGCCGGAAGGTGAGTGGGTGAAAGTGGTCGGCGGCTGGAACGAATACCAGTTCGAGGAAAAGCGCCTGCCGACACTGGAAGAAATCAACGCCGCCGTGCCGGACCGTCCGGTCTTCATCCTCTACCTGTACGGCCTGGGCTTCCTGAACCAGAAGGGCATCGCCACGCTGGGCTACACGAAGGAGACGAAATTCAAGGACGGCGTGGTGGAGCTCGACGCCAAAGGCAAGCCGACCGGCAAGCTGATCGCCAAGCCGAACGCCCTGATCCTGTACTCGACCCTGGCCAAGACCAACAAGTTGAGCCGAGATGATCAGCTCAATTCGACCCTGCACTTCTACCGCGAGCTGAACCGCCTGGGCGTGACCAGCGCCATCGACGCCGGCGGCGGCTTCCAGAACTACCCCGACGACTATGGCGTGACGCTGGAACTGGCGCGCGCAGGCAAGCTCACCGTGCGCACCTCCTACTACCTGTTCGCCCAGCGCGCCGGCAAGGAGCTGGAAGACTTCCAGCGCTGGACCACGATGACGCACCCGAAGAAGAACGACCACATGTTCTACCCGAACGGCTTCTCGGCCGAGGGCGGCGGCGAAAACCTGGTGTCGAGCGCGGCCGACTTCGAGAACTTCCTCGAGCCGCGGCCCGACCTGCCGGAGACCATGGAAGGCGAACTCGAAGCCGTGGTCAGCCTGCTGGTGAAGAACCGCTGGCCCTTCCGCCTGCATGCCACCTACGGCGAAAGCATCGACCGCGACCTGGCCGTGATCGAGAAGGTGAATGCGAAGACGCCCCTGAACGGCTTGCGCTTCATCGTCGACCATGGCGAAACCATTACCGACGCCCAGCTGGCGCGCATCAAGAAGCTCGGCGGCGGCGTGGCGGTGCAGGACCGCATGCACTTCCAGGGCGAAGCCTACTGGAAGCGCTACGGCGAACAGACGCGCCAGATGCCGCCGATCCGCAAGATGCTCGACATGAAGCTGCCGGTCGGCCTGGGCACCGACGGCACGCGCGTGTCGAGCTACAACCCCTGGCCTTCGCTGTACTGGGCGGTAACCGGCAAGACCGCCGGCGGCATGCCCATCTGGCAGGGCAAGGACGTGCCGACCCGCTATGAGGCGCTGCAGCTGATGACCACCGGCTCGGCGTGGATGAGCGGCGAAGAGCAGGTAAAGGGCAGGATCCAGGCCGGCCAGTACGCCGACTTCGTGGTGCTGCCGCAGGATTACTTCACGGTCGATGCGGAGAAGATCAAGCGCCTGGAAAGCCTGCTGACCGTCGTGAATGGCAAGGTGGTGTATGGCGCAGGTAGCTATGCGCCGCTGGCGCCGCAGCTGCCGCCCGTGTCGCCGGCCTGGAGCCCGGTGGCGGTGTACGGCGGTTACCAGAACCGCTAGGCTTGGGATCGGCGCCGCGCTTGTGCTAGAGTGCCTTTCCTGGCGTCCGGCGCAATCGTCGCCGGCGCCTGCATCCCATGCTTAACCCACAGTCTAGAGAAATTATGAGCGAAAACATCATTGGCCCGGAATTCTGGCAGCGCGTCGACGGCGTCATCAACTACGCAAACGACCAGTGCGACAGCAGCACGCCAAGCGAAGTCGGCGCATCGACCCTGTTCGCTGCATCGCGTTTCAATGCCTTCCTGCTGGCGAAAAGCACGGGCAGCCCGCAGAACATGACGACCGAAAAAGAGCGTGCCCTGGAATACTTCGTCGGCCAGTTCCGCGAAATGATGACCGCGAATATCGACGATTTCATCGCCAACTACGACAAGTACATGCTGCCGGATCCGAAGTAAGGGGAACCGACGTGGCCGGCCATGCATCCCGGATGTTCTCGGCGCCGCGCATCGAGTCGGCGTCCGATGCCGCTCCGCAGGGCCGGTCATGAAAAAGCCCGTCTTGCCGCCCCCGGACAGCTTTGCATCCTGCCCTCAAGCCGGGAGCGTGCTTGACTACTATGCTGGCGTCTTCTCGGCCGTCTACGTGACACTCAGCCCCTTCCTGGCGCCCGTTTCGGCGGCGTCACTGGCATTGTTCGATTCGTCCGATCCCGAAGCGGACCCCAGCAGGATGGCGGTCGCGGCCCACTTCCGGCCCGTGCGCTGGCGGGACGTCGCGCAGGCGTGCGGCTTGCCGAACCTGGCTGCAGTCGACATCGCACTGCGCACCGGGATTCATGGCTTGGCTGAAGTCTACCGGAACGAGGATCATCTCGCCCGTGTGCGCACCCTGTACGCGTCCGATGGCCTGTTGCCGCCGACCGAGGGGCAGCATTCGGAACTGCTGCAAGACGAGGTCCTGCGTCTGTTCCAGGAACTGGGCCACGACTGGGTATGGGTCGGTGATGAATTTTGCGCGGAACGACAGCTGTACCGGATCGACGACATCCGGAACGGTGCCGTGGACCCGTTCACCACCGGCTGCAATGTCTTCGCGCCGGACCAATCGCTGCTCTGGACCGTCCACTGGGACAGTCACTTTTCCTTCCTGTGTGCCGCGAGCGAGGCGGCATTGAAGAGCGTGCAGATCGAGGCGCGGCTGGAGGGCTTCTTTTGCCGACCCGGGACAGACGTCTACTGGAGTACAACGCGCACCGGGCCGGAGTGACGTCATGCGGATGGATTCCCTGCTGTTCGGCGTATCCGGACTCTTGTTTCTGCTCGCTGTGCCGCCGCTACGCGCATCCTGGAAAGCGCACGGGTACAGGGCGATGGCCGACCTCGCATTGTTGGTCGTACCGGTCGGCCTGTATGTGGCGCGCACCTTGATCAAGTCAGACGGACGGATGGTGTGGGAACTGCTGGTCTTCCCGTTGGTCATCCAGGCCTGGTCGGTGGTGAGCGTGTATGCGGCGGCATACATTCCAGCGACTGCCTGGCCGCTTCGGCGGATTGCGCGGTCATGCATTCTGTTGACCGTTATCAGCCTGCTTGCGCTGGTATGGGGCGCAAGGATATAGGGCTGGCGCTGCGGTTCATCCGGCCACAACCTGGCGCCCGGTGAGAGGCTGGGCGAAACGGCAAGCTTGCTGTTACAGTATCAGTCGTTTTGCCTTCTTCCTTCGCCGTCCATCCATGCATCCAGCATTTCGACTCATTGCCAGTGCCGCCCTGGCTAGCCAGCTGGCGGCGATTTCGCTCACGACGATGCCTGCGATGGCGGCCGACGCTGCCCCGGCGTCCGGAACGGCGGCAGCCGCACCGGCCACACGCCCGGTCATCGCCATGCAGCACACCAGCTGGACCGCGGGCGAAGGCGCACCGACCGGCGTGACCGGCATCGCCCAGACACCGGACGGCTGGCTCTGGATCGGCAGCGCGTCGGGCCTGTTCCGTTTCGATGGCGTGCGTTTCCAGCGCGCGCCGGCCAGCCTGGCGCCGCTGTCCTCGAACATTTCAAAGCTTGGCCTGCTGGACGACGGCACGCTGTGGATCGTGTACCGCTACGGCGGCGCCAGCCTGCTGAAAGACGGGAAGATGCGTCACTTCCGCGTGGGCGAAGCGGGCATGCCGGGAGGAACCCCGGCGGCGTTGGCACGCGATGGGCGTGGCCGCCTGTGGCTGGCCGCACCGCGTTCGGTGCGCGTGCTGGGGGCGAGAGGCAGCTGGGAAGCGCCGCCGGCAAGCCTGGGCGCGCCCGAGGGCGATGTCGTGACCATGTTGACCGCGCGCGACGGCACGCTGTGGGTGCGTACCAACAGCGCCGTGTACGGCCTGGCGAAGGATGGCGCCCGCTTCGAACGCGCGCTCGATGTGAAGGGTTTCGGCAAGCTGGCCGAAGACCCTGATGGCAACGTCTGGAGCTCGGACATGCTGGGCGCCGGCCTGTATCTGGTGAAGGGCGTGGCCAAAGGTGTGGACAGAGGCGCGGCAGGCCCGGACCCCGACACCTGGCGCGTCCAGGACCGGCTCAGCGACTTCGCGTTCGACCGCGCCGGCTTCGTGTGGCAGCCCGGCTACTCCGGCGCCCAGCGCATCGCGCCGCGCAGCGGACGCAGCGAATTCATCGACAGCGAGCATGGGCTCTCCGGCCAGCACGGCTATACGGTGTTCCAGGACCGCGAGGGCAGCATCTGGATCGGGACCGAAAACGGCATCGACCGCTTCCGCGACTACCGCCTTCATCCGCTCAAGCTGCTGCGCTACATCGGCAGCGCCCGGCCGTTGGCCCCGCGCGCGGCAGGCGGCGCCTGGATCGACCGCTCCTTCCTTGCCGCTGCGGATGCGCAGCCGGTGCAGTTCGCACCCGAGTCCACGGTGGCCGACCTGACCACGGCACTGCACCAGGCGCCCGACGGCACGCTGTGGAGCGGCGGCATGGGCGGCCTGTGGCGCGTGCGTGCGGACCAGAACGGCGGCCAGCGCGAGCGGGTCGCCCAGCCGGCGGAGTTGCAGGACCCGAAGACCACGGTCGTGTTCTCGATGGCGAGCGACGCGCGCGGCGCGCTCTGGGTCAGCATGGGCCGGCGCGGGCTGTACACGCTGCAGGACGGACAGTGGACCCGCAACGGCGGCGTCGCCGAACTGAAAGGCATGGCGCCGGTGATCGTTGCCGCCGACGGCAAGCGGATGTGGTTCGGCGCGCCCGACAATGGCCTCGCCATCCTTGAAGACGGCAAGGTGCGCCGCCCCGGGCACGCCGAGGGGCTGCAGGTCGGCACCGTGATGGCGATCTTGCCGGTGCGAGGCGGCGCCTGGATCGGCGGCGAAAACGGCCTGGCCTGGTTCGACGGCAAGCGCTTCGTGTCGGTCGTGGGCCGGGGTGGCGAGCCGTTTGCCGGCATTAACGGCATAGTGTTCGACGCCGGCGGCACACTGTGGCTGAACGGCGGCGCCGGCCTGTCGGCGATCGCCCCAGGCGAACTGCAGCAGGCGATGCGCAACGTCGTGCACCGCGTGCAGTTCGAACGCCTCGATTACCGCGACGGCTTGCCGGGCACGGCCAGCGGCATCACGCCGCTGCCGTCGGCGATCCGCAGCAGCGACGGCAAGCTGTGGTTCTCGACCATGGGCGGCACGGTGGCCTTTGATCCGGCCGCGCTGCCACGCAACCGCCTGGCGCCGCCGGTGGTCATCACGGCCTTGCGTGCCGACGGCGCCGAACTGGCACCGGCGGACGGATTGCGTTTGGCGCCGCATACCGGCACGCTGGAGATCGACTTCACGGCGCTGAGCTATCGCGCACCCGAACGCATGCGTTTTCGCTACCGGCTCGAAGGCGTGGACGCCGCCTGGCAGGAACCGGATCGGCGCCGCTCGGCCTACTATACGAACCTGGCGCCGGGCAGCTACCGCTTCCGCGTGCTGGCCTCGAACGACGACGGCGTCTGGAACGAAGAGGGCGCGACGCTCGCCTTCGAGGTGGCGCCGAGCCTGACGCAATCGGCGCCGTTCCGCATCGCCATCGCAGCTGCCTTCGTGCTGGCCCTGTGGCTGCTGCACCGCATGCGCCTGCGGCGGGTGGCGAAGCGGGTGGCAAGGCGCGTCACGGCGCAGATGACCGAACGCCTGGCCGAGCGCGAGCGCATCGCGCGCGAACTGCACGACACGGTGCTGCAATCGATCCAGGGCCTGGTGCTGAAGATCGGCGCCGCCGTGCAGCGCCTGCGCGAGGACGAGCGCAAGCCGCTGGAAGACGCGCTGGCCGCGGCCAGCCAGGTGCTGGGTGAAGGGCGCGACCGCGTGGCCGGCCTGCGCGGCGAAAGCCTGGGCCAGGCCGGTCTGGCACGCGCCATTGCCGAATACGGCGCGCCGCTGGCGCATGCAGGTGCTGAAGCTGTGCGCTTCGACGTGCTGACCGAAGGCGTGCCGATCGAACTCGACAAGGCCGTCTGCGACGAAGTGTTCTCGATCGTGCGCGAGGCGGTGTGGAACGCCTTTGTCCATGCGCAGCCGCAGGCGGTAACGGTGCGCCTGCGGTTTGGCGGCGAGGCGCTGTCGGTCACGGTGAGCGACGACGGGCGCGGCATTCCGCCGGAAGTGCTTGGCGAAGGCGGGCGCGCCGGCCACTGGGGCATCCGCGGCATGCGCGAGCGCGCAGCCGGCATCGGCACGCTGGCCGTCGCGTCCGCGCCTGGCCAGGGAACCACCTGGACGCTGGCCGTCCCCTTGCAAGAATCAATCGAAGCCTGACACCATGAACACGACCGCCATGACCATCTCCCGCATCCTGCATGCGGGCTACCTGTTCGAATGCGAAGGCACGCGCATCGCCTTCGACACGATTTTCGAGAATCCCTTCAGCCGCAACTGCCACGCCTTTCCGCAGATGCGCTTCGATGAAGACGCCATCCGGCGCCAGCGCTTCGACGCCGTCTTCATCTCGCACTTCCACGACGACCACTGCTCGCTCGACAGCCTCGACCTGCTCGACCGTACCACGCCGATCTACCTGTACTGCATCTTCGACGAACTGTTCGACATGATACGGCAGCTCGGTTTCCGCCATGTGCATCCGCTGCGCCTGAACGAGTCAGTTACGGTCGGCCCCTTCCAGGTAACGCCGCGCGAAGCCATGGATGCCGACGTCGACTCGATGTTCCAGGTGCGCGCCGCTGGCCTGAACGTGCTGAACGTGGTCGATTCCTGGATCGACGACACGACCCTGGGCCAGCTGGTGGACGAGGGCCCGTGGGACATGGTGCTGTGGCCCTTCCAGACCATGCGCGAACTCGAAGTGCTGGCGCCATCGCGCCACGCGGCCGCGCCGCCAGCCTTGCCCGAGGAGTGGATAGCCCAGCTGCAGGCGCTTCAACCGCGCTACGTGGTGCCGAGCTCCTGCCAGTTCCTGCAGGAGCCCTGGTCCTGGTACAACCGCGCCTTTTTCCCGATCTCGTATGCGCAGTTCGGGCGCGAGATCGGCGCGGCCTTGCCGCAGGCGCAGGTCGTGCGTTTGAATCCCGGCGTGTCGGTACGGCTCGATGCGGATGGTCTGCAGCCGGCGCCGCCCCTGCCCTGGATGATCCCGGTGGGCGAACAGGATGTCGACTACGCCTATGAAGGCAACGCATCCGCTCCACCCACGAGCGAGATCGCGCGCCATTTTGCGCCCTTGAGCGAGGCTCAGCGCGCACGCGTGCTGGATTACTGCCGCAGTGGGCTGCTTGAGAAATACGGCGACGTCGAGGCCTCGTCCGATTACTTCGACGTGCCCCGCGTGTGGCAGCTATCGGTAGTCGACAGCGACGGAAGCACCACGCACTGGCGCTATCGCCTGGAAGACGGCAAGGCCACGCTCGACGACGCTGCGGGGCCGCTGGGCTGGACCACCGAAATCCCTGCAACCAAGCTGTATGGCGCGCTGGAGCAGGGCGAGTCGATGACCACGATGTACATGCGCATTAACGATACCGTGTTCGATGAAGCCACCGAACGCGACCTGCTGGACGCCGACGTGGTCGACGACCCGCTGATCCGCTGCCTGTTCAGCGACACCTTCGGCGCCTACCAGGCGGCCCAGCTCAAGCGTTTGCTGGCACGCTGAACCAGGAGCTTACTTGCCGAGCAGTCGCAGCGACTGCTCCCAGTTGGCTTCCCACTCGAGCAGGCAGTCGTTGGTCTTGAAGGCGCGCTTCAATGCCCCGAGCGGCGCCCGGTAGACGTCATGCAGGCCCAGCGCCAGCGTCACCGGGTTCCACACCGCGTTGCGCTTCGACTTGCGCACGCTGGCCTTTACGCGCGCGCCATCGTCGCCAAAGATGCCGATCGCATCGTCCAGCGCCTTCTCCAGATTCATCCGCACGACCGGCCCGAAGGCAGCCAGCACCTCGGCCCTGGAAATCCCCAACTGCGATTCCTTCGCCGCCGGCCGTGGCGCTGGCTGCGGTTCCTGTAGGGTGGACTCCCGAGTCCACGCTGTCGTCCCATCGCTCACCTCAACGGGCGCGCTCGCCGCATGCTTCAACCTGCCTGCGAGCTTTTCCACGTCCTTCTTCAAAAAACGTAGATCAGCCAGCGCCCGCGTAAACCCCGGCTCCGGCAGCACCGCAATGATCTTGTACGCATCCTTGGTCCGCGTGATCAGCACATCCTCGCTGCCGCCAGCCAGCCGCGCGATGTCGGCCGCATAAAAGATCGGCGCCGCATAGCCGCCATTGGCGTCGCCGAACAGCTCCGGATAGGCCGGGTCGTAGTCGAGCCACACATAAGGCGTGAGTTCGTGTTCCAGCAAGTGCGCCAGGGTCCAGGGCGTGCCGGTTTGCGCGGCCAGCCAGGCGCAGGCCTCAGCGACGGTGGCGCGGAAAGGGAGGTCGGGAGTGCTCATGGTACTTTCAAGGGATGGTTGCGCCAGCATTGTAGTGCGAACCGCGCGCCTGCGGCGATTCATGAACCCTCTTCATAAGACTGTGCAAACGAACGGTCTGTTCAGCACGGCGCGCAGCGGTTACAGTCAGCCATGGCCGCATGGCCAAACAAGCCATGCATCTCCTTCCCAGTCACGCGGCACCAGCGAGGACAGAGCGACGATGAAATTCGACACCCCGGCATCCACCAACCCCATCGACCGCCTGCGCGTGGTCGGCAAGCCCACCCCGCGTATCGACGGCCCGCTGAAGACCACCGGCACGGCCACCTACGCCTATGAACAGGACGCGCAGGCGCCGCATGCCGCCTACGGTTACATCGTTGGCGCCGGCATCGCCAAGGGCCGCATCCTCGATATCGACCTGCGCGCTGCGCGCGCATCGCCTGGCGTGGTCGGCATCGTGACAGCGAAGGACGCCGGCAAGCTGGGCGTCGGCGGCTTCTACGTGGCCAAGGCCCTGGCCGGACCCGAGGTCGACCACTACCACCAGGCAGTGGCGATCGTGGTGGCCGAGACCTTCGAGCAGGCGCGTGCCGCCGCCGGCCTGGTGCGCGTGCGCTACGCCCCGGCCAAGGGCAGCTACGACCTGGCCAAGGCCCCGCCCAAGCCGCCGGGCAAGCAGGAGTTGCAGAAGGAGGATGCCTTGCGCACGGCGGTCGGCGACTTCGCCGGCGCCTTTGCGGGCGCCCCGGTCACGCTCGACGCCCACTACACCACACCCGACCATGCGCACGCGATGATGGAGCCGCACGCGACCATCGCCTCGTGGGACGGCGACCAATTGACCCTGTGGACCGCGATCCAGCTGGTCACCTGGGGCACGCGCGACATGGGCAAGATCCTCGGCATCGCACCCGAGAAGATCCGCATCGTCTCGCCCTACATCGGCGGCGGCTTTGGCGGCAAGGGCTCGGTGCTGTCCGACGCGGTACTGGCCGCGCTGGCCGCGCGCCAGCTCAAGCGCCCGGTAAAGGTGACGCTGCAGCGTTCCCTCATGTTCAACAACACCACGCACCGCGCCGCCACCATCCAGCGCATCCGCATCGGCGCCGGCAAGGACGGCCGGATCACGGCCATCGGCCACGAAAGCCGCTCCGGCAACCTGGGCACGCGGCCCGAAACCGCCACCGCGCCGACCAAGCTGCTGTACGCGGGCGCCAACCGCATGACGCGGCTGACCGTGGCCCACCTCGATTTGCCGGAAGCGAGCGCCATGCGCGCACCAGGCGAGACGCCGGGCATGATGGCGCTGGAAATCGCGATGGACGAAATGGCGGACAAGCTCGGGCTCGACCCGGTAGCCTTTCGCATCCTGAACGATACCCAGGTCGACCCGGAGTCGCCGAATAAACCGTATTCGAAGCGACAGCTGGTCGAGTGCCTGCAGGACGGCGCGGCCAGGTTTGGCTGGAACCGGCGCAGCGCCAAGCCGGGCGCGCGCCGCGATGGCCGCTGGCTGGTCGGCATGGGCGTGGCCTCGGCGATTCGCGGCGCGCCGGTGGTGAAGTCCGCGGCCAGCGTGCGCCTCGACCGCCAGGGCATCGTCACGGTGGAGACCGACATGACCGACATCGGCACCGGCAGCTACACCATCCTGGCGCAGACCGCCGCCGAGATGCTGGGCGTGGGCATCGACAAGGTGGTGGTGCGCCTGGGCGACTCGCGCTTTCCGGACGGCGCCGGCTCCGGCGGGCAGTTCGGCGCGGCCTCGTCGACGGCCGGCGTGTACGCGGCCTGCGTCAAGCTGCGCGAGATGATCGCCGCGCGCCTCGGCCTGGGCGGCACCGACCTCGAATTCGTCGGCGGGCGGGTGCGCGCGGGCGGCAACAGCCGGCCCTTGCTGGACGCTACCGCCGGCGGCGAGCTGGTGGCCGAAGACGCCATGGAATACGGCGACCTGGCCAAGCGCTACGCCCAGCAGACCTTTGCCGCGCACTTCGTGGAGGTGGGCGTGGACGCCGCCACCGGCGAAATCCGCATCCGCCGCATGCTGGCCGTGTGCGCTGCCGGGCGCATCATCAACCCGCTGGCGGCGCGCAGCCAGATCCTCGGCGGCATGACCATGGGCGCGGGCGCCGCGCTGATGGAAGACCTGGTGGTCGACAAGCGGCGCGGCTTTTTCGTGAACCACGACCTGGCCGGCTACGAGGTGCCGGTGCATGCGGATATCCCGCACCAGGAAGTCGTCTTCCTCGACGAGGTCGACCCGACCGCCGGGCCGCTGAAGGCCAAGGGGGTGGGCGAACTGGGGATCAGCGGGGTGCCGGCGGCGATTGCGAACGCCGTCTACAACGCCACCGGCGTGCGCGTGCGCGATTATCCGATCACGCTCGACAAGCTGCTGGACAGGCTGCCGCCGCTGTAAGCCGCCAAGGCAAAGCAGGCGCCCTGATGCACCTCGGCGAGAACATGGCGGCGGCAGATGCCAACTGAGTGCGGCCGGCCTCGATGCTACAGATGATGCGTTTGCCGCCGTCGACATCCAGGTTACGCCGTTGTCGGCAGCGCTGGATGCGCAGATCGATCGCTCAAAGTCAGCTAGCTCATCTCACCGCTGAGATGCCCAGCGCGTTCAGTGTCGGCGTGTTCATCAGCCCAGTTTCTGGCAGGCCTTTGACGGTCTGGAAAAGCTTGAGCGCATGCTTCGTCTCGGCATTGAAGATGCCATCGACCTGGCCGTTGTAAAGGCTCAGGCTGTTCAACTTGATCTGAACACGTATCACCTGCAGCCGCAGTTTTTCACCGGCACTAAGCGGCGGCGTTGCGGCATCGGTCGTGTCGTTGGGGGCCGCCAGGTTTGAGGCGCTCGCTGCTGGGGATGTGGTAGTTAACATAGACGAGCGGATCGCCGGCGAACTGGGGACATAGCTACTGGGGCCGGATCCCGAGTAATGCGAGCTGTGGCTCGAATGCGAGCGGTGCGAAGAATGTGACGAATGCGACCGATGCGAGGCGAACAGATTATCCATGTCCAGATTGAGCGGTCGTAGCGAGACAGCCTTGTCCAGGTCGTCGAAACGAGGCGTTTGGAGCGACGGGACGTCTGCTGCTTTCGTGGCGACCAGCGGCAACCCAGCAACGAATATGGCGAGATTTCGAATGAACTTGCTCATGCAATGATTTCCTCTATCGGCTTCAACTTCGTGGGTTTCCAATTCTTTTCGTGCCAGGCGAACAGCCCGCAACAACGGTCTTTTACCAAACAGCTCGCGCATTCATCCGCATAGATGTTTTTCCAGTCGGAGATACTGCGGGTAGCGCGTGACCACAACCGCGTCGGAAGCGCGCAGAGCGGCGCATTCATGAATACATGAGGCACCAGGTAACGGTCGAGGATGCGGGACGCTCGTTCGAGCATCGGTGCCGCATCGATCAGGTCGAGGTCGCACAGATCGCGATTGGCGAGGGCAAAGCCTGTCGGTTCGCACGCCATCAGAGCGACGCAATGTACGAACGGAAGATTCTGTCCGATAAACCGACATAGTTCGTCCAGTACCTCGATAACCGGTTCGATCAGCACGATTCTCAGCTGGATCGGCTGCCGCATCGACTGCAGCGCAAGCAGCCCATCGAGCGTTTCATCGAAGGCTCCGGGTGATTGCACGACGAAGTCATGCAGGAAATCGGCATGCCCGTATAGCGGTACCAGCCAACGGACGTTTGCAGGGATCCTGTCGAACAATACGGCACTCACAAGAGGGTCATGGAGAAGCCGGCCATTTGTCAGCACCTCGACATGCGTTCCTGGCCAATAATGCTCGATGGCTGCCAGGACGCGTTTCAGTCCCGCCGCGGCAAGTAAGGGTTCACCGCCCGAGATACCGACGACGGATGGGGCTGTCCTGGCGTGTCTTACGATATCGACTGCCTGGTCGATCAACCACCCGTCGTCGTGGCGAGTAGGTGGCTGTGAACACATCAAGCAATAACTATTGCAGCGGTTGGTCAGGAACAGGCTGTGATGGGTATCGTTTTCACGAAAAAGGACGTTGACTTTACCGCGGGTGCAGTCGCAAGCAACGACATCGCCTTCCTCCAGCCCAATCGCGTTTACTGGCGCAATATTCAGAAGGCCTCTCTGGCGCCAAGCCTCGACCTGAATACACGACGCAGTATCGGGGGCCAGGATCAGGAACCGGAGGTCTTCCTGCCACTGCTCAGGCAAGTTCTCGAGTCCGACGACGCGATAGATGCCGTTTTCCATCGCCTTTCCAAATTCGGCTTTTATTTGTCGCATGACATCTCCTGCGTCGTGACTGGACGTGCCCATTCATGAAAAAGTTCTTCAAGATGTGCGTCGGCGTCGTGCAATAGCGAGAAAGCCGTATCGAACAACCATTGATGGCGTGCGCAATGTTCGGTCTGGAGTGCCGGAACATCGGGTTTGCCGAACTGGGCCTGACTATCTACCGGATTCGGGGCACAGTAATGGCGATACGCACAGGATTGGCAATCGAACGCGGCGGCCTCGCCTGCGTCGATGAGCTGGCGTCGCACCCCGGAAGACAGCAACTCGTCCAACGAATCGGTGACGCTGCCCATCCGGAGGCTCACGTCGCCTGTCTCGGTGAGCATCCGGGCCTCGTCGCTGGGATAGACCCACCCGTCATAGTTATAGACAAGCACACTCGAACCAGCGCCAGTAGGACTCTGCAGGTCGACGTAGCCGGCGTCAAAAGTCGACAAGATCTTGTTCATGATGATGGAAAGATAAACCTCGCGCAGCACAACGCCCTGGCGATTCCACCAAAGAATGCGTTTCAATGCACGTTCGTAAAACGCTTGGAATTCCTCCTGCGAATAGCCGATTCGTGCGAGGTTACGCTTGGCAAACCCGTAAATGCTCAGGGGGCGCAAGAATATTTCATTGAAGCCTAAGCGAACATACTCATCGACTATTTGTTCAGGGAACTCCAGGGAGACCCGCGTCGTTGTCATGAGCGCCGACACGGCGTGGTCGCCGAGGCACTCCCGCGCTAATGCAATTCCAGCGAGGGTGCGCTGATAACTATCTCTTCCCGGAACTGGACGGTTGCGATTATGGAGGTGTTCCGGTCCGTCGAGACTCGTGGAAAGATACACCTCATGAGCGCGAAAGAATTCGCACATGTCTTTCGTCAGTTGATGCAAAGTCGACGCGACGACAAAGCGCAGCCGCTTTTGCCCGGCATGATTCATGCGCGTCAGCGTCTCAACCGCCCGTACGATCAGATCGAAACGCAACAGTGGATCGCCGCCCTGGAACTCAACGGTCAATGTCTCGGAACTGCTTTCCCAGATGCGCTGACAGGCGGCGTCGATCAAGGCAGGCGTCATCGAGAATCCTGTGTCCGTTTGCGCGCGGCTGACCTGGCAATACTGGCAGGTATGACCGCACTGTAGCGTCGGCACGATAATATGAAGCGAGGGACCTGCGGTGACAGTCTCTCGCTTTGCTGCTTGACGTGCAGCGAGCAGCCGTTCCTTTCCTCTATTTCTTCCGTGATTTGGCAAGAAAAACCGTGCTGCGAGCTCGGCTTTGCGCTTCAAGGACAATCTGTTTGAATCATTGTATAAAGCGGCGATCTCGCCGTCATTCAGAAAAAGATAGTCTCCAGATAGCGAAATCGCGACCCGTTTGTCCTGTGCGATACAACGTACGTCGAAAGGAAGCGTCTGGTCATGAGAGCGTTTTTCGACGGTGCTGGATTCTGGTCGGGGATTCAGGGCAGATGCATCACGCTGCGATGTTGAACGTCCATGAAAGACGAGCGGATGGATCGGGGCTGCAAGCACAGCTAACGATTCTGTCATAAGAGTGTATGCGGCTGGAGTAGATCGTATTGCGCGTACTTGAAGCGCTAATTTAATGGCATGGAAATTTACTTCGTATAAGCCAACTAGCTTATCAGTCGCTTGACGAAAAAATATCTCAGATTGTCACAATGAAATTTTTTCTTAGGACGCGCCTCTGCTGAGAAGTGTGGTGGCATCAGGATGCCGCAGGACTATTCATGAGTGGACCTCATAAACGCATGCCGTTTGCTCCGGCTAATCAACTACTCGCTCGTCGCGTAGCATGAGCCCATCAATCCACACAGGAGCACACCATGCAACAACGCACCCTCGGCCAAAGCGGCCTCCAAGTCTCCGCCCTCGGCCTCGGCTGCATGGGCCTGAGCTTCGGCTACGGCCCGGCCACCGATACGCGCGACGCCATCGCCCTGATCCGCGCCGCCCACGAGCGCGGCGTCACCTTCTTCGATACCGCCGAAGCCTACGGCGCCATCAACGAACAGATCGTCGGGGAAGCGCTGGCGCCGGTGCGCGGCCAGGTTGTCATCGCCACCAAGTTCGGCTTCCGCGACGGCGTGGCCGGCGCGGGCCTCGACAGCAGCCCGCAGCGCATCCGCGCCGTGGCCGAAGCCTCGCTGAAGAACCTGCGCACCGAACGCATCGACCTGTTCTACCAGCACCGGGTCGACCCGAACGTGCCGATCGAGGACGTGGCCGGCGCAGTCGCCGATCTGATCCGCGCAGGGAAGGTCGGCCATTTCGGCCTGTCCGAAGCCGGCGCCGATTCGATCCGGCGCGCGCACGCGGTGCAGCCGGTGGCGGCGCTGCAGAGCGAGTATTCGCTGTGGTGGCGCGAGCCGGAACACGAGATCCTGCCGCTGCTGGAGGAACTCGGCATCGGCTTCGTGCCTTTCAGCCCGCTGGGCAAGGGTTTCCTCACCGGCGCCATCGACGAAAACACCACGTTCGACAGCAGCGACTTCCGCAACAAGGTGCCGCGTTTCGCGGTGGAGGCGCGCAAGGCGAATGCGCGCGTAGTGGACGTGGTGAAGTCGCTGGCGGCCGGGAAGGGCGTCACGCCGGCGCAGATTGCCCTGGCCTGGCTGCTGGCGCGCAAACCGTGGATCGCGCCGATTCCAGGCACCACCAAGCTGCTCCGGCTGGAAGAGAACATCGGCGCCGCCGAGGTGCAGCTCGATGCCGGCGACATGGCCCGCATCGAAGCGGCGATCGGCACGGTGCAAGTGGAAGGAGCGCGCTATCCGTCCGAGCTGCAAAAGCTCGTCAGCCGCTAATTCTCGCTACACCCGGTAGCGCAGCGCGTCGATCACCAGCGACAGGGCCGGCGACGACTGGCGCCGGCTCGGGTAGTACAAGTGGTAGCCGGGGAAGCTCGGCATCCAGTC
>Ga0265797_10005862_pt1 | contig 17727 bp, 21 predicted proteins | sample P2T30metagenome_FD_192433 | JGI IMG/M metagenome (GOLD analysis project Ga0265797, IMG submission 192433) | Plant litter microbial communities from East Loma Ridge, Irvine, California - P2 T30 | ecosystem: Environmental > Terrestrial > Plant litter > Unclassified | place: USA: California...
AATGCAGGTACGTACCGTTTCCTGGCCGCCGAGAAACCGGCGATCCTCCCTCCACTTTTTTCTTTCAACATCTCCCGATGTTCGCTCGCGCATGCAACATTGACGCAAACTTGGAGACTTTGCAGGGCTTTAGCAAGGAAATTTCTCTTCTCCTGACCATCGCGCGCGCTATGACACACTGCGCTCAGGCCAGGGCATGTATTCCGAGTCGTTTCCGAAAGGGCCGATAGAAAGCAGTTTATGCAAGCAATCGCGGGTCGGCCGGCCTTGGAACGGCGTACGTTCACGTTATCAGGGTCTTGCGCGATAGCAGGCTTTTCTCATTCGATATGACGAGAGATTTTGCGGGATGTCGTTATGCGTTGTCTTCGTGTATAGACATCGCTGCTTGCATCAACGCCCTTGCTTTGGAAGTTTCCAGATGAGACTACCGAGGTACCTGACTGAGATTAGAAATTGACGAAGAGCGCGATCAATAATCATATACAGCGATACAGGCACCGGCATTTGTGTCAAATGTCAAATCAACGCTGCCGATATTGCTCACCGCCGCCAATATCAACGATAACGGTCTCGGAACGTGATCCATCTATCTACGCCCGGGCGCGCTACCGGCGCCATGATCCACGACTAAGCCGTTGCAAGGATAGCCATATGGCATCTTACCCTTTCCGGCAAAGCTGCCTCGGCGAATGCGTCAAGGTCATCATGGTGCTGGCCGGAATTTATCTTTTGGCGAGTGCACGCGTTGTTTTCAAGCGTCCAATTCGCAACACCTTGATGGTCTGTCAGGCACACAAGCAAAACCACGTTGCGTCTACGTTGTGCGCTGATTGACTGCGTCTTTTCTTTTTGAGTCGAGTCTTGTCGATTGTGCAGTGTCTTGTTGCGTTTAACTGGCTGAGGGTTTGGTCAGCTGGAAATTGGGAAGACGTGTTGTTGGCTGCAGCGACACACCGATCGAGTGTAGAAGCTGAGACACGCTGACGACTGTACTTCAAGAAGGAAGAGCATACAGTATCTGGAAGCGACCCGACACTTTTTTGCATCTTTTCAATCCTCCATCCATATCGCGCAGCTTCAGAAATTTGGCAAACTTCCACCATGGAGACAACATCCTACCAAGCCGATGCTCTTCCAGCCTCGCCATTACTTCGCCTTCCCTTCGAGATTCGTCTCATGATATACGAGTACCTACTTCTACCCTCGACGACCCCAACAACCGGAAACGGAACGTCCGTCGCGAACTTGATCCCCGACTTTCACACATACCTTTCGGATGACACGAACAATGATGCTTGTACGTTGAGCGTACGGACTATGGATCCATGGCTAGGGTCTCAAGGCCCAAAGACGTGGAGACGAAGGAGTACATACCACATCAGAACCGGTACGTCTACGCAAAGACAGGCTTGGAGTAAATTTAGAGGAATACTCTATAATACCGCCAGTCAAAACGGCATCATTGACTACATACTGACAGTCCCAAAGGTCCCTTCCTAACCACCACAACACCAACGACCTACCGCGTCCTCCTCTCGCCCTACACATCGCACCTCCGCTACACCGTCCCCTCCCTCCTCTCTCTAAACCAGCAAATCCACGCCGAAGCCAGCAAAATCCTCTACTCAACCTACACCTTCGCCTTCCATACCAGCATCGAAGCCGCCGTACCCTTCCTCTCCGACCTGACACCTAGAAGCCGAGCGTCCATACGGCATATCAGTGTAACGAAAAAGGCATTGCCGTACAGCAAGGAATTCGACCGCGCAGAATGGGCAAGTCTATGTGAATACCTCGCTATACCGTCTTCTCCATCCGACGATGATAGTTCCGAGGCAGTACCCCCAATCTCCCTCCGCACCCTAAACCTGAACGTCATATCCGGCAAACCCGACCACGGCTGGGATGCCATCACCCCCATCACACCCTCTGACTTCGACACCATGCTCCGCATGAAGAACGAGTGGCTCGGTGGAAACGGCGATTTTGGCGGCGTGGATCTAGATTGGGTGGAGCAGGTGATGGCGATCAAAGGGTTACAGGAAGTTAATGTGAAGGCGATGGTGGAGAGGTGTGCGAGTCCCGTAAGTGAGAAACAGGCGTTTTGGATTGCGTTTAGTAAGAGTGTTGATGAGGGCGGGTTTGGGGCGTGGGTTAGGGGGAGGATGATACGATGAGCAGGGATGTAGATGATGAGGACGTGTAGGTTATGATTGAGTTTGCGGGATAAAGTGAGTTCTTGGATTGATTTCAGAATGTATAGTTCGACCCACCTACCCTATCCCACTCTTCCATCACATATATCCACTATCTCCTCGTCATATCATCAACAAACCACACAGGACACTGTGTATAGCTGGACGGTACAGCGCCCGCACACAAAAACCTAGCGAACGCACGCCTAACGTAGTTCCGGCACGGGGCCGTTTCTAGCTCTGATCAAGCACCAGCTTTCTCGTCCCGGAGTAAAGGGGCCTACTGGGGCAACCTAGAGGTTTTGTCTCCATTGAATAATAACAAAGAAGGCTGATTGTTGGGCGTGCGAGCAGCCTGGTGAGATTGGGGAAATGGGTCGCTACCGTTGGAACTGATCTTGCTGGGCTATTTCGTGATGCACATCCTGGTGGGTAAGGTGAGATGGCGGAAACGCTGGCTCGTTGGTCCTGCTGGGCGGTTGGTGGAGCGGGATATGTAAGTTCGAGTCTTACTGTGTTCAGATCGGGTTTCTTTTTGTTTTTTCTCTTGATGGCAGAGAGTAAGTGGCGGCGGTGTAATAGTGGCTGTTAAGAGGGCATAGTATGTGTGTTGAGGATACCTATGTTCAGTGCGCTCGTAAATGTGGGTTGAGAGAGTGCGATTCCACGTTTTGGTTGCCATCCACTTCACCCTACGGTACTGTAATAACGCAGAGCGAAACAAGCTACTTAGAACTCCCCTAACATTAAAGACTTAGACGAGAAGATAGTTTCACAAATGAGAGAAGTCGCAAGCACACTACACGTCGCAACATCCACCTCTCACTTACCGCGTCTGCTATGCTTCTCCACATATCCAACAATTCCCCACTCTTCCATCAAAACCACACAGGACACATGGCCTAATGGTAAGGCGCCCGCACATAATGGCCTAGCGTACCCGGCTTAACTTCAAGGAGTCAATGACTTCAAGGAATCAATGACTTCAAGGAATCAATGACTTCAAGGAATCAGTCGGGTGTGTCGGCAACAAGGAATCTCGTGAAAAGGAATCAGGTAGCCGGAGGCGTGATGCGGGAAATGCAAGTTCGAGTCTTGCTGTGTCTATTCTTTTTTGCTGTCTTTTGCTGAAGGTGAAATGTCGAGTTGGGTAGTCTAGTGTAGCGCGGCTGTGATAGTGGGGTATATGAGTTGGAGGTAAGAGAAGGGCTTCGAAGGTACGCATAGTCTAGCGAGTAAGTCTTTAAGACCATTGACAGCGCTGATTCACATAGTTCCACTCCATAGCGCTCATAATACCGTACCAATGTGCCACAGCGCTGAGAACAATAAAGAAGTGAAATAGCTGGTGCGATGCACCCCAGATATCGTATCTCTTTGGTCTCCAAGATTCCGGGAAGTGAGTCTGTCATACCAGTCAACGAGAGTTCGGTCTCGAGGAAGAGGACGTATCGATGAACATGCTAGTCTTACCGCATAGAAACCAACTCCAATCAATATCAAAACACCCTCGAGGTAATAGTACCGCAAGCCAGTCTGTTTGTCAAGCTGTTCGTGCCCGAAGATTGACACGCCATGGAAGATGGGTGCAAACGCTGAAAAGCCCGTTGCGATGAATGTTGATAAGCGCAAGGTCTTCCATCTGGGGCCGTGAAGGCTAGGGTTGATGACCGTGGTCGCGGTCAGCGTCCCAAGCGTGATGATCTAGAAGAGTTAGTCCAGACACACAACATCTCATCAACGCCGTTCTATCAACATACCATGGACCAGTATAGTTTCTGCAACCCCGGTTCGCAGTAGAAACCAAAATAGAGGCCAGGTATAAATGATCCTACAATCTGCCCTATGATCGCGACGTAATCTGCTTTAACCCACAGGCTTGCGTACCCCTCTGAATGGCATATCAGCGTATGATAAGCTGCCGAAGTGCCAAAGCAGACCACAGAAGCCGTAAGAAAGATGCGGAACACGAGTTGATCGGTCCAGGTCGCTTGAGGAAATCGCGTTGTGAAGTAGCGATCGAAGGAGTAACTAGCTAGCAGGACGAAGATGCCGGGGATAAGATGTGTGTAGATGTTTACGGTTTCGTTGTGCAGTTGGAGTAGGCTGCGGAGGCTGAGGGGGATGGATTTCGTGACGGGGCGGTAGCCCGTAAGGATAAACGAGTTATGCGCGTACCAAGACGGCACCTCATGGCTATCGCGCAGCTTGACTGAAGTGTCGATTCGCGATGGTTCTTGTGGTGGTGAGTCTGTGGTGCCGCGCGTGGCCATGGCGCAAGTGCTCAACGAGTAACGCCGTTGTAGCGACAAGAAAAAAGACGTTGAAAAGAGAGGGGCTTGCGCGAAATTGGAATGAATTAGTATGGAAATTGAATCGGCGATAGAGATGCGAGGGTTCGGCAATTAAATCCGTCAATCATTGCGGTAGCATCGCGTCGCTTGAGTCAGCGCGTTGGGCGAACGGTCCGTTTGGCACGGACATGATGATCAGAAAACTGTGTATACACGCCTCTGCGACATCTATACTGAGTTGCTCATTTTCACAGAGTCAACAGTGGTGCGTGTTGGTCATGGCGATGTCGGCTGCGGAATCGCGCGGTTGTTGTGAGGGTTTAGAAGGAATGACGTCAGGGAACATCGATCGGTTGCCAGGCGTCGTGGTGACGGGACCACCTCATACAAGAAAAAAACTAAACAGGTCTGCACACTACATTAACCCAAAACCTTGCAAAGTAGGTGATCTAACGTTAACGTAGGCTCTAGGCTGTTCAGTTTTTTCCTAGGTTGGCGTGGGACGGTGTTTTTCCATGACCGCCACGGCTGTAGAGAATGTAGGCCAATAAGGCATGTACTGCCGGGTCACAACTCCTAAGGAACGAGGCGTTTCTTCAGACCCAGCGCCCCGATCATTACCCACATGAGTGCCCAGGTGTCTGTGCGACGCAGGCGGCGTGGCGAGTATGGAAACGCCATGTGAGAGACGTGTATTCACGATGATGTTAATGCAGCCTTTAATGGAAGGCTAGCCATCTGACAATAATGAATGCACGTGGCATAGCATCCGACTAGAGTGCAGTCTTCAGGCGGAACTAGGATTTGGGCTCTATTTGTGGTAGTGTACACGAGCAAGCCTCTTTGTCCAGGTGTCTACACAGCCTACCACATCTCCCACCAGTCAGCTCGTCATCATGGCCGAAAGTCAGCTGCATGCCAGCGCGCTGCCATACCTAGCGCTGCTCTCCCGCTGTTCCCGCTAGCCTCGCGCTGCTCTCCTACTGCTCTTCTGCTGTTCCCGCTAGCCTTGCGCTGCTCTCTTACTGCTCTCCCGCTGTTCCCGCTAACCTTGCGCTGCTCTCCTACTGCTCTCCTGCTGTTCCCGCTAACCTCGCGCTGCTCTCGCGCTGCTCTCCTACTGCTCCCCTACTGCTCTTCCACTGCTCTCCTACTGCTCTCCCGATGCCCTCCCTATCTAACCGCTTTCGCGAGGTTGGTGCATCACCCGCATGCCAAACGAGGGTCAGCAATGTGATGTGGCTCGAGCATCGCACCCTCTGGAACCCCCATACTGCGCATGAGACGTGCCTATGTTCACACCTGGGCCCCATACCCCGGTTCCGCCTCGAGATCGCACCCTGGTCGGCTACTACGGCTCTCCTGCCTACCTCAATTTGGATCCGTGCTTGCGGTCCTCACGTTCAACATATCGCTCGAAGCGAGTTTCTGGTCGGCTTGAATCATAACTCACCGGTTCGTCATAGGTCTTGTCAGGATGTGCGATCTCTCCAGCTGCTTTCAGTTAGAGGAAGAGGCGTCTGGATTGGCCATCTTGTACTACTAGTAGTATATATATGGACTGCGCAGTGCCGGACAAACGCTCTTGGGAAAACAAGAGCAGGTTGTCCTCGACTATATCTCAGTGGGGAGTATATTTGACTCTGGAGATTCCTTTTGTTCTACGCGCTGCGACATATATTAAATCCTACTTCTTTCAACGTATGTAGCTTTTCACGGGCCTCTGACAGCTACAACAACGGCTCCATGGACCATGGCGCCATACTAACGAGGTCAATCACGAACAGATCAGGTACTGCATCGCATCACATCACAATGCCATTCTCCACTGGCACCACCGCTGTCGAGCGAGTCGATCAGGAAAACGAGTCTTCCAAGCTACCTAGGAACGACTTGCGACCCCCTCAGCGGGTCAACGCTGATTCCACTCTACCTACGCACGTCCTACCGCCACGCAACCACACCGAGCCTCCCGCTTTCGGTATTCATCCTTCCCACAATCAAACAACAGTCTTGAGTACCAACAATAGCGTGACAACGCATGATCAGACGAATACATGGTTCAGCCATGTGAAAGAGTACGCGCCCGTCGTTGGAGTCGTTGGCACTATCATTGGTGTTGTTGTCGCTATCGTCACTGTTGCTGTCAAGTAAGCCATTGATGAGAGCTGACCCGAGTCTCCGGGCTATAGACCATTTGTTCACTCTGAGATGGCACATACAACAAAAGGCGAAGGCTGCTGAGCCTGTCTATGAAGAGTGCTCACGCAATGGTACTGGCTAAATTTGTATCAAAGTGTAGAAGAGCAAGATCCACAATGAAAGTTTTGCAAAACAATGGAGAAACTTGAACACTTCCACACATACTATGAGTTATTCACAAGTACAGTGCGCCGGCTTCTGTCAAGAAAGATGCCTTGGAAAAGAGTTGTGTGTTATGAGGCTCTTTTTCGCAGGATCGACGCGCCCGGAAAGTGACATGCCGGTGGCGTTTTTGGCTCCGGAATTGCGCGCTCGTATTTGGGGACTCCACAGGCCTGCCCCAATCAAACACCTGCAAAGCCCGGAGAGTTACTCCGCTACAGAATGTACAGGTGTAGGAATATACTAAGCGTTTACAGGTTTACTCGACTGAGCTATAACGGAGAAGGCTAAACGTACCCAGCCAGTCTTCTGCCCGACTTTCTTCCATGCGCTGAGAATACGGAATCCTCACCACAACAAAGCCAGACCGCGAGGCCAAAACTCTTGCCAGGGTCTATGGTGCGTGTATAATGACCCGTACTCCATTCTTTGGTGTACAATTTTGTCAACGTTCTTGCAACAAGATGAATGCGGAGCCAATTGTTGTTTAGGGCAAAGAATGAGACCGCTTCACTGCTGTGTAACGGAGGCGCCCGCTAACATAACCCTCACCTGGAAGTCGTTGCTGTTTGGTCAGCATGCTACCTAAGTACCATTAACACGGTTAGGTCAGTTTCTCGTGATATCACCATCCATTGGCAGATGCTGCTGGTACACGTAGTCATAAGGACAGAACCGGCCCTTCTCACTGTAATCCTATCATTTCTCCTCAGCTGTGCAAACCTACTTTACCCCAAGGCTGACCGCCGGATATACGTTGCAGCATCATCACATATCTTCGTTAAGACCGTAGGTACCTCTCTTTGGTATGACCGAGTGAGAAATTCCATGTGCTGACTTGCAATAGTCAAACGAGTCGTTTCCATCTCGTTCTTTTGGTTCCAATCGTCATGTCTTCCACTATGACTGCAACCGAGCAGGTCAATCGGAACACCTTGCTACCCATGCATCAACAACCACCACGCGCTCAGCCATCGCCTACAATCAATGCCAATCCCTTTGATGACCAGCAAACACCCTCAAGAGCTGATGCGTTGGTATCTGGCGTCTCAACGTGGTTTACTTGTATCAAAGAATACGCCCCCATCATTGGTATCTTCGTCGCCACCGTCTCGCTCGTCGTGACTGTCATTGGAATCGTGGTCGCTGCTGTCATCACTGTCGTAATTAAGTGAGCTATGAGTGCAGAAGGATCAACTCGAAGCAGCCCGCAGCGACTTATGTATCTCAACTGCGGGACAAGAGAGGGTTGACAAAAAATGGGTTTTGGAGGACGTGATGGGTGAGACTGTAGATTGGGATAAGCCAGAGAGGAATGCATACTGTCGCGTCGCGTAGACGTCTGGGTGGACTTGTCAGGTATCTGCCACATCTAGACTACGCATAGAATGTTTCTTTGGGTTCTTTTCGTTGCATAGTCTCTTTCGCGCTACACACAGATGTAGCCATATCGTATGCCAGTCGCGCAAATGCCGAAAAACTGCTAAAACAAAGGAAATTTCTTCAATACCTAAGTACTCGTAGGGGCTAAAAGTCGGTGATTTTGGTATCATGGTGCGGCCTAGAGCTCTATGGGGTTGAGATGGAGTCCTAAGATTTATGCCGTGAGATGAACACCAATGTGCTCGCTGCAACTTGGTCGAAAATACATACCTGAGTAGTCTAGGGTTCGCGAGCATCGTTCCTTTGCGGCTTCGGGCGGAGAGCCTCACAGCTCTATTGGTTCTTCAAAGGCTGTGCAACAACTTCGACACACAATGACCTTGGAGATATGCTCCGACTAGTCATGAGGCCGGAATTTCTGGTGAGTTACCCGGCACAAGATTCGATGTCTTGCACTTACAAGGCTGGTGCGAGGCCACTGTTCAGTGATGCATCACTGGCATAGCCCTGTCAAGAAAGCTTCTTACCGGTCTACGGGGGCCAATGCAGCTGTATGGTCCGCACCTTCCAGCAAGCCTTGAACAGCCAATCGCGGGCAATGCATCTGTATGGCCACCCCCACATCGAGCCTCCACATCTTGATGATGAATTCCCTAGAGGACTTTCGTCTGGTCCTACGTTCAACTTGTTGCTAGATACATTTAGTTCAATACCAAGTACATCGCGCACCTTTTCATAGTTGTCACCGTACGCCTACCTAGGTAGGTATTCTAGCTCGACCCATCTCTGATTGGCTGCCCAGGTGTAACGCCGCGCTAACTTGGGGACAGTCGAAGCTTCCCGAGGTCGCCATGAGCTCTCCCTCTACCACTGCAGACGGAAAGAATAGAGTGCGCCTCTGACTCAGATTGCGGTTGGGTCCTGGTTTGGGCTGGTCATTGAGATAGTTCTTTAGTATACGGTATAATTGCGATAGCTTTGATGTTGTTCGCTGGAGTGCTGTGGTTTATCACCGCATCGAGGACGCCACCAAATCATACCCGTTGCGGTAGGGCCCCCGAAGCGCCCAGTGTAGTCTAGCGCCGGATAGCACTGCTTCCAGGGCTACTACCTATATGAACTTCACAGCACCGCAAAATGGTCCTGAGAAGCGGAAGGTCATTGAGATCCAGGCAAAACTACCTGTTTATGGGAACACGTTCTGTTCTAAACGTTACATTATATATTGCACTCCACCCCTATAAACGTATGCAGCTTTCACAGCCTGACCATAGATCAAGCTAACCGAATGTAGTCACCAACAATCGTATCGCCATGTCATTTTCCACCTCCATCACTGCAGTGGATCAATCGAATAATGACGCCGAGCTGGCTGAGCTGGTCAACACCACGAACACCAACTCTATTCTACCAACGCATACCCTACCGCCACGCGCCCACACCCTACCCCCTTCTTACGACCCCGATCCCTACAGCAACTACAATAGCAATCGCACCATAGCCTCGAGGGCGAGAGCTACTGTTGCAACTAGGCTTACTGAGCGATCGTGGTTCCTCCATGTCGAGAGATACGCTTCCGTCATCGGGATCGTTATCGCTGTTGTCGCAATCGCCGTCACGGTCCTTGGAATCATCGTTGGTGTTATCGTCGCTGTTTTGGTCAAGTGAGCCACATTGGAGAGACGACTTGCGATACTAAGCAGCGTCGCATCCATCTAGTGCCGAAAGATGTGTGCGACGGAAGATAGCGACATCTCAGACCTACCAATAAAGGTTCCTCGTGGATTGTGATAGACTAGATTGGAGGTTAAGATAGACAGGAAAGAGTTATACATAAAGAGTATCCGTGATGTTGTAATTAATAGGACTGTTGTTAAGATAGACTCGAATGAGCTGCCCAATATGACCTCTGCGAAAAGAACCAAAGTTCGCGTGCCTCCAGATATACCATGATTATCTCCATAGAGAGCATATAGCAGCTTGTCTCCAAAGAATGGGCACGCCCAGTGTGTGTTGCAGCGATGACAATGTTTGCTGTGAGATCGCGAGGGTGTAAGCAAACCCCGGCCGTGACGTCAGGAACTTAAGAATGTTGGCAGGCGTCAAACGCGGCTCCGAATTCTCCGCTCTGCCCATACCAACAACTTTTCGAAACACACATTCGCCAGATCTCGACACAATCGATATATGAAATGTCGGCGTTTATGTATCTGTGCAATTCTCTACGTCAGATTTTGAATTCTACGTTGAGATAGACATCGCGCGTGCCTACCACTTTAGTAACGCCAGTTTTTCGCGTGCGGAACAGTGTACAGAAAACTCACCGAACATCGCAATCAATTAATGATATGCTTGCAATCTATTTGTCTCAGCAGTTTTGATACAGCCCAAGCAGAAAATGTTTTTACTTCAAATATTGTAATGGACCATACAAACTTTCACTGGCGCTATGGGAGAATAGGTAGGCAAGTGTATTCTTTCCAGGGCATCGAATTTAATGAGCAATAACAACGTGGGGAAACATGGCCGCAGACACTGATAGCCAGTCTCACTATATTGCGGTATCTCTGATTGGATTGAGACTCGAGCGCAACGCAAGGCTGGCAGGCGCTCCGGTCCTTAAGAGAACTGTCAAAGATAAGTACCTAGGGAAGGCCTGTGGCCGGATTCTACGTCCAGAATAATGCGGTGTTTGGTGACAGGGAGGCGGGGTCCCCCAGCATACAATCTGCACGAAGTCGACGGTAAATGTGAGCGGCCTGGGTCGTAAATGGCTGCTAGATCTTCACGGGCTGGCAGGCGAGGCTCTCTTATTAAGTGACGGGGCAGTGCGTCTGAGGCGTCCGCAAGATCGGGTATATTCAAATGTACTGGCAGCATGTCTTACTGTCGTACGGTATGTCAGATGGGGTTGAGCATCGAGGGCTCTGCAGCATTGGCTACCCTGGGCCGACCTTTCGGGAAGACCATGTGCGCCATGCATCCGGAATATGTGCGCCATGCATCCGGAGCTTGTGCGCCATGCATCTGGAGCGTGTGCGACGGCAAGTATGATGAAGGATACTGGCTACGTGCTTGTTTTGGGGTAGGAGAAGCCTGAGCGTGTGCGACGGCAGGTGTGATGAAGGACATTGACTACGTGTTTGCGCCGAATGGGGTAAGTGGGAGCCCTGAGCCCAGGTGGGCTGCACCACCTGTGGACGCCAGAGAGGCGTCGAGGGTTGCACGCAACTCGCCACGGCGGTGCATAGTGGTGGTCCTACCCATACAACATACATACCGACACAACATACATGGCTCAAAACTGAAATATTAAAACATGGTTCAGCAACATTGTATCTACAACTTACTACGCTCATTTTTTACCATAGTGCACGCTAGGAAGCCATACTGCATTTCACTTCCACCAGAGTTCTAACGTGTGAAGCCACATCAACGTACTGCATTTCCACCACCGTACGCAAGTTTTTTTCGATCATCTCATGGGCTTAGTCAATTTAATAACCCGTAGCAGTCAGCTAAAGCTCTCGTCGCATTACAGCCATCGCATCTCCATGTCCTTTCCAACGACGACGACGGCCGAGCAGATCAACCTAGATACTATACTACCTACACACATTAGGCTGCGACGCGCCCATACTTTCCCCACTCTCGAATCCCATTCATCCTACCACCAGACGATACACTCACCAACCGACAATGTAGTGACCGCGTCTCGTGCAAGGAGATGGTTTGCCTATGTCAAGGAGTATGCCACTGTTATCGGAGTCGTCGTTGGTATTATCGGAGTTATTGTTGCGATCATTACTGTTTTCGTTAAGTGATTTGAGTAGGGTGGAGGTTCTCGACGAATGTGATGGAGAGGAGTTGTGAAAATAGACTGGGAAAGGATACCTAGATAGTCCTTGTAATTTCGCGACGAAGGAACGGACCTCTTTAAACGCGCTTTCACGTATATGCATCAGCCTTTATTGCAAAGAACGACAGTAGCTTGACATAAGGCTGAGCAAGATAAAACCCGGACACCGGCTCGGCTCTTACACCGTAAGTAAGCGGGAGCGCTGATGCTGGGCGGGAAAATCTGATTGGTCGCTTACTAGAGTCTCTGAGTGGGCAACGGTCTCTGAACGTCCGTGAGGGCAACTCGCTACATAGAAATGACCGGGGTCGTGATCAAACTGAGCCCCGAAGGCTTAAGAACTCGTGAGAAGCAGACACGAACTTGTGAGAAGCAAGCACGGGGAGGAGCAGAAGAGAAGGATACATTTTGAGTACTTTGGTGGAGGCGTACGATTAGTGATTCTAAGCAACAGCACGAACACGCGTTATTGTAAGGTGCGTATTTTCGCCACTCGCACCTGATTGGTTGACGTCAGTCTAACTTGCGTAGATCGTCGAAGCATGGCTATGCGTCACTCCAGCACTATTGTAGCGTCTTGGCCTAATAACGACACTGGACTACAACAAAGTCGCACTCCCGTACCGCCACGCGCCCATACTTTACCCCTCTTCGAACCCAATCCATTGTACCACCAGACACAGTCACCAGCCAACGAGAAGGCCAAGCCATCTCGTGGAAGAAAACTGGTTACTTTCATCAAGAAGAACGCCGTTCTTATCGTCACTATCATCGGAGTCGTTGTGGCTATTATTGCACTGTAAGGAGGAATGAAGGAGTGGAGGAGTAACATAATTATCCTTCCCTAGAAGTCGTGGTCGAACAGAACATGCGGAAATGTTGTTAAGATGGACAGGAAACGAGATAGGAGAAAGGAATAACCAATGAAATATTTGCGAGAAAAATCCAGATTACACTTCAAGTGCATGTTAATACTATGCCACGATCCACGATATCTGTTGTTACAAATCTGTACCTCACATGGCACCATTACAGTAGGAAGAACGCCAAGCTTATCGCACCTATTATCGGCGTTACTGGGATTATCGTGGCAATAGTTGGAATTATTGTCACTGCTGTTATCACTATTCTAGTCAAGTGAATGGGTTGGACAGGTGTTTTATCGTTCACAAAAGGTACATGTAGGTTATGACATGCTAGGCTATGGAGTGAGATATAATGGAGAGAGGAAAAGATCTAAGACTACTTCGCAAGAAGGAAGTATGCTGAGTTCTTCCACATTCTTCATGATCACTTTCCGTCAACCATGCGATGGCTTGACATAGTTCTGGACGTGAAGATCATCAATGCTAAGCTTTACTGAGTTGTGACTCAAGGGCTGGCTAATCTGAAGAAGGCGAGCCCGCCTATCATCCGCCAGGCCAGGCTTGTCTACCTAGATATATGTTCTTTAACCTTTTTAAGCTACTTGAGCATTCTCAGCTTTGCTGTCTGTCTATGGTTAGTGCATGAGCAATCGAAATCCGGTAAAACAGCCACATTTTGCGCTGATTGGCTAATGAATGGACCTATGGGGCTATGACAGAGTGGCAGAGTACTGTCTCCATGGCGCCATTTGATTGGCTTCGACTGCCTTCACTTGTCTTACCTCGCATGAGAGTATATCTGATTGGCTGTTGCGGAATCTGCCCTGCAGTTAATAGTGCTCCACGACCTCGGAAATCTGTCGCTGGTGTAACCAGTGCAGCATGCATATCTTGTCGACTGAATAGAACGAGAGAGAAAACAACACCGCACTTCCGAGTACCTTACAATTCGCTGGGTAAACATCAAAGATACCACTGCGATCCATTTAACACACTACATACGGTTTGTTCTCCAACATCTCATTCGCTGTGCCGAGTTACTAACCAACATAGTCGCGAACGCGCCTTTCCGGTCGTCATATGCCTTCTTCTACCACGAACGCAGTCCACCGAGTCAACAAGGACTCCTTACTACCCACCCACATTAGACACCGACGCTCCAACACTCTCCCTCTCGCATTCGACCCCAACCCGTACAGAACCCAGGCGATACCACCTCGATCCGAACATATTGAGAAACCTTGGGCTAGAAGGTGGTTCAACTACACAAAAGAGAATGCTGCCGTTATTGGTCTCGTCCTGACTTTCCTTGGAGTGATTGTCGCTGTTGTCGCCCTCATAAAGTGACGTGGAGATAGAGTGAATGTTCCTGTGGAATGTGACGGATAAGATGGGTGATGAAGACAGACCAAAGAGATACCCTCTTGAGACATTGGCGAAGAAGAAAAAGAAGAAGAAACGGATGTCGAGGAACTCCTCCTTTGTATAGCATGACCCGCGAAGTCTGTTGTTACATCTCTGTACCTCAATTAACGCCGACGCTGATGATAAATACCAATATCAGTCCAGTCCAATCTCGCCTTGATAACCAACCTGCTGGGAGCGATCGCAATTCCTCTTCCCTCTCTTCCTTTCCCATCCTTCTATCTCCACGCTACTCCACGCCCTCAGCCCTCTTCCTATACCCCTCCCTCCTCTCCAAACTCTCCGGCTCCTTACCCGCCGCCTCGATAATATCGACCTTCGGCTGTTCCTCCGTCATATCAATGCGACCCGGCCTCCTTGGCCTAAGTTGCGTCCTCTGCGTAATAGGGTAAAAGTACGCCGCCCGCTGCATCTTGCTGTCACGCAACGGCTCATTCGCATGTTTCTCAGGGTCATGCAGCGCAAGCGCCACAACATCGCCGTAGGTATCGCTGGGGTCGCCCACTTGCTGGCTCGTCTCGTAGGTACGCACGTTGTCGTATTTGAAGCATTTGCGCGGCTGGCCTTCGTCGTCTTCGGCGATGTCGAAGTCGATGTCCGCTTCGTTGGTGGGGTCGTGCGTGGTGAAGTTGCGTTTAATGCCGCGGACCTTGTTCTTGTCCGAGGGGAGGAAGTATTCGAATTGCCAACGGGGGATCGGGGGTGGGACGGTGGGGTCCAGGCGATGCGCTTCGCGGTCTTCCATGTACTTTTCTTGGTCTTGGATTGTTTGGCCGGCGGGACGGAGGAGCGCGACGTCGAGACGCGGGTCGTAGGATGGGTCGAGCGGGTTGTTGATCGGGGGTGCGGTGAACTTGAAGACCATGTAGCCGCCGGTGTCGGGCATGGCGTCCCAGTCTGGGAGGAGTGGGTAGGAGTCCACGAGAGTCAGGTTAGGGTTCCGGGGGTTCTTGGGCTTGTTCCATGCTAGTCGCTCTTCGGGCGTTGATTCCGCTGCCCTGATGTTCTCGGCGCCGTCTTGTCCGTTGTAGGCGTCTGCTGGGTACGCGATGTTGAAGCTCTTCAGGATGTGTCTCGCGATGTTGGTTGGGTCGTCTAATGACGTCTCTACCTGCTTTCGCTTCCTCCGCAGGCGCATCGTGTTGGACGAGTTACTGGACTCAAACTTGGAGCCGCCGGTTGTGCTTGAGGTGACATATTCTGTTCGTCGCAGGAAAGTCGCGCCAGAGGCATTGGTCTGCGTCTTGCCGAGTTGGTTCGGCGGTCGCATCAGCGCTCTGTCTGCTGTGCTGAGCGGTGGCGGGTGAGGCATCGCCTGGATAGCTATTGGACGCGTCAGTCGCTGCGAGGGCTTTGCGCCACGGGTTCGCTCTTACCAGACTCGTCTCCATCGAATACCTTAGGGATACCCACCAAGTCGATGGGCATTCCCAGCTCCGCATCAGCCTCAATGTTCAGCGACTGCTCTCGCGCCAGTCTTGACGCAAACCCCGCTGATGTGTATTGACCGCTCGAAAGACCAGTGTTGGGGATGTCCAACAGCTTTGGCGGACAGGGTGGAGGAGGCAGCGCATTCGAGTATCGGATTTTTGCAATGTAGTCCTGGTGGACAACAGGGCGCCCGGAGCTCATGATGCCGTATTTTCGCGCGCCGTCGATTTGGGGTGATGGTGGTGATTGCGCGGTTTTGGCAGGTCAAAGAAAGTTGAGGAGCTCGGAATGTCAACGCGCGAAGCAAGCCGCGCCAAGACGCGTTCCGCGCTATCACCAGGGGCCTTCGCCATTTACCCAATGTAGAATTATCCTGCTCATGGGCGTCGCGCTCGACCTTAGAGTCTTTTTACGAGTAGCCTTTGGTTATGTACGTTGAGGGTTCGAATATTTTGTAGCTGTGGCTTGCCGGACTGCTCGTGCAAGGTGGTTCTCTACTGTACTCCAGCCCGAATCAATACCAGACCAAAGGCGCAATCCATTCTCCGGTGGTCATCTACTGCTATCATTCGTATGGGTCTTGCGTTCGAAAAATGTGAACACTTAGCAGTACGGAATCGGAAAGTGATGAAATAAGGTTAACGTTCAACGTAGCGACCGTGATGATGATATTAGGTAGATATTCTATAATGACCCAGCTCCTATTTACAACACCTCTCTGCCACCCATTGTCCAGGGTCCATACTGTCTATTACCGCGACCAATATGCATGGCTGCAGTTTCCTATACCCAAAACGCCATGTCTCATACCAGCTCCGCATCGAAGCGTGTGGGTAGTATCAGTCGGAAGAGGTTCTACCATCTCCCAACCATCAAGCGTGCGGCTAAAACCGACAAACACTCGTCAAAGATTGTACACATGCCAGCAAAGATCGCTCAGTTAGCCTTCTTGAGCTTGGCAGCGGCCATCTTGCGCTCACGGCGCTTCTTGGAAGCCTCAGCACCGGCCTCGGTGTCGAAGAGCAGGTCCCACCACCTGAAGCTGCTGGCGTAGTTGCCAATGAACTTCTCGTGGTGAACGTCGTGGTGCTCAGCGCCGGCCCAGAAAGGCAGGAAGTGGTGCAGACTCCATGGGAACTCGTAGCCGCTGTGCGCGTCGATGGCCTGGAACACACGGAGGCAGATCCACGCGTACATGGTCAAGATGTGGAGGTCCTTGGTGATGGCGCAGAAGACGATTGGGACTCCGACAGTGCCGAAGCCGAGGATCATGACTTCAATAGGCGAGGCGTACTCGGCGGCCAGACCGAAGGGAGCGGAGTATTGGTGGTGGATCTTGTGGATGTTCTTGTAGAGGAAGGAGCTGGCGTGCATGGCGCGGTGCATCCAGTAGTGCCATGCGTCCTCGAAGACGAAGAAGATGGCAATCTGGTAGGCCATCTTGTAGATGCTGGGGAAGGGAACGGAAGTCTGGAGGCCGAAGTATTGGCACATGGGGTGGAACATCCAGATCTGGGGAAGCTCGACGGTGAAGTGGGACAGGAGGACGAGGGCGGCGCATTGTGTTTGCTCCCAAGTAGTGGGAATTTTTTGCTGCGGCAAGTTAGCTATTGCCGCATAGAGCTGTGCAATTGCAGAGACGTACGTGTTGGAGCTTGTATCGGTTGAAGAAGGGTATGCAGTCGATGATGATCCAGGGAAGCGCGCGTCCAAAGTAGAAGAGCTCGTGGAAGACAAAGGACATGATTCCTGTCGCCAGGACATCGTTGCTCATCCATGCGTACCAGGCCATCCACATCTTCTCGAGGTAGTTGAGCTGCACATTGTACTTGGAGATCTCCTCAAAGGAGCCCCAGTAGGTGTCCTGCGCCATAGGCGTCAGGAGGGAGGTTGCGTTGTTCCTGGCA
>Ga0265797_10005863_pt1 | contig 17725 bp, 13 predicted proteins | sample P2T30metagenome_FD_192433 | JGI IMG/M metagenome (GOLD analysis project Ga0265797, IMG submission 192433) | Plant litter microbial communities from East Loma Ridge, Irvine, California - P2 T30 | ecosystem: Environmental > Terrestrial > Plant litter > Unclassified | place: USA: California...
CTGGGATCTTCACGTAACATCGTCTTGCCAGTAAGTGTTTTCCGTCTGGGTGCCTTTGCATGTTTTCAGGCATACGACGCTAACGATTCTGGCAGCCGTGTAAAGCTTTACAGTGTCAACACGACCAAGCCGGCTACTCAGAAACGTCTCAAGCAACTTGAAGATCACGGAGCTTCACTATTGCCCATCACCAGACCTTTACCGTTTGACCTCCAGTCGGATGAAGAATACCTGGAGGAGATGAAGAAGATGGGAGGTCGTGATCCGGAAGAGTAAGCTGATGTAAGACGGTTGCTTGTCTTTGGCCGCTAAGCGGGATGGGTATCGAGCTAGACTTGATATGCGAACTGGACTACAATATATAGTATGGCTAACTAACTAGCCAAGTAAGACATATTAATATAATGAAGATATTCCTCGGTCCTCGAAAGACAACCATGATGAGTGGGGGACCAATTAAGTGAATGCAGGCTAAACAGCAGCATCTCGCCACTCCATACTAACAGTCTATCTGGTCCTTGTCGGTCTCAGACTGCATGCAATCAGTGAACGGGTGAGGCCTAATCCCGCGGATCGAGTCTAGTTAGTGATGGATTGCGGCGCGGTTAAGACATGGCCCCACCACGGCCACGAGCGAGAACACCATCTTGACAGCAACTCCCACGCCGTTCTGGATCTATGACAATCTGCACTGCGATCGTTTTATGTATGGTAAGCTTACAAGGCGGTTTCTTATAATGAAGATAGTAGAGTTGATGGATTCGCAACCATATCCTAGCAATACCAATACCACTGTCGAATGTGCCTCGCCACATCAATACATGTTGCATGAGAAGCGCTGCTCCTGCATTGCAGTGCAGTAGGCCTGCAGAAATCATCGGAGTTCGCGAAGAAAAGGCAGGAGCGGGTGGATGGTTCAAATATCAGTGGATTATGTGGAGTATAAACGGAACTGTCTTTGCCCATGTCAACCGTGCGACAGCCGCAAGCGCCCGGGGCCGTGAATCTTGCTTCGAACGTGGTCGCTATTGGATAGGTTTGAAGGATCTATAGCATATCGATTCTTCCACCGGTAGCACACTAGGTCGAAGGTTTGATAGAGCCTAGAGTACCCAGGTGAGTCGTGACTGCTCGAGCCGCTATAAGTATCGTGTAGGTATTGCGATAGACCATGGGCCAACCCCAACACTTTCCTCTTCTGTTTGTTACAACTTCTCTTTACTCTATACACGATGCAGTTGTTCACTCGTGTCTTCGCCCTTGCTGCTGCTGTAGTCCCATTTGTTGCTCAGGCAGCACCACTTGCAGCTCGCTCTCCCGAAGATGTAACCGCAGAACGATATATCGTTCAACTCATGCCAGGCGTTGATGTCGAATCGGTTGCTGCTCACCATGAGAAGGTTCGCAGTATCAGGCGCAGAGATGATGTCAACGTGTCTGCAAGCATTGACCAAGAGTACGACTTCGGAGATTTCAAAGGTTACACAGGATCGTTTGACCCTGCTGTCATCGCTGAGCTAGAGGCTTTACCTGAAGTTCTCATCGTGGAGAAAGACTCCATGATGTTTCCCTCTGCTCTCGTAACACGTACGTATCTCATATACTCTGGCAGGCAGTGAGAATGACTCAATCTTGAGGGAACAGTGCTGATAACTCCCAGAGAACAACGCACCATGGGGTCTTGGACGAATCTCATCCAAGAGTAAAGGAGCTACCAGCTACATATACGATTCGACTGCTGGTGCAGGTACCTACTCATACGTGATCGATAGCGGAATTCGTACGACTCATGCCGAATTCGAAGGCCGTGCCTCCTGGGGATACAACGCGATCGACACCGTCAATTCTGACATTTACGGTCATGGCACCTTCGTGGCCGGTGTGATCGGTGCGAAGACTTACGGTGTTGCTAAAAAGACAAATCTCATTGGGGTTAAGGTCTTTTCCGATGGGGGCGCACCTACATCCACTATAATGAGTGGTCTGAATTGGGCAGCGAACGATATCATCACCAAAGGCCGACAGACTTCTGCCGTGATCAACATGTCGATCGGCGGGCCAGCATCCTCAGTGTTTGACAACGCTGTAACGTCACTATATAATCAAGGTATATTGTGTGTCATCTCTGCGGGCAACGAAAACCAGCCGGCGGAGAATGTTTCGCCATGCCGCGCTTCTGGGGCTCTCTGCGTCGGAAGCGTCGAGTCGAATGATTCCCGTTCATCTTGGTCGAACTACGGCTCTGTCATAGACATCTGGGCTCCTGGTGGCAGCATTTTGTCTACATGGCACACCTCAGATACAGCCACATCAACACAGGATGGTACCTCAGCCGCTGCGCCATTTGTGGCTGGATTAGCGTCTTATATCCGTGGTCTCGAAGGATTGTCCATTGGTCCAGCGACCAGTGCGAGAATTTTGGCGTTAGCTACATACATACCTCCATTGTGCAAGTTTGATCCAGCGAGTGGACAATACATCTGTCCCGACACAACAAAGGAACCCAACATAGTGGCATACAATGGAAATGGACGCTAAAGGTTCAACAGGAGGATTTGTTGCAAAATGAGGATGGGTTTGCAGTGTGTAGCGACATAGTTCTATTTCGAATGAAGCTAGCGTTATAGGACAACATGCACGATACTCGCAATGTGTGAAACATATCAGCTTTGTAGATAGGAATGCGCAACAGGCCTCGTAGACTTTGCTTGAAGATTGGTCTTCCCTTAATGGGAGAATAGTGGGACCGAGCGAACGTATTAGCCCGCCTTGGCAATCAAGTGGGGCTGGCAGGGATCCGCGTCTCCGATGACGTGCACCGGCCTCTCTTTCCCTTCCACCCGCCTGCAGGTGTCATAGTTTCTTTCCGCATCCCCTAGTCCACGTCAATGCATTTACTTCTCATTCCTGGGTACGCTATGGCTCTTCCGCTTCCGACATCAGCTTCCTAGACTGGCATGCCTCGATCAATCTGCTTCTAGTAGCACACGCCTTCAAGGTTAACAATCATCGAGCATGGAACAATGAGTTCGACATCTAGAAACGATCTAATGTTTACCTGTCTTGTTAGAACTACCGTTATACGAGATCTCAGAGCCATATCAGTATGTTGAAGTACTGCGTGGGTGAGAGAGCAATGAAGATTTGGGTAAGATAGTGATGCAGTGAACCATTAAGATGTTCTCAGTATAGCAGATTCGGCGGCTACAACTCGTACGCACCGTACCTGCTCACGCAGTTCTCTTCGACAAAGCTTCTCCAAAGACGCAGCAGCAACTGCGACCTGACTGTTGATTCGGTAGTCGTGACACAACAGTGTGAGCCTACGTTCAAGCTCATGTTCACAATGAGCATCTCACCACTATTTCCATCGCTACTGCACCCTACAGTCATGCGTTATGGCTATGATCATTGACGCAACTGCAAAATATGGAATACGAGGAGCCATCAGATCTCTGCTATCGCCACAGAGCACGTCGAGCGATTGCAACGAAAGATCTACTCCGCAATACGTATGCGCACGCAAGAGATACGAAAGCGGAAGAAAGGGACGAATATGTGTTTATCGGATCGGCGATGAACGTACAGACAGTGGCGGACGCAGAGTCAGGCTATACACCAATGTAGAAGGTGCCAATCTCGACGAAGACGAGCGACAAAGTTTCATTGGCATTGAGCATACTGGTAACTACAACATGAGCCGCAGCACGAGGCACAAAAAGGGCCGAACCCCGCCAACACCAGATAGAGGGTTAAAAAGCAAAGTAGAGTTACAGAGGCTAGATGTCAAACCTTGCGATCTAAGCGACGACGGTTCTGACAGGCGTTCTAAGAGCGATGTTACGGCTCCGCCTCAAGCTAAAGGCTTAAGTTCAAGCTCGAACAAAGAGTCCACCGTACTTCGACCTGTTGACAAACGGAGGCGTTCACGTCGGAAGCCACAAAATGATCCGCATGGAGGAGTGGGCGTGGTGGATCGCTGTCAGTCTCCAAGTCAGACCCTTAGACGGCATAAGGCTAGTCGGTTCGGGGATCAAATATTACGAGATGGGCCTGCAGAGAATGAACTAGAAGCCTATTGCTCAGGCGCGCTTCCAATCCCACAACATCAACTGGATCGACTGAGCCTGGAAGCAGCCCCAACAGAACCTCCAAGAAGAACTCCTAAAACTACTATCAGCAGTACCATCGAACTCGTCAATGACTTGAAAAGTGACACATCAAGGGCTACTGAACATCATCAAGTCAGTGGGAAGCAGACTGATTCTGTCGTCTTAGAAGCGCCTAGGAGCCCGTTCAGGCAACCAGGGTTGACTCCACAGGAGTCATCGGATCTAATCTTCGGCACAAGCTTCGAGATGGCATCACGGAGGAGGCTACGAGCGGGTAGCATGGACGATCGCATTGCGCCAGACGTGCATGAGTTCGCATCACACCTTGTACGCGATCATCCGCTAGGCGAAGCCGAACAGAAGAAGGAAGCACGTAGCTCATCTCACGAGTCAAACACTTTGAATCTCAAACATCTCCCATCCGGCGTCAGCGGAGCGCAGAAGCCGCAATCTGTTGCAAAGATTGCCTTGGAACAGGTTTCTATTGATATGCTTGGAATAGTCCATGCTCAGACCAGTGCGCCATCCTATCGCTCCATACCAACGACCACACCTGGTACCCCCCCTTACACACCAGACAAGGGCGAATTGGACCAGAAGTAGGGCGTCAGCATCACGTGCTACGTGTATGCTGGCCAAGCAGCGTATGGCTCAAACAGGAAGCTTGTATGGAGAATAGAATTTGGGGTATTACTCTAACGCCTTATATCAATGGCAAAATGATAGCCCGTCCTGACTAGTCCAGGTCCTCAAACCCAGGCTGTGATACTAGTTGTTCGTCATGGTGTTTTCTCAAGCTCTCCATCCAATCGTCCGTCTAGTGGATCAATTCCGCTATGCTGACTGGTATCGTCGTCTAGATCCTGATATTCCTACATCGCATTAGCTTGGCATTGGTGCTGACGAGGTTCACGACTCCTGTGTGACCAGAGTTACAATGATTCTTGCCCCCTTGACGGCAGAATATTCCGCGTCCTCGGTGTCAGAATATACATTACTTACCAAGAATTGCCCCATTTGCCATGACTACAGTCGGTTAGCTGATTGATTCTCGTAGGCCTAGAAGCTTCCAACATACCAAGCGTCCGCCATCAACGTAGTACCTCCATCCCTCTGAGGACCCTAGGTATACTAAAATCTCCCATGGCAGCTCCTCAGTGTTAAACTCCCAGAACGTCATGTACTGATATCTCGATGCTTTGTCCACTTGTTTGTGTTTCTGGTCTTGGATTCTGGATACGTGCTCGAGCTTGAAGATGCGTGTGCGGAGTAGTTCGGGATTCTTGAGCATGCCAGGTGCAAATTCATCTTTAAACCATGCTAAGAATTCGTCATGAATTTCCGAGTCGGGTTGCCATAGGACTATCATCCACATTTGGATATCGCGGGAGTCTGATTCAGGGCGTAAGTCACCATAGTATATCCTTGTGTCATGGTCTTGTGGGACACGTACCGCCCCGCCATTCTTCCCCATACCAATTGGCATACTCATTGTAAACCCGCGTCTCTATTATCGCCTCTTTCGGAAGTCTGTCCAAGGCTGGGCATAGCTGCGCATCCAACTCTTGCGCACTTTGGTGTTTGGGTAAATCGTAGATGGTCATGAGGCTGCCTTCGATTGCAGCTACCTCTGCGAATGTATTGTCTTCCACCTGCTCTGCAGTGCGGGCCGTGGAATTGATCTTTGCAAGGGCAGCGGGTACATGCGTACCCTCGTACCACTGATTCGCGCCTGCGGCATCTTCGCCTAAGTCCGCCCAGGCACAAGCGATCCTTGACATAGTTTCCCTTTGCGATTTGTTGTTAATTCGTTCCCGCGGAGGTGGTCAGAAGAGACGGGCGCAGATGGGTAATCAAAATCGAGTAAACAAGGCACGAGGTAAGGGAACGCAGCGGGCAGCGCAACAAAGAGGAGCACGCCCAGACTCCGCCCCCAAAGTTTTGTCTTGGGCCCCTAATCCTGGTGCTCTCGAGCAAGGAACTACTTCGTAGGGGCATGTTGATACCCTGTCTGCTGTAGGTGTTTCCTCAAGTGGCATAGGGTCTAGCGGCCCGTCTAGGCCTGACTTCGGACCAAAAATGACGCCGCAGTATTGGTGAGGAATTTGGCATTGCCAAAAGTTAATTCCACAGCTGTGGGAGCGCAGTCCAAAACTATGTAGTTTGCGAGCAGATCACATTGAAATCGGTAAAGAATGGGACCGTGAGATCATAATGCGCTGTTATCGGTTGAAACACAAAAGTAGCTCGAGTCATTGGTTCGACCAGAGTCGGAGTGCGGCCCGGATATGGGGATCGTGCGCGGGCAAACCAATGCGCAATCACATGTCCGAAACAGGAAGTTAAGCAAAGAGAATCAGGTAACATGGCCTGTTGATCAGCATGCATCGGTTCGCTGATGGCAGAGGCATCCCTCAATTTGATATACAAAGGATCGCTCAAATGACAGGAACGCCGACCAGAAAGCCCTACAAGACGTGATCGCCCAACCTCGACAAGCCACCAAAGTTTCTCGCGTATAATACCGCCTAGCGCGCCACATCGTATATCCAGCAAGTTGGGAAAGGTGAGATCCTGAACATTTTCTTCCTCTAACCAGCCTTGTCACTTCTTCCAGATTCACTATCTCTTGTGTTCATCTTGTTATCACTTCTTTCATAACAAAATGCCATCTCCGATGTCAATGTGCATCTTCTTCTCATGAATGTCCCTTTTGTCCCTCCTTGGAAAGCCACGAATAGCCCGTTCGCATCCGAGAGCGCGGCATTTAAATCGGCGGTCCTCCAGATGAGATCCTCGGTAGTGGCGGCGGAGATCTGGCATACGTGAATACTTTTTGTTGCAATCACTGTATGTGCATACGTAAACGGTCTTGGTCTCGGTGCGAAAAGAGATGTCAGCGATGGCACCGGCTACCAAAGGGCTCTTCGGTCTATTCTGTCGCGTGAGAGCCGGGCTGCACACTTCGTATGTCGGTCGCGAAGGCGCAACCTTCAGGGTCCCAAAGTAGTCGTCTGGAAACGAGTGAGCGGTGGCATACACAGATGCAGACGGTCGTTGGGAAAAGGTTGTCAATTCTGACAAGGCCTGACTGTTAGCACATGCAGCCGGTTTGGTGGACGTCTCCAACCATGGGTGAGTGACCTTATCATGGCTGTGGCCTGTTCTGGTATCGTTCCATCTTCCACTGTCCAATCCGATTGCTCTATCAACGCGGAAGGCCAGTTGTTGGCGTCTATACCTCTGAGGTGTGTGTAGGTGCGATCCTCTCTCTCTAGTAGGTCAGCAGCATACAAGCTGAGCGGTAGAACGTCTTGATCGAGGAAAAAATCGTTAGGGTATGAGTTTGATGTCATGTTGGAAGAGTTGAAAATAACCTCAAAATGTTTAGATGAAGAATTTGGTAACGTCACAAATGCATGTTCAGAACATGGACGACAAGTGGTTTTATATTTCGTGAAGCAGCGATGCATCAGGCTGTGTTGCCCTTCGATGTACACGCCCCTCCGGCTGAGGGGCACACCGCCACGTGGCTCTCGATGCGTCCTGATCTTGCAACCATCACACCATCTGGTGGTGGCTTTGCGAAGTTCTACAGTGTTCAAGGAGCGCAAAATCAATCGCTATCAGCGCATTCGTCGCAATCGTCACATTTCATGCGCTACACATGTGAGTCGTAAGCTCTGACAACGACAGGTTGCGATGATGCAGGCGCGGACGCATCTTGCTCGTGGTGTGGGCGTACTCAGGCTGACTGGCGTGGAAGAAACACGCCTGGTAGGTAGCAATAGCGGAAAACTGGGGTTAGCGGAACGAAAGTTATCCGTTCCGCTCATGGCCAGCCCAGGCAGTCTTACCCGCTCTTCAATACACTGCCAGATCTCGTCAAACTTCATCAGCAAACCGTATCCATCTTCAACGATATATGCAGACGAAAGGTCGAGTTGCCTAGCTGGCCCCGAGCCCTTCCCCTCAGCCATACCTCATTCACGACGTGTCACCCGATCTACACCGAGATCTTAGAGTTGCGACAGAACTCGATATACCATTTTATTGAGAACGCTCAGTTTCAACATGTCTACCTATCCATACACTAAATCTTGGTTATTTGTATGACCACACGAATCTACTGTTCCCTTCGATGGCGGTGTACGAGCAACCAATCAACCATTCTCGTGGCTGGCCAGCTCGCTGTGCCGCTACAGACAGGACGATCCTACGTTTGCAAATCCACTCAAATTCGACATCGTTCATCTTCATGGCTCCACTGGTTGTATCTGATGAGGAAGGTTTGCTCCGAAGATCCAGTTCGACGACGAATCATCACACTGCCGTACCTGCATCAGATGAAGGATGGACTTCACTAATACCCCATCGAACACACCCTTCTCCTACATCCACGGCTCATCCGTTACGTTGGAACGATGGATTCGAGCTAAGCATGTTTTCTTTGTTCCGTTGTGTTGGAGCCGGTGGAGAGGCGCGGGAAACACCAAGGGCGGCCCTTCACCTACCCCTATAGGCAAGTTGGTCAGGCGTGCACTCCGCAAACTTTCACCTACAGGTTATCTTCTATCAAGGCACTATAAAACCAGAGCCTAATATTATGGATTCAACGATTACACTTGTACTCACCCGAGTCATCTCTCAACATGCTAAGCAAAGTGCAATTGGCGGCAAGCGTCCTAATGAGCTGCTTCGCTACTGCATTACCTTCTTCAAACTCATCCAATGGAACTCTCGAAATTTTCGAGTCTTCATTGAGTGACCTCGCGGAAGTCTACTACCCAGGTTCGGAAGAATTCGCTAATGCTACTATACGATGGGGCGCCGGGCAAACTCCGCATTACGATATGATTGTGAAGGTTGCAACGGAGAAAGATGTGCAAGCGGCTGTGAGTAAATGCATACTCCGGTACACTTGTATTCTAGCTAACCAGATGATAGATACTATACGCCAATGCGAACGACAAGCCATTCCATGCCATTTCGGGCGCTCATGCGACGACGACATACCTCAACAACGTTACCAATGCTGTTGGTATCTATCTACGGGGTATGAACGACATCGTTATCGCCGATGATGGAGACACCGCTCTCATCCAAGGTGGCATCCTGAATGGCGATGTCACTGACTTTCTCTGGGCCCATGACAAGCAAACGATGACAACGGCCTGTGCTTGCGTTGGTTACATCTCTCCTATCCTCGGTGGCGGTCACGGCTGGAACCAAGGACGTTACGGCCTGGCATCTGATCAGCTCATATCTGCGCGCATGGTTCTCGCCAATGGTACCGCTATCACTGTCAACGAGAACAATCCGGATCTGTTTTGGGCGATACGTGGTGCTGGTCATAATTTCGGCGTCGTGACGGAGGCTGAGATCAAGATCTATGACAAAAAGCCAGATGTGGACCAGTGGGCAGTCAGCGGCTACTTCTATACGCACGACAAGATGGAGGATGTTGTATCAGTCGCGAACAGCTGGATGGTGATGGCAAACAGGTCAGTGAGCCTTGAACACTACGTTGTGTTCTCTTTCGATCCTGAAGTGGATCCGGTAAATGTAAGTCTACATCCATTGCTATGCTCATACACCACAACTAACGTCACTAGCCCATTGTAATCATCTGGGTCATCTACCAAGGCGCCAGCACCGTTCCGACGCAGTACACCGACCCTCTCGTCGCACTCTCGCCCATTTCTACCGACTCCGGCGTGACCGACCTCGCTGGTGTGAGTAAGTACACAGGCGCCGACCGCAACGGCCCATCGTGCACCAAAGGCTTCACTCGTTCTCTAGTCCCCGTATCAGCAGACACATACGACAATCCCTCTCTCCGTAAAGTTCTCGACATTATGGCAACCTTCCCCCCAGAGTTCCGCAGCTCAGCCGTCCTACTTGAAAGCTACTCTACCAATCGCGTTGGCGAGATACCTAGTGATAGCACAGCATACCCGGACCGAGACGGCCAGCTGCTGTTCTCGCCGTTCATGACGTACGAGAAGGATGCTAGTCTGGATGCAGCAGCGTGGGGTTTTGCGGGCGAGATACGCGATACTTTGATTGAAGGGACAAACAAGACCTACGAGGCTTACATCAATTACGCGAGGGGAGACGAGACGACTGAGGAGCTCTATGGGTATGAAGCGTGGAGACTGGAGAAGTTGAGAAGGCTGAAAAAGGAGTACGACCCTTTTGGCAAGTTCAACTTCTTTGCTCCAATTCTGTGAGCAGTTTTGTTTGAGGACGAAAGGAAGAATGCTTGGGCGGATGGCAGGTGGTACAGTCGCCGGATTCAACCACCGGTGCCTGAGTTGGTCACAAACGTAGTATAGCCTGCTCCCAACAAGATGTTACACGTAGACAGTAAATTGCGCGTACCTAACCCGTAGTTCACGCTTATTCAGGCGCTTACTGATAGCTCGTTCCGCCACATCCGCACACTACAGCCTATCTAGTCACATCGCTTCCATGCTTCCGTATGACTCCGCACCCATCTAGTGCTCAACTATCGGTTCGTGCTGCACTTGTGAATCGATAGTGGCTGAATCAAATGGCTCGTGGTGGCTGATGCATCCGCAACGCGGGACGCGTACATACGTTGCGAGTAGATATAGAGAGGCATGTAATGGTATGCTGCGATAGCATGCCATCCTTTTGAATTAACTTATGCAATTGCAAAGATGTTCAGACAGTCGCTTGAATCTACACTATTGGGCGAAGACGACCGGATTCAACTTGTGGACCCTTCGTTCACTCTCAAGGCGTTTGCAGATGAACAGAACCCGTTCGACGCAATGACTGGAGCAATCACGAATAGTGAAGAGGCGTTTTCGGACGGAGCTACATCTCCCTCTAGCATGTGGTCAGAATTGAGTCGTCCAAGCAGCAGCCCATCCTCGACATCAAGGACGCAGCTGCCGAACACCAACATACTGGCTCGTCGCCCACTGGTATCTTCGCACACATTCCCGAAATATAAACGTGAACGGAGTTCGGTAGGCCAAGAGCCGCAGGAAGCGAAGGAAGCAATACTTCAGCTTTCGCCGATAGAAGATCCAACGAAGGCGTTCAGACTGGAGGCGCCTTTGATATACGCCACCAAGACGCGCAATATTCCACGATACCAATTGCAGCGACAGTTCGATCGTAGCGAGTCTGTGCCCAAGTTGCACATTCGCGCAGTCCCTCTACGCGAGACTCGATCTCTCTCAGTACCGGCTGCCCACGTACTACGAGATCGGCAAATCTCTTATAATGAAGAAGAAACGCTTTACAGCATGGATCTCTTTGAGATGCGCGGTCGAAAAGCCGGAACGCTCCCTGGTAGTATCCAAATGACTTCTGGGAAGTCTCTCTGGGGCGGCGAGTGGGCGCGATTCTGGCATGTTACAAAATGTAAGGCTAAACACCATATCTGTGATTACAGAGGGGTGTGTGAGCCAGAAAAACATGTTCTTTATTGTGTCAAGAAAGGTGTGTGGGAGGATGCTGAGGGTGTAGTCGTTGCGCGTGAAGAGACGGAGGGGCTGGGAGCATGGTGTGCCAATGGACTGCTTGTGGAAACAAGACGTCCATCAAATGAAGCAGGGCGTGTTTTGGAGATGACGGAGGAAACTGAGAGAGATGGAAAGAAACGCGATTTGGTGATGGCGTGCTGGGTAATGAAGCTGTGGATAGTGGAAGAACTCCGGTGGGAGGGAAATTGAGAGCTGTAGTGAGGCGCCAAAAATAACGCAAGATCTGTAGGTTCGGACGAAACAACCATTCTTAACCTCTGTAGACTATCTCTGCTGTTCGGCGCAACCTCGTAATCGCATCATAAGCGTGGAGTGTTGCCGATGAAGACGGAGGGAACATCTGCACTGTGCGGTACCTACCTAGGTAGGCATGGAATGCTGCGTGGACCCTGGCCACGTGTTTGAGCCTGTCGATGCCCTGCGTGTCGCGATTCTTGCAACGTGAAATCTCTTCGTCTTGTTTCTTCCAAAAGCAATCACCTGCGACAGCAATCAAGATGGAAAATGGAGTTGCGCAGATCAAGCGTGCAGATAGCGTCTACTTCGGCGCGCCTGCTAGACCGAGCGCCACAGGCCAAGGGGCGAAGAGCCACCGCCTCAGTCCGCCCATGATTCCTGGGATCATCGCTCAGAGGGGCATTTGCGACTTGGGCGATTCTGAGCACCATGACCCGATTATTCTTATCTTGATGCTACTGTCTATTTCAATGCTCTGAACCACCCTCCATCATCTTCCCAGCTGTACCTTGGGCGTTCGAAGCCCTGTCGCCGCTATGCCGCTCATCACTCCCTCACGCCTCGCCATCATCATCGTCTCCTTTTCGCTCATAACTTTCTTCTGGACTTTCGGCCTGCCGCACCAAACCCCCCAACCTTCGATACCTGCCATCGACCACTACGACCACAAGAATGTGCACACCGACCCGATAATACCGCCCCCCGTCATCGAGACACCGCTCGCGACAACACCAAGCCCGGTAGCACATGAAGACCGGCCTACTGAAACAGACGACCACAGATGGGATGACAAGGGAGCACAAGGTGGCAAGGGACAGGCGAAACCACCTGCGCCTACCAAGACGGGCATTGTAGATTACGAGAAGGATGGCGGACGATGGGAGGACAAGGAAAAGTCCAAGGGCGGTAACAAGTCCCAGGACAAGGCAGACGCAAGCGCAATCACGGTTCCTACAACACTAGCCACCGAGGCTATACCCGCTTCCAAGAGTGCGGATGCAGCCAGTGCGAGTGTTGCGCCTGCGAAGCCTGCCGAAGCAGTTCCTACACAAGTCGTCGAGAAGTTCTGCAGCGATGCCGACGGAGCCAAAGACGTCATGGTCGTTCTCAAGACGTCCAAAGCTGAGATCGAAAAGCTCAGCGGCCATCTCAGCAACCTCCTGTCCTGCGTCCCTACCTTCGCCATCTTCAGCGACCACGCCGGAGAGTTCCAAGGACACAAAGTATACGATGCGCTCGATTCTATCAGCCACGACGTCAAGTTCAAGAACAACGAGTTCCAGGAATACCAGCTTATGCATGCTGACGCAGAGCACAAGCCGGACGCGAAGAAGACGGCAGACTTGGATAAGTGGAAGTTCTTGCCCATGGTCTACAAGGCATACCACATGAACCCCAGCGCCAAGTTCTTCGTCTTCCTCGAAGCCGACACGAGCTTGAGCTGGACGAACGTACTGCAGTGGTTTAACAGGCTGGACTACCGGATACCCTACTACAGCGGAGCTCCTTACTTTATTGCCGGCACACAAGTAGCGCAACGCGGAGCAGGCATCTTCTTGTCACAGGGCGCTATACGACGATACGCCAAATCCTACGACGAAATTTACCAGACCAAATGGGAAAAGGACACAGGCACAGAATGCTGCGGCGACCTGATGCTGGCGAAGGCCCTTGGAGACGCACACGTCGAGTTCTACGCTTCTTGGCCTCTCCTCCAGAGCGAGCAGCCAAGTACACTGGACTACACCAGGAAGCACTGGTGTGCTCCTGCAGTCTCGTGGCATCATATCGATGGTAATGACCTTACCAGGCAATGGGATATTGAGAAGAAATGGACCACCGCCAATGGCTGGAAGAAGCCATATCTGTACCGTGACGCTTACCACGACTCTGTCGAACCGCACATCGAAACGCAGAAAGTGGGTTGGGACAACTTGAGCCAGGACACGAAGATCGTTGCGCCAGAAGGACGGCAGAAACAGATGAAAGAGGATGCCGAGAAGAAGAAAAAGGAGGGCCAAGAGCACGATCTAGGAGAACCAGAGGACAAACCCAAGGAAGAAGCTAAACCTCAAGGAGAGAAAAAGAAAGAACCCAAACCTCAAGGAGAAGAGAAGAAAGAACCCAAACCTCAAGCAGAGGAGAAGAAGGAGCCCGAGAAAATCAAGGTCGACAACACACCGCCACCAGACTCCCGGATCTACCAAGAAGCTGGCCCCGGCTCCAAATCTAAACGCGAAGAGAAGAAGGGCGGCAAGAAGGGTGACAAGAAAGAAGATAAAGATAAGAAACCAGAACCGCCTAACTGGGATAAGCTCGCCGAGAAACACCCTGATGCGGCGGACAGCTCTGAGCGCTGCCAGAATGTCTGCCAGCAAGTTGAGGACTGTTTACAATGGCGGTACACGACCAAAGGAGATGGAGAGTGTCATCTCAGCAAGGTGGTTAGGTTGGGTGGGAAGGTTGGTGATGACCAGTGGACGAGTGGGTGGTTAGTCGACAGGATCCAGGGGCTCACCAAGGAGTGGGCGTGTAAAGAGGTTAAGTGGAGGTTTTATCAGTGAGTAGGATTGAGTGTTGAGGTGGTTAGATATGGGTAAAAGGATGGTGTTCTGGTGTTTGTACGTTCGTGTTGTGGCATTGAGAAGAAGGCTTTCTGTATAGTGTTAAGCTGACGAGGCTGCTATAAGTGGTGGAAATTGTTGTATATACCCTTTTTTATTGTAATGTACGTGTTGACGGTACAGGACATGTAATATTGATGTGCTGGCCCTGTTTCATCATACCTTCCTACACTATCCATCGTGTTTGTCGTCAGAGATGCGCTTGCGAATCAGTCGAGAAGAGGCATACGCGAGAAGTCGGTTCCGTCTTCTAGAACTATGGCTCTGGTCTCTCGCTACCATCTTACTCACGAGTGGGTCTTCTCTAAACAGTTAATTCACTACGTATCACTCGTGGCATACAAAAACTTCTTCTTCCGTCCTTTCACTAGAACGCGAGTCACAACGCTTGTTTTCACTCTTGTCGAAAGACTTCTACCCATTCACGATACCATTTGTAATACCTACACTGCACTCATGGTCTTGAATTATCTGAAAAGGTACAACTCACCCACTTTAATACCTTATTGTCTACTCATTCAAATTTAGTCTGATTAGAACTCGTGGGAAAATGCCACTGGTTCGTCTCTTCAATCGATCGCTCAGGCGATGCTTCCAAGGACGGCTTCCTCCTCCTAAAGGCCCAATACTCCTTGCGATGGCATGTTGCTGGGGGCAATTCAACTTGGATATTAACCGTGTAAAGAAGAAAATAGGCAAGGGCGAGGTTTTATTGAAGAGAGTATAGGTGGACTGTTAGGCAGGAGTCCGCATAGAGTCACATTTCCAAGCCCAAGCCAAATCGGTACGGCGTTCGACCCATCACAACTTCGTAGTTGTGTTTATGGCGTATCTACACCGATTCATGCACCCCATTATTGGCACCTTCCCACGCTTGACCTGGAATGGTAGGCGCTATACGCCTTCTTGGCTACTTTCCATTTGCCGGTGGCTCGTACGACAACAAGTCCTTCTATGTACGCCTTGCATTGCCTCCAACAGCAGAAGAAGTTAGAAATTCATAGCCATAATCTACGTCTCGTCTACATTCTGAACGCCCATCTCCCACAAATCATGGAGGCTGACGCTATCTCCCAACTCAAAGCGCTACTAAGCGCAGCCCCAAATCTTCGCTCTCAACTCAGCAATGCCGAACGTCTCCAGCTCAGCGGGTTAGCTGAAGCGCTCAGAAATGAATTGGAGAGACCAGATGAAGCCGTATTCAGGGTTACCTTCAATGACGTAAGTCGATGCGCCGTGCCGCTCCTTCCAGGTTCGCGGGGTTGTATCGTCCATGACTCGTGACTAGCACTAACAGTCAAGGTAACCAGCCTGGACATTATCTGGCTATACGATTAGGCATACAATGGGGAATCTTTGAAGCACTGGGCTGCCATGGTGATGAGGGCAAGTCGAGTGTGCAGCTTGCGGAGGGTACTGGGGCGGATGTGCGATTAGTTGGTAAGTAAGCCTTCATCGCGAACATGTTGGGAAGTTCTCCAATTTAGCCTTATCATTACTCTGAGGTGATACTGATCATGTCATTCCAGCTCGCTTTCTGCGTCACCTAGCAGCGAATGGCACAATCCGTGAAGTCGGTCTCGATACCTACGCAAGCACTCGACTCTCAGCTTCTTTAAGGCAAAAGTCTTTCAAAGATGCTATACATTTCATGTAAGTCCTTGAATAGGATCCAGATATGCAAAACTAGTATTGATAAGCCTCAATACTGATACCGCACCTGCAAAAGGTATGACGACTTCTACGACGTGGGCTGGAAAGTACCCTCATTCCTTGACTCGATATCTCATCGCAATCCCGCCGATATCAACAACGGCCCCTTCCAACATGCACATGGTTTCTCTGATAAATCACTGTACACATACTTTGATGAAGACCCAGCGATGGGAGCGCGGTTCGGCGGTATGATCCAGATGTACAATGCTGGTAAGCCGTTCTTTTGGGAGAACGGTTATTACCCTTTCGATGAACGCTTGGTTACCGGAGGTCCTCAATCTGATGACGATGTGCTACTTGTGGACATTGGAGGCGGGGATGCCGGAGATTTAGGCCTGTTGCGGAAAGCACTGGGAAAAGAAGTAAAGGGTCGGCTTGTTCTGCAAGAGTTGAAACATATCGTTGATCGGACCGTGGAAGACGGGTTTGAAGCGGAGGTAGGCGATTGGAACCAAGTTCAGCCGATTAAAGGTACACTACCAGAATTATATCGTGCTGTTACCAATACTAAGATGTGACTTGTAGGAGCGAGAGCGTATATGCTTCAACACATCCTCCACGACTTTAGCAGCGACGATGCATGCCGTCGCATACTTCGCAACATCATTCCCGCTATGGAGCCCGGTTACTCTAAGCTCCTCATCAAAGACCTTCTCATACCCGATCGAAATGCACCATGGGCATTCACGGCTTTGGATGTCAATGTTATGCAATCACTTTCTGGTCAAGAGCGGACTGAGTCACAATTTCGCGAGCTACTTGATTCTGTGGGACTGAAAATTGAGGGCATCTGGGGTCACAAGAATGCGCTGGATGTTGTCATCGAAGCCTGCCTGCCCTAGGAGGAGAGTCTTACGCTGTTTACAGGACTTCCCATTCGTGATGACATGATTCCTCACTTGGTATAACATACTTCTCCCACCCCTCCTTCGTATCTGCCTCCTTCCACGTTTCCATATCACCCACTACACCATTCTCATCTACCTTCCAAATACCCCCTTCCACCATGCCCAGCCAGTTCTGAAGTACACACGCTAGACTCTGCGATTGGAAATCTTCAAGAGACTGTCTCCCACGCGAGTATAATTGTGTAAAGCTGTCGTTCCCATGCTGTCTGCAGTCCATAAATTTCTGCCCATCACTACTCCTCGCGTACTGATTTCCCCCGATAGCAAAAGGCAGCACGAATGAGATCTGGTCTTCTAGGCTTTGGTGGCCGTATTCAGTAGGCAACAGATACAAGCCAGAAGGGTAGATTCTAACATCGCGATAGTCGAAAAAGTGTGGCATCCGAGCGTCAAGATCTCGCGGGTTCCAGGTTGGATTTTCGAAGAAGTTGAGTTCAGATCGAAAGAGTAGGATGGGTGGTATTTCATCTTTGTCTTTAGACATGTGCGAGCGAAAAGGTTGGTCGGGAAAGTCTGATGAGGTGATGACGCGGAGACCTGGGGCTATTTTCTTGAAACGCGGGCGGCGGGCACGAAAGAGGAAGTTGTATGCAAATCGTTGCGGT
>Ga0265797_10005864_pt1 | contig 17722 bp, 15 predicted proteins | sample P2T30metagenome_FD_192433 | JGI IMG/M metagenome (GOLD analysis project Ga0265797, IMG submission 192433) | Plant litter microbial communities from East Loma Ridge, Irvine, California - P2 T30 | ecosystem: Environmental > Terrestrial > Plant litter > Unclassified | place: USA: California...
CGACCAGCTCTCGCGCGGCGTCATGAAGATGATCGCCGACCTCCGCGGCGTGATCGGCGAGGTTGTTGGCGCCGCCGGCAAGCTGTCGGGTTCCTCGCGCACCATCGCCGACCGCTCGAACGTTGTCGCCGCCAGCGCCCAGGCCCTGGGCGCCACCGTCGAGGAAATGAACGCCTCGGTCGACGGCCTGACCGCCTCGATCGGCTCGATTGCCCGCAGCACCACCGACGCCAATTCCCTGGCGCAAGCCACCCGCAACGAAGCGGAAGTGGGCGCCAAGGCCGTGGCCAAGACCATCGAAGCGATGGGCCTGATCAACCAGTCGTCGGAAGACATCGGCGAAATCGTCAAGGTCATCGGCGAGATCGCCAGCCAGACCAACATGCTCGCGTTCAACGCGGCAATCGAAGCGGCGCGTGCCGGCGAACACGGCCTGGGCTTCTCGGTCGTGGCCGACGAAGTGCGTAAACTCGCCGAGCGTTCCTCGCAAGCCACCAAGGAAATCTCGAAGCTGATCAACGAATCGGTACGCCGCGTGGTGCAGGGCAGCGACATCTCGCGCCAGGCCAGCGACGCCTTCGACCGCATCGCCTCGGGCGTGGAAAAGACCTCGCTGGCGATCTCCGACATCTCGCGCAGCGCCGACGAGCAGTCGCTCACGGCGAAAGAAGTGGCCGCCGCCATCTCCTACATCGCCCAGGAAACCGAGCGCTCCGCCGGCTCCTGCGACAGTATCGCCCGCTCGACCGAAGGCCTGAACGAGAACGCCGAGCAACTGAACCGCATCGTTTCCAGCTTCGTGGTGTAAGCACATGCCAGACCAAGCCGAACTGAACCCGCTGGAATTCGCCGCACTGGCCGGACTGGTGCGCGAACACACCGGCATCGCCATGCACGAACACAAGCGCGTGCTGCTGCAGGGCCGCCTGCTGCCGCGCATGCGCTCCCTCGGCCTGGCGCGCTACCGCGACTACATCGAGCGCGTGCGTGCCGACCGCTCGGAACTGCAGCCCTTCATTAACCTGGTGACGACCAACGACACGGCCTTTTTCCGTACCCCGGCCGTGTGGGATTACCTGGAGCGCGACTTCCTGCCAGCCTGGCTGGCGGCCAACCCGGGCTGCACCCTGCGCATCTGGTCGGCTGCTGCCGCCAGCGGCGAGGAAGCCTACTCGATGGCGATGCTGTGCAGCGAATTCCAGGAGCGCCACCGCAGTTTCCGCTTCGCGATCCAGGCCACCGACATCGACACCGGCGTGCTGGCCACGGCGGCAGAAGGCTACTACGAAGGCCGCTCGGCCGAGCGCTTCGGCGCCAGCCGCCCTGACTTGGTGCGCAAGTATTTCCGCAGCGAAGACGAGGGCATCCGTGCGATTCCCGAACTGCGCGCCGTGGTGCGCTTCGGCGAACACCAGCTCCTGGCGCCATGGCGCCAGGGCGCCCAGTTCGACCTGGTGCTGCTGCGCAATGTGCTGATCTATTTCGACGAAGAGACCCAGAAGCGGGTGCTGCACAGCGTGCGCGCCGCCATGGCCCCGCAGGCGCGCCTGATCCTGGGCGAGCAGGAGTCGATCACCCGCATCGCCACCCCTTTCGATTTTGAACAAACCCACGTCTACCGCATCCGCCAAGGCCAATCATGAACCTGCACTTCGAACAAACCCGTCACGTTTTCGCTGGTCAAATGCAGGTTGGCGCCGGCGAGCAGGTCCTGACCGCGCTGCTCGGCTCCTGCGTGGGCATCGGCATGATCTGGCGTAACGGCCGCCGCTGCGCGCTGGCCCACTGCCTGCTGCCGGAAACCGACATCTCCTCGCTTGACGCGAACGCGCGCTACGTCAGCGACGCGGTGCCGCGCATGCTGCGCGAACTCGGCGTGCGCCGCGAGCAGTACGACGAAGTCGAAGTGGTGGTGGCCGGCGGCGCCAGCATGCTGGCCGCCCTGCGCGGCGCCGAGCCGATCGGCCGCCGCAACGTGGCCGCCGCGCGCGAGCACCTGAGCCGCCGCGGCCTGCGCGTGCGCTACGAAGACGTGGGTGGCCACCAGGGCCGCCGCATCAGCATCGACTGCGACAGCCACAGCTACTCGGTGGTCGGTATCGGCCGTACCCCGGGAGTGCTGCAATGATGCCGGCGCTGGGTCACGAGACGGGGACCTTGCCCGCGATGCCGGACGCCAAGGCAGCCCTGGCGGCCATGAATGCCGCGCGCGCCCAGGCGGCGCGCGTGCTGGCCGATGCGGCCGGCATGGAGCTGTACGGTACCTTTCACCTGAACGGCCAGGAATACGCGCTGCCGGCGCTGGCGATCCGCGAAGTGGTCAACCTGCCGGAACGGATCACCGCGATTCCGCTGTCGCCATGCTACCTGGAGGGCATCTTTACCCTGCGCGGCGCCGCGATTCCCGTGCTCAACCTGGGCCGCATCTTCGACGCTGCCGCACCCGGCGTGAGCGAAGGCCAGCGCATCGCCATCCTGGATCACGACGGCGTGCAGGTCGGCTTGCTGTTCGACGCCACCGGCGAAGTGCTGCGCGTGCGCCCCGAACAGCGCAGCAGCGTGCAGTACGGTGAACACAGCGGCGCGGCGGCCGTGATCAACGGCGCCATCCTGCTCGACGACGGCCGGCGCCTGGTGCAGGTGCTCGATGCAAACGCCCTGATCCGCGTGGAAAACGTGCCGCAGGTGCGTTCGCTGGCCGGCGCCGCCCGCAGCGCCGAGCGCGCCCGCTTCCTGCGCCAGGCCGAAGGCCACAAGGGCATCACCTTCCGCGCCGGCGCCATGACCTTCGCATTGCCGATGCTGGCGGTGCAGGAAATCATCCGCGTCCCGGACATCCAGGCCTCGGTCATGCTCAGCGCGCTGTGCAAGGGCTGGATCAACTTGCGCGGCAAGGCCGTCGGCGTGGTCGACTTCGGCGTACTGCTGCAGTGCGCCACCCCCGCCGCGGGCGAGGAAGAACGCCGCATCCTGATCGTGCGCCTGGGCGACGACCTGCTCGGCCTGCTCGTCGATTCGGTGGACGACGTGCGTGCCTACTACGACAGCGACATCCTGCCGATCCCGATGCTGGGCACGCGCCGCGCCGGCATGTTCCGCGGCTGCCTGCCGCACCCGGACGGCAAGGACGCGCTGTTCCTGGCGGCCGAGCACATCTTCACGCAGGGCGAAGTCGCCGAGATCTGCGCCGGCCACCGCCGCCTGTACGGCGACGAAGCCGCCGCCGCCACCCGCCGCGAATCCAGCGTCACGCGGCGCCAGGTCTACCTGGCGTTCTCGCTAGGCACGCCCTGGGCGGCCGACATCGGCCAGGTGCGCGAGATCGTGCCCTTCGGTTCGATCGCCCTGCGCCCGCCGGGCATGCCGGACTGCGTGGAAGGCATGATGCAGCTACGCCAGCAGATGGTGTGCGTGGTCGACCTGCGCCGCCTGTACGGCATGCCGGCCCTGGACGACCTGTCGGAGCGCAAGGTCCTGATCCTCGAGCACGAGGGCGAGAGTTTTGGTTTGGTGGTCGATGGCGTGGACAGCATCATGACGGTCTCGGACCGCCAGCGCCGCCCGTCGCCGAAGCTGACCCGCAACGACGGCCTGGCCGGCGACATGCGGCGCGACCTGAACGAGGTGCTGGAAGTGCCGGATGAGAATGGTGTGGAGCGCGTGATCTGCCTGTTCGACAAGGAGCGCTTCGCGGCGACGCTGCGCGAGCAGCTGGGCGGTTGAGTTTCGCTTCATCGAATCAAAAACAGGCGCTGCGGCGCCTGTTTTCGCATATTGCGTAGGGTGGGTTCTCGAACCCACCATGCTCGATCCGTCATTCGCACCGTCATCTTTTGGACGGTCAATCCGGTGGGTTCGAGAACCCACCCTACCTCAGGCCGCAATGACATCGGCTTTCGCTATCCCGCCGCCGACTTCCCGTGCATCCACCACATCGCGCAGCAGGCGCCCGAAGAACCAGCCATTCGCGCCGCCCATCAGTGCGCAGGCTGCGGCAGTAACTGCAGCGCTATGCAATAGCCCTGGCGCCGCCACCAGCATCACCGTGGTCGCATACTTGACCGCAAAGATCAGCAGCATCAGCAGCAGCGGCATGACGCTGCCGCCGACGCGCACCATGCCCGGCGCGCTGCCGGCAGCGATCCGGTTGCCGCCCAGCGACCACACCGCCCACATTGCCGCCGCCACCGCCAGTCCCCACGCACTCAGCGGCAGCCCGTCGAGGCCGAATTTGCGCGCGATATCGAGCAGGGCCACCGGCAGCATGATGGCGGGGATGATGCACAGCTTCTTCAGCGTCGTCTCGCGCTCGCGCAGGGCCACGACGCCGCGCGCAACCACCAGGGCTAGGATCAGCCAGACGTAGGCAGGGGTGTGGGTCAGCAGGTTGTTCAGCATGGCAGGCTCCGCAAAGTGGGTTAAGTTGCAGCCACTTTGCCTGACGTCGGCGCGCGCAAGAGACCGATGCGACGAAACGCCTGCCTATGGCGCGAACTGCATCCCGATGGCGCCAATTAACAGCGAGGGTCAGGTCTGACATTCAGACACGAGCTCGACTGTTGCTCACATTGCTGCAGTTTATTCCCTGCATTCTTCCATTCATCGCAAGTTGGCCCAGATTGCATTTCTCGCTGGTTACGCTTTGGCTACACAAGTCAAAAAAGGACTCAGTATGCTGAAACAATTTCTCACCGGCGTCGCCGCCTTCACCCTGGCCGCAGCGGCTGCAGCATCCCCGTCGGAAGAGCTGTCGGCCGCCATCGCATCGGCCAAGTCAGGGTCGAACGTGCCTGCCGTCGGCGCCGTCATCCTGCGCGATGGCGCTGTCTCGGCGCAGGCCGGGCTCGGCGTGCGCGAGACGGGAAGCACGGCCGCGGTCACGTTCGATGATGTGTGGCTGATCGGTTCGACCGGGAAGGTCATGACGGTGGCCATGATCGCCCGCCTGGTTGAACGCGGCGTGCTGGCCTGGGACACGCCGCTCGATGCCATGCTGCCGGACATGGCGGCAAGCATGCGGCCCGAATACCGCAAGGTCACCCTGGTCGAGCTGCTCTCGCACCGCGCCGGCTTTCCGCGCGACCTGCGCAACGAAGAAACGATGGTGCAGTTTTTCCGCGACGGCCGCGCCAGCGCGGAGCAGCGCCTGAGCTATGTCGCCGTTGCACTCACTGACGAGCCGGAAGCAAAGGCAGGCAGCTTCAGCTACAGCAACGCGGGCTTTATTGTCGCCGCCGTCATCGCCGAGCGCGCCGCGCATGCGAGCTACGAGGATCTGATGGCCGCAGAGGTATTCAAGCCGCTGGGCATGACACGTACCGGCTTCGGCAACACCGGCGAGGGGCAGAACCGTGGCCACCAGCATGGCAAGCCGATGCTGCACATGGCCAGGTTAGAGGACGGCGCTCCCCGCATGTATGCGCCCGCTGGCTTTCTGCATATGAGCCTGGAAGACTGGGCGAAGTTCAACCTGGACCAGCTGGCAGGGGCGGCAGGCAAGGGCAAGCTGCTCTCGCCTGCGTCCTATCACCTGATGCAGACGGCGCAGCCGGGCAGTCCGGCCGGCCTCGACTGGGGCGTGCAGCCATCGATTGCCGGGCGCCAGGGTCCCGTCCTGGTGCACCAGGGGTCGGACGGCAACTGGCTGGCCATTGCAGTGCTGTTCCCCGAGCAGGGGACCGGGGCGCTGATGGTCGCCAATGCGGGGCCGGACATGGGGGCTGACCAGGTGCTGATGGGCTTGGCTGGAAAGTTGTTTGGGCAGTTAAGTCCACCCAAATCGAAATGACCGGCTTGTTCGTGCAAGATGCGGCGCTGCGCCGCTCTGGAAGCCGCTCTCAGTCCCATCCCTGATCGGTTTCCTTATCGATATTCTTCAAGTCGCGCGCAAACATGGCATTCAATTCATCGCGCGCCCGCTTGGCCATCGAGACATACTGCTCGCGGTCCTTGTAGTAGGGATAAACCGCATCCACGCTGTTCTTGTTGTGCTCGCGGAACTTGAGCATGGCCTCGCGTGCGCGATAAGCGCCAAAGCCCAGCTGGGACAAGGCGCGCCGCCCGAGCTGCAGGGCTGACTCAAAGGTCTCGCGCTCGATGATGGTGACACCACGGTCCATCAACTGGTACATGTGCGTCACGTTGCGCGCGCGGGCGAGGATCGGCAAGTCAGGGAAGTTCTCGCGCACGGCGTCGGCCAGGGCCAGGCTGTCGTCGATGTCGTCGATGGCCAGCACCAGAGCGCGGGCCTTGGCGGCGCCGGCGGCGGTGAGCAAATCGACGCGGGTTGCGTCCCCATAAAACACCTTGAAGCCGAAGCGGCGCAGCAGTTCGATTTGGTCCGGGTCGTGGTCGAGGATCGTCAATTTGATGCGGTTGGCGTTCAGCAGACGCCCGATGATCTGCCCGAAACGGCCGAAGCCGGCGATGATCACGTGGCCCTCGTTGTCATCGTCGATGGCGTCTGGCTCGCGCTTGTTCTGGCCGCGGTAGCGCGGCTCCAGCACCTTGTCGTGGAATAGCAGCAGCAAGGGCGTGGAGACCATCGACAGCGCCACCACCGCCACCAGCAGCGAGCCGGTCTCGGGTGCGAACACACGCGCCGTGGCGGCCGCGCCGAACACGACAAAGGCAAATTCCCCGCCCTGCGAAAGCAAAAAGGCGAACAGCCAGCGCTGGCCACGCGCGATGCCGAACCGGAACGAGAGCAGGAACAGCACCGCCAGCTTGATGGCCAGGAAGCCCAGCACCAGGCCGAGGATGATCCACGGCTTCGCCAGGAACACGCCGAAGTCGACCGACATACCGACCGCGATGAAAAACAGCCCAAGCAGCAGGCCCTTGAAGGGCTCGAGGTCGGTCTCCAGCGCGTGGCGGTACTCCGAGTCGGCCAGCAGCACGCCGGCCATGAAGGCGCCCAGCGCCATCGACATGCCGACCCATTGCATCAGCAGCGAAATGGCGATCACCAGCAGCAGGGCAAAAGCGGTGAAGATCTCGCGCATGCCGGCCTTGGCGATGATGCGCAAGGCCGGGCGCACCAGGTAGCGCCCGCCGACCACGACGCCGGCAATCACCGCCACCAGGCGCGCCGCGTTCTGCCAGCCGCCGGCGTGTGCGCCGTCGGCCACGGCCACGCCGAGCACCGGGACCAGGGCAATCATCGGGATGGCGGCGATGTCCTGGAACAAGAGCAGGGCGAAGCCGGCCTGGCCGGCCGGGGTGCCCATCAGGTTGCGCTCGCCCAGCGTGGCGAGGGCGATCGCCGTCGACGACAGCGACAAACCGAGCGAGGCGATCAGGGCCACGCGCCAGTCGATGCCGACCAGCAGCGCCGCGCCGAACAGTGCGGCGGCCACCAGCAGCACCTGGGCCGTGCCCCAGCCGAAGATCTGTCGCCGCAGCGACCACAGGCGGCTGGGTTCGAGTTCCAGGCCGATCACGAACAGCAGCAGCACGACGCCGAATTCCGAGAAGTGCAGGATGTCCTCCACATCCCCAATCAGCTTCAGGCCCCAGGGGCCGATCGCCATCCCGGCCAGCAGGTAACCGAGCACCGCGCCCAGGCCGAGACGCTTGGCAAGGGGTACCGCGACCACGGCGGCGGCCAGGTAGATCAGGGCGTTCGTCAGCAGGCTATGCTCCATGGCGATCTCCTCGCAGCCAGGCGTCGAGACGGGACCGGAAGGCGGCCACGTGGGCATCGACCGCTTTCTCGTTCGTGCTGTTGGCGCCATGCAGGATGTGCGGCGCCAGCCAGCGCATGCCGCACAGGGCGGCCGTCTGGCGGAAGGGCGGCAGGAAGGCCTCGAAGGGGTGGCCGTGGCGCTCGCCGGCCGCATAGGTGTCGACGGGACTGCCGGTGGTCAGGGCCAGCAGGTAGCCCTTGCCTTGCAGCGCCGTGGCGCCGGGACCGTAGGCCCAGCCCGGCTGCAGCACGGCGTCGACCCATTCCTTCAGCAGCGAGGGCATGCTGTACCAGCGCAGCGGGTGCAGGAAGACGATCAGCTCGGCCTGTTCGGCCAGGGCCTGCTCGTGCGCCACGTCGATGAAGAAGTCGGGGTAGGTCTCGTAGAGGTCGTGCAGCAGCACGCCGTCGATGGAACGCGCGGCGTCGGCCAGGCGGCGGTTGATGCGCGAGCGGTGCGGCGCCGGGTGGGCGTAGAGCACCAGGATGCGGTGGTTCGGCATGGTGGCTGAGTAGTGATGTTGTACGAATTGTACAAGCAGGCCGCCCGCAGCGCCGGTCATCGGTACGGGCATAAAAAAACCGGACTGCGCAGGCAGCCCGGTTTCGTCGTCGCATCCGGCCCAGGGCCGGAAGAACTTTGCCTTAGAAGGCGTAAGCGACGCCGGCGACCAGCTTGGTCACGTTGCTGTCAGGCTTTTGCACTTCCAGACGGCCGGTGACGACCGGGGTGAAGGCGTAGCCCAGGCCCATGCCGTACAGGGCGTTCTGCTGGTGATCCTTCTCTTTTTCGCCGGCGAACTTGGCTTCGCCGTTCAGGCGGTTGTAGCCGATGCGGCCGTACAGGCTGAAACCGTTCGACAGTGGGACGCTGCCGATCAGCGAAACGTCGATCTGGTCGATGGTGGTGTCGGCGCGATAGCCGCCGAAGTTGATGTCGGTGTCGACCAGGCGGTGGTAGCCGCCTTCGACAGCAACGTTTTCGTTCAGCTTGTAGCCGACAAAGGCGCCGTAGCCGCCCTTGTCGTCGAAGCCCTCGACCTTGGTCGACGAGACGTCGACACCGGCGTAGAACGGGGTTTGTGGAGCGGCGATGGAGACGGACGATGCGGCGACGAGGGCGGCTGCGACTGCGATTTTCTTGAACATGGTAATGCCTTTTCTTACGGTAAAACGGAAAGGGCCGAAACGCCGTGTTTCGGCCGGGGCCGGATTATCGCACGATCATACTTTTCCTGCTGGCAACGGTAAATTTTCTATGGATGAGGTCGTTCCATGCCGCCGTATCAATGGGTACATGGCTGTGTAAACGAACAAAGGCGCCAGCGGCGCCCTTGCAGTCGAACTTGATGCGGTTCAGGCTGCCATTGCCGGCGCCTTGGCAGCACGGCGGCGGCGGCCGGCAAAGCCCATCAGCATGGCGCCACCGCCGAGCAGCAGGGCGGTTGCCGGTTCCGGCACGTCGGACGGGGCGGCTTGCGGCGTGTAGTCGAAGGTGATGGTACCGAAATTCCAGCGGCCGTCCGGATTCACGAACAAGTCATCGAAGTCCTCGAAGAATTCCAGGCGCAGAATGCCGTCGTTACCGACGTAGAAGTCCAGGCCAAGCGGCACCAGGTCGGCTGCGCCCGAGAAGCTCCGCGTGCCGCTGAAGTCCAGGCCGATGCCAGGATGGAAATCCACCCCTTCGGTCTGCTTCGAGTTGGTCATGGTCAGGCCGAGCTCGGACAGCCAGCTCGGGCTGTACGCGGTGACGTTGAAGTTGTAGCTGATGCCGGTGATCAGCGAGTTGGCGCCGATGTCAAAGGTATAGACCGAGTTACCCGGGTCGCCGATTTCGCCAACGCTGTTGATGCCAGTCAGATCGACGACCAGTGGCGCGGCGAACAGCGAAGTGGAAGCAACGAGAGAGAAGCTGACCAGCAAGGCTTTCAGGGAACGCAGTGACATGGAAATCTCCGGTGAGTGTGAACCCTAGGTGTCAGCAACTACCGTGCCAATAATGCAATATTTACTCAAGTAATTGATTCTAATTGGAAAAATTTCTCGCAATAAACCTACAGTCTGTCCTGTCGTAAAGATTTCCGACAGTCACCTTGCATAAGGCTGAGATGTCGTTGACGATCCGGGCGCGCGGTGGGCGCCCAGAAACAAGAAAGGCGCCATCGGCGCCTTTGCAAGCCTGCAGGAACGTTCAAACAGCTGCTGCCGCTGCCTTGGCAGCGCGGCGACGGCGACCGGCGAAGCCCATCAGCATGGCGCCGCCGCCCAGCAGCAGGGCGGTTGCCGGTTCTGGCACGGCGTTGACGGCTTCCGGGGTGTAGTCGAAGGTAATGGTGCCGAAGTTCCAGCGGCCATCCGGCGAGACGCGCGGATCGTTGTAGTCTTCGTAGAATTCGAGACGCAGGATGCCGTCGGCGCCAACGTAGAAGTCCAGGTCTTCAGCGACCAGATCGAGAGTGTCGAAGAAGGTAGCGGTTCCCGGGACATCGTAGATGAATGCCGGGTTGATCAGCACGCCCTCGGTGACTTTCGAATTGGTGAAGGCAAAGGCCAGTTCCGACAGCCAGCTCGGGGAGTAGGCCGACACATTGACGTTATAGGTAACATTGGTGATATACGAGTTCGCACCGATGTCGAAGTTCAGGACCGAATTGTCTGGGGAACGAAAAAGGCCATAGCTGTCGATGCCGTTGATATCGACAGTAAGCTGTGCCGCAAATACCGAGGTCGAAGCAAGGAACAAGGAGCAGGCAAGCGCTTTTTTCAGGACATTCAGGGACATGTTGATCTCCGTTTAGTGTGGACCCGTAGTGTCAGCAAGTAGCGTGCCAATCATTCAATATTCTTGCAGGTAATTGATTCAAATCAGAAAACTTGTCGCTCGTAAATTAACTTATGGTGAATACGTAAGATTTTCCGACAGTCATTATGCATAACGGCGCCGCACGGTGTCCACGCGCCTCCCGGTAAAAAAAACGGAGCAGGACTCTAGTCGAACCAAATAGGCGTGAACGTATCCAATTGTGATCATGGAAAACACAATGTCCGTAGGTCAGGCAGCCGGGTTGCTCGGAAGTACGGTGGGGTCGCTGCAGCATTGGGAGCGCGAAAAATGGCTTGTTCCCGCAGCGCGCACGGCTAACAACCGACGCCGTTGCACGGAAAGCCAGTTGCACACGGGATTGGAGAGCAACCATGCTGCTGGCGCACCGGATCAGGCTTGAGCCGTCACTTGACCAGCGCGACTATTTCGCGCGCGCGGCCGGCACTGCCCGACGGGTCTGGAACTGGGCACTGGCCGAATGGCAGCGCCAGGTGGCGCTTGGCCTGCGCCCGAACGCCATGGCGCTCAAGAAGCGTTTTAACAGCATCAAGTACACCGACCCGGACTGGCTCGACGAACACGGCCAGCCCTGGCTGCGCACCATCCACCGCGACGCCCATGCGCAGCCCTTCGCCAATCTGGCCAGGGCGTGGGCGCGCTACTTCGAACAGCGCCGCGCAGGCCAGCCTGCCCACCCGCCGCGCTTCAAGAAAAAGGGCCGGTGCCGGGACAGCTTCTACCTGGCCAACGATAAATTCAGAATGGAAGGCATGGCCGTCGTCCTGCCCAAACTTGGTCGTGTGCTGTTGCGTGAGCCGCTGCGCTGGCCTGGGAAAATCATGGGCGCCAGCGTATCGCGCCAGGCCGGTCACTGGTATCTGTCGGTCCAGGTCGAGGTGCCCGAGCGACTAGCGCTGCGGTCGCGAACAGGCGATGCGGTGATTGGTGTCGATCTGGGCGTGACGGCTGCGGCGACCCTGTCTAGCGGAGAAAAGATTGTAGCGCCGCGTCCGCTGAAAGCCGCGTTGCGGCGCCTTCGCATCCGCAGCCGGCGCCAGTCGCGCAAAGTGGAGGCGGCCAAGCAGGCGTCCGGGATCATCGGAACGATGGCGAAGGGAACGCGGCTGCCGGTATCGAAAAACCGCACGAAGGGAGCGCTGTCGCTGGCGCGCCTGCATGAGCGCATCACGCAGGTCCGTGCCGACTTCACGCACAAGCTGACGACCCGACTCTGCCGCGAAAACCAAGCGGTGGCGATCGAGGACCTGAACGTCAGCGGCATGCTCGCCAACCACAAACTGGCCCGAGCCATCGCCGACGTCGGCTTTCATGCAATCCGGCGCCAGCTGCAATACAAATCGGCCCGTTACGGGACCAGGATCGTGCTGGCCGGCCGCTGGTACCCTTCCAGCAAGCTATGTTCGGGATGCGGGGTGCGCAATGGCGAGTTGACCCTGGGTGAACGGGTCTGGACCTGCGCCGCTTGCGGCATCCGCCATGACCGCGATGTCAACGCGGCCGTCAATTTGCAACGGCTCGCCACCGGCGCCCTTGCGGCGCGCACGGCGCTACCCGAGGCGAGCCAGGCGGTGACGCCGGGCACTGCCGCCGGAATGGTTCCGGCGGCAGGCGGGGAAGTGACGCCTGTCAGACACGAACACGGTCAACAGGACGGTTCGGGGCAGGAAGAATACGCTGCGCACGTTTGCGCACGTTTTTGATAGCAGCGTCATCGCGCTCCGTTTTCTGCTGAAGGCCGGGCTATCCCGGCAGGTGCTGCTTAGAAGTTGAAGCCGACGCCCACAGCCACTTTGGTGATGTCGCTGTGCGGCTTCTGTACTTCCAGGCGGCCGACGATCTGCGGGCTGAAGGTGTACGACAGGCCAGCGCCGTACAGGACTTTGTCTTCCGAATCCGATTCCGACACGGTCACGTTCCCGGCGCGGGCCGATGCCTTGATTTTCAAATGGTTGTAGCCGAGGCGGCCATACACGCCGAAGCCATTGCTCAGCGGCAGGGTGCCGATCAGCGACACGTCGGTCTGGTCGAACTTGGTCTTCACGCTGGCGTTCAGGTCACGGTAATAAATGTCGGCGTCGGCCAGGCGATGCCAGCCGGCTTCGATGGCGAAGTTCTGGGTGAAGTTGTAGCCGACGAAGACACCGGCGCCGGTTTCGCGGCTTGCACCGTCGACCTTGGTCGAGCCGACGTCACCGCCGACGTAGAACTGCGGCATCTGCTGAGCAAAAGCCGACGAGGAAGCGATGAGGAAGGCTGCTGCGGCTGCGATTTTCTTGAACATGGTAGGTGATCTCTCGAATTGGTTTTCTTGGGCAGCGACCATCGCCGCCCCGAACGATTAACCCACATCTCATGTGCTTGTCTGGAAGCCATGAAGCGTGGGATTGACGTTATGCCACATTTCGGTGCGCGGATACCGCACAGTTGGGGCAAAATGTGGTGCCAAAACGACAGCGCGAGAGAAGGGAGCAACAGTCCCCGCTCTCGCGCCCGCGTTCACCGTTCCAATCGATCAGATATGCAGCGCGTGCCCCAGCGCGCGCAAGGCCGCTTCCTGTACCGCTTCACCCAGGGTCGGGTGGGCGTGGATGGTGCCGGCGACGTCTTCCAGCGTGGCGCCCAGCTCGATCGACTGGCCGAAGGCTGCCGACAGTTCCGAGACACCGCGTCCCACCGCCTGCCAACCGAGGATCAGGTGGTTGTCGCGCCGTGCCACCACGCGCACGAAACCGTCGGTCGACTCGATGGTCATGGCGCGGCCGTTCGCCGCGAACGGGAAGTTGGCGCTGATGACGTCCAGCCCCGCCTTGTCCGCCTCGTCCGGCGACATGCCGACCACCACCACTTCCGGGTCGGTGAAGCACACGGCCGGCATCGCGTTCGGCATGAAGTGGCGGCGCTTGCCCGAGATGATGTCGGCCACCATCTCGCCCTGCGCCATGGCGCGGTGCGCCAGCATCGGTTCGCCGGCCAGGTCGCCGATGGCCCAGACGTTGCGCATCGAGGTACGGCACTGGTCGTCGATCTTCACGGCGCGGCCGTTCATGTCGAGCTGCAGCGATTCCAGCCCCCAGCCGCCAGTGCGCGGACGGCGGCCCACGGCCACCAGCACGCGGTCGCAGGACAGCAGGGTTTCTTCGCCGTTCGCTTCACGCACGCGCACGCCGTCGCCGCCGGCGTTCAGGCCGAGCACCGAGGTGCCCAGGCGCAGGTCGATGCCGAGGCGCTTGATCGCCGCGCCCACCGGCTTCGTGAGTTCCGCGTCATAGGCCGGCAGCAGGCGGTCGGCCGCTTCGACCACCGTCACTTCCGCGCCCAGTTTACGGTAGGCGGTGCCGAGTTCCAGGCCAATGTAGCCGGCGCCGACCACGACCAGCTGCTGCGGAATGGTTTCGGGCGACAGCGCCTCGGTCGACGATACCACCATGCCGCCATAGGGCATGAAGGGCAGTTCGACCGCTTCGGAACCAGCGGCCAGCAGCAGGTGCTCGCAGCGGATGCGCACCAGTTCGCCGTCGGCCTGTTTCACTTCGACCGTCTTGCCGTCCAGGATGCGGGCGAAGCCGTTGATGACCTGCACGTCGTTCTTCTTGAGCAGGGCGCCGACGCCGCCGGTCAGGCGCTTGACGATGCCGTCCTTCCAGGCCACGGTGCGGTTCAAATCGATGCTCGGCGCGCTGGCCGAGATGCCGATGGCCGAACCGCTAGCATAGTGCTGGGCCTTGTCGAATTCCTCGGCCGCGTGGATCAGGGCTTTCGAGGGGATGCAGCCGATGTTCAGGCAGGTGCCGCCCAGCTGCGCGGCTTCGACCACGATGGTCTTGATGCCGAGCTGGCCGGCGCGGATGGCGGCGACATAGCCGCCGGGGCCGCCGCCGATGACCAGCAAATGAGTGGAGATGGGTTGCATGCGTTTACTCCACGAACAGGGTTGCCGGGCACTCGAGGTAGCCGCGGATGGTCTGGATGAATTCCGCCGCCACCATGCCGTCGATCACGCGATGGTCGAACGAGGACGACAGATTCATCGTCTTGCGGGCCACCATGGCGCCGTTCAGGATAACCGGCTTGTCGATGATGCGGTTCACGCCGATGATCGCCACCTCCGGACGGTTGATCACCGGCGTGGTGACGATGCCGCCCAGCGCCCCGAGGCTGGTGATGGTGATGGTCGAGCCGGACAGCTCCTCGCGCAGGGCCTTGCCGCTGCGCGCCGCTTCCGCCAGGCGCGCCACTTCGGCGGCGCTTGACCATGGATCGCGTGCTTCGGCATTGCGCACCACCGGCACCATCAGGCCGGCGTCGGTCTGGGCGGCGATGCCCAGGTGGACCGGGTTGTAGGTGGTGACGATATTCGCGTCGTCGTCGAAGCGGGCGTTCACCGATGGGTACTTGCGGATCGCCAGCACCACGGCGCGCATGATCAGCGGCAGCAGGGTCAGTTTCGGACGCTGGCCGGCGTAGCGCGCGTTCAGCTGCACGCGCAGCGCTTCGAGTTCGGTGACGTCGATTTCTTCCACATACGTGAAGTGCGGGATGCGGCGCTTGGCCTCGGCCATCTTTTCGGCGATCTTGCGGCGCATGCCGATCACCGGCATGGCTTGCTCGCCTTCGAGCACGGCGTAGCGGCGGTCGCCTTCGGCCGCCTTGCGCTGGCCGCGCGCCACGTGGGCGTCGAGGTCGGCGTGCTGGATGCGGCCGGCCGGGCCGGTGCCGGTCACGTATTGCAGCTCGATGCCCATGTCCCAGGCGCGCTGGCGCACGGCGGGTGCAGCCAGCGGCTTTTCGCCGGCGGCGCGGCCGTGGTGCGACGGGCCCGCGTCATGGCTGCCGCCCTGGGTGTAGGCAGGGGTGGCAGGGCGCTGCGGCGCGGCCTTGGCCGGCGCAGCGGTGGCTTCGCTGGTGACCGTGGTGACCACGGTTTCCGGCTGGGCGACGGTGATCGGGATGAATTCGTCGACCGTATCGCTCCCGCCCGGCGCAGCCTTGTCGGTATGCTGGCGCGCCGCGGTGGCGGTTTTTGCCGGGGCCGATTCGCCGCTGTGGTTGCCCGCGCCTTCGACTTCGAGGCGGATCAGTTCCGCGCCGACGGCCATCGCTTCGCCCAGCTTGCCGCCCAGCGAAGTCACGGTGCCGTTCACCGGCGACGGGATTTCAACCGTCGCCTTGTCGGTCATGACGTCGGCCAGCACCTGGTCTTCCTTGACCGTGTCGCCCGGCTTGACGTGCCAGGCGACGACTTCGACTTCGGCGATGCCTTCGCCGAGGTCCGGCATTTTAATGACGTGAATACCCATTTATTTCGCCTCCATCGCACGTTTGAACGCGGCGCCGACACGGTCGGGGCCGGGGAAGTATGCCCATTCCTGCGCATGCGGGTAGGGGGTATCCCATCCGGTCACGCGCTCGATCGGGGCTTCCAGGTGATAGAAGCAGTGTTCCTGTACCAGGGCCGCCAGTTCGGCGCCGAAGCCCGAGGTGCGGGTGGCTTCGTGCACGACCACGCAGCGGCCGGTTTTTTTCACGGATTCGACGATGGTGTCGAGGTCCAGCGGCCACAGGGTGCGCAAGTCGATGATCTCGGCGTCGACGCCGGATTCCATTGCCGCCGCTTCCGAGACCCAGACCATGGTGCCGTAGGTGATCACGGTCAGGTCGTTACCCGGCCTGAAGATGGCTGCCTTATCCAGCGGCACGGTGTAGTAGCCATCCGGGACTTCGCCCATCGGGTGCTTGGCCCAGGACACGACCGGACGGTCATGGTGGCCGTCGAACGGGCCGTTGTACAGGCGCTTGGGTTCCAGGAAGATTACCGGGTCGTCGTTCTCGATGGCGGCGATCAGCAGGCCTTTCGCGTCATACGGGTTCGACGGCATCACGGTGCGCAGGCCGCACACGTGGGTGAACAGGGCTTCCGGGCTCTGGCTGTGGGTCTGGCCGCCATAGATGCCGCCGCCGCAAGGCATGCGGATGGTCAGCGGGGCCGTGAAGTCGCCGGCCGAGCGGTAGCGCAGGCGCGCCGCTTCCGACACGATCTGGTCGGACGCCGGATAAAAATAGTCGGCGAACTGGATCTCGATCACCGGGCGCAGGCCGTAGGCGCCCATGCCGACCGCGGTGCCGACGATGCCGCCTTCGGAAATCGGCGCGTCGAACACGCGCTGCTTGCCGTATTTCACCTGCAAACCATCGGTGGCGCGGAACACGCCGCCGAAATAGCCGACGTCCTGGCCGTAGACGACGACGTTGTCGTCGCGGCCCAGCATCACATCCATGGCCGAGCGCAGGGCCTGGATCATGGTCATCTGCGAGGTGCCGGCTTTGGCGCCGTCCTTCGCCTGGTCTTGTTCGACCGTATTGTTGTCGCTATCGCGTGCCATCTTACACCCCCAATTGTTGACGTTGGCGGCGCAGGTGTTCCGGCATGTCTTTATAGACATCCTCGAACATCGAGGCCGCGCTCGGGACGCGGCCGTCGGCCAGCGTGCCGTATTGTTCCGCCTGCTTTTGCGCGGCGATGACTTCGGCTTCCAGGTCGGCCTGGACGCGCTCGTGCTCTTCGTCCGACCAGGCGCCGATCTTCGTCAGGTGCTGGCGCAAACGGGTGATCGGGTCGCCGAGCGGGAAGCGGGTCCAGTCATCGGCCGGGCGGTAGCGCGACGGATCGTCGGAGGTGGAGTGCGGGCCGGCGCGGTAGGTCACCCATTCGATCAGCGTCGGTCCGAGGTTGCGGCGGGCGCGTTCGGCGGCCCAGCACGAGGCCGCGTACACGGCCAGGAAGTCGTTGCCGTCTACGCGCAGGCTGGCGATGCCGGCGCCCACGCCGCGCGCGGCAAAGGTCACGCTCTCGCCGCCGGCAATCGCCTGGAAGGTCGAGATCGCCCACTGGTTGTTGACGACGTTGATGATGCAGGGCGCCCGGTACACGTGGGCAAAGGTGAGGGCGGTGTGGAAGTCGGATTCGGCGGTGGCGCCGTCGCCGATCCAGGCCGAGGCGATCTTGGTATCGCCCTTGATCGCCGAGGCCATGGCCCAGCCGACCGCCTGTGGCACCTGGGTCGCCAGGTTGCCGGAAATCGAGAAGAAACCCTTGTCCTTGACCGAGTACATGACCGGCAGCTGGCGGCCCTTCATCGGGTCGCGCTCGTTCGATAGCAGCTGGCAGATCATGTCGACCAGCGGGTATT
>Ga0265797_10005866_pt1 | contig 17716 bp, 15 predicted proteins | sample P2T30metagenome_FD_192433 | JGI IMG/M metagenome (GOLD analysis project Ga0265797, IMG submission 192433) | Plant litter microbial communities from East Loma Ridge, Irvine, California - P2 T30 | ecosystem: Environmental > Terrestrial > Plant litter > Unclassified | place: USA: California...
TTCATGAGACTGACTGACTGACTGACTGACTGTCTGCCTGCCACAGATAACGAAAGAGGACAACGGGAAACAACCCGCCATGACGCGCGACGAGGTAAACTTGACTGCTGCCGTCATCCTCATCGCTGGATCCGAGACAACTGCAACAGTGCTCTCCGGCGCCGCATACAATCTCGCTCGGAACGCGCATGTGAGAAGGAAAGCGCAAGTGGAAGTTCGCACTGCATTCAAGTCAGACGACGACATTACACTATCATCGCTATCTCGGTTGCCTTATCTATCCGCTGTCATTGAAGAGTCTCTCAGGTGCTTCCCCGCCGTGCCAGGTACCTTTCCACGCCGCACAGGACCCGATGGCGATACAATTGCCGGTCATTTTGTGCCTGCAGATGTGAGCCAATCTGTTCAATCAATAACAGCAAAAAGAAAACAGCAAGACTCTGGCTAATATGCTTCGTATCAGATATCAGTCGGCGTCCATCAATCGTCCACCTACTTGTCCTCCAGGAACTTCCACCAACCCGACGTCTTTGCGCCCGAGCGATGGCTGCCTGACCCGCCCGAAGAATTCAAAAACGATAAGCTGGGGTGTGTTCAGGCATTCCATGTCGGACCGCGCAACTGTGTTGGAAAGAAGTGAGTCGTGCTTTTTGCGCTGGGAACATGTCATGTACTGATCAATATTGCAGTCTGGCTTACCTGACACTGCGTTCGATCCTGGCGCGTCTGCTGTGGCATTTCGATTTTGAGCTGTGTGAAGAGAGTAAAGGTTGGCATAACCAAAGGTCGTTCATACTATGGGACAAGCCACCGCTATGGTTGAAAATGTCGCGCAGGTCGAACGATGTGGATGTGGAGTGAGGGTTTTGAGACCGCTACCTACGTTGTTGGGAGCGCGCCCTGCGACTGATTCCGAAGTATGATGGCTTCCGATTCCGAGATCGGTTCCCCACATGGGGCCGCTTCGGTGGGTAACCCATCATGACAGCACCAGTACTACCACAGGAGATGACGATATGCGCTCTCTCTTATATATAGATTGCATTCATTATGATAATGCACACTTTTTCGAATATACCCAGATTTTGTCAGTGAATACACTAGGCGATTGACGTTGCAAGGCGATCTGCAAAGAAATACAACTTCAGATAATCACAGAAACAAACCTCAGATTTGGGTATAGGGCAAAAACATCAACCCTTTCTACACTCCAGATGGCGACTACGAATGTCACAACGAGTGACCACGTACTTGAAATCCCTCACTGCAATGGCACTGGAAATGTCGACGGTGCTTCCCATTCGAACAGCAACACAACCCAAGCTCTTCCCGTGGTCATAGCAGGCGGAGGCTGCGTGGGCCTTTTCCTCGCCCTCCTCCTCGCCCAGTCAAACATACCCAACAAGGTTATCGTCATCGAACCCCAGCAACCGGACCCTACATCGACGCGCGCAATGGCACACCAACCACCCACCTACCCCATCTTTGCAAAAGTGGACGGACTGCTACCTGAACTCGTAAAGGCAGGAAGTCTGAGTTCAGGCTTGTGCTTCCGAACGAGCTTGCAGAATGGAAGTAAAGTGATTGCAAGCAAGAAGTTTGACAACTCGGGAGAAGGGATGAAGGGCAAGGGCCAGTTGCTGTTGCCACAAGGAAAGTTCCAACAAGTGTTGATGAAGAGACTGGCATCTTTTGGCGACAAAGTTGAGATTAGGCTCGGATCCAGCGTCGTGGCAACTACACCATCAGCAAACAGCGTTCATGTTGACATCACGACTACCTCCCCTTCTTCTCTGCAGCTCGGCAGTGAGTCAATACAAGCATTATACCTCATTGACGCGTCTGGTGCGCAATCAGTCATCCGCAAGCATCTCGGCATCAGCCTGGAAGGCGAGACCCTTGACGCGCAACTCGTGGCCACGGACCTGTACTTTGACTTCCATGCTCATGGCTTTTATGATGCAAACTTCATCATAGACCCCGATAGTTATGGACTCATTGGGCGAATCAGCCCAAAAAACGGTAGTGAGCCAATGCTATGGCGCGTGTCGTACGGCGTGCCTGTCGGGGTGCCGGAAGAAGAGATTAAAGAGAACATGGACGAGAAGCTGCGAGTCATGCTACCAAACGGAGGCAGAAACGAGCAAGGCGAGATAGTCTACAAGGTTGTCCGGGTAGCTCCATACAAGGCTCATCAACGCCTGGCACCCAAGCTCTATCATCACTCGCCCCGCACCTGTCTCATAGGCGATGCTGCGCACTTGACAAACCCGTATGCTGGTCTCGGTCTTGCTTCCGGCATGGCAGACGCAGCTTCGCTCTCCGATGTCCTTGTTCGCATCTTGTCGGGGCAGGCATCCAACGACGAGACCCTGCTGAGCGCCTGGTCAGAAGCTAGGAGAAGGAAGTTTTTGGATGTCATTGACAAGCCGTCACGGATGGCGTATAAGCGCGTCAAGGCTGACGTAAGCAGTGATGACAAGTTGCAGGACATGCTGACAAAAGATCCACTTGTCGCGGCGCTGAAAAACGGTATGCCTGTTCAGCCACCGAGCTTGGAGACGAAAGGAGAAGAACTGGAGGGGTGGTGAACGACATGAGTAAATAAAGTGAACCCAATGAATAGCTCCCAACACGGCATCACGGGCTTCGTGCTGCATTTCGTCAGTGTAATTCCCAACTTCCTTGATCTATACAATACAGAGCGTGAGAGAGCAATAGATATTTGTTACATGAGTTGATATTAGACATTAGAGTTGGATAAGCTACTACCATCCATCGTAACAGATGCCTGTAGGAGAGACGTCGTCTTCAACAATCGAGTTGATGAACTGTGTCCATGACTCTGTCTCTTTTGTTAGGTCCTGGATTGATATATTGCGGTAGTCTTTGGGCGGCACAGGGGGTGGCACAGATACTCGCGGCGACGCGCTGGTCCTGACCATCTTATCAAAGGCTAGCTGCGCCAGTGCAGCTGCATCTTGATTGGGGCAAAAGTACTCGAGATAGTCTTGAAGTTGTGGCATGGGGTTACTCTCCGGGTAGCCTTCAACGCGCCCTGTTGAATGCTGATTCCACGAGCAGCTTGTGACGCGTGGTTGAGCGCCTCGAAGCAGATTCATCCATTCGTAGTACACGTCTGGTCGCTGTAACAAGGAGAAAATAACCCTGCTATGATACCATTTCGAAATCGTCAGACCCTCCTTCTCGATGTGGTGAGCAATGTGGTTACATCTCTCGGTCCAGTTAGAGCTGAAGTGGCAGCAAAATCCACAACCCCAGCCCGTGCGAGCCATGCGGCGCTTCCTGGCCGAAAGTACGTGGGCCTTCTTGTTACACCTCGTGTTGTCGCCACAAGGAGCACATCGATGAGATTGCACGTGGTGTGTGGCAAAATCCTTCTCGAGGAAGTAGATTGCGGGGCAGAGGTCGCATTTGAACATCTCCAGCCGCTCCTGATAGGTTTCCTCATGCCGTTTCCAGTCTGCCTTCTCCACAAAAGGCCTTTGGCAGCTCGTGCAAAAATACTTGTGTTTCTTGCTACAGGCCCGGGATTGCTTGCTAGCCGATACGCACGTTCTAAAGTAATCCTTATCTTGCGCGGCTGGCCCTCTGATTGCCCTCCTCGTTGCAGCTGATAAGACAGCTTCCTCTACCTCCATCCGTCTATACGAGGTCTGGACTGGCGATACGTGGTCTAGCAGGTAATCGGTATGTGCTGGATGCGAATCGTTTGTAGTGTTGGAAGTATGTGACCATGATGATGTGGAAGACGACATCGAGTCCCTTGGTGGAATAGAGAAGGTACTGTGGTTGGAAGAGCGTTGACTTGGTACTGCCGATGCGAAGCTCGAACCCGACAGGTGATGCGGATGGCTAAAAGAGTTGTACTCAAGATTGTTGCTGGGCCATGGTTGAGGATATTGTTCATAACCATCTGTGCTTGTGGTCAGCCTAACAAACCCTATATAGACTAATATATAATGTTACATACCTCGAGGATTCTGTTCCAAGCCCCCGGACTGGTATATTCGATTCTGCGGATACTGCCACCCCGGGTGGGTAATGTTCAGTGATTCGTAGACAGAGCCCATGGATGTATCAAAGTCATGTTGCGAACCAGCGCTTATATTTTGGTAGCCGTTCATCATGTAAACTAGTAATGACAAGAAGAAAATGAGAAGGAAATCAAGTCGTTCAGGTGCGCGCAGCGCAAGAGGTTGCATCATACGGCCGGTGTCCGCTCCGCTGGCCATATAAATATGTGCAAGGTTCAGCCGCAGGCATCATAGTCAAAAAGGTGGTTTAGTGTCGTGTTGTCAGTGCGGCGTAGTTCACCTGAAACACGACTAATGCTGAAGACGGCTGTCTTGGCGGGGGCAGGCTGTGTTTCGAAACGACAGGCACCAAGGTTTTAGCATCGCGGGGATTGGTGCAATGTCTAAATGTGTAGCGCTACCTGCATATTTCCATACTCACCTCAAATGCAGCCGTTCACCGGTTACGATGATGTCCGGCAGTGGGATGACGAGTGGCTGTTGTGGAAAATGCTGAAACCCCACAGGCGAGAGCAGCAGGTTGCCAAGAAATCGGCACTCAAAGCAGCGACCTTGTCAGCAGTCAGTCACATGTCCTGACATACCCTTCCTCCCCAGTCGGAATCCATATACGCTCCCAGAACGTAGCCCTGTGATAGTTTCAGACAATGCAGCTAGTAAAGGTATGTTAATTTTCAGTTTAGATATCCGCTGGCTACTGTAAAGTCTACGATAGGTGTGGCAACCTTATACTCAAAGTCCGTAGCCAAGCTAGGAGGGCTTTATAAAGTTTTTGCCATCTATATGCTTTCCTATGATGCTCTGAAGACATCTGCGCGCTATTACCCTGCCATACTTCATGCCGCGTTCTCCCCAGGTGGCATCCCTAGCTGCAGCTCAACAACCTCCCAAGACACTGGATGGCCTTCCATATTCTCCACGAGCGGTTCTGTTCTTTAGCATCTTTGGCAGTATTTGGGTTAAGAATGCCATGTAGGGAAGATTCTGCGACAGCGACGTCCGCTGAAGATGTCTGTGGGTGCTCCTCTTCAGTATCAATGCGGCTACAGTCATCCTCAGTGACACTATAAGCACCATCGAAATCGGCGAACAAATCCACGCCAAGAAATAATGAGAGCTCGGAAGGTGTACGCATGGAGGGCATCGTCGAGAAAGACGAACTTCGGGAGTGGTTCATCGTGGTTGTGCTGATGAGGTAGCTTGTAGCGGTTGGTTGGTGATTCGGTCGCCAATGTACTTGTGGCTGAGAGTGATCTTGTAGGTGCCAGGTGTGTAGTGGGAGGGACCATAGCGCAAATAGAATAGCTATGAATAGATCGAACAGCCGAGTGAATGTGTTGTCGTAGCGCCCTCTGTAGAGCTAGAGTCGGACGTTCACCCAAATCACTTCGGCTCTCTTGCGTGGTCTGTGTATCGGTGCCATTGTGATGCCTTTTTTTTGTATCGCCTTTCTTCCCACCGAACCTGGAACCATGCCCGACTAGAGTGAGCTTCAAGGTTCACTCCAGTCGACATCGTGGCTGATGCCCAAGAGCTTTCGACAGAGGTTCTTGATGTGGACCCAGAGAATCAGGGGCTGTATCTTGATCCAGGCACAGCCCAAGCGCACACGTTCCTTCATGTTGGTCATGTTGTGTGTTTTTGTTTGTATGACTGTAGTTGAAGTAGTTGAAATAGTTGTTGTCGCTGCAGTAGCTGTTGCGGAGAAGGTGAGGATACTGAAACTGAACTTGATATAGCTTCACCAGCTGAAGCCATCACCACAACAGTAGGTGAAGGAAGATACAACTTCAGCTTCCGTAAGCCCACAAAAGTCCAAAGGTAATTATCAGTGGGCATTTGGCGCTGTGCATCGAACTGTTCAATATTAGATTTTGATGCTGTACTTCGAGTACAATGGCGCTGATTGGGCACTATAGGGGCCTTCAGACACAATAGTCATGACAGTCCGCCTCCCACTCGACTTAGTTATTAGTATTGCCAGTATTCTTCCATCTCCTATATACTACAGATGCTATGGCAGTCTTTTTGCAATGACTCGAAGACACTACTGGTACACTCGAAGCCTTGCACTACACCGCTGCAGATATCCGCGAAGACACCCAAGTCTCTCAAAAAAAACTCCTATGGCTCTGTTTTCATAGCATTGACGATTTCACGCGTTAGCGTCCTCTGAACTTTAGTCCAGCTTCATCTCTGAGCCTCTCGACCTCCAAGTCCTTGTTAGCTTCACTTTTTACACCGAGGGCTTGGCGCAGCCAGCCCAGCTCCTGCATCATACTCATACGCCGCATTTAGTTGCGCGCAGGAACCGAAGTGCACATGAACTTCATGGTCTCAACACAAGTAAAACGAGCGGGCGACGCTGAAGAGCACCAAAACCCAGCTTGAAGGAAGCTCTAACGTGGTTGACGAGTGCAACAACACCTGTGCGCCTCGTGAAATGAGCTAGCCGCCCCAACACTTCAAGCACATCAACAGCAAGCATGATCTTCGCCCCTACGCATCAGCCTGCGTCAGGATTCACTTGGAATTACCCCGCGGTGGAGAACCACATGCCCATGACCATCGAAGGACTTCGACGCAAGCCGCGAATAGTGAATCCTGCAGCCCTATATGCGGCATTAGGCAGGCCGACAGAGAATGACGCGTCATATCCAGGGCATCCCGACACTCGACATTGGCGAAATCCCCAGCAGAATCGATCGATTCCATCAATCGACTACCGAGAGCAGTTACACACTTTGTAAGATCGGAAGGGGCCGGAGAAGACCAACGCTATCGCTTGGTAGTTAGGATTCACTTACTAGTAAGGTTACTCCGCCGCCATCGACCTCCATAGACCACAACGGCGACACGCTCTGAACAATGACGGCCATCGTACTATGCAGGGAGGATCTTGTTCACCATGACGTGTTCCCGGGACACTCCTCGAGAAAGGCGCGCTAACTGCCTGTCAACAACACCTACCGACAATGGCCTTGTAAGCGGCCGAAAACCCTCGGGCCAGACTTGACCGCTTCGATCGTCGACAACAAGTCTACTTCGCTACATTTTGGATAACAGGGTCACCTAGCAGGCGAACCTCGGTGCATCAGTCTGCCATCGATGGCGGAACGGCATCACTGGCAGGCCATCTGGGCGGTCCGAGACCAAGTCACATGTCTCATACGAAGAGCCTGTAGACGGAAAACCCTGCAGGATTTCGAGCCGCGCACATACGGAGATGGCGGCCCGGGAAAACCAGGGTCCAGAGATATGGCACCGATTCGAGTACACTATGGCTACGAGCGATACAACACAGAATGACTAGTTCTGTACTGGGGTCGACATCTGCGCGACTGCTAAACGTCGGCGGGCTTGCTCAAGGCAAGCAGGATTCGGAGCAGGGGCAGTCCTCGAATGCTATCCCCCATAAGGATGTATATCTTTCAGCTGCATCAAGCGGATCTGTCACTCGCACTATCACTGGTGTTTGGATGGCTAACTTCGGTCATATTTCACGCCAAAAGTGCCCCACCATCCCGACTCTTAATGGACGACGAGCGACCCACTCGTGCTTGCAACGGCTGGGATCAAGAGCCAGAAATTTCAGGTATCGGCAAGAGTTTATCAAGACGACCTGTTACTGTCTCCAACCCCTGGTCCCACGACTGGACGCGTTTCTCTAAGAAGCTTGTCCAGTTCCGAATGTCTTGTATTTTCAGGCCGACTAGCGCTGTACGAAGGGCCACCCGTGACTCATCAGGGAGGTTGGGATTCTCAAACTTCAGGCTCTTGATAACACCATGATGCACTTTCATCTCAATGCCGATGTCATGTGTGGGGTCGAGCACGAGGCGGAACGCAGGAGTTTGAGACCACATCCACTCGTCAGTCTGGGGCTATTAGCGACACCATGAATATATCTCAACGAAAAGAACCTACCCGGAGTTCATCATACCCCTTCCGAATATCTGGGATATTTAAGTAACCTTCTCCAACGGTCTGCAAAATGCTGGGCATTCCCAAACCAGCATACATGGCCGTAAACTCGGTTTGTAGATGATGCTTGAACGTCGTTATATCCAGACCAATGTTCGACACAGGCGAGCTGACACTCTCAACGCCTTGAGCTTGTATGAAGTTCTTGGCCGGAGACCGCAAGTAGCGCGGTATAAGATGCAGGTTCGGAGAGCTCAGCAAAGTTGTGGCGTGGTGTAGAGCGCGCAATCGCGTGAGCTTGTAGGCTGAGCCAGATACCTTGAGAGCTCGCGGCAGCTTGCCTTCCTCGACGGTATAGGGCGTACGATGGGTATCCTGAGGGTCCGAGGGCCGCTTCTCGCTGCCCTGGTCGAGCACAATATCGTGGCGCTCATTGACTCTGGCACGTTGGATGCCTAGGTTTCGCAATGCACGGACGACCATTTCGGCGTGCAGGTCGCGTGTGAAGTCACCGCGGGGACATGTGATGCTCCAGTTGAGGTTTCCCTCATCGTGGAAGACGGTACCTCCTCCCGAGCGACGGCGCACAAGGTCTACGGTGCCGATGCCCAGGGGCTCGCTATCTTTGACCTCACTTGTCTCACGGGCGGCGTTGAGAATGCCCAGATTGACCTCTGTCCACGGGTTCTGGTTGCGCCCAATGACGACGCAGGGTCTGTTCACGTATAGGAACAAGACAGTGCTGTCGGCGGGGCTCTTCCGGAGGATGTGGTCTTCAATCGATAGGTTGAGGTAGGGGTCACGGCTTGTCGAAATGTAGCTCTGCAGCTTGTTCGCGGGGTCGGCGAGATTTTCCGTAAAGGACGCGTAGTTGCTAGATGAGTGGTACTTTCGAGCCGTGGTTTGGATAATGTCTTGTCGCAGTCGTGGCAGGAGCTTGCTGTCCGATGAAAAAGGCGTCTTGCTAGATAGAAGCGACAAGAAGCTGCAACTATGCCTGCTACGCATCTGACCCGTATGCTGCCTCCCGGAACATATCTGGATAGTGTGCAAGGCGTGTTGGCGTCGAGGAAGGTGCATGCCGTTTGGAGAAGGCGCTCTCATGATGCCCGAAAGCGACGGGAAGCTGCCACGAATCGCAAAAGCATTGGAATTTGCGACTTTGTGTCTTGAGAGGACATGCCGAGCACGAGACATGCCAACGCCCCTCGAAGGAGCCATGCTGGTGTGAGTAAGATTGGTGTTACTAACATGGGCCAGGCAACGCGTTGAAGCTACTGAAGTCCCCCGCCATGCATGACAAGCGCCGGCCCCTGGTTCGGAAGAACTTTAAACCTCGATCGATGCATTCGCCGACATTGAACATTTCCAAAGCCCATGACATGCCCATGTGCTTGCAAGGCTCCGAGATTTCCTTCTCTTCCACAGAAACTTTTTCTTTCCAGACCTAGGCTGGCTCATCTGCATCGCATGTGGTAGCATGCGTCCACTTGCCGCCTGTCATACAGGTGGGCTTGAAATCTGCTTTGCGCCACCACTCTGGACGTCTTTTTTATTGCATGTTGCCATGGCCCTTGATCCTGGAGTCTTTCTCTTCCAAAGTTAGTTCTGGAAAACGGCTCGTCCAGGATTGATACATGGACTCTTCTCTCTCGCATCGCTTTCTGTCACAACAACAGCTCTTTGTACGGCGTGATAATTTAGTCCCCAGTTCCTATCTTACTTCAAGGCCTTTAGTATTTGGCTGTCTCCTAGGGGCCTCCTTTAGTCTTGCTACCCTATCGCTCGATTCCCATCTTGCGTCACACATTGTACATGGCGCTGCAGGTACAATCTCAATATCTTCTCCACCTCTGGTCATGTTAGGGTCCTGATACGAGCCAGGTGATGAGACTCGTTCTCATCAGCATCATGGGTTTGTCTTTTCTATTGGTAAATGTAGCAATCACCGCGCCCGCTCACTATCAAATGTATCGCATGCTATGAAACCTTCTAATGCATGCAAAAAAATCACTTGATGAAGACATTGCATTCCCAGGATTTATAGTCTACTTGGCAGGCTAGGATACTCACGATAGAAAAGACCTACACGTTTTCGTTCTCAGCTCGGCTAGCGTAATCGCCTTAGTACTATTCCGCAATGGAAGCAAAGCTCACCGTCAAGCTTTTGGCATCCACCCTCAGCAAGGAGAGGTTTGTGGATAGCCCCTCGCTATATGAATTTGTAAGCTGTGAAGAGTTTATCAACAAAATTCTTTGTCAGATAGCACGGCGGTTCGATTGATGCATTTGCGTATCCCCGGTCATCAAGAGTCCGTTTGAATCCAACCTCTCAGCCTCCATGCTCAGTCTTCCAACGCAGATCTCCGCTTCGCATCACAATATGCAGCGAGAAATTCCGCTGTTTCTAATGTTTCCACACTTTCCACTGCGGAATTCAACGACCAACACCTTGCGAAGAGTATCTTGTAACCAGCATCTTGTAAAGATCTCATTCTCTACGGAGCTCATCAATCGATCCGCTGCGCTATATAAGAAGACTTTTTCTTCCTATTCTTAGCCTTCAGAGGATACAGAACATAAGCTGTAATAATTTTTATATATTCCTCATCATTTACAAGTAGTTTATACATTTACTTACTTTCTACTACTCCTCGAGCTCTGTATTACAGCTACTATTGCCTCTAACATACCACGCAAACAGGCTATTAGATAAGGCCACCTATACATATACGCGCGTATCCTCCTTTCTAGCTATTAGAAAATACTCAACAAACTCCTTTTCTCGAAATCACCTAGAGGTAAGTGATGATTAGGTGCTTATGAAGTATCTTCTGACAGCTAGAAAGGAGAATGCGCGCATATGTGTGTATGTAGCCTTATCTAATAGCCTGTTTGCGTAGTATATTGGTGGCAATAGTAGTTGTAAAAGACAATTTAGCAGAATAAGAGACCAGTAACTATACAGGATTATAGTGTTGATAAAGGCATTTGATAGAGTCGCGCAGGAGCATCTTTTATATGCTCGCGCAACTCTAGGCAACTACAATAGAGTCATCGCGACCAGAGTTATCGCTATTATCATCATTACAAGGAGACCTCTGGAATCACCAAGTAACCATGGTAATAGAGCTCTGGAGTCATCAAGCAACCGTGGTAGTCGTGTGGAGTTGAACCGTACCATTAGACACAAGCCAACAGCAATTTCAACGTCAAACAACCCTCTAGGTCAACATTACAATGTACAATTCAATGTCGCGATATCAGCTCAACAGCTCGTCGCAAAACAAACCAAGAGTGCAACGCGGCGATCAATGACTCAAAGACGCGCTAAGCTGTAACGAGGCGCGTTGATCGACTAGCGGCCACGCAGCTGCAAGCCCTTTCCCCCTTCCTTTCCTGTCGAGCCTCAGTCACCATCCTCGCACCACAGTACTCGCCATTTTGATCGACAGCAATCCCAACTACTAATCATTACCTATCTACTCTCTCAATAAAGGACGCCGCGTTTTATGCACTCTGCAGTGAGGCCACGCAACTAATAATTGTTGCGATACATGGTCCGCACGTGCAGTTTGCGACCAGCGCTGTCGCATAGTGGCTCCAAAGCCAACCTCAGCAGACATTGGCATCGCACTGGAGCATCCCGATCCTTGATATGTGTTCCACCGGGCGTCACACATTCGTCGTCTCCGGACTTCGCTTGTGGGTTCAGCAGCCAGGGCTCTCCCTCTGTCTTTGGACGAATGGCTGCTGAGCAAAGGCAACGCCCCAGAATAACGTTTTCTAGTCTTGGGAGGCATGAGCTGCTCCGCAGCTGTAGCTTGCCAATGCTTGTGAAGCGACGAGCCTATCTGGCGCCTTTACCCTGTTGCTGCATCCTCTTCGTTCCTGGACCTTCGGGGGCAGTCGAGCTTTGATGGGTGCACGACTTTGGTGGGATTGGCGTTCCGTTTCAGCTCATACAAACCTCACTTGTGCACATTTCTAGTGTCTCATTCTCGATATGCTGATTGGTGTGGTTGGTCTAGCATGCCATTCGCCGATCCATGCCCGGCCAGGCAGCCGTCTCCTTGAAGAACGACTGTGACCACTGTTCTGTGTTTATCGTATCCTATTCACCTGTTTTGCTCCACTAATACATTCAGAATATGCCTATCCGCATCTCGCGCGATGATTTTATGAAGCAGTATGTCTTCCCAAACGAACCCGCGCGCGATGTCGAACAGGCTGGCATTCCGGCCCAGTTTGCGTCAGGTCACCCAAAAGACTGGTCACAAGCGTATCATGTTGTGGACTTGAGCATTCATCTATCACAGGAGAGTGCAGATGCCGCTGGACCCGGTCATACCGACGTGAGCTCGGATAAGAAACTGTTAGCCATCAGCACAAGTGGAGAGCGTATCTTGATCTACGATGTCGTGTCGCGCGAGCTACGAGCAGTCCTGGAAGGCGCTGGAGCTGTGCGATTTCGACCCTTGAATACCGCCGACGACAAGGATGCAGGCATCTCCCAAATCACTCGTGGCAACGCTGTGAGACCTGGTTATACCCTCGTGAGCTCAATCGCGGATGCAGAAGACGGCGGCAGAAGAAAGCTCACTCAGCTTATGCTTTGGGACCTGGATCAACACGGACGTCTCCTTGACCAGGAGGAACCAATTGATTCAGCCGCACTTGCCAAGAGAGCCATTGATGCAATCGTCCCCAGCCTCATAACGAATCACGAATGGACCACGGATTTTATCAATGCTTCAAACCTACACAGAGAGTTCACCAAAGCACTCGGCAAAGCAGCAATAAATCACCGCAGACGCCACAACATTGCTATCAAAAATGCACAGATCGGCAGTGCTGAGTCAGTTCCGTTCAGTAGTGACGGCAGGCTATTGTTGTACCATGCCAACAATGGATCTACTCAGCAAGCCATGCGCAAGCCAGAAGAACCACCGCAATTAGTCATCTACGACTTGGATGCAAGTATCGAACTCCATCACCTCCTGGGACATACAGATGTTATAACGTGGTCAGCGATAAGCCCGGATAACAGATATGCCGCTTCCGTTTCTTGGGATGGGTCTCTACGCATGTATTCCGTCTCCAGTGGTGAGCTCGTATGGGCTACTGAGAAATCCGACCTGCAAAGCTGGGCTGGGGCATTTTCTCCTGATTCCAGATTTGTTGTTTGGAGCTCCCACAGCGGTCGAGTGGTGCAGGTGCATGATGTTGTTAATGGGCGGAAGATCTCGACGATGCAGGAACAACTTTCAGACAGGTGCCTGTGCCTCAAGTGGCACCCCACTAGATCCGAGGTTGCGCTTTGCGTTGGTGGAAATGTGTACATCTGGGATGTTTTTGACGGCCCTAATGGCAAGACTCTTCAGCACTTCAAGTTGGATGATAGCAAGAACATTAGCCACTTGGCCGGAGTTCAGGCTGTCGGATGGATGAAAGAAGGACAGCTCTTGTACATTGAGTCTTTGGACGGGACCAAAGCCGTCTACGATATGCGCAACAATGCCAAAGAGTTGTTCAAGCGACCTACTGGCGTGGGAGCTGGGCATGTGACGGGCGGCTTTTACGGCGTCTTCCAGGATGACATGGAACAGGAGTTTTACCTGAACATCGATGGAGACTGTAAACTCCGGTTTTGGCGGACAAGCGTTCCTGCGTCGCCGTCGTGGTGGGAGCGGAAACCAAGCCAGACAATCAGTGGGAAAAAGCCGTATCCCGAGACAGGCAAGTATGTCAATATTGTGAAGAAGTCTGGAAAAGAAACCAATCAGGCAGATAGTGTCGGAGAGAAGGGCGTCGAGGGTGGATCGGCGACCAGGACGGGTGAGAAGCAGCCTTCTGTATCTGGAGTGAGTTGAATATAGCTGTCACCCTGACCGATCACGTCGGGACTGTCCTTGTCAACCCAACGACATATGCTTCGGTCGTGGCTCAAACCGGCCTTCGCCCCTACGTCACGCAGCTCATAGCATGCGCGTTACAATATACCATCTGACCCTCGCAAATCAAAATCTTGGGCGAAGCCAATGATGGCACTGACAACGATGCGCTCTGTATGACCACCAGTTGTTGCAGCGCTTCAGCATCCAGATACACAGACCTGGGTGAACGGTACAGTTCATGTGCGTGGTCGTCAAACCTGCGGAGTTCGGCACCGGGACGGTATTGTTTTTGCATGTCACCCGTCACCCTACCTCGAACAGCTGACACGCTGTTTATAAAGGTTTTCACAAATTGGCGCTTGGGCCGCCATATAGATTTGCCTTATCGTCGTTGCCGTCCCAGAAAAAAGCGGGTGCTCGGAAGGTGCAATCTTGGGCCTATGCAGCAATTCGACGATGCGCAGCTTGATGGTTTTGTGGACGTGTTGGGGCTTGGGGAATGCCTCATAAGTGGCTCAAGGCGTTGCGGACCGACCAACCGTCTCCGCGTCCCCCATTGTTCCCTTTCAGGCTGAACCCCACACCGCTACTCGCTTAGCCCCACGCCGTGCGGCTTATTGTGTCGCGAAGCTTGTATGAGTGGACAGCTAAAGGCTCCGCAAAGAACCTTTTGCTGCCTATTACTACGGTGCTTGCGCTGGCCAGCCTTTCGTTTCATACATTGTCTCGTGCTTCCATTCTTCCGCACCCTCGTGTTGATGTATCCACAGCCTTTTGCTGCATCTTCAACAGCTACAGCTCATCAGCATTCAATCTTGTTCTTGCGTTGTAGACGTGACCGGCACAAGAGCTAGGTGTTTGTAGCCATTGCGCATTTCCTCCCTGCATCGCCGCCTGCGCCGCGCTTGTCTCCTGTCGTGCCGCTAAACACAGTAAGCTATGCCTCCAAGCCATGTCGGATCCTACCTCTTATATAACCAATCAGCCCTTTGCGGTACAAACAACTACCACGGCCACTACAGGCAGCTGCTTCGCTCGCATTGTCAAACATGATACAACCAACCGAGAATGGAGAGCGATATGAGCTCACGAGCCCAACCGAGATGCCAAAGGCGGGTGCTTTTCTCTGGAACCAGCGTATGATGATTCAAGTCACTTGCCGAGGGTTCGCAACTGCACAGTACATGCAACCTGAACCCGCAAAGTACGCTTACGCCCCGAACCTCGAAGCCAAAACCTTTATGCAACCAGAGCAGAATTACTACGCTCATCATCCCGGCCGTTTTGTATACATCAAAGATGAGGAAACCTCTGAGATTTTCTCGGCCCCATACGAGCCTGTCCGGGCAAAGCTAGATCGATTCACATTTGACGTGGGTAAGAGCGACATCAAGTGGACCGTAGAACAACTTGGCGTACGCGTTGAGATGACCTTTCTGTTGCCGACAGACGATGTGGCTGAATTGTGGAGCATCAAGGTTACTAACCTTTCGGACCGCAAGCGAAGGCTGAGTATCTATCCCTACTTTCCTCTCGGCTACATGTCGTGGATGAACCAGGAGGCCGAGTGGAATGCCAATGTTGGGGGTATTGTTGGAAGCTGCAAAACTCCATATCAAAAAGCGGAAGATTACCCGAAAACAAAGTTTCTAAAGGACAAGACGTATTTCCTGTGCGAAACACCGCCAGTGGCGTGGGAAGCAAAGCAAGAAGCCTTTGAGGGTGAAGGGGGGCTCCAAGCGCCATCTGCCCTACAAGCGCCACGGTTGTCAGGGAGTGACGCTCGTTATGAGACACCAACTGCGGCAGTGCAATACTCGGTTGGTTTGGATAAGAATGAGAACAAGGAATATCGGTTCCTCTTCGGCCCCGCCTACGACGAGGCAGAGATTCTTGACATGCGTAAGAGGTATCTCAGTCAAACGGCATTTGCCCAAGCTGCAACGGATTACGAACAGTACATTCAGAGAGGCAGCGGATGTATACGTCTGGAGACACCGGACAAGGACCTCGACAACCTTGTAAACAACTGGCTGCCACGGCAGTTGTACTACCACGGCGATGTGAATCGTCTTACGACGGACCCGCAGACGAGAAATTACCTGCAAGATAACATGGGCATGAGCTTCATCAAGCCCGAGGTTGCTCGAAAAGCAATCCTGACCGCAGTTGGTCAACAAGAGAAGAATGGTTCAATGCCAGATGGAATCTTGCTCGCAAAAGGCGCGGTACTGAAATACATCAACCAGATCCCACACACCGATCATTGCGTCTGGCTCCCAATCGCCCTGGAGATCTATCTGAGCGAGACGGGTGACTACCAAATGCTTGATGAAAAGGTCACAAGCATGTACGGCGATACATATACTGTCTTTGAACGCTTCAGCCGCGCCATGGACTGGCTTCTTTCTTCAAATGCACGCGATGACCGTGGACTCTCGTATATCGCGCAGGGTGATTGGTGCGACCCAATGAACATGGTTGGGCCCAAAGGCGTCGGTGTGTCTGGATGGCTTACAGTGGCAACCGCGTATGCGGTGAATCTCTGGGCGCAAATTTGCGAGGATGCCAACAAGCCTGAACAGGCGAAGAAATACCGCGACGGGGCACTGCAAGTCAACGAATCAGCAAACGAGCATCTCTGGGACGGCGACTGGTACGCCCGCGGTATCACAGACGATAACGTGACATTCGGCATCAAGGACGACAAGGAGGGTCGCATCTGGCTCAACCCGCAAGCATGGTCTATCCTCGGCGGAGCAGCATCTTCCGAGCAGATTGCCAAGATGCTCCCACAAGTTGACCACCAGCTCACCACGCCCTATGGTGTTGTCATGTTCGGACCGCCGTTCACTAGCATGCGCGAAGACGTTGGGCGCGTGACGCAAAAATACCCCGGCCAAGGCGAAAACGGCTCAGTCTACAATCACGCGGCCGCTTTTTACGCCTGGGCTCTTTACACCATCAACGACGTTGACCGCGCATACAACACTATCCGTGCCATGATTCCGGGGCCCGATGAGGAGGATCTACTCCGCCGTGGCCAGCTCCCAATCTTCATTCCAAACTACTACCGTGGCGGCCATGGAATCAAGAACCTCGATCGTACAGCAGGCCGCTCAAGTCAGCTCTTCAACACCGGCACCGTCAGCTGGGTCTACAGGTGTTTTATCGAAGGCCTCTGTGGCTTGCGAGGCGTGAGACGGGGCCTGAGTGTTGAGCCAAAGATGCCGAGTGCCTGGGACGACATGAAAGTCAGGAGGGAGTTTAGAGGCGCAATCTTCGATGTCGTGATCAAGAGGGCAGACGTAAAGAGCTCCAGAGTGGTGGTCGATGGCGTCCAGATAGATGGAAACGTGATTGCCGATATCGAAAAGGGACGCACGTACAAGGTGTCGGTGCATGTGCCAAGAGCGAAGACGAGTACCACGAATGGCAGCAGCCGTTTGAACGGCACTTTGGCGCATGGAAAATTGGCAAACGGGACAAAGTAGACGTGTAGTTATACATCATGGCTTGATATGAATTCATTTTCTTCGTCTACCTTTGGAAACATGTACTGAGGCCAGTAACAACGTGTGGACCTGTGGGCCGCCGAGGGGGTTCCGTGGACAAGCCTCCATGTAGCTACAATCAGATCAGATCTCTCCAGACCCGGGCACTCGGAACGGGGGTCCACTTACTTACTGGAAGCAGAAAAAAAAGGACCACGACTAGCTACCTCAATCATACTTGCGCAATACTCCTAAATTCCGTTCAGTACTTATCCTTGGCCCACCTCGCCAACACAGTGGCCGTCTCGAATAGCTTGGAAAAAAAGGCCATGACTGATCCCGA
>Ga0265797_10005867_pt1 | contig 17715 bp, 22 predicted proteins | sample P2T30metagenome_FD_192433 | JGI IMG/M metagenome (GOLD analysis project Ga0265797, IMG submission 192433) | Plant litter microbial communities from East Loma Ridge, Irvine, California - P2 T30 | ecosystem: Environmental > Terrestrial > Plant litter > Unclassified | place: USA: California...
CCCCCCCCCCCCCCCCCCCCCCCCCCCCCCCCCCCCCCCCCGTGGTTGTGTTCGTGGGTGGTTGCGGCGTTGGTTTCGGTGTCTGCTGCTTTTAAGAGCGTGGTTTCCTTCGATGGGATTTGGTTCTTGGTGGTTGGCTGGCTGCTGCCGAATGGATTGTTGGTGTTGTCGGTGCCGTCGGTTGTGGACGTAGGCGTGTCATGTGGAATGAAAGCTCCTTTCATATACCCGTAGGCAGGATGGTCTTTCAAATCGGTCTTCGACCCTCTCAGTTCCAGCATCAGGCTCCGATCCAGATTCATCGCCATTGGTTGCAATTCAGCTTCGCTCTCACAGGCGAGCTTGCACTGCTCTCCAAGGGCGAGCATGATAGCATTCATGCCGTTTCCATCAGTCAACTCGTGGGCCATGCAAACGCAGAGTAACAACCCGCCTTCGATCAGGTTCGCTTGCAAGACCGCCTGAGGTAGGGGGAGAGGCATGATAGGGACAGGGACAGGGACAAGAACGCCATCTTTGAAAGCAGTGATGGGGAAGCCGCTGCTTTCTAGCTCGGCGAAGCTTGGAAATGATTCCTCGTCGGTTTCGTTTCCGTTGGTGCCGTTGTTCTGTCGATGCCGGAGATCTTTGACTCTGAGCTCGATGCCTTTGCCCGGTCGGATGGCTTTCCAAGGCACACCATCTTCCCTCTCCTCGCCTGGGACGAAGGCGACTTGGCCGCCGAGTTGTGGCGTTCCGTCGACGAGGGATTGCAGGCCGCGTTTTAGGATCTCGAGGGCTTTTTCGTGGGTTGAGGTTTGGGGGAGCTGGAAGCAGAGGATGCGGCGGGAGTAGAGAGGTGGCAGCCAGACGTCGCTGTAGATTAGGTCGAAGTAGGCTGGTGGACCTGTGATGTAGTAGGTTGTGACTGGGGGGGCCATTGTTAAGTCTGTCGATTGAGTGAATTGTTGAGAGAGCATGAAGCGTCTGGAGAGACGGGGAGCCGCTTGTTTATATGCATATCAGGCACCATAGCTCTTCACCTCCATGTTGTATAGACGGAGACCTTAGTACTCTTTCACACTGTAAGCTACTTGGAATGTCAGCTTGTAGGATCGTAGGATTCAATCCTCACGTTGAAGTTGCAAGGCAGGATGCGATAGCGCAGTGCGGCTGAAGGGAGCTGTCAGCTTCACGGACGCAACGGCGAAGCTTACTTGTTTGCTTGTATTGACGTGAGGCTTGTTCGATGAGCGACCGCCCCTCTCGAGGGCAGGGAGGCTTCGATGTATTAGTCAGGAAAGTATCATATGTTACCTTCACTTCGATACGTGAGCGTGCGAGGACAGGCCGAATTGCTTGCCGCAACATTCACGTGTCAACTGTACCTGAGTACCACTGTCAAGCCAATGCCTCGTCTCATCACGTGTGAATTCCGTCTCTTATCTGCCTCTTGAACTCGCATCACTATTGTCAAATTAGCTCGACCATACCTTGACATGACACCTACCACCACCCTCCTTCATCAACTGCAACCAACCATTGAGAGCACGTTCGTCTCACCAAGCATCTAACCACCCATCTCATCCAAACAATGCCAGTCAAACCAGCCCCCAAACCCAAGTTCAACACCCTCACGACCGCCGGCCGCGTCGCCAAAGCAGCGCACGAGCGTGCAGCAGCCATGGAGCAGACACCCCCACAAACCACACCACCTCCACCCCAACCCTCAACCTCCCCCGTGAAAAAGAAACGCAAGGCCCGAATCCTCCCACCGCCTCACGAAATAGCCGCCGAAGCCAAACTCAAAGAAGACGCCAAAGAAGCCAAGAACGGATCAAAGAAGAAGAAGAAAGCGCCGCTAACCACCAAAGAGAAACTCGCAGAGAGTTCCGCCGCTCGGGCTCGTGAGCGCAAAAGGAAGCAGCCGGTCGTGCACGACGGGGTGGGGTTGAAGGTTGTCGAGGGTGGAAGTGGGGAGAAGAGTTCGAGAGCGAAAAAGACCGCGGCAGAGAAGCCGAAGAATCTCATGGATTTCATGCGGGATTTCAGGCAGATGCCCGCTGCTGCTGCTGCTGCATCTGCTGGATCGAAGGGGAAGAAATCGGGTGAGGGGAGACTGAAGGCTGTCAGAGAGAGTGTGCTTGTGCGGCCGACGGAGCGGACGAAGAGGTTGAGAGTTGCGGAGGAGGGTCAACGACCGACTCCAATCCAGGACGACGAACGTCAAGACAACACCTCTCCCTCGAAGCCGCTTCTTATGACTTTGCCTCGGGAAGTCCGTCAACGGATCTGGCGTCTGGTCGTCGTGGAGGCGCAATTCTTCGTTTACCCAGCCATCTCGCCCGAACAGCCGGATCTTGCCATGACGGGCCGGTAGATTCGGGACGAGGTGCTGCCGGTGTATTACGGCGAGAATACCTTCGCCGTGGAAATTCCTGTCGCTGTCGAGACGGGGAGGAAGTCGAAGTCCGGGCGAGTATCGCTTGAGACGGCGAGGAAGTGGATGGCAGCATTGGACAAGGGAGGACGCGTGGGGACGATCAAGAAATGGGCGCTCTCAGTGGTAGTACCCGCTGGCGACGTCGCAGGTACCGGTACGGCTAGAGCGAAGAACGATCGAGAAGTTCTCATCAGCCTGCAGTACCCAAAGTCTGGCACCAAGAAACAGGTGCAGCCCGAAGTCGAGATCCACCGGCAGGGTTCTTGCTTGCTCCCCAGGCATGAGGAGTACCGTCAATGCGTACGGATGTGCTATCCATGCTGGGTCGATGATGCTTTGGCTGCAGCTTTCCTGGCGGAGAAAGAGGATCGAGGCAAGCAGGTAATGCTTTTCGCAGCAACTGTTGAGAAGAAGGGGTACGAGTTGGTGGAGTCTCGATGCGTGCAGCGGAACGAGCGTGTTACATCGGAAGAACGGAAAGACGACCCAGATGCAAAGCACGAGTTGCTGGAGTCTTGTGTGCATGCGGCTGCGGCTGAAGTGATTGTTGGGGAAGACGACTGAGAGAAGTAATTGGATAGAGAGACAACGACGGGGTCGGCTTGGATGATCAAAGACTCTGCAAACGACTGGGGACAGGTAACACGAATGAGGAATGATGGCGGGACGTGGCCGGCTTGAATGATCGAAGACTCTTTGCAAGAAGGCCAAGTGTATTGCGTGGAGCCACGAGTTGATTTGGCAGAGCCGTCGTGGTGTGTTTACGATAGACTACATCACAACATCAGTATCTTACAATGTTTCGCGGGCACACGCGATGCTTTGCAGTGCAGGCCCTGCGATTGTTGCCGTTGCCTTGAATGATGGGCGCGGGATGTCGAGGTCGCGTGTTCTTCTGCAGATACCATGGCAGGCCGGTGCCATAGGATATCGACATGGCGGAGTAAGTCCTTTGGTCGATTGCAGTAGTGGTCCTTGCTGAACCATAGGTCGTGAGCGTCGTATGTGGCCAGATTGTAATTGCTGGCCGGCGTTCCAGATATGATGGCTTTTGACCACATATTCCAAAGAAGACATTCGCAGATCACCAGATCCCTGCTGCTTCAGCTCATATCCTTGAGCGCCTTCTTCAGCGCCTTCTCCTGGTCCTCCTCGCCCCAAGCTTTCTCGTCACTGTCCGTCAACAGCTTTCCAATGCTGGCGGTAGTCTTCACATTCCCACTGTCCACCCATACCCTGCCATTGCGCCCGACTGCAACCTCGAAGCGGATCTTCTCTCCCACGCCTTCCAAGATGCCAACGCCACCCTTCTTGCCCATCATCAATCTCCGTGCGAATGCAGGCGATATCTCGAACACCATTCCACCTTTCAGCTGACCCATACCCTCACTCTTGCCCGTCGCAGAATTGAATCCCTCCAATTCGACATCCTCGCCTTTGACCGCTCGAGAAACGCGCGCATACACGAGGTCGCCCGACACCAGCTGAGGGCGACTCTTCTTGCTTGCGCCTTCGAATGCCAGCTGTCCGAGCAGTGCGTATGGCGTTTGCGGTGTGAGAGCGCAGTGGAAGACATCTGTGGAGCTGTGGTGGACCTGGGCGATCACAAGGTCGCCGGTAGAAGGCTGGTAACGGCCATTGGTGCCCTCGAGCCAGACGGCGGACTTTTTGTTATCGACTGAGACGGAGCCAAGAGTGGTGGCGGTGATGGAGGTCGGCGGGATGTGTCGCAGACCGGGTCCGAGTGTGAGTGTGCCCTTTCTGCTTTTGGGGAGAGCGTCGCTGGGTACGGGTTCACCGGGGAGGATGATTGTTGTATGCGACATGATTATGTGTATGGGTTGGTTTTGCAGTGTTGGAAGACAGAGAGAGAGAGGTTTCATGCAATCATGCTCGTCTATGGGTGGTGGTGGGCTTGACTTTCTTCGGACCCTGCCCTGCCAGCGAACTTTTTTGACCATCGCCAATCCATTCGATACTCTTCTCAATTTAATTATTCCTCTACCTATTCACCACCAACACCGCAACACCCTCTCAACACCACCACCCCCTCTCTCACACACCACCGCCACAATGAGCGCATCAGAGGCCACCCCCGAGACGCCCAGCCGCACCACCATCGGCCTCACCTTTGGCAACACCAGCTCCAGCATTGCCTACACCGGCCCTGATGGCAAGGCAGAGGTGATCGCAAACGAGGAGGGTGACCGTCAGATCCCCACCATCCTGTCCTACGTCGCCGGCGAGGAGTACGAGGGCACCCAGGCCAAGTCGCAGCTCGTCCGCAACCCGCGCAACACAGTCGCCTTCTTCAGAGACTTCCTGGGCAAGGAATTCAAGAATGTCGACCCCCGTGCATGCCACCAGAGCGCTCGTCCCGAGCCCAAGGATGACGGCAAGACTGCGTGCTTCCAGGTCCAGGAGGGCGAGGGCGAGGAGAAGAGCTGCTTGAGCGTCGAGGAGGTTGCCGTCAGGTACATCACAAGACTGAGGCAGAGTGCCTCCAACTACCTTGGTCGCGAGGTCAACAGCGCCGTCCTCACCATCCCCTCCGACTCCAGCGATGCCCAAAAGGCCGCTGTCTGCGCCGTCGCTGCCAAGGCCGGCATTGAGATCATCCAGACCATCCCCGAGCCCATCTCTGCTCTGCTCGCCCACGACGCGAAGCAGCAGCTCAGCGGCGAGTCCGAGCCCGCCAGCCAGGACAAGATCGTTCTCGTCGCCGACCTTGGTGGCATCCGCTCCGATGTTGCCGTTGTCGCCAGCCGCGGCGGCATGTACACCACCCTCGCCACCGCACACGACTACGAGCTCGGCGGCAAGGCTCTTGACGAGGTCCTGATCGAGTACGCCGCGAAGGAGTTCCTCAAGAAGAACAAGTCCGCCGCCGACCCGCGCACCAACGAGCGCTCGCTCGCCAAGCTCACCCTCGAGGCCGAGGCCGTCAAGAAGTCCCTCTCTCTCGGCCAGTCCGCTTCCTTCAGCATTGAATCGCTCGTCGACGGCATCGACTTCAGCCTTTCCGTCAACAGGACCCGCTACGAGCTGCTCGCCAACAAGGTCTTCATGTCCTTCACCCGCCTGATCGAATCCGCCGTCAAGAAGGCCGAGCTCGACATCCTCGACGTCGACCACATCCTGCTCTCCGGCGGCACCTCGCACACCCCCAAGATCGCCTCCAACCTCCGCTCGCACTTCCCCGAGTCCACAACCGTCACCGCGCCCTCCACCAGCCCCACGGCCGTCAACCCGTCCGAGCTCTCCGCCCGCGGCGCAGCCATCCAGGCCTCGCTCATCTCCGAGTTCGAGCAAGCAGACATCGAGTCGAGCATCGAGCCCGTCGTCACCGTCGCTCCCCACACCCCCTCGGCCATCGGCCTCGAGCAAGCAGACGGCAGCTTCGCCCCCATCATCCCCGCCGACACCCCGGTCCCCGCGCGCCGCACAGCGCAAATCGCCGTCCCCGCCGGCGGCGACGTCCTCCTGCGCCTCGCCGAGGGTTCGCGCGAGATCAAGGTCTCGGTCGCCGAGACCAACGGCAACCCCGAGGACAGCGACTACGACAGCGACGACGAGCCCGAGGAGCTGCGCGAGAAGGTCTTCAAGGCCGGCAAGACGCTCGCCGAGGCCGCCGTGCGCGACGTTAAGAAGGACGGCAAGGTCGAGGTGCAGGTCAACATCGGCGCCGACTTGACCGTCACTTTTGTCGCTCGCGAGGTCGGTGGCAAGGGTGGTGTCAGGGGCACTGTTTCCGCATAGGTAGAGAATGATGATGATGATTCGGCGAACGAGAGGAGGAGGAAATTGAAAAAAGCATCGGAGCGTTTTTTTTTTATAGATCTGGGTCATTTTTTCCTGGGACGGGTTGATAGATGATTACAGACCAAGCATTTTTTTCTTGTAAGATCTTTTTCCGAATATTACTGATACACGTTACGATTCTTTTGCTCTGTTTGTTTGTTTCCATGCTGGGTCGAATCATCAATAAACGAGAGCTGGCGGATATGCGAGAGATAGGGATCGCCCATCGGCCATTGAAGGTGCCTAAGGTACGATGGAAGAATTCCTGATGTTAACAAGTCCAACGTTACTTGACGCTCCCTAGCCTCGAGGATCTTCACACACCTATGAACATAAATTATGACAAAAATTGCTGGATGTTGCTGGATGTTGCTGGATATTGCTGCTGCTGCTGGATTGCCCGTTCGCAATGCATCAAAAAGGGGTTTAAACACCGGAGAACGCTAGAAGTAACACACACACACACACACACAAAAAAAAAAACTACCACCTCAGTCGTCTCCCCTAGCGAGAAAAAGTCTTTCCCGCCACAGAAGGGAAACACCTCATGCTTTTTTCTTTCAAATCAAACGCTTTCAATTAGTTGGTCACCACGCCGCGCCTTCGAATCGGCCTCGCGGCGCCGTAAACCATCCACTCCTCGACTTGGTTGTCGATCTCGAGATTTGCCGCCCGTCCTTGTGGTCACCAGGCGTTGCGGTCCCAGTTGGGATCTACATGAATCACCACCAAATCACGTCAGCTCTTCCACAATCATTCATTCGTTCGCAGGCCATCATCAGTCGTCGGTGAAGGAAAAGAAAAGAAAACTCACCCTGCACAAACCCGCCCAGCACCCGACTCCCAGTCTGCAGCAGCGGGTGTCCCACCACTATCTTCAGAAACCGCTCGAGCCCTCTCCGCCTCTCCTCGATTACGCTGTCGTCGAAGCGGTTCAGGTAGACTTTCCCCGGCAGGGTGGGGATGGAGACGCGGGCGCTTTCGCGCTCTAGCAGGTCGCGGAAGACTTCGAAGTCGGAGTAGCGCCGCCGGACTTCGGAGCGGCGCAGTTTGAAGGCTGGGATGTTGGTCGAGAGGCGGATGAGGTAGGTTGTGTAGCGGCTGGAGGGGGAGGCGGTTGGTTGGTGGGTTTGGGGGTCGGTGACCTGTTGAGAGGGGGAGAAGAGGTGGGATGTCAGTTGGGTTTTTTCGCGGGTGTTGCCTCGAGCCCTTTCGTTCTGGTGTGTTTTTTTTTTCCCGATTGGGAATTCGCTCCGACGAGGACATTGCTCGCGTGCTCTCGCTCCTCCTCTTGCGCCGAGTTTCCCTCAACGAGCTACCCGAGTTGAGAAACAACATACCTCGATCTCCAAGAAATTCTCCGGAATGCCATAGATTTCCTCGAAGCTCTGCGTGTGCGGGTTTGCGCCTGTGCTCGCGAAGCCAGTGGGCATGAACTGCTGTCCTTGGCCTTGGCCTTGCTGTTGTTGTTGGGCTTGCGACTGCTGCTGCTGCTGCTGCTGTTGGGGCGGGGTGTTGTTGGATTGCGATTGTGAAGGTTCCGGGCGGGGGTCGATGCGCTGCATTGTGAGTGAGGTTCGCGGGCGGCGTGCGCTATCCTTTGTGAAAGAGTTGTTGGAGGGGTTTGGAAGGTGAGGTACATGTACTGTAAGGTATGGGAGACTCGGGGAGTGAGGTCGGTCTAGATTGCGCGCGAGTCGAGTTGGGGCTTGGACTTGGAAATCGATTAGGGTAGGTCGTCACGGACTCACGTCAGAGCGACATGGCACGGCATGGCATGGCGGGGCCCGTTGAAGTGAATCTTGGCGGTGCTGATAAGTGGGGGGGATATGTTTTGTTCGTGTAGTACTGCAGCAATACAAGGTAAGGTAACTATGTATATGTCTTTGTGAAGAAGAGGGGTAGTTACACATGTAGATATAGAGATCGCTTCTTGAATTCTTCTACCTACATGTAAGAACTTCGACGTATCACAATGGCTGTTTTACGTCGCCGAGAGTGATGTAGCTGAGATGTACAGTAAGTAAATGTATACTGTATGTTTCTCTTTTAGACTCATGTCCCAAAAATTACCATGTTAGGACACTGAGTGAAGATCGGTTGGTACACCGCAGCGAGAAGTTTCCACACAGGAGGGATACCTATTAACTTCCTTTTGCGACGATACGGAGAAAGCGTAACTACTATGTGCATACCTGATAGATCGAATCAGTTGCTGGTATGACTTGCTTCGACTACACCTTGGATGTACTTCACTCACATTAATAGCATTAAAAGTCGTTCCATACAAGCAAATGGGTATCTCATGCTTACACAAACCAGGAAAAAGGCGTCGGTCGCCTGGTTGATCAGACGTACGCTCACCGCAAACTCACAGCGACCTCCAACACGCTCAAATACCTTATCCTCGCCCCAGAGACAGCCTTAACATCCTTCTCGTCCTTCTTCAATTCCCCATCGCCACTTTTCTCAGCCCCAGCCTCAGCCTGATCGACATCCATCTTGTCCTCACCAGCGTCCTCACCTTCGTGCTCCCCTCCACCCTCAGCAACCTCCACATCATCCACCACCCCTACACTTCCCGTCCGGATCTTAACCTCAAACTCATCCCTCTGCAAAAACCACACGCCAATCTCCATCACCTTCCCAACAGCCTTCCCAGTCCCCTTGACCAGCACTTGCTCCCCGCTCGCCCCAGCGACCCTCCTCTTCTTTTCCCTCCCCTCCTCAACCCCTCTGGCAATCGCCAGCACCTCATCCTCGTCATCGTCCTTGCGCCTCTTGCGCTTGTTCTTCTGCGCGTGTGTTGTGGCTGCTTGGACATCGCGTTTGTCGGCTAGATCGAGCAATTTCTCTACGCGCTTGACGGCGCTCATGAAGGGGGTGCGTGCGGAGATGTAGACGACTTTTTGCGTGGAGGAGGTGTAGGGTGAGGGGATCGCAGGGCGATGGAGAGGGCGTTTGGTTACTTGGGCGTCTGGTGGTTTTTTGTTAGTTTGGGATGCATTGGTGGGTTGTGTGTTGGTTTGGGGGCATACCTTTGGGTAGGCGAGGGAGCTTTTTGTGCTGTGGTTTGGAGACGCGGTTGGTAGGGTTTGAGGGGGGCGTTGTTTTCGTCGCCATTCTGGGTTGTCTGACTATAATTTGGCGATTGTGATGTTGATGTTTGATGTTCTGGGATGCTCGTCGGCAGGTTTGCGACACAGACGAAGGTTGGCATGTGAAAGTCTGCGATAGCTTCGTACATTAAATCTTAAACCTTAATCTCGATTCCAACTTCGAGACGATGTAAATCATAAACCTCGGCACGTAACCATCCTAACTAGACACAACAACATACAACCAACACAAAAAAAAATGCATCTCCGCCACCTCCACCTCCCCTCCCTAACCCGCTACACCCACGCCAGCACCCTCCAATCTACCCTAGTCTCCCGCCTACTAGCCCACAAAGCATCTCCCACAACCGTGCCAACCCTCCCACCCACAATCATCACCGCCCAATTCCACCCAGTCTACACCTGCGGCCGACGCGAAGTCGGCTCCGTAACACCCTCACAAAGAGAACACCTCACAAGCACCGGCGCCGAATTCCACGAAGCCCTCCGAGGCGGCCAAACGACCTTCCACGGCCCAGGCCAACTAGTCGCGTACCCGATCCTGGATCTCAAGCGCCACGGTCTTAGTCCCAGGTGCTACGTCAATCTGCTGGAGAGCGTGGTCATGAAGACTTGCGCTCGCTATGGGGTTGAGACGCGGCGGACTGCTAATCCGGGCGTGTGGTATGATGAGGATAGGAAGATTTGTGCGGTCGGGGTGCATTTGAGGCGCAACGTGAGCAGTCATGGGATTGGGTTGAACGTGCATACCGATCTGGGCTGGTTGGATCGGATTGTTGGGTGTGGGTTGGAGGATAAGAGGGCGACGAGTTTGGAGGCTGTGGGGGTTGAGGGGAAGAGTGTGGATGAGGTTGGGAGGGTTTTTGTCGAGGTTATGGCGGGGGAGTTGAAGGGTGTTGTTGGTGTCGAGGTGGTTGGGGAGGAAGTTGTGGGTTGAGTTGGTTGATTGGATGGATGAATGGACTCTTTCCATGCCTCGTCTGGTCATTCGAAGAGGCTCGCCAGACTGCCCCTGGTATGGGAAAAAGATGGACACGACAAAACAGGGTTTCTAGTCTGCCGACATATCGACCTCGGATCAGACTGGTTCTGAATTTCTCGAAGCCGACCGCGAAAAAGGGAGTACTGGCACCGATGATTGCCTTCCGCGAGAGCTGTCCGAATCAGTAGGTCGGGTCAATTCAATGTTGTTGTGACGATGTCTATCAGAAATGGCATTGGAGCGACTTGACCTGCCGTCGAAGAATAGCTGGAAGAAGACCTTCGTGAAACATCGCCAGCTCCAGTTCTGATCTTCTCGATGGCCATTTTGAGTACAGTCGGGATGCACGAGGTGCTTTCCTTGCGCATTTCGAATATCCGGCGCATGCAGCTGCCATTTGTCTCCCACGAGGCGATAATCGTCACTGCTGCACATGGCGTGCCCGTTCCGCACAACAAACAAGACATCGTCTTCTTACAGTACCGATCACAACACCTCCACCTTGCATCCACTACACGCCTATCTACTCGTGGCATTGTCTATCCCCAGCATCAAGCTATCGAGACCACCCATCGCTAAATAGATCAAGATGCAACTTCGCAACATTGGTACCCCCCTCCTGATCTTTACCGTCGCTGCAGGCTTCACCATCTGGATCTGGTGGAGCCGTCATCCTTTCTTGCATGTCCGCGATCTCTTCCAGAGCGCTCGCACGTACATCAAGTCTCGAACAGTACACTTGGATCTTGCCAACTACCCTACGAAAACGCCGGATACCATTTCTGATTGCATCCCGCCCTCTTACTCCTTCGCGCCCAAGATCATCCATCAGATTCTGCTCAACGAGCATCAATTCCACAACGGCGATGGCCCGACCAGGTTTGACAAGTACGAGTCCGCGCGCAATAGCTGCATCGGTCTACACCCTGACTGGGAGTACAAGCTCTGGACGGAAGAGAACGCGACTGATTGGGTACACGACCACTATCCTGCGAAGAAGTATCCGTTCGACGACACGCCGGAAGTGTACGAGCCATACATCCACTACCGGCAGACGATTCAAAGAACCAACATCCTCCGCTACCTTCTGCTGCATCACTACGGAGGCGTCTACCTCGATGTGGACATCACCTGTCGCGAAAAGCTAGATCCCCTACTCAGATATCCGTTCCTCACGCCCGCTGCCCACCCCGCCGGCATCAATAACGCGTTCATGGTAGCAAGACCGGGACACCCATTCCTCGCCGAGTTGATCGAGCAGGTCCCGAAACACAACCTAACATGGATGGGATTTCCCTATGTCGAAAACATGCTCTCAACCGGCTGCATGTTCATCTCCAACACGTGGGTGAATTACATGCGCAGAAACAAGCACAAATGCAAAGACAGACTCTACATCCTGGCAGACGAACACAACAACACAACAAGCCACATGCTGAGAGGAAAGGTCACAACGCCCCTATTCCGCCACGGCGGAGAAAGCAGCTGGCATAAAAAAGACGCGGCCTTCATCTTCTGGCTCGACAAGCACTGGAAGCCCGCACTCGCAGTCTACTTCCTCCTCTCTTTCATCTCCCTGTGCCTTTTGACCTTTCTCGCTTGTCACAAGAGGCCCTGCTGGTTAGGCGGGCGCTGTCGCGACCGCGGCGCCTGCAGGTACACGCATCGCCAAGAGAATCCCAAGAAGCAGAAGAAGACGAAGGGTGGGGACGTGGAACAACACATCGGAGGGGCTGACGCAAGTGAGGCCGATGATGGCCCTTCGAACTCGCTCGCGAGCAATGTTGCGATGCATACTACTTCGAACCCGCGGGAGTCGGATGCGAATGGTAGCCTGGGGAGCGATGCTACTATCCGTCCTACAAGGCAGGAAGAAGCTGGTCGTCACCCGGAGACGAGCTTGGTTGTGAGTGCTAGGTAGAGCGCGATGGATGTTGCTACTGTGGTACGGTACGATGCTTTGGTTTGTTTGGTTTCGGGTTGATCGTTATGGGGGACTTGGGAAGTTAGAACGCGCTGGAGGTTTGTGGATGGGGGTCGCGGTGCTTTTTCTTTTTTTTTCTCCACCTGAGATGCGATGGTTTTGATGTTAATGTTGAGATTGTTGATGTTCGCTGGTGCGGGACACACCATCGATCGATGACTGGACTTACCTAGTACTTTGTTGCTCGACGTACAGAGGGAGGTGCGGTCTTGATCTGCTCTGTATCAAGAGAAGCTTCTTCTTCTTCTTCTTCTTCTTTCTCCTTTCTATCGCGTGGTCCTTTGCTACGATTGTCGAAAGCCGCCATGACACACTCACACTGCTTGTCAAGTCAAAGCCATATATTTGAGCACCATGCTTGTCAAGCTTGTCATAAGTGCGTGCTGCATGCCCAGTACATGTACACTGGTCAACCGGTTGTGGTTAGATCTAGGGCAACCGGTCCTTGGATCCGGGACGTTGTTCTGCTTCGATTGGCTGCTAAACGAGACGCACCACTGAAGTACGGTAACAGGAATAATTGGATCTGTGTGATCGACTCCGATTCTCGTGTATTATTGCAGTATGCAACTTCCAACGTCGAGAACAATGAGGACTCTACTTGGAGTCTCACCATTGGCAAGGTGGTGACATGCTTTAGACTTCCGAGTTCCGAAGCCTTGCCAATAATGCCCACCACCAGGTCCATCACCACAGCTAACGGACGTCCTCCGTCGGTTCTATGACGGTCCGGGAGTCAGAACGCGAACGGATCGACAATTACCCGACGTAGCACATATGGCCCGGCGATTCACGTGGCGAAAACAAGCGAGACAGAGGCGTTTGCATTCGGAGCTAAAAACTTGGGGTCTGGGGTCCGATGAGGAGATTGTGGAGTGAGATGTGGGTCGATGTAAGTGATGATGGCTGGGAGCGAGGTTGTCGTGGGACAGATCATTTGGGACAGGATGCGGCTGGATTCGCACTGAGCTGTCCCAGTTTATCTTACTGTCGAGAGGGAGGGTGGACCCAAGCGTCGATGGCATTAGCTTGCATCTCTTGGTGTCACTTCTTGAAAGACGCCTGTAAGCTTGGTCAAAAGAGGCTAAATGCACTCTCTCTCTCGGCACTATGATCTTGCTTTGGAAGCGTACGTGCCACATACTGTATGTACCTTCAGCAAATGCAACCCTGACAGGCGGGACGATTGAGGATGGGTGACTGTACGCCTACGCTACGCCTACACATCCATGTGCATGCTGGCGCGGGTGGGCCATGTGCCGTTTGACGATCGCTGGCCGCAACCGTTCCCCCTCACATAGACTTCTGCAGTCTAGCGCATGGTGATCGCATGGCGAGCTGTGGTACTATTTATTACTGAGCTGCCGTCCCTCCCACAAGCGCGTCTGGTGTTTCCTTACCGTGATAGTCGATTTCGGGTCACTCTGTTGGACCGTCGATACGCTCAACAACCTACAACCATCCAATTCCTTCCACGGGCGACACGGCTACCATGGACGATCCAAAAACAGACATCGGACACCACGAAGTCCTTCGCGATGAGGACATCATCGGCGAGAAAAACATCGATTCGGAACAGGCGATGCACCTGCGACAGTTGACGCCGGACGAGCTCGTCGCGGAGAAAAAGCTCAGGACGAAGATTGACAAGTTGATCATGCCGATCGTGGTGCTGGTATACTTGATGAACTACATAGACAGGTACTGTAGCCCCGAACCATAGCCCTATGCTTCATTGCCGGACTAGACCACTGACGAAATCGAAAGGAACAACTATGCTGCAGCCAGGTTGCAGGGTTTGGTAGACGACCTGAATCTGGTAGGTAACCAGTACCAGACCGGTCTGTCCGTCTTGTTCGTCGGATACGTCCTCATGCAGGTCCCGTCCAACGCCGTGATGAACTACGTCGGCAGGCCGTCGCTGTACCTCGGATTCTTCACGGCAGCTTGGGGGCTCGTTTCCCTGTTGACGAGCCAGGTCAAGAGCTTCGGGGGCATTGTGGCTTGTCGCTTCATTCTGGGCATCGTCGAGGCGCCGTTTTTCGCTGGCGTGCTGTTCTATCTTTCCAAATGGTACACGAAGCGCGAGCTTAACCTGCGCATGTCGATCTTCTACTCGGCTTCGCTGCTCAGTGGCGCTTTCGGCCCTTTGATCGCTGCTGGTATTTTGTCTGGCATGGACGGCGTTCGTGGGATTTCTCCATGGCAATGGGTAAGCGAGCTGTTCGATGGAGGACCTGAAGCTAGGAAATGCTAACAGCGTCGCGCAGTTGTACATCATCGAAGGTGCCATCACAATCGCTGTCGGCATCCTGGTGATGATTGTCTTGCCCGATTTCCCTGATACTTGGAAGGCCTTGACTGAGGAAGAGAGACACGTCGCCAACCGACGCTTAGCGCTCGACGCAGCAGAAGCCGATGTCGACGAGCCCGGTGGAATGTCGCAGGTCCGCGGCATAAAACTGGCGTTCTTGGACCCCAAGACCTGGGTTCTGGCGATTGCGTACCACGGTATTACCGGCGCTGCAGGGTCAGTGGTCTTCCATCGACGACACAGGTCTCATACAAGAGCGCGCGAACAGAGCTAACGTTTCTCCATCAAAACAGTTTCCAGAACTTCTTCCCAACCCTGGCAAAGGACACGTTCAGTTACGAAAGCAACGTCACCAACCTCCTCCTCGCCGCTCCGCCATACATTTTCATGGTCATCTGGTCTCTGCTGCATTCGCTCGCGAGCGACCGCGTCGGCAACCGCTTCTGGTTCTTCATGTATCCCGTCCCCATCGTGCTGACCGGCTGCTTCATCTTCATGTTCGCGGAGAACAACGGCGCCAGATACTTCTCCCTCTTCCTGATGGTCTTCATCTTCGCCATGAACGGAACCGTAAGTCCATTTTCGATAGAACCGCTCGACCTCCCTCAAAGCAAGCATCAACATCAGCTGACAACCGACAAAACAGACCTACGCCTGGATCGCAAACTCTATCCCCCGCCCGCCAGCCAAGCGAGCCGCCGCCCTCGCCTTCATCAACAGCTTCGGCAACGCGGCTTCGATCTGGACGCCCTTCACCTACTTCGACTGGACTGCTCCCTACTACCACCCAGCAATGGGCATCATCGTCGCCCTGACCGCCATCGCGGGCATCTGCGGTATCATCCACCGCTTCCTGCTCGAGAGGGACAACAAGCGCCTAGCGCGCCTGGAGAACGAAAGCGTGCCTTTGTCAGAGAGTGACATCAAGAGTCTGCAGAGGACTGCGGATCTTGAGGGGATCGACATGGCTACTGCGAGGCAGCTGCAGAAGGGGTATAGGTTTATGATCTAGAGTTGGAAGGTCTTTGCGGCGTGGTGTGGCCGGCTTGGTCTGCCGGTTTTGGCATCGTTGCGCGTAGCATGAGAGTGAACCATATAGCTGAACTACAGTAGTAACAAATCAGCATATCACCTTTTTTGGCACAAACTTTGCATTCGTGTATTGGACTCTTCTCCGCAGGTACACTGTGCTCCCTCCCTACTCCGTGTCCAGCTTCGCAGACCCTCAGTACCATTCCCGGGCCTTGAATCTGCTATCCGCATTGATGGGCACCACTTGCAAGCTTCTCGTTTGGAGGACGGAAGTGTTCACTTTCGCACGCAGTGTTGGAATGGTGACTTTTCGGTGACGGTGAACGATTGGCGCAATGTTGATCTCTGAAGAGCGAATGTATATTGTAATTAGCGGCAATATGCTCTAACGATTATATTTCCCCAAACCAAGCAATAACATGAACAGAAGCATAGGACAGCAACACTCACAACCTCGCCTTCTCCACCCCACCACCACCCTCAACAACAACAACAGCAGCCAACATCCCCTCCACCACCTCCCCCCCATCCTCCACCTCCGTCACGAACCCCACAACCCCCGCCCTCGCACTCCTGACCTCCAGCTCCATTTTCATCTGCCGCACAACGCACACCACATCCCCCGCGGCCACTTCATCCCCCTCGTCTACTAGCACTTCGACCAGAGTGCCGGCGAAAGGAATCAAGACGTGGCTTGGGTCGGAGGCGGAGCCGAGGATGTGTTTGCTGCTGTTGGCGGTGGCGGACGAGGTGGTGGAGGAGAGGGTTAAGGTGTAGGTTTGGGATTGGGACTTTTGGGTGGAGGTGGAGGTGGAAGTCGGGGGAGGTGTGTGGGTTATTTCGGCGGAGAGGGAGCTGGGGAAGTCGTTGCGCAGGATGCGGGTTAGGGAGATGTGGTGGTTTTGGGGTTGGGTTGAGGTGGAAGTGGAAGTGGAAGTGGAAGCTTGGTCTTTGGGCGTCAAGGCCAAGGTCCAGGCGTCGTTTGGGCGGAAGAGTTGGGCGGAGGTTGAGGTTGCAGTGGACGATATGGAGGCTTGTTGGGGTTTGACCAGGTTGTGTAGAGGTGAAGGGTTGGATGGGTTGCTGCGCGTGTGGGAGATGAGATCCTCGTGATGGGCTTCGAGCCATTGCGTGTCGCAGGCTCCGGCCATGAAGTCTGCGTGCGAGATGATGGCGGCGAGCATGGCGAGGTTGGTCTTGATGCCGGTGACGGTCGTGTCTTGCACTGCGCGGCGGGCTTTGCGCACCACTGCCTCCCATGTGCTGGCGGTGATGATGAGTTTCGCGATCACCGAGTCGAAGTCTGCGCTCACGATAGCTGGTGCGCCGTGGACGAGGGCGGTGTCTACGCGGATACCATTGCCGGATGGAAAGTGAAAGGATTGGATCTTGCCAATGCTCAGCGAGTAGTTCTTCTCCGGGTCTTCGGCCGTGATGCGTAGCTGGATGGAGCGCTGGCTTGGTGGCGTTTTGGGATCTTGAGGGATATTGGCCAGGTCTGTGTCGTTGAAATCGAGTCCTTGCGCTAGTTGGAATTGAATCTTGACGATGTCTACTAGGCATATCGATTCTGTGATGGTGTGCTCGACCTGGAGACGAGGGTTGATTTCCAGGAAATAGAACTCTTCGGTCGAAGGGTTTAGCAAGAACTCGAACGTTCCCAAAGACTTGTATCTGATCTTCGAGATTACAAGTCAGCAAATGTCTCCAGCAAAAAAGACTGAGCGCAACACCAAAACTCACCTTCCCAGCCATCCTAACCGCCGCCTCAACAACCCTCCCCACCACCCTCCGATCCCCCAAACTCGCCGGCGCCACCTCAACAACCTTCTGATACCTCCTCTGCAAACTACACTCCCTCTCCCACAAATGCCTGACCCCACCCCTCCCATCCCCCAAAACCTGCACCTCCACATGCCTCCACCCATCCACAGCCGCCTTCTCAGCAAAAACCCTCCGGCTCGCGCTCTCCTCCACAGCCCTCGTGACCAACCCCTCCAACTCCCCCAGAGCCCTCACCAACCGAATCCCCCGCCCGCCACCCCCAACAACCGCATTCAC
>Ga0265797_10005868_pt1 | contig 17713 bp, 17 predicted proteins | sample P2T30metagenome_FD_192433 | JGI IMG/M metagenome (GOLD analysis project Ga0265797, IMG submission 192433) | Plant litter microbial communities from East Loma Ridge, Irvine, California - P2 T30 | ecosystem: Environmental > Terrestrial > Plant litter > Unclassified | place: USA: California...
GACGGCGCCGTGCGCCAGGTCAGGCAGGTCGTTCATGATCATGTCCGTACTCCGGGAGAGCAAAAGAGGCACCGGCATTGTACGGCCAATGATGTCGGATTGGCCATAAAAATGTCGCAGGATAAGTCTTGTTGCCGCGCTGCGCCAGTGCGCCGGTCGGCGTCGCGCCGGGTCAGGCTGCGACCGCGTCCACGGCCGCTTCTGCTGCCACCGCCAGCGCCGGCAGGGCCAGGGCACGGCCCTCGCGCAGTAGCTGTTCGAATTCGGGCGCCGCTAGCGGCTTGCTGAAGTAATAGCCCTGCATCTCGTCGCAGCCGCGGCTACGCAGGTAGTCGAGCTGCTCGCGCGTTTCCACCCCTTCGGCGATCACCGCCAGTTTCAGGTTGTGCGCCAGTGCGATGATCGAGGTCACGATCGCGGCGTCGTTGGCGTCGTGGGTAATGTCGGCCACGAACGAACGGTCGATCTTGAGCACGTCGATCGGGAAGCGCGACAGGTAGGAAAAACTCGAGTAACCGGTGCCGAAGTCGTCGATCGAGAGATTCACGCCGAGCGCCTTCATGCGGTGCAGCAGCTCGACCGCCGGCGTGACGTCGCTCATGAACAGGCTCTCGGTCAGCTCGATTTCCAGGCATGACGGATCGAGCCCGGTCTCGGCCAGCGCCGATTCCAGGCTGGCCAGCAGGTCGCTGGCGCCGAACTGGCGCGCCGACAGGTTCACCGCTACCCGCAGTCGTCCCAGGCCGGCATCCTGCCAGGCCTTGTTCTGGGCGCAGGCGGTGCGCATCACCCAGGCGCCGATCGGCACGATCAGGCCGGTTTCCTCGGCCACGCCGACAAAACGGCCGGGGGCGACCATGCCCAGCTCAGGATGGTTCCAGCGGATCAGCGCTTCCATGCCGACGATCTGGCCACTCTTGAGGTCGACCTGCGGCTGGTAGTGCAGTACGAATTCGTCGCGCTCGAGCGCATTGCGCAGTGCGCCTTCGATGCGCACCCGTTCGAGCGACGCTTCGTTCATGGCCGGGGTATAGAACTGGAAGTTGTTGCGTCCCAGCTTCTTTGCGCAATACATGGCCAGGTCGGCGTGTTCGAGAATGTTGTCGCCCGTGGTGCCTTCCCCCGGATAGACCGCCACGCCGATCGAGCAGGTCACGAAAAACGCCTTGTTGCCGAGCAGGACCGGCTGCGCCACTGCGTCCATCACGCGCCCGACAAGCGCGGGTGTCAGCGGCTCGTCGGTGGGTTCGGACAGGATCACGACGAACTCGTCGCCCGACAGGCGCGCCACCGTGTCCGAGTCGCGCAAGCAAGAGCGCAGGCGCGCCGCCACCGTCATCAGGAGCACGTCGCCGGCCTTGTGGCCCATGCTGTCGTTGACGAACTTGAAGCGGTCGAGGTCGATCAGCACGACCCACACCGGCCGCCCGTTGCGGGTCGAATACGCGATCGCCTGGCCCAGGCGGTCTTGCAGCAGCGAGCGGTTCGGCAGGCCGGTCAGCACATCATGCTGGGCCACGTGGTGCACGCGCTGTTCGGTCAGCTTGCGATCGGTAATGTCGCTGCCGGTGCCGCGATAGCCCAGCAGGCGGCCGCCGTCGTCGAACACCGGCTGGCCGTTGACGCAGAACCAGCGCGTGTCGCCGCGGTCGTCGGCGACCTGGTATTCGAGATTGGAAAATGCTTCGTGCGCCTGCATCTGCGCCAGGTGGGCGCGCCCGGCGTCGGTGTCCAACAGGCCCGGCACATATTCCCAGCGCGTCTTGCCCAGCAAGCCTTGCACCGCCACGCCGGATTTCGCGGTGAAGCCACCGGTGATCATGGTAAAGCGCATCTGCGCGTCCTGTTCCCAGTACCAGTCGGACGACATCGACACCAGTTGGCGGAACCGCTGCTCGCTGTGCAGCAGCGCCTTTTCGGCGCGCTCGCGCGCAGCCATGTCTTCGATCAGGCGCCGGTTGGCCAGGCGCAGGTCGGCAGTGCGTTGGCGCACCAGCTGCTCGACCTGGCGCGCGCGCCGGCCTGAAGCCTGCATGAAGGCGGCGCCGAGCAGCGTTATCAGGATGCCGCCGATCAGCAGCGCGCTCGAGCCCATGTGGTCACGCAGGAACGGGCGCGCGATGGCTGCCACCTCGATCCGCCACGGCCGGCCGCCGGCTTGCAGCACGGTGCTGGAAACGCCCGGATGTCCGGGCGCCAGCAGGCGTTCGAGAGGGGTAACTGCATGCGCGGCGACATGGCCGGTCGCCAGCAGCAGGGCGTCGGGCGCCGCTTGCGCGCCGGCGTAGACCGAGACCATCATGTCGTCGCTGCCTTGCAGGCCGGCGCCGGCGAGCGAAGCGCGCACCAGTTCGCGCGCGCGTGTCGCGGCCGCGCTGTCGGCGGCCAGCAAGTCGGACCTGGCCAGCAAGCCCTGGCTGACGGCGGCAATGCGGGCGTCGGCACGCTGGGTGAAGGACAGCGCCAGGTTACGGTACTCGAGGCTGCTGACGCCGACGAACAGGGCGCCGGAAGCGGTCAAGCCGCCTGCAAGCGTGAGGGCCGCCGCGAGAGTCAGGTGTCTGGGCAGGCGGCTCGGCATCGTGTTCGGTTATCCAGGGATGGGCAACAAGTCGGTTGGAAAAGGCGGTTCAACTACCGGTTGCCGTATCGATGGGATGAATAAGCTTGCTGGTAGGCATTAATGGGCGCCAGTGTGTCACAAACCAGTAGTTGCCGCAAATAAATCCTTTGTGAGTGGCGCGCCTTGGCGCGCGTGGCCGGCGTCAGACAGGGCGCGATGCCAGCCAGGCAAGCAGCAGGCGTACCAGCAGCCGGTTGCTCCAGCCCCAGCCGAACCCGGCGGGCCGCGCCAGCCGCGTCAGCATGGCAGGCGCGCCGATCGACGCCGGGCGCTGTGCGAACAGGATGCGGTTGTTGCCGGCCACCGCGCGCGGCCAGGCAAGCTGTACGTCGAAGGCCGCATGCAAGCGTTGCAGCGCGCCCGCATAATCGGGATCGTAGGTAAAGATATTTGCCACCATCACGCCGCCCGGGCGCAGCGCGCGCCGGCAATCGGCGTAGAAAGCATGGCTGCTCAAGGCCGGCGGCAGGCCGGCGCTGTCGAAGCCGTCGATCAGCAGCACGTCGGCCTCGTTCGCCATGTGCGCCAGACTGTCGGCGGCGTCGCAGTGCAGCACGCGCAGGCGCGCGTCGTCCGGCGGCAGGTAAAAGGCGTCGCGCAGCGCGATCACGTCGGCGCGCACTTCGAGCACCGTGATGCGCGCCTGCGGAAAATGGCGATAGCAGAACTTGGCCAGCGAACCGCCGCCCAGGCCGACCATCACGATGTGGCGCGCGCGCGGCGCGAACAACGCAAACAGCATCATGGCGCGCGTGTAGTCGAGCACCAGCGCGTGCGGGCGCGACAGCAGCATTTCGCTTTGCACGTCGCCTGGCGTGAATTCGAGCGTGCGGCGCTCGCCCACGGTAGCCACCAGCGGGGCCGGTTGTGGCGCTGGCGCGCTCTGGTTGGCGTAATTGGGCGGTGCGGACATGGCGCAAGTATAAGCGGCGGATCGGCGCGTGCGCCCTGCGGCGGCCGCTGCTTGTTCCATGGCATCTCTTTCTGATAAGCTGGCCCCTCCGACGGAGAACCCGTGACTACTGACCTGACTATGCTCGACGCGTCGACCATGGTGATCGTGCTGGCCCTGGGCAACCTGGCCTTGTGCGCATTGCTGACCTTTTTCGATCACGGCCCGGCGCGCTTGCCTGCGTTTAGCGTCTGGGGACTGTCGAAGCAGATCCAGGGCGGCGCCTGGCTGCTGCTGGCGCTGGGCGACGCCGGCGTGGTGCCGGCCCCGCTGGCGGTGCCGGGCGGCTATGCGCTGTTGTTGGCCGGTGTCGCGATCGAAGGTGGCGCCGCCTGGGAGCTGGCGCGCCGTCCCGGCTGGCGTCGCCCGACCCTGGTCGCCGGCGTGCTGGCGATCCTGGTGTTTTTCCTGTGCTACCTGGTCGACGAAGAAGGTTTGCGCGCCCTGGCGGCGTCGCTGATGCTGGGCGCGTTTTACCTGTCCGGCGCGCTGGCGCTGGCCTGGCGCTGGACCGAAGCGAGCCTGTTGCGGCGCTTCCTGGCGCTTGCCAGCGCGGCGCTGGCGCTGGTCGTGGCGTCGCGCGGCTTGTCGGTGCTGGTCTTGCAGGGCGGCTGGGGCTGGATGTCGAGCGAGCTGCTGGCCCAGTTCTCGAGCGGCGCGCTGTATTTGCTGATGCTGGGCAACGGCTTCGGCATGCTGCTCTTGGCGCGCGAAGGTCTGCAGGATGCGCTGGCGCGCCTGGAAACCATCGATCCGCTGACCGACGTGCCGAACCGGCGCGGCTTCTTCCAGACGCTGGCGCCGTGGATGGCGCTGGCGCGTCGTCCCGGTCTGCCGACCGCGCTGGTGGTGCTCGACCTCGACCAGTTCAAGCGCATCAACGACGGCTATGGCCACCCGGCCGGCGACGCCGTGCTGCGCCACGTGGTCGAACTGACCCGGCGCCAGCTGCGCGACAGCGATCAATTGGGACGCCTGGTCGGGGTCGAATTCGCGATCCTGCTGCCGCGCACCAACCTCGACGAAGCCACGCTGGTGGCCGAGCGCATCCGCGCCGCGATCGAGGCCACCCCGGTCAAGAGCGAACGCGCCCTGATCAAGATGACGGCCAGCTTCGGCGTCACCACCATCCGTCCCGAAGACAGTACCACCACCTTGTTCGGACGCGCCGACGAAGCACTGTTGAAGGCCAAGGGAGAAGGGCGCAATCGCGTAGCGCAGGCCGGCGCGGCAGCAGCCGAAGTCTGAACCCCGATGGCGCGTGACCGTCCGGTCGTCAAGCCGGATGCGGTTGCCGGTGCCGGGAGCTAGCGCTCGATTGTTATTCGATCCGCTCGGGATGCCTTGGCAGAACCAGTGGCGCGTCCATCTGCGGCTGGCCGTCGCGCAGCCAGCCGAACAGGATCGCCATCATCAGGGGGCCGACGAACAGACCGATCACGCCCAGTGTCGACACCCCGCCCAACAGGCCGAACAGCACCGCCAGGAACGGCAGATTGACCGCGTGCCCGATCAGCTTCGGGCGGATGAATTTGTCGACCAGGAACAGCTCCACCGCACCCCAGGTGAACAGGCCAAGCGCTTCGGCCGAGTGGCCCTGGCCGAACAGCAGGAGCGAGACCATCGTGAACGACAGCGGCGCGCCGCCCGGGATCAGCGCCATGTAGCCGGTGATCACGCCCAGCAGGACCGGCGCCGGGGCGCCCGCGATCCAGTAGGCGATGCCGAGCACGATGCCCTCCAGGATCGCGATCGAGCCCAGGCCGAGCGCCGTGCCGCGCACCGACAGCGGCAGCACGCGGCGCAGCTTGCCATACTGGCGCGGCATCAGGCGCGCGCCGGCGCGGTCGAGGTAATGCATCACGGCCGGACCGTGCAGATACAGCACGAACAGCGTCAGCAGCGTCAGGAACAGGTACAGCGCATTGGCCAGGATGGTCGAACCCCAGATGCGCGCGGCGTCGGTCAGGTGCGGCATGAAGTCGCCCACCGTGGTGCGGATCAAGGCATTCAGGCCGCCCGGCACCGCCAGGTGGTCGTTCCACCACTTGACGGCCGGCTCGGCCACCATCGGCAGCCCGGCCAGCCAGCTCGGCACCGGCACGCCGGTTTCGTTGAAGGTGACCAGCATGCGCTGCAGCGCGGCCAGTTCATAGCTCAGGGTATGGAACAGCAGCACCGAAGGGCCGACGAAGCTGACGATCAACAGCGCCAGCATGAAGCTGGCGCTGGCCAGCGGCCGCCAGCCGCGCGCGACCAGGCGCGCATGCAGGGGCCAGGTAATCACCGCCAGCAGGCCGGCCCAGGCGATCGAGCCGAGGAAGTGCTGCAGCAGCAGGGCCAGCGCCGCCGCGAACAGCAGCGGCAACATCAAGTGAACGGTTCTGCGCATGCCGGCCTGGTTTCCTTTTATAGCTTGTTACGTGACTTTGTTACGCGACTCTGGTGCTGGTTCGATCGTACGCGGCCAGCAAGTGGCCAGCCGCATTTTACTGCGCTGCGAAGTTTACAGCAGAGCGCTTCCTTCGACAGGGTAATTCAGCGCGCATTCCTATAAAAGAGGAGTTTGTAGGAGTATTACTTCTGAAAAAGCGAAGTGGGGCTGAATTCGGGTACGGTGTGTACGCACAGCGTGCAAATCGTTTATATTGTTCGCCCTTTTGATGACGGACCTGCAGATGCCCCGCAAGACTCCCACCACCGTAGCGGTCAAGGCCGTGCGCACTGTGCGCGCTGCCGCCAAGGCGCCAGCCAAGACCGCGGTCAAGCCTGTCGCTGCCGCGCAAGCCACAGCCAGGACGAGCGCAAAACCGCCTGTAAAACCGGCGGCGAAACCCGCTGCAAAGCCGGCTGCAAAGCCGGCTGCAAAAGCGGTCGCAAAAACGGCTGCGTCGGAAAACGGTGGGCGCAAAGCCGCCGTCAAGGCAGCGGCCAGGGCACTGATCACGCAGACTGTGAAACCGCCAGCGCCCGCCAAGCGCGCCGTGCGCAAGGCGCCTGCCGCGGCGCCGGAACGTACGCCTGTACTGGATGCGCGGCCAAGCCTGGTGCGCGACAGCTTCACCATGCCGCAGGAAGAGTATGCGGTGCTGGCCGAGGTCAAGGGCGCTTGCCTGCGCGCCGGCGTGGATGTCAAGAAGAGCGAATTGCTGCGCATCGGCGTGGCCCTGCTGGGCCAGCTCGACATGACGACCTTGCAGGCCGTACTGGCGGCGCTGCCCCAGCTGAAAACGGGGCGGCCGCCGGCGCAATCCTGAAGCGAAACCGAAGTTCGGACTCGGCTAGTGAATGGCCGAGGCCGTGGTCAGCTCCTTCAGTTCGCGGATCGGGATATTCGATTTCTCGTGCATCCGCAGCAGGATGGTGGCGCCGACATTGAGTTTGCGGTGGCGGATCTTGCTGATGATCGGCGGCTGCACTTCGAGCACGCGGCACAGCTCCGCGTCGTTTTTCAATTGCATGCGCTCGATCAGCGTATCGAGCAGCTTGTTGGGCACGAAACTTGACGGTTCCAGTGCGCGTGCGCGATGCATCGCGTCGAGTATTTCCTGTTTCTTCTGTCTTACGCTCATGTTGAATTCTCCAAAATTGGTGCAGGAATTCAAGACAGATCGACCCGTTCTGGAAACGATAACTCCGCCTGTTGTGTTGGCCTATCCGTGGCGGTTCGTTGTGATATTACTACGGGAGTGTTGCGCACGATTCAGATGATTTAACTAAAATCGTAGTAAATGATCGTTTCTTCGCGGAATTTACGCTAATTTCAATCCGGAATTAGTGAGTACAAGCACTTTATCGGCCATGGCGGCCGCGGCGTGGGAGTGGGTGACCATGATCGCGCCGGCGCCGTGCGCGCGCGTTTCCTGGCGCAGCAGGCGCAGGATGGCGGCGGCGGTGTCGGGATCGAGGTTGCCGGTCGGCTCGTCGGCCAGCAGCAGCGCCGGCCGGTGCACCAGGGCGCGCGCGATCGCTACCCGCTGCAGTTCGCCGCCCGAGAGTTGGCGCGGGAAGTCGGCGCCGCGCCCGTGCAGGCCGACCGCATCGAGCATGGCGCCGGCGCGCTCGTCGGCGTCGCCATTGAGCAGCAGCGGCAGCGCCACGTTCTGGCGCAGCGTCAGGTGCGGCAACACGTGAAAGGCCTGGAAGATGAAGCCCATGCGGGTGCGGCGCAGGCGGGTGGCGGCGTCATCGTCGAGCGCCGACATCGGTGCGCCGTCGACCAGCACGCGGCCGCTATCGGGCGCATCCAGCCCCGCGACCAGGTTCAGCAGGGTCGATTTGCCGACCCCGGATTCGCCCATGATGGCGACGAATTCGCCCGGCGCGAACACGTGCGAGAGGTTCGACAGCACGGTGCGGCCGCCGTAGGTCTTGGTGAGCTGGTCGAGTTCGAGCATGCGGTCCTGAAAGTAAAGTCGGGCGCCGGATCAGCGCGTGAGCGCGCGCCGCAGCGCATAGCTGGCCGCGTCCACCAGCGCCACCAGCACCAGCATCGCGATCACCACCGTCGCCGCGCTCGGCATCTGGAACAGCGACAGGTGGTACTTCAGCATCTGGCCCAGGCCGCCGGCGCCGACCACGCCCAGCACGGCGGCGGCGCGGATATTGTTCTCCCAGCGGTACAGCGTGTACGACAGCATCTGCGGCAGCGCCTGCGGCAAGGTAGCGTACAGGAACGCCGCCAGCGGCCGCGCGCCGTTCGTGCGCAGGCTTTGCTCGGCCAGCGGCTCGACGTTTTCCAGGGCGTCGGCAAACAGGCGCCCGAGCACGCCGGCGGTGTGCGCCGCCAGCGCCAGCGTGCCGGCCATCGGCCCCAGGCCGGCCAGCACCAGCAGCACCGCCGCCCACACCAGCTCGGGAATCGACCGCAGCACATTGAGCACCAGGCGCGTGACGGCGCGCAGGGCGCGGCCCAGGCGCCCGGCGCCGGCCAATGCCAGGGGCAGCGCCAGCAGCGCCGCGAGCAGGGTGCCGACTGCCGACATCGCCAGCGTCTCGCCGAGCGCGCCGAGCGTCTTTTGCAGGAAGGCGGGGCTGGTCTCGGGCGGCGCGAAGCCGGCCAGAAATTCGCGCGCCGAGTCGATCGCTTCGAGCGTGAAGAACGCGCTCCATTGCAGCGCCAGGGTGGCGAAGCTGGCCACCACCAGCGCGACGATGCCGGCCATCAGCAGCCAGGTGGCGGCCGAGCGCCGCGGTGGCGGCGGCAGCATGGCGTCGGGCTTCATCCCAGCCTCCGGCGCAGGAATTTCGAGACCAGGTCGGCCGCCGCGACCAGCAGCACGAACATGATCAGCATGGTGGCCACTTCAGCGCCGGCCATCATCTTGGTCGACTCGTCCAGGCGCTGGCCCAGGCCGCCGGCGCCGACAAAGCCCATCACCGCCGAGCCGCGGATCGCGCACTCCCAGCGGTACACGGTGTAGGACACCAGTTCGGCGCTCGACTCGGGCAGGGCGCCGTACAGCAGCGCCGGCAGGCGCCCGCCGCCGTTGGCCAGGAGGACATCGGTGGCGTGGGCGTCACCGGATTCCAGGATTTCGGCGTATACCTTGGCCAGCATGCCGCTGTACGACAGGGCAATGGCCAGCACGCCGGCGGTCGGCCCCAGGCCGACGATGCGCACGAACAGCAGCGCCCACACCAGTTCCGGCACCGAGCGCAGCAGCACCAGGACCCAGCGCAGTAGCTGGCGCACCAGCGCGGCGATCGGCCGCATGCGGCCGGTGCCCAGGCGCGAGATCGACAGCCGCTCGCTGATGACGAAGGTGGCGGGGATGGCGGCCACCAGCGCGAGGGTAAGGCCGGCGCTGGCGATGGCCACCGTTTGCCAGGTCTCGCGCACGACCATGGCCAAAAATTCGGGTTCGACCGATGGCGTGAGGAAGTCGCGCAGGAACATGCCGGCCGCGCGCAGGCTCTGGGCATCGAACAAGGCCCAGGGCTTGAATTCGCTCGCCACCAGCATCGGATACAGCAGCAGGATAAACACGACCGCGGCCGTGACGCGCGTGCGCCAGGCCGGATCGGGATGCAGGACCTTCGTCATCGACAACTGTTGGTCCGTCTTCTAGAAGCAGGCGCCGACCGCGATGCGCTCGGGCGTATCGTGCAGTGGATCGGGCTGCGGGTCGACATGCTCGTTGGCGTACAGCTCGGCGATCATGGCGTCAGAAACCTGATCGCGCGGCGCGTCGAACACGATGCGGCCGTCGCGCAGGCCGATCAGGCGGCCAAACCCCTCACGCGCCAGTTCGACCTGGTGCAGGCTGCACACCAGCGTGGCGTTGCGTTGTTTCGCTTCCTGGCGCAGCGTGGCCAGGGTGTGGCGCGCCAGCGCCGGGTCGAGCGCGGAAATCGGCTCGTCCACCAGCAGCGCTTCGGCGTTCGACAGCAGCAGGCGCGCCAGGCCGCAGCGCTGGCGTTCGCCGCCCGAGAGGCGATCGACGCGCGCATACAATTTGTCGCCCAGGCCGAAGCGGGCCAGCGCCGCGTGGGCGGCTTCCGGGTCTTGCGGACGCACCAGCGAAGCCAGCGCCTGCCACAGGCTCCAGTGCGGCAGGCGCGCCGCCAGCACCGCCGTCACCACGCGCTGGCGCGGCGGCAATGGCGGCGTCTGCGGCGCCAGGAACAGGTGGCTGCGCAAGCGGTGGCGCGCACTTTGCGAGAGCGCCCACGGGTCGCGCCCGAACAGCTCCAGGCTGCCTTCGCTGGGCGCGTGGGCGCAGGCCAGCGTCGCCAGCAAGGTGGTCTTGCCGGCGCCGGACGGGCCGATCAGGGCGACCTGTTCGCCGGCGTCGATGCTCAGGTCGAGCGCGTGCAGGGCCGGCGCGCGGCTGCCGGTCAGGTGGCGCACGCTGAGCTGACGCAGACGGAAGGTCGCCATGGGTGTTGCCTGCTTACTTCAGCAGACCGGCGTTGCGGGCGGCGGCTTCGATCGCGCCGTAGTTGGCGGTCTTGGTCGGCACGAACTTGGTGGCGCGCTGCAGTTCCAGGATTTCCTTGCCCTGCGGGGTCGAATCGTCCAGCGCCAGGAAGGCGTCGCTGATCTTCTTCTTCAGTGCCGGGTCCATGTCGCTGCGCACCGACCAGTTGTAGTCGAAGTAGCCCGGGGTGGTGTAGAACACGCGCACTTGCTTCGGATCGACTTTTTTACCTTCGACCAGCTTGTCCCACACCGAGATGTTCAGTGCGCCGGCATCGACCTTGCCGCCGGCCACGGCCGCCACGGTCGCATCGTGCGCGCCCGAGAACGCGATGCGCTTGAGGTCGGTATCAGGATTGATCTTGGCGCCCAGCAGGAACGAACGCGGCATCAGGTGACCCGAGGTCGACGATTCCGAACCGAAGGCCAGGGTCTTGCCTTTCAGGTCTTCCAGCTTGTTGATGCCAGGCTGGGTGGTGATGAACACCGAACGGAACTTTTCGTCTTCAACGCGCTGCACCAGCGGCGTGACCTGGCCCTTGCTGCGCACATTGGCTTGCACGAAGGTGAAGCCGCCGAACCAGACCATGTCGATCTTGCGGTTGATCAAGCCTTCCACCGAGGCTGCGTAATCGGTCACCGGGGTGAACTCGACTTTCAGGCCGGTCTTGGCTGCCAGGTACTCGCCCAGCGGCTTGAACTTGCGCTGCAGTTCGGTCGGCGCTTCGTCGGGAATGGCCGAGACGCGCAGCACGCCGGCGCTCGACTGGGCCTGGGCGGCGCCCGCGAGGGTCAAGGCGCCGGCGGCGACCAGCAGGTGTTTCAGGACTTGGCGGCGGAAGGGTTGGGTCATGTGAGCTCTTGTTGGGAAGATGAAACGTGTCGGGGGCGTGCACGCTTGAACCGGGGCGAAAACGGCGTTTCGCGACAATCCGCTATGATAGCAAAAGCGGCAACAAATCAGGCATCAAACCTGGCCATCCCGCATGGTGCGGCCTGGCGGCACGAATGATAAACCCTATGCTGACCACCTGTACATCCCAAATCATGCCGGCTGGTGTCGCGAACGCGGATGTCGCGAACGCGCATGTCGCGAACGCGTATGTCGCAGACGCGCATGTCGCCGACGCGCAAGCCGGCAATGCCCACGTGGCCGACGAGCTGCATGCGTCGCTCGCCGCGCCCGAGGCCTGGATCTCGCCCAAATTCCTCTACGACGCGCTGGGCTCGAAATTGTTCGAAGCCATCTGCGAGCTGCCCGAATACTATCCGACCCGCACCGAAGCGGCGATCTTCGCGCGCCACGGCGCCGAGATCGCGCGCGTGGCCGGGCAGGGCACGACCCTGATCGACCTCGGCGCCGGCAACTGCGCCAAGGCGGCCTCGCTGTTCCCGCTATTGGCCCCAAGCCAGTATGTGGCGGTCGACATTTCTACCGAATTCCTGCATGACGCCTTGACGCGCCTGCGCCAGCGCTTCCCGCAGATCGCGATGGAAGCGATCGGCATGGACTTTTCGCAGCAGTTCGCGCTGCCTGCGCAGGTGCGTGAAGCGCGTCGCCTGTTCTTTTATCCGGGCTCGTCGATTGGCAACTTCACGCCCGACGAAGCGCAAGCCTTTTTGCGCCGCCTGCGCCTGCAATGCGGCGACGATGGCGGCATCCTGATCGGCATCGACCTGGTCAAGGACAAGGCCGTGCTCGACGCCGCCTACGACGACGCGTTGGGCGTCACCGCCGCCTTCAACCTGAATATCCTGCGCCACGTGAACTTGCTGCTGGGCGCCGACTTCGACATCCGCGCCTGGCGCCACCACGGCGTCTACAACGCCGCGCGCGGCCGCATCGAAATGCACCTGGAAGCAACGCGCGACCAGGATGTGGTCTGGCGCGGCGGCGCGCGCCACTTCAAGGCGGGCGAGCGCATCCACACCGAGAACAGCTACAAGTACCAGCAAGCCGACGCCATCAAGTTGCTCGAGCGCTGCGGTTTCGAAGCGACCCGCGTGTGGACCGACCCGCAATGTCCGTTCGCCGTCATCCACGCCGAGGCCATTGCACAATGAACATGCTGCGCGACGATAGCCTGCAACGCCGCTTTGGCCAGGTGCGCGCCCGTTCGCTGCAGCTGGCGGCGCCGCTGTCGGACGAGGATTGCTGCGCCCAGTCGATGCCTGACGCCAGCCCGATCAAGTGGCACCTGGCGCACACCACCTGGTTCTTCGAGACCTTCATCCTCGAGCCGCGCGAAGACAACTTCGCGCCGTTCCACATGGCATTCCGGGTGCTGTTCAATTCCTATTACAACGGCGTCGGCGCCAAGCATCCGCGCGCCCGGCGCGGCCTGCTCACACGGCCGTCGCTGGACGACGTCAAGGCCTATCGCCAGGATGTCGACCGGCGCCTGCTGGCGCTGTTGGGCAAGGGCGTCGACGACGCGCTGGCCGGCTTGGTCGAGCTCGGTTTGCAGCACGAGCAGCAGCACCAGGAACTGATGCTCACCGACGTCAAGCATCTGCTGTCGTGCAATCCCCTGTATCCGGCCTACGCCGACGACGCCTTGCCGGATGCCATCGAGCCGCCGGCGCTGGCCTGGCTCGACTTCGAAGGCGGCCTGGCCGAGATCGGCTACAACGGCCGCGGCTTCTGCTTCGACAATGAATTGCCGCGCCACCGCACCTATGTGGCGCCGTTCGCGCTCGCCTCGCGCCTGGTGACCAATGGCGAATACCTGGCCTTCATCGAGGCCGGTGGCTACCGCGATCCGGCCCTGTGGCTGGCCGAAGGCTGGGACCGCGTCTGCGCCGGCGAGATCACGGCGCCGCTGTACTGGTTCGAAATGGATGACGGCTGGCACGAATTCACGCTGCACGGCGCCCGCGCGCTGGATCTGCAACGCCCGGTCACCCACGTCTCGCTGTACGAAGCCGACGCCTACGCACGCTGGTGCAATGCACGCCTGCCGACCGAAGCCGAGTGGGAATTTGCCGCGCGCCAGGCCAGTTTGGGCGGCGCCGCCGCGCACCACCCCGACGCCGCCAACGGCCACGGCTTGCAGCAAATGTTCGGCGCCTGCTGGCAATGGACCTCAAGCAGCTACGCACCGTATCCGGGTTATGCCCCGGCGCCCGGCGCGATCGGCGAATACAACGGCAAGTTCATGGTCAACCAGTACGTGTTGCGCGGTTCTTCCTGCGCGACACCGGAAGGCCATGCGCGCGCCAGTTACCGCAACTTCTTCCCGACCGGTGCGCGCTGGCAGTTCTCCGGCATCCGGCTGGCACGATGAGCCGCCGGCGTGACTGGCGTGCGCGCCTGCTCGATCAGCGCGCCAACCTCTATATCCTGTCGCACCCGCTTGCGTTCGCGCTGCAGGTCATCAAGGGCTTCCGCGCCAACCAGGGCTTGCTGCTGGCCGGCGCCGTGGCCTATTACGCGCTGCTGTCGATCGTGCCGTTCCTGATGCTGGTGGTGGTGGTGCTGTCGCACTTCATCGACCAGGCCGAGCTGCTCGACACGCTGCGCCGCTACCTCGAATTGCTGGTGCCGGGCCAGTCGCGTCCGATCGTCACCGAAGTCGCCATCTTCCTCCAGGACCGCGAGTTGATCACCTGGGTGCTGGCGATCACCATGCTCTTCTTCAGTTCGCTCGCGTTTACCGTGCTGGAAAACGCGATGAGCGTCATCTTCAAGCACCGGGTGGCGATCCGGCGCCGCCACTTCGCGGTATCGGCGCTGCTGCCGTACTGCTACATCGTGGCGCTGGGTTTTGGCATCATGATCGTGACCCTGGTCGCCGGCGCGCTGCAGGTCATGGGCACCGAAAGCGTGTGGCTGTTCAACTACCACTGGTCGCTGGGCGGCGTGTCGGGCGCCTTGCTCTATTTGCTGGGGCTGATCGGCGAGATCATGGTGCTGACCTCGATCTACCTGGTGATGCCGGTCGGACGCCTGTCGCTGTGGCACGCCACCATCGGCGGCATCACCGCGGCGCTGCTATGGGAGGCGGCGCGCCACGTGCTGGTCTGGTATTTCTCGACCCTGTCGCAGGTGAACCTGGTGTACGGCTCGATGACGACCGCGATCGTGGTCATGTTCAGCCTCGAAATTGCCGCCACCTTGCTGCTGCTCGGGGCCCAGGTGATTGCTGAATACGAGCGCGTCGGTCAAGCCGAGGCCGGCAAAGAACAGCCGCCATCGAACGACGGCGTTGCGCCATTGGCGCGGCGCGGTTGAGCCTTTGCGCCTTGCAGAGTGCGGCGTCGCTGCAACGCCCGGCTGAGGATTGCGGCCGGTCAAATGAGCGGGTTTGAGGCGGTGGCACAGTACGGTCTTGCGCGAAACCAATCGGGCGCGCGATGTAGTTGACCGGGAGATGTCATGAACCAAGATCTGGCTGTCGTATTTCCCTTGCCGGTAATGCTGGCGCTGGCGGCCATGCTGCTGTTGCTGCTGGTGGTGGGGCCGCTGCTGCTGGTGCTGCGGCGTCCGGTCGAGGTGCGTCAGGCATCCGATGAACACGCCGTGCATCCCGGCGCCGACCGCGCTTAGGAGCCCACCATGGCCACGCTCAAGGGGTTCGATACCTTGCTTGACATGGGGCCGCACGCCGCGGCGCTGCGCCGGCGCGGCTACGATTTCGTGATGCGCCGCTACAGCCGCGATCCCGCGCGCAACCTGGGCGCACCCGAGGCGCGCCAATTGTCCGACGCCGGCTTGCGCATCGGCGCGCTGTGGGTGCACGGCGCCACCCACGAAGGCTATTTCACGCGCCAGCAAGGCTTGCTCGACGGCTCGGACGCATTGCGCCTGGGGCGCGCGGCCGGGCAGCCCGCCGGCAGCGCGATTTATATCGCATTGGAACACGACGCCAGCCGCGACGAAGTCGACGGCCCGATCGCCGCTTACTTCAGCGGCATCCGCGCCACGCTGGCCGGGGCCGCCGGCTACCGCGTCGGCGTGCACGGCTCGGGCCGCTGCTGCGCGGCGATGCTCGATCGCGGCCTGGTCGCGCTGACCTGGCTGTCAAAGGAACGTGGTTTCGCCGGCACCCAGGGCTATGCGCATGCAATGCGCTACGACTTGTTGCAGTGGATGACGACGCGCATCGAGCTCGATGGCGTCACTTTCGACATCACGCCCGACATCGGCAATCCAGGGCGCGATCCGGGCTTGTTCCAGGTGGCCCAGCGCAGCCCAGCAGTAGCAACCGCGCCGCGCCAGGAAGCGGCGCTGCGCAGCTGAGATTTTTGGGTCCGCTGGTCAGGACTTAAGCTTAGCCCTTGACCGCCACCCCGGCCGCGCCGGCTTGCATGCGGCCGATCACGGCGGCCTCGCCAAATCCTTCGCGTCCGAACAGCGCCAGCACTTCCTCGACCGCACCCGGGTCGCACGACACCAGCAGGCCGCCCGAGGTTTGCGGATCGGTCAGCAGCGCGCGCTGGGCGTCGCTGATGGCGGCGTCGAGCGTGACATCCTTGCCATAGGCATCCCAGTTGCGGCCGGATGCGCCGGTGAAATAGCCGTCGTGCGCCAGTTGCAGCACGCCCGGCAGCAGCGGGATCGCCGCCATGTCGAGCTGCGCTTCCAGTTGCGCGCCGCGCGCCAGTTCCAGCAGGTGGCCCAACAGGCCAAATCCGGTGACGTCGGTCAGCGCGTGCACCCCTGGCATGTCGGCCAGCAGCCGCCCAGGTTTGTTCAGCTTGGTCGTGTTGGCGATCATGGCCTGATAGCCTTCCGGGCCCAGCACGTCCTTCTTGAGCGCGGCCGAGAGCACGCCCACGCCCAGCGGTTTGCCCAGCACCAGCACGTCGCCGGCTTTGGCGTCGGCATTGCGCTTGACCTTCGACGGATGCACCAGGCCCAGCACCACCAGGCCATAGATCGGCTCGACCGAATCGATGGTGTGGCCGCCGGCGATCGGGATCCCGGCTTCGGCGCAGATCGACTCGCCGCCGCGGATGATCTGGCCGATCGTTTCCAACGGCAGCTTGTTGACCGGCATGCCGACCAGCGCCAGCGCCATGATCGGGGTGCCGCCCATCGCGTACACGTCCGAGATGGCGTTGGTAGCGGCGATGCGGCCGAAGTCGAACGGATCGTCGACAATCGGCATGAAGAAGTCGGTGGTGGCGATCAGCGCCTGCTCGTCGTTGAGCTTGTACACGGCCGCGTCGTCGGCGGTCTCGATGCCGACCATCAGTTCTTTCGGCAGCGGGAAGCCGGTCGACGACTTCAGGATCTCGGCCAGCACGCCGGGCGCGATCTTGCAGCCGCAGCCGCCGCCGTGGGAAAACGAGGTGAGTTTGATCGGTTGGTCGCTGGTGCTCATTGGTTTTTTTCCGGTACGCGTTGATTAACGCAAAAGATTATCCACCAAGTCGCGCAGCAGCGCTTGCTCGGTCTCGGGTGCGAACAAGGGGGCGCGTGCGTTGCACTGGCGCTGCAGGAGGGCGTGGAAAGCCGGGTCGTCGCCGGTGCGCTCGATCAGGCGCGCCAGCGCGGCGCTGTCGCCGGGCGCAAAATAACCCGCGTAATCCGCGCCCAGCATGCCGACGTTGCCGCCAATGTGCGAGGCCAGCACCGGCACGCCACAGGTGACGGCTTCGATGATGACGTTGGCGCCGCCTTCCATCAGGGACGCGATCACCATCGCGTGGCTGCGTTTGAGCAGTTGCCGGGTGCGCCCGCGCGGCAGGGCGCCGAGCCAGCGGTAGTGCGCATTGGTGCGCATTTCGGCGCCGGCGGCCTGGCCCAGCGCGGGATCGAGCACGCCGCCGATGTGGGTCAGGCGCAGGTCGGAACGCCGCACCAGTTTCGCGGCGCGTATGAAAGTGAGCGGATCTTTTTCCGGACGCAGGTGGCCGATCATGCAGATGTCGCGCACGCGCGGCGCGCGGCCGGCAAAAGCAGTCAGCGGCGGCGCTGACTGGTGAATGATGACCGCCCTGGCGCGCGCCGCATCCGGCAGGCGCGTCAAGGCGTCGGCTTGCAGCACCACGATTGCCGCGGCATGCTCGAGCGAGGCCTGGGCGCCGGCGTCGTGCCCGATGTCGCGGTAGACGTCAGTGCCCGTCAATACCAGCAGCGTCGGACGATCCGGATGCGCGGCGCGAAACGCGGCCAGCGCCGGCGCCGAGCGCCGTGCATGCAGCGCGATCAGCAAATCGGGCGCGGCATCGCCTTCGATCCAGTGCGAAGCGATGCCGACCCGAAAGC
>Ga0265797_10005869_pt1 | contig 17713 bp, 16 predicted proteins | sample P2T30metagenome_FD_192433 | JGI IMG/M metagenome (GOLD analysis project Ga0265797, IMG submission 192433) | Plant litter microbial communities from East Loma Ridge, Irvine, California - P2 T30 | ecosystem: Environmental > Terrestrial > Plant litter > Unclassified | place: USA: California...
GGCAAGAAGGAGGAGGGTGCCAAGGGCAAGGGCAAGAAGGAGGGAGGCAAGAACGATGATGCGAACTATGACATTGGCCTGCAGGATGTAGGCGATGGCACTGGCATCGTCACTAGGTTCCCACCTGAGCCTTCGTGAGTTGTTCTCTTCTTCGGTGGGTGCGACTACTTTCCGCTAACCGTATCGCAGAGGTTACCTTCACATCGGTCACGCCAAAGCAGCGCTGCTCAACGACTACTTCGCGCACGAGAAGTACAAGGGCAAGCTCCTGTTGCGATTTGACGACACCAACCCTACCAAGGAGAAGCAAGAGTTCCAGGATGCCATCGTCGAAGACTGCGCGCTTCTCGGTATCAAGCCAGACCAGGTCTCCTACACCAGTGATTGGTTCGACCAGCTCTACGAGAGCTGTGTGCAGGCCATCAAGGATGGATTGGCATACGCAGATGACACAGTGCAAGAGAAGATGCGTGAGGAGCGTATGAACGGCATTGCTAGTGCTCGCAGGGACTCAAGCGTCGAAGACAACCTTGCGCACTTCGAGGAGATGAAGAAGGGAAACGAGGAGGGCTTAAAGTGGTGCATTCGCGCGAAGATGTCCGTCGATGACCCCAACAAGGCCATGCGCGATCCTGTCATCTACCGCTGCAACCCCCAGGCGCATCACCGCACTGGCGAGAAGTGGAAGATCTACCCTACCTACGACTTCTGCTGCCCCATCGTCGACTCGCTCGAGGGCGTTACCCACGCGCTACGCACAACCGAGTACAACGACCGTGACGCACAGTACCAATGGTTCATCAAGAACCTCAAGCTCCGCAAGGTCCACAACTGGGGTTTCGCGCGCCTGAACTTTGTCCGCACTGTATTGTCCAAGCGCAAGCTCACTAAGATCGTCGATGCTGGTATTGTATCGGGCTGGGACGACCCGCGCATGCCTACCGTCCGCGGTGTCCGTCGCCACGGTGCCGTCATCCCCGCTCTCCGCGAGTTCATCCTCAAGCAAGGCCCTTCCAAGAACATTGTCAACCAGGACTGGTTCGCCTTCTGGGCCACGAACAAGAAGCACATTGAGCCAACTGCTGCTCGTTACACCGCTATCGATGACTCCGGCCGCGTTCCCGTCACCATCATCGGCGCGCGTGAGGGCGTCATCTCCGAGGACAAACCGAAACACGCCAAGTACGATCTCGGCAACAAGAAGATCGTCTTCAGCAAGTCTGTCATCATGGAGCAAGCAGACGCACAATCGTTCGCTCAAGACGAGGAGATCACCCTCATGAACTGGGGTAACGCCATCGTGCGCAAGATCAGCCACTCGATCAACCCCCTCGAGATGGCTAAGCACGGCCTCAAGACCGTCACAGGCCTTGAGCTTGAGCTACATCTCCAAGGAGACGTCAAGAAGACATCCAAGAAGGTCACTTGGTTGAGCAATGACCAGGAGCTTGTTCCCATTGAGCTTGTTGACTACGACTACCTCATCACCAAGGACAAGCTAGAGCCTGAGGACACGCTCGAGGACTTCCTCAACCCGAAGACTGAGTCTAGGACCAAGGCCATGGCTGACTGCAACGTCGCGGACCTTAAGGTCGACGATATCGTACAGTTTGACCGCAAGGGCTTCTTCCGTATCGATCGCGCTTTTGCGCACGGCGAACCTGTTGTCGCGTTCCAGATCCCTACCGGTAAGAGCAAATAGATATTGTTCTTCGGGATTACCTGCTGTGACTGAATTTCAGAGCAATGTAGTACTGATTATGTAGAGAACTATGCTCTATTGGAACCTGAATAAACTGATGCTCCTGATTCGCACTATCTTGGTCCAAGCCGTCTTGTTCAAGCATTTTGATCCATCATCTCTTGGTGTTGCGCTATCTTATGTGCTATCACGTTCCCTGTCGATGAGCCCAAAGCGCAAGAGACGCTCCGTCCCTAAACGATGATACTCACCTTCACTTTGCTCAGTCACCGCATTTAGTGGTGATCTAGAATGGAGACCTTACCTGCCTACTCACTCATTTTTCTCTTCTTCATCTACGAGTCGATCGTCGCTCCATTGCATTGTCAAATCTTCCATCCAACGTCTACTGTCACGCAAGAACACCGAGGAAGTAACCATGAGGCTCTTCGCTTTTGCTATTATTACCACAGCGTGCGGCATGCTCGCGACCGCGGCACCAACCGCTGGTAATGAGAGTAGTGAGTACCGGAGTCCAGGCTGAGGACCTTTTTGTTTACCACTGCAGTTGGTGATGCCGGCTTAGCAAACGGTGGTAGCTACAACCATACTCAGCCTGTGCACAGTATGTTTTGCAAATTCCCCTCAAAACAAACTACCAACACAATCATGTCTTTACACTTGTATCAAACTGGGTATAGTTCCAACGTCTAACCACCCCCAGTCGACAAGTCGGAGACCATCACCCTCGGCCTCAGCCCCAATGGTATCAACGTTGGGGACAGCAAGACTCTTTACCACGACGTCCAGACTGCGATCGAGCATATCTGCCCACCTACAGGCAAACGCTGCGGCAGCAACCATGCCACATTCAACGTCTACGTCACCTCCCGCGGTCTGAGCATCTACACCAACAGCCATGTTCGCAAGACCATTACCGTCTCAGTCGAAGATTCATGGTACGACGGCCGCTCCGACGTCTATGAAGTCTTGCGTAACACGATTGCTGCTGCCTTCGAACGAGGGACGTATGATCCCGGAAATTGTGTCCCTGCATTGACAGTGTCTATTGGAGGGGAAAAGCAGGTGTTTAGAGACTGCACGACCCTGGATTACGCGGAAGTCATACTTTCTGGTGGTTACAAGATGAAGGTTAGATTTGGGGGACCAAGAAGCCAGTATAAAGACTTGAACTACGACTGCGAGAGAGAGGTCGATGATGCGTTTGTCTTTGTGAGGGATGATGTACAGTGGAAGGGTACACCTTGGGTGTACTGTATTGGGTGGGACCTGTGGCCCCGTGATTAGGGCTTGGTACGTAACCGGAAAAGACAGGCTGAACGGCTCAGAGGTGAACTGAAAAGACGGGAGAATAGAAGCAAAGTCACATGATGTTTCGTACATGACGATAACATCTAGAGCTGCTGTGGCTATAATACCATGATTTAGATATAAAATCTTGCAAAGTAGGACTTTCTCATGTGTTCTCAACAATCAACTAACTCGGATGATACCTTGTACCGTTCTCATGGCGAAAAACACGATAACGAAGTGTATAGTTAGCCATTCATTTCGCCTGCGGGTATGGTGAGCTGCAAGTCATTGACGTACGTGTATATGTACATATGGAGGTAAGCGTAGTACTCAATATTGACAGCTGGTATTGGTTTTCAGGCGGATCTCTAGATTTCGATATCCTATCTGTATCTTTTCATGGGCTCGTGACTCTTGTCACGGCCACCTCCCACCCACCCGACGATTTCATGTCATCATGCATTATTCGTCATGAGCATACATTGTGCCTAGAAACCAATGGAATCGACAAAATAATGCTAGGCAAGCATGCCTCAATGTAGCTATTCCATCTGGGGACCAATTCACTGCCTAACCGGAGTTGGAGCCCTTGCCTTCCTTCCTGCCTTGAGTACCCTCCTTGGTGACCTCATCCGGCTCACCCTCTTCCAACTTCTTATTCCTCTCCTCCTCGCGTTTACGCTCATGCTCGCGAACCATATCCGGTGGGCTGTCCTCAATGAGATCAGAATCGCCACTCAGACCGCTCCATTTAGGAAGACCGTCTGGGATATCCATGACACGTTGGCCGTAGAACATGTGGCAGCGGGGCTTGAAGTATGCCTTGTCTTCGTCGGTCTTGAGGTGCACGAGGGAGGGGAAAAGAAGGATCATGTTGCGGCCCTCGTCCATGATGGGTGAATGGCAGTAGGAGCAACGAACTTTGCAGGGGAGCTTGTGCTCGATGGACTTGTCGGTTGGGTCATACCATTCTAGATCGTGGTGGCCGTTGGTGAAGTTGATGTCATCTTTGTGAAAGATGGCTGCCCATTGGAAGGGTGCAGCTGACGGGTGTTAGTTGTAACTCTAAGAGAAATTGGACGAAGAAACATACCATGCTGGGTCTGACAGGTTGTACAATGGCACAGCTTGCTGTCTAGAGGCTCTCTCCGGCTGAGCTGGTACTGAACCTTTCCGCAATGGCAGTTGGCTTCGTACTTGACGTCAAAGTCCTCGTTCTTCTCGTGGACGCGGTAGGGTGGGCGTTGTTTCCACTCCGACTTTCCAGTCGTCTCCTGGCCACGGCTCTGGTCCTTAACTTGCTCTTTGTCCATTCTGAAAGAAGTTGTGGAGAATGTGGGGTGCTGTCGCGTGAGGTGAGAAGCTACAAGTCGTGCACGAGGTACAGCTCTTGAGGTCGTCAATAGTGGTAAGCGACGAATTGCAATTGAAGTTGCGGACATAAGTAGGGATTGAAGAAGAAATGGTGAGGGTGCGTGGGCGGTTTTGCTGTTTGCTTGCCGTCATCATCGATGCTTTATTTGGGGAGGCGCGTTGATCTGACGTCACCATGACCACAATTCTGCTACGCGACAACGCGTGCTCTAGATTCCTTATCCCCATTGCGGGCACCGATCGCCAAAGAGAATGCGCCTTTCCGTCAGCGAAAACGCTCAGACATGGAACCCAGATTCGCCTGCCAATGCTATGCTTTTTCTACACAATCCCATTCGTCAATTCTTCTCTAGTGTCCCACTCTCCGCATTTCATCTCGATCGATTCTGCGCCGCTATCTGCTATGAGCCGTAGCCCATGACCCTGACATCGTCGGTAATCGTGCGTCTGCTCGAACTATCGTATTTTGCGATACATCATGTCTTCCGCATCCACATCCTCGAAAGCTGATGAGGCTGAAGTTTGCGCTAACGACGGGTTGGTTCCGCGTCTAAGGTTTCACAATGTTTTGGGACAAGCCCTGGAATGGCTCAAGCTCCTTTCAGTAGCTTCTGAGCTTCTTTGCTGGATAGGCCGAAGACATTGATCAGGTAGTCGAGTCTGCGAATTTTGTCAATACGACAAGCTTTAGGATCAATTATTTCGTTTGACTTACTTGATGTCTCCAGCTATCCGCCGCCGCACTGCCTCGAACTCAACCTCGGCTTTATCTCTGGTGGCATCCTGTCTCTTCGAGTTGATCGTCTTGACACGGAGCTTGAATGTTCCACTGACAGGACGGTGATCTGAGACCTTGATAGAGTCATGTCGCCGGTAATCTAACTGCTTGATTCTACCCAAGCCGCGGTACAGCAACCGATCGCACCATGCTGGTGAACGCTGCTTTTCGGAGGTATCGTAATTGTCTGTCCCTACATCATACTTGTAAGTGGGAGCAAAGTTGATGGGCGCTTCTGTGAATGCACGCAAGCGGAACCCGGGATTGCGTTTGCGAGACAAAAGCAGTTGATCGCGCTCAAGAAGCTTCGCCAGATTCCCTTGCTGCACAGCGGCGACAACAGTATTGCGAGGCATCGCGTCAATGCGATAGTTGAGGTCACCGTTCAAGATACAAATCTCGTGGTCCAAAATCATAGATCCATCACCACCTCCAACAAAGTAGTTTGCGCACGAAGTTGGGGAGCGGTTCTTCGGTAATGGCGCGTTCTCCATAATTGCGGCGGCATCGTTGTTGCGATGCACGGTCTGTGTCTGACCAGCTGCGAGATGGCAGTTGATAAAGCAGAGCGACGAATCGTCAATGAAGAAGCGCACCACGAGCGCACCCTTGTTACCAACTCGACCGCTGAAGCCAAGCTTGATCTCAGCTGCACATACGTCGCGGATATTTGTCCGTTCAGAAGCCTTTATGAACACACAGGTGAAGAGACCGACAAGGTTGGCGGTATGCAAGAGAACATAATTCTCGTTTGGACTGTGTTCGTCCAGAACACGGACAAGGTGGTCTCGCCACGCCCGATATTGATGAGACATGTGTTCGTGTTCTGATGTCTCCTTGTGTTTCTTTCTCTTGAAGATACTCTTGGCAGTAATCTTCTTGTCTTCCAGATCTACCAACTCCTGGAAGCCAAAGACGAGAATGTCGGGAGAATTGCCAGGCTCGATTATCTCCCGGAAGAAATTGCGATCCTGCTCTGTGTTCCGTATGTTTGCGGGTTTGGTTGCGCCGGCGTTCCATGTCATAACTCGTGCTGAGAGCTCTCTGAACTCACAGTATTCAGAATCGCGTTGTTGCATCAAGTTTTCTGTACAGCATTAGTATGGTACGACGAGGATAAATCAATCTCACTTACCGAGCCAATCCTCCTTCATCATCCCGTCCCAGACACGCAACATGCTGTCCGTTCCCAAAGACGCGACCTGGAATCTATCGAGCTTCCAGATACTGGTACGATCGGCCAAAATGCCCGCGATTGGTTTGTCGTGTGCCTTCCAATCTTTCAACACCTTCCAGGGGGTCGACTTGGTCTCGTACACGTATATCATTCCAGTACTGTAGCCAGCCCAAAGGAAGTCACCAACACCAACCAGGGAGCTGATTTTATACACACTGACATTCACAATTCCAAGACATTCAAAGCTCTTCTTGGAGTAGATTGTGACTTTCCCATCAGCGTGTCCAAAGTACATCTTATCCGGCTGACTGCTGATGATAGCACCAGAAGTGACGTCTCCGACATTAAGCTGAGACAAAGGTCCCTGTGTCAACTGCTGGAAGTAGTTGTTGTCTGATGTACGAGCGTAAACTCGTATGTCTTTCGTCGAAGCTACCCACAACTGGGAGCCTGAGATTATGGAAAAGGTGCTTCCACGAGGGATGCGGTAAGTGAGCGGCGCCTGCTGCAAAGAAGGACATCCTGACTCGTCTGCTGGCCAAATGTGCAAAACGCCATCCTCGTCGAGAGACCACATTTCTGAGGCATAGCGGAAGATTTTGGTGACCACACTCCTCGCGTGCGCGTTACTCTTAGTGTACACTACACTTTGTGTGGGTATGTCAATTTCATGCATTTCGCCGGTATTCGTCCCTAGCCATAACCGCTTGCCTTCGTCCTCAACGTCCTTGGCTGGCCGAAATGCAATCGCTGTGGCTTTGACTGTGTCACCATGGGCGAGACTCATAAGCAGTCGCCCATTCAAAACGTTCCAAACATTGGTCACATATCCGGTCGTACATATGTAATCACCACAAATCGCGAACAGTTTGGTCTCGTAGCCTGTCGGAATGCCAGCTACGCCATCCGGAAACACTGGTGGCCTTCGATTCGCTTGTGACGAGTCTGGGTAGTCTGTTAGAGCAGTCGCCGGTTGTTTTTCTGCGCCTGTGTCCTCCTCGTCCGAGTCATAAGTGTACGGCTGTGATAGCTGCGATGCTTGCACGGTTGGCTGGGAAGGCCGTCGCATTTCCCCAGAGTTTCGTGGAGGCGGTGGCTTCGGGGGTTCTAACGCTTTTCCGGGACTAGCGGATATGGCGCCAGTTGTGTTGTTCCGCCGGGGAGGGGGCATGAATTTGTTGTTTGTCTCCTGTACTAACTGACCAGGCCGGGTCTGGTCAAAAGACCGTCGCACTGGCAAGTCAGGGGGTGCTGCTCTCTGCAGTTGCACGCTCTTCCGCAAGTCGAAGTTGTCTTTCTCTCGTCGCATGGGTAACGATGGGCGGTCTTCTGGGAGGTCATTCGGTGATGGTGGAGGCATAGTTTTCTTGAAGGGTTGCTTCCCAGGTATGCGAGAGTCTGTAGATGGTGGATGAGCTGGAAAGTATCCATTGTTACTAGGAGTGAACTTTGGTTTAGAGAACCCTGGAATAACTGGTGGAGAAGGCTCTCCCTTGACGCTATCTCCACTACTGCTGGGTGGCGTACTGAATGGAGACACATCTACAGCATCAGATGTTGCTTCGGGTGCTAGGTTTGTGCGAGCTGCACCGTCAACAGAAATCGGTTTTGGTGGGATCTTGGGCTTTCCGGCTCGATTTACGGGTGGTGGCGCAGGCGGCGCAGAGGATACTGGTCGGTCACCCTTTCGTGGATCGTTGGAGGGGCCATTGCCCGTATGAGATGGGAAGACAGGTTTCGCATCCACACCAGGAGTACCATTGCGACTGGGCATTTTGAAGAATCTTTTCCCCCCAGACGCTGACGAGGGCGAATCCAGTGCTACGTGCGAGATGGGTTTCGAAGGCTGCGGTGAGTGTATGGGGGATGCGGAAGACTTGGGTGGTGATCTTGGTGATTGGACAGTGACTTTTGGAGGCGACCTTGTGGGCGACCTTGTAGGCGACCTGGGCGGAGAGAAAGCCATCATCGATGTCGGTCTTGGTTTTGGATTGCCCCATAGCGACCGTCCGAGGGTGTTCGAGCGCGGTGTCACTGTCCCACTCCCACTGTAGTCGGCCACACTGGGCGAGGGTCTCTCGGTATAGTCTCTATCCCTCGGCATGTCTAGGGATATGCGCCCGTCTGTTCTCCTGTTGTCCTCTGGCATGGGAAGGCGGTCGCCGGCGCCAGGAGAGCGCTGTCTCGGGGTGGCAGGCGCGGGTGATTTGTTTGTGCTGAGGAGGTTCTCGAATTGGGCGCGGAGGGAAGACACTGGCTTCTGTACTGGGAGTCAGCAACTGTTTCGTCGTGCAGACAAGGCGCACTCACAATCGAGGAGCCATCCTGCGTCTCCTCTTGCTGGTTCTCCATGATGTGTGTTTGTTTTGTCGTCAGCCGGCACCGGAGGGTATCCTATAGCTGCGCATCGACCAGTAAGGTCTTCTTCCCATTTGGCGCTTCTTGTGATGATGGAAGGGGAGGCTGTCGCTCGTGAGCGGTCATGCAGCCAGCGCTACTAGGGACACGATCCAGAAATAGAGGGAGTGGTAGTGGATACGGTGGCGGTGCGTCGTGGTAGAGGCCCGAGAGTGCCTGTAGGGCTCCCTAGTGGAGACGCGTATACTGTCCTGCTAAGAATGTTCGGCGACAGGGAATACCGGCGACAGCGCGGGGGTGCAAGTGTTTCAGCAGCAGTCGGAATGCACACGCTCTGGCGACGGCTGTGAAGTGCTGTCCGATCCGCTCAGGCGACCTCTCCGGCTGACGGGCGATGGATGTTGCTTCTCTGCGTTGGGCGCGGGCGGCTTGAAGCGGTGTTGTCGTGTCTTGTTACTGCCATTCCCCACAGCTAACCAGCACGGAACCCTGCACACCACCGACGGCAAGGCGATCAGGCACCGGCGAATTATAGACGAGCATACAAAACGCCAAACTAGCACCTGGGCAACCTGCAGCCGTCAGTCTGTTGTACGTTCCATAGTAGTCGCATAGTCACTTGACCGTCGCCCGCCATGTGGTAAGCACACCTTCTTTCTTGCCCGCGAGACTCCCCGCAATCACCTCCGCGGCTGGCTGATGTCCATGCAGCAAACACGTCCTCAATGCCCAAGTCGCCATCCGCTCGCCATGCTGTATGTCGCCCGCGCCTGACATGTGCGCGATGAATACTGAGAACTGCTAGGCAAGAAATGGTTCGACTGCGCAGAATGTCACCAGGAGCAGAGCGACCACCCGCTGATGCAGACATTTGACATGGTCTTCATCTGCAAAAAGTGCAAGAAAGCCTTCCGCAAAGATGCGCGCGAATTCGAGGACGCGTGAGTAGTAGAAATATATTTGAGCTGGCGCCTGGCTGATCAAGAGTAGCGACGAGTACTGCCCGCACTGCGACAACCACTTCGTTTTAGAGGCAAAGACACCCAAGGCATCATTGCAAGTCGAAGGCGAGGACGCCCGCATAGACTCCCGGTATGTCGCCTTTGAGTTTAGTGCATGACGCACGTCTAACCACTCTTCAGAATGCTCAAAGACGACCGTGTACGGGGCGAGGAAATGCGCACGATATTCGATGTCAAGGAGGCGCCGAACAAGCTGGGTTGAAGGACTGCATGCATAGGGATCCACGATACTATGCGTAACACAAGCTACAGAGCAACAGGGCAGGGGTACCACACCAATGAACATCACGCGACGAGCGGGGGGTTGGACGTGGGAAGGAGCATCGTGGTGCGCTAGATTGCCATTTATGAGCACTAGCTGGTCGTATCTGCATTATACAGGTTCATAAAGTCTATCACCAGACGCCACTGCTGTTCATGCCTTTTCGCCATCACTCGTTAACCACGCCCTTACGCGCCACCAGCTCCTGAGCCCTCAGCTGGGGTCTGACGGGTTAGGATAGCGGCCTGGCCTGTACCGGGCTGCCGTCCAGGCCTCCTGTTCGCCGCCTCTTCCTGCTTCTCTGTGTTGATGTTTTCCACGTACTTCTCGATATCCTCGACAGGCAGCATTTCGATGGGCTTTCCAGGCGCCATGATCGCGATCTCAATGTTCTTAGCACCAGTCTGCACTACCTCTAGTAGTGACTTGACTGTCAGTTTAATCGTCTCTTCCCGGTCCATGCCTTCCTTGTGGTTGCGCTCCAGGAACTCGCGGACTGTCTTGCTCGATCGGCCGATGGCATTTGCTTTCCTTCATTGTATTAGCACATACAGTTTGTTTCCGTCAACGCAACTTACCATGCTGAGTAGATACCAGAGGGCTCAGTCTGGTACAGGCGCGGGGTCTTGTCGTTAGGGTCGAAGCCGACTATCAGCGTGCTGATGCCGAACGGTCGGACACCACCACTCTGCGTGTATCTCTGCTGCACACCGGCAACATACTTGGTGATGTACTCTATCGATACGGGGTCTTCAACTGTCAAGCGATGTGATTGTGCTTCCAGGCGGGCCTTGTCGACAAGGATACGGGCGTCGGCGTTCAGTCCAGCGAAGGCAAGGGCAACGTGGGTGTCGACGAGGCAGATCTTGGAGGGTGTGATACGGGTGTCTTGCAGCTTCATTGCTGATCGCTTCTCGCAGCCGAGTACTACTATGTCCGAGCCCTTGACACCAACGGCGCATGTTCCTGAGGCGAATAAGCATCTCATGTTTACCATCCCTTTCACAGACTACGCACCTCGCTTTACGGCCTCGAGCGCATATTCGACCTGGAAGACGTGACCGTCAGGACTGAAGACTGGCATAATTAGCTAGGCCCGCATCCTCATGGGTTGGTTGTTTGTACCGGAGAGAGCTCGATCGTAGCCGGATGCCATTGTGAGAGATTTTGTGAAGTGGTTCTTGAGTTCTCTATTATTTCCCTGGTATACGGCAACGAAATGTAACAAGAAGTGGTGGGGCAATAGAGTACGACAGTCGTCAAGCTGGTCTCGGAGCTCCAGAGCTGTCCGCGTCGCTGCTCCCGCCTAAACTACGCCAAGCCATCTGGCCTGTGCGCTCCCTGTCGACTTATGTCATCATGGTAGATATTCACGATGGCGAATGATTATTTCCGCCGCTGTCGCATTGCTCCCTCAGTCAACCATAATGGCATCTTCAGCGCGCCTAGTCTCGTCCCTGCGGCGAACTGCCTTCTCTTCTCGCGTTGCATCGCGCTATCAATATTTGCGACCGACAAGTCAAGTCCGATGGACGGGTAGTACATCAGCGAGTTCGGAGCCTCATCAGCCAGACGAGCATGGCGGAGTCAAGGGCCCAACCGCGTCGGCACAATCCATCAAATTCACTTCAGAGTCGTATGTGTTGAGGTCTGAGCAGTTTTCACATTTTGCTGATGCCAAGCAGATACCCGCATCTCCAAAGAGACTCCAAATTTGCCAAGGTCAGCGAGGAGCATGTAAAATATTTCCAGGATCTCTTAGGTTCCGACTCGGCAGTCATAGATGGTGTGACGAAAGATGCATCGGAAGATATTGAGGCGTTCAACAGTGACTGGATGCGCAAGTTCCGCGGCCATACCAAAGTAGTCTTGAAGCCTAAATCTACCGAGGAAGTCAGCAAGATCCTCAAATACTGCAATGACAACATGCTCGCTGTAGTACCTCAGGGTGGTAACACTGGACTTGTCGGTGGCTCTGTGCCCGTATTCGACGAGATTGTGATCAACATGCAGAGGATGAACGAAATCAGGTCTTTCGACGAAGTATCTGGTATCCTAGTCGCTGATGCCGGTGTGATCCTAGAGAATGCCGACAACTTTCTCGCCGAGAAGAACCACATCTTCCCATTAGATCTTGGGGCAAAGGGTTCTTGCTACATTGGTGGCAATGTCGCGACAAACGCTGGTGGACTCCGTCTCCTGCGATATGGTAGCTTCCACGGAAATGTCCTAGGAATCGAGGCGGTCCTGCCAGACGGTACCGTTGTAGATGATCTCTCCACACTCCGGAAGAACAACACTGGCTACGATCTGAAGCAGCTGTTCATCGGTGGAGAAGGCACCATTGGTATCATCACCAAGGTTTCCATCATCTGCCCGAGAAGATCGCCCGCTGTCAATGTTGCATACTTTGGTCTAGAAAGCTACGAGAAGGTCCAGAAAGCCTACATTGAGGCCAAGGGACATTTGTCTGAGATTCTGTCAGCCTTCGAATTGATGGATGGTCGCACACAAAAGCTGGTCAACAGGGTAAAGGGTAAGAAGATGCCGCTGGAAGGCGAGTATCCCTTTTACTGTCTGATCGAGACCAGCGGCTCTAACGCAGACCACGATAACGAGGTAAGTCACCTGTTGCTGTACAAAAAAACCGACGACTAACGTGTGCAGAAATTGCAAGCCTTCCTTGAACACGTTATGGAAACAGAGGTTGTATCAGATGGTGTTCTTGCCCAAGACCAAACTCAAATTCAAGAGCTCTGGTCATGGCGTGAAGGCATTACCGAGTGTCTCGGTCACGATGGAGGTGTCTACAAGTATGACTTGTCGATACCTATCGGTGAGCTCTACGATCTTGTCAACGAGACACGCGACCGCTTGACAGAGGCTGGCCTGCTTGGAAATGACGCCTCACACCCTGTAGTTGATGTTGTCGGATACGGCCACATGGGTGACGCGAACCTGCACCTCAACATCCCAGTCAGGAAGTTCGACAAGTCTGTAGAGAAGCAGCTTGAACCCTTCGTATACGAGTGGGTACAAAAGCGAAACGGCAGCATCAGTGCCGAGCACGGCTTGGGAGTAACGAAGAAGCCATACATTGGATACAGTAAGAGTGAAACCATGATCAAGCTGATGAAGCAGATCAAGGATCTCTATGATCCCGTAAGTGGCCCAACCCGCTCGTCCCGTCTCCGATCCAGGCTAACACAGGTAGAACGGAATCATGAACCCCTACAAGTACATATAGATAGACGCTGCTACATACCTTGCAGACCATTCATATCCATATTCATATCCACCATCTTATATCTTACTCCTCTCTTTGCCCAGTAACTTGACGGCATTGCCCTGATAAATCGCCTCCCTCTCCTTCTCACCAAACAAATTCTCCAAACCATCCTTCATTCTTTCTGCAAACGCCTTCACGAACTGCGTCTGCGTAAAAGGAAAATCACTTCCATACAACAACTTCTGATACGAGATCTCAAAACCCTCGATAAATGCCTTCAGCTGCCCCTTCCCTCCACTTTCTCCGTCAAAAACAAAACCCGCAAGGTCGAAATAGAACTGCTCGTCAAGCTGCCTCCGCACCGTTGAGGCATTCAACTTTCGTCCTCCCGGTACCACACTTGAGAATTGGATGAATCGAGTCATGAGCGGCGGTAACCCTCCTCCGGAGTGCGGAATGATGAACTTGATATTCGGACACCGATCCACGGTCCCCGTGCTGAAAAGATTGATTACCGCCCTTGCAGTATCAAAGAAAAACTCGAAGATTGGGACAGGGTATTGTTCGCCGAATGGTAGTGCATCTGTGGTTTGAGACGTATTCGCACTACCCCCGTGTTTCATGCAAGGCTTCGTAGGATGGATAAACACAGTCGCACCGATATCATTCAGCTTGTCGAACACAGTGTCCAATGCATCGTCCCCAATATAGTACCCATGGTAATTCGTCAGTAACCCAAATCCCTCCACACCTTCTTCCATACATTTATCGATCTCAGCTAAACTGGCTTCGACATTCGGTAACGGGAGTGCAGCCCACACGCCGAAACTATCGGGATGTTTTTGCTTGAGAGATGAGGCGTAAGCATTGCATTGTCTTGTCAAGTCTATGCCTAGTGATGGGTTACTGGATTTGATGTGTGTTCCGGGGCTGGAGATGGACAGGATGGATTTGGAGACATTGGCAATCTTCATCATTTCCAAGTGACGATCTGGCGACCACTCAGGAATTGCGGGCATGCCGTCAGGACGGGTGTGGCCGTTTGCTGCCAGGGCAGTGCGGTAGAAAGGTGGGAGAAAATGGGAATGGACATCTATCCGTTGGGGTAGTGTGTGTGTCATGTTGGTCGTGGTCATTTGTTGTATAGCCGTGATTCGTTGCGATGAGGATGTGGTTATGTGTGCTAAGAGGAAGGTCAGGATGAAGATGATAATGAACATCGTAGTGCTACCTTTCTAGGTGTCGTACAGAAATCCTCATGTCATGTTAACAACGATATGCGGTGAGTAGAGTCGTGGCCTATTGAGATCATAGCTTTGTCAGAAGCAAAGAATACGAGTACTACTTATGCACTGCAATGCACTTCACCTGCAGCGTTAACCTTGGAAGTGTCATGTTGACCATCGGGACCCCGCCTCGGTAGAGATCGTCCAGCATCCCATTAATCCCGTTGTGTGCCACGAGCGAAGAATAGACTTTCGTCATGTATCATGATTCTATCGCCCATAGAGTGCTCTAAGAGAGATAGTATTGCGGGGTCGCGTGCCAGTACTTTGTATACCGCTCTCCGTCCGATGAGCCAGATAAAGTGTGCCATGATGTCATGTTAGCTCGCAAGCATTTTTCATCTCAGTGAAAACAGCCTCCTCCACAAAGTGAAATGCTTATTGCATAGTTTCGCCGCCGGTTCACCTAAATGCTGGATGTAGCGCGCCGATACAGGATAAGGATCCTGGCTGCAGATCCGTGCCCCACACGCGGCTTCCAGATGAGCTGCCCTCACTTTTTTGTCATTCACCACTTGCAGCCATGACACAACGTCTTCCGCAACGCCACCTTTTTCTCTACCCTCAATTGCGAATCCAAGATGGAGAGGATTACGGATAAGATTAACGCACTGCCTGATGGCGCCAACTACTTCTCTCTGGAGTTCTTCCCACCGAAAACGGCAATGGTGAGTTGCCCCGCTTGCACGCGACGGATGTGGAAGGGACGAAGCATGGAAGGATATAGGGAACTATGCACCCGAGAATAGTTTCTGATAGTCTTATAGGGTTTTGCGAACCTCCAAACTCGATTAGAGCGCATGTCACAGGCTCTTCGACCACTCTTCGTTACCGTCACCTGGGGTGCCGGCGGATCAACAGCCACCAAGTCGCTCGAACTCGCAGAGATATGCCAGCGCCAATTAGGCCTCACAACATGTTTACATCTCACATGCACGAACATGAATCGTCAGCTCATCGACGACGCGCTCGAGCAGGCGAAGGTGTTGGGCATTCGGAATATCCTGGCACTGAGGGGTGATGCGCCACGCAGCGAAGAGTATCGGGATGAAGGAACACCGCCAGAACAGGACTCGAATAAGGACTTCACATGGGCAATCGATCTCGTCAAATACATCCGAAAAGAGTATGGGGACTACTTCTGCATCGGTGTCGCTGCGTATCCGGAGGGTCATTCGGACCAGAGCCACCCTCAGCATCAGGATCCGCAGTTTGATCTGCCATCCTTGATTGAGAAGACAAAGGCTGGTGCAGACTTCATTATGACCCAACTTTTCTACGATGTCGAAGCCTACGACAAGTTTGAGAAGATGCTAAGGGAGCACGAGAGTGGAGTGTTCAAGACGATACCGATCATACCGGGGTTGATGCCGATACAGTCGTATAAGATCTTGCTTCGAACAACCACGCTATCGCACGCAAAGCTACCTTCGGATATGTTGGCGCGACTGGATGCGGTGAAGAGCGATGACGAACTGGTGAAGCAAGAGGGTGTCAAGATCATGGACGAAATGGTGGAACACATCAAGGCGCGACCAGATACTTGTAGGAGAGGATTCCACTTCTACACATTGAATCTGGAGAAGGCGGTATCGCACATCGTGGAAGACACGCACCTCATACCATCGACCATTGACGACAATGACGATGTCATTGTAGAGACAACACCAGCTATCAACCTTGAGCCACCACCGAACGGCTTTGTGCCTCACAGGAGGCGATCATCAGCTGTTAATTCTGGCCCACGGAACAGGGTAATCATCTCACACTCGTCCGCTGCCAAGTCAAGCAATCATTCGTATGAAGCCACAGAAGAAGAGGCTGGTGTGCCGCGCGGCCCGATCAACACCCGCGCGAATACATTGGCAATCTCAGAAGGCGAAGGTTCATTAGGTCGTGAAGCCACCTGGGATGATTTCCCTAACGGTCGTTGGGGTGATGCGCGTTCGCCTGCGTTCGGTGAGATCGACGGATACGGTCCAACGCTGCACGTCTCAACGCCGCAAGCCCTCAAGCTTTGGGGTCATCCAGTGGAGAAGGATGACATTTCGAAGCTCTTCCGCCGCCACATCGAAGGAGACCTTGAGGCCATACCCTGGAGCGAACAGAGCCTCTCGCCTGAAACCTTGACTATCAGCAAGCAGCTCCTCGCCCTCAACGCAAAGGGGTGGTGGACAGTCGCCTCACAACCTGCTGTCAATGGCGTCAAATCTACCGATCCCGTCTTTGGTTGGGGCCCTAAGAATGGCTACGTCTTCCAAAAACCATTTGTAGAGTTCTTCATCCCCGCCTCTGAATTTGCTGCCCTCAAACCCAAGCTCGACGCCCACGAACAAGTCACCTACTTCGCCGGCAATGCTGCCGGAGAGTTTGAAGCTAGTCAAGAAGATGGAGTGAATCCTGTCACTTGGGGTACATTCGCAGGTAAAGAGATTGTCACGCCTACTATCATCGAGGCTGTCAGTTTCAGGAGTTGGCTTGACGAGGCCTTCAGCATTTTCCAAGAGTGGCAGAGGATTTACCCTCCGAGGAGTGCGAGCAGCACGTTGCTTGGAGCTTTGCGACGCGACTATTGGCTTGTAAACGTTATTTGGGGCGATTTTGTCCAAGGAGAGGGGTTGTGGGAATTTTTGGAACAGTAACTTGTGGACACAGGCAGGCGTATGTGCCGGAGGGTGTATATGTAGATGTGAGAATATTGCAAAGCTCAAGTTTTCTGGTTACTAGTCGAGGAATTGTTCTTCTAATCTCCCGCAGCTGGTCCGCTCGTCGTTCTTTCCATATTGACGTGCTTCTCCATGGTTTGCTCGCCACTTCCTCTTATCGGATCCAACCTGCATCTGGAAGGCTATCAGATCACAATGGCATAGCTCTCCCAGTGTTGCGGCTTCTACCCTATAGTCTTCCAAAGTCTTGGTTCACAGATTCTTGGGGCCACGACTGCACGTCGGCTCGAGCCCCTGACGCGCAAAGAGATTGGATACACTTCAAAGGCACAGCATGTATTTCGGCATAGCTGAATATGGGCATATAAGCAACCCATCGTTCATAGACAGTGATATCGTGTTGTCCAGGTGATCTTTTTCCAACTTTCGTATCTTCAGGTATCCTATTTTACACAACTTCCAGGTGCACCCACACCCGTACGGGGGTGCGTACCTGTATACGCAACTCCAGAACGCCAGCCATGCAAAGTTTTACTGGCTTGTAAGCTCTTCTGGATTAGAAAGCA
>Ga0265797_10005870_pt1 | contig 17712 bp, 23 predicted proteins | sample P2T30metagenome_FD_192433 | JGI IMG/M metagenome (GOLD analysis project Ga0265797, IMG submission 192433) | Plant litter microbial communities from East Loma Ridge, Irvine, California - P2 T30 | ecosystem: Environmental > Terrestrial > Plant litter > Unclassified | place: USA: California...
CTGGTTGTAATTGCCAGCAACCATCCTCTCCACGCATCCCAGGCGGAGCTAGGACTGAAAGCTGATAAATACGTCTTCATCGACAGAGATGATGTGGGAGTTTCTCTCTATTCTGGGGTCGCACGACTTGAGTGCCATGCGGGAGTTGATAGGCATGCCCAAAAGTGTGATTGGCTTTTCGCCTTGTCCACTGGGTCGCCATTCTGGAGGTAAGTCTAGAGACAATTCACGCATCAACGAAGCTGACAACCACAGTGAAATGTTCCAATATCCTGAATTCGTCGTCGCATACGAATCTGGTGTCGACCAGGTCGCAAGATTCGATGCTTCGATCGAGATCTTTGGCGATGCAAAGACTGTCAAGGTCTGCATCGACACACCGTTCGTCAAAGGTCTGCCGACCACGATGATCGTCAAGGAAACTCTTCCGGATGGGTCACATAGGGAATCGACCACCCGCCGCACTCATGAAGACTCGTTCACCCTCGAGCTACAGGAGGTGTACCAATGGGTTGTTGAAGGGAAGACGCCAAAGACTTCCCCGACTGATGCTCGACAAGATCTTGAGGTTCTAGGGATGCTTATGAAAGCTGTTGCGGCATGAACGAGACGGCGCCACGTCTGTTCAAATCAGAACTTACTGGAGATCACGATAGCATGCCTGGTTGACGAGCCTGAGAGGAAAAGAGATTAGCGAAATTGGTAGGGCCCACCTGCTGCCTGATAAACAGTAAGATACGGGAGGGAATTGAGGCTTCTAAAGCTGTTGATTGTGTCGGGGGATAAACCACATGCGCCTCGCATGATTTGTACTTTCACACAGAAGTGGAATGCCAGTCTTTACTCCTTGCCCTCCACGTAAAGCTCATACTCATATGAAGAGAAGATGAAGGGCGAAACTCCCTTCAGATCATTCTCAAACAAAGGTACCGAGGCATAGTACTGCATGGCTGTTAGTCACCAGATGAGAAAATTGAGGGTCGACACAAACATACCTCGAAAGTTCCGTTCGAGCTGAGCGAACCTGTCTGTGCAGTCCACTCCCACGAAAGTGACCCGTCCTTCGCCAGGGGCTGAGCGAAGGCGCCAGTCAGGAGCTCATATCCGCTCCTCGCTGCAGCTTCATACTTTTCTCCAGAGATGTATCCATGACGCAGACTCTTGAACAGACCGTAGACGAACATTGCCGAGCCGGAACTTTCGATGTAGTTACCCGAGCGGGTCTCGAAACCAGGGTCCATGATGTTATACCATCCTTTGTATGTCTGGTCTTGCGAAAGGACGATGGCGTCTGCGAGGCTCTGCAGGTATTTCAAAAGTCTTGCGCGGCCAGGGTGCTGCTCGGGGAAGTAGTCGAGAGTGTCAACGAGCGCCATGATGTACCTGTAATGACCACAGTCGTCAGAATTCGTGTCCTTACTTGCGCAAATACCTGCAGTTGCTGCGACTCACCATCCGACAGCACGGCCCCAAACATGAGGCGCCGCGCCAGTCACCGGATCAGCCCAGATCTGTGTCTTCGATACATCGAATCCATGAAGAGGAAGTCCATTGGTGCGGTTGCGGTCAACTGTCGTTCCTGCATCGATGAGGTCAAACTGCAGTGCGATATCGTCCCAGGCTGTAGTGTTGCCGGGCTCAAATTCGTGCGTCCAACGCGCGTAGAAGACATCGAGCATGTAAATGCCATCGAGCCACATCTAGCAATTCTGGTCAGTCTGTGCGGAGTGCCAGTCTAGATCCCAACATCTCTACGTACTTGATCAATGTATCCAGGGTAGCGGTGATAAAATCCACCATCTGGTGTGCGGCCAGTACGGTCAATCTGGTTCCTCAAGGTCTGCGCTGCCGTCTTGTAGATTTCGTTGCCACCCGAGATGTTGTACATATCCAAGAAGGTATGTCCGAAGCGAATGTCATCGATCGAGTTGCTGTTGTTGTAAAGCAGGATATCGCCGTTGAAGCCAGGGTAAAGGACGATGTTGGCATGCTTTTCAATGTACGCAGCATACTTGTTGTCGTGAGTGCGGTCGTAAGCAAGCTTTACACCAGACAAGAGTGCAGAGACATCGTATGCGTGAGTAGGGCCGATGCCGTGCTTGATCTGGCTGTCGGCCATCCAAGTCAGATAGCGAGGCTCTCCGTAGAATTCGCCAGGTGATATCTGGGTCGATGGAGGGATGATGAACCAGCCATTGGGTAGGGTGACGTTGGATGCTGCGAGGGCAGTACTGGCAAGTGCCAGGCTAGCAAGAGAAGACTTCATGGCTAACAAGTTCTACGGACCGTAGATGCGGAAAGACGATGATGGCTTCATGCTCTGCATCTACGAGCTTTTATATGGTTCGACCGGCGCTCAGGTCTATGTTCTCCCGGACAAATTCAACAGTATATTTGCTGGTCCCAAGGAAGTCTCATGATCTGACGGCGGCAGCCAAGGACTTTTGGTCTTCTTATTCTGCGTTCTTGATTACCTCGTATGGTTCAATCCGGGTGGCTCAATGCACAAGATGCCTTGGATCCGACCAACCTTCGAGCGAACTAGTACTCCATTGGTTGGTCGGCATCAATCACAGCGAGACACGATGGCGCAGTAGCGATATAAATTTGAGGGGAGGCTGACAGGTCTCCACCGCTGCAGCATACCAATGCTTGCTTGCGGTGAATCAGACCTCCAACTGCCATGTCGATACCACACCACTGGATGGATAAATATTTATGGGTCGCATGAGTGCTTACTTGGCGGTTTGCGGGGTGAGAAGCAAAATAGTGCAGTAGCTCGAGTAGCTCAAGAATAATTAATATTCGGACGGAAATGCAGATGTTCGTTCTTGTGCGGAAAAGGTACTCACTCGTTTATCCGACGCTGACATCATTGCACGTGGCCTGCCTGTAGGGCTCAACCCTGGCAACCCCAATGATCATCTCGAAACCGAGCAACTTGAATCTCAAACCTTTACCAACCTTTTGTCTACATGAATTATCGACTAGATACGGGCATCTTTACACATGTACCAGATACATTAAACCCATCAGACTCGATACCAGCAAGCGATCTAGCGTTGGATATGAAGAACCGCATATTCAACTGTGTCAACTACTATGGAGCTGCTTTATGCATCGGTCCAAACTCAGACGGACTTTTACCATCAAGTCGCACATGTCCCCAGGCACCATGATGGATAATCTGGGCCTTTGAATCTACCACTCTCAAGCATAAATCAACATCACATGAGATTAGATAGTACAATGACTGCACAAATCTGCACGATAAGGCCAAGGAAACGACATAACAAGTACTTGAACAAAACGGGTAGCGGTAACTCTCTCAAAACCAGTGACATTCAGCGGCCACCCGATTAGAGAAAGAAACTCAACCAACAGCATGACATCCATGGGTAACATCACGAGAGAAAAAAAATGCAGGAAGAAAGTGCCATAAACCCATGAACCATTTAGTGCCTAGTCGAAGAAAGAAACCACCTGCCTGCCATTTGTCGAAGAGCAGCAGCCACCATAGCCCATTTCATGTCGGTCATGTGTCTGCCTGTGACGGTCCATGAGATTCCATGCGAAACCGCAATAGAACTCGCCACTTCACTTCGTCTGCGGCCGATGTTCATCTAACGCTTTCCTCACTCCCAAGCATGCAACTTCTTTCATGTTTCTCGATCATGCAAGTTTCGTATCTTTGCGAAAGCAGCTTTAGATGGCGTACTTCCTGGTCCACTCCCTGGCGGTGGCCTCGTAGCGGGAGCGGTCGGTCTTGTAGACGTGTGCGATCTCGGGTACCAGAGGGTCGTCGGGGTTGGGGTCTGTGAGCATGGAGCAAATGGAGAGGAGCACTATTTCATGTTAGTGGTTTGAAGGAGGGACGAACGTGACCGCAGCTGAGTCCTTGCGAAGAATATGCGTACCCTTGGAAATGGTGAGCGCAGGGCTCCACTGATCCCTCAAGATGTCCAGGCAGATAGAGCCGTTGCTGTTGATGTTGGGGTGGTAGATGCGGGTGGTGAAGTTGACCTTCGGGGGCTTGAAGGGGTAGTCTGTGGGGAAGTGGATGGCGAGGAAGAAGACACCGCCGGAGTATGGTGAGTCGCCGGGACCCATGATGGTCGCCTGCCAGTGGAACTGCGCGACATGTCAGTACAAGATGAGAAATCGAAGCGCCAAACGAGGGGCATGGCGGCGTGGTGGGGGTGGTGTAGGAAGTACTCACGAGATCATCACCGATCGGGCCAGCACTGCACGACGAGGGCGGGTCGCTGAAGTCAAGTCAGTATACTGTCGCTGTCCACAGACAATGTCGCTCATATTGGAGGCGCGTCATACCGGCCGAGATCTGTGAGTTCCTGTGAGAGAGTCAGTCAGCGAGGCTGCACTTGTTTGAGCGGCGGGCAGTGGTGGCGGCGGTGGCGGCGTACCTTGTTGATGCGCTTAAGAGCCATGTTTGCGGATGTCGCGTGTGGTCAAGCGGTAGTGGGTGTTTACAGCAAGTTGGTGGTAGTTGTTGTTGTCGGTGAGGTGGAGGATGGTGACTGCGCTTGGTGGGTTGAAATGCCTTGACGCCGCCCCACGCCCGTCAGAAGCCCCGGTGCAGAGAAGTGACGATGTCACGTCCGCGCGCCGGGCCGATGCCGCCGCCGAGGGGCTTCGCCTTGCCGTTTGCCTTCACGTTTGGGCTTTCTGCGTTGGGCTTTGGGCTCGCTTCACTTTCGCCTCACAAATCGCCAATAATGGAATCTTGGAAGCGCCTCGATGATTCGCCACTGCTTACACATCTGCTACAGGCGCTTGGAAGTAAATGCTGCCTCACTCTGTGGCAAGTGGCGCAATCACCTCCTATTGTACACTAATACACTGACAGCCCCTTGCGTCGCTTGCGTCTCAAACATGTTTGATCATTTGCGTAAGCTGCTTATGAACGGGTATTGATTCGCATTTCGCATGTAGCCATTCTAACGGTACATGTATTGAGCAAACAACGACCAAATGTGACCTGACCCACTCTGCTAAGCGATATCCAGGTAACTGTTTTGGATGTACTTTTCGGCAATAAAGGATTGTGCGCTTGATCTTACCAGCTTACTCACTGAATTGCTGAGACTGGCTGAGGTGATCTCAGCTCAGTGGATAGAAGTGAATGTGTTTGAATTCTGCATTCGGGGCATCTCCATAGGTAAGCAGAATTTGCTTCTTGTTCTTAAGAATGTGTGCGCTTCTTGTAAGCGGACGAATCGCGTAAGTGTATTGATGAACTCAATAGTCATTTGTATTTCAGTTGCAGTTTACGGTACACTGGAATATAGATCAAGAAAAGTAGAGAAACGCACCTCCCATACGCCACATCCAAGCTATCTGAACCGCCGAGAAAGCTGCTTGCACTTCCAAGAACTATGTGACATGGTACAACGAAATCGCAAGGCAAACTTCTGCCTTCCTGATCCACCTCTCCGAGCATATTCTACCGAGTGCTCCGCCCAATCCTGGTCGCGTGCTGTTTGTCCCCGGGAACTGGTGCCGATTTTCTGCAACGACAAGTCTCCAATTTGCACAAAAGGCATTGAAACGAGCTCAAGTCGAGGCCTTTCCAGTCCGTATGTCATTGATCATGCCAGTCAAGTCCTTCATTCTGATCGGCTTGGTGACATAGACATTCACGCCAGCGTCCTTCGCGCGGGTCCTCGCTTCTGAGCTTGTAACGCCGGTGAGAGCGGCAATGCTGACTCTGCGAAGATTGGAACTGCGTTCGTAATCGCGGATCTTCGCAGTAGATTCGAAACCGTCCATGACCTAAAGTTCAAGGTCAGTGAAGTAGACAAGCATTGGAAGGAAGCATGGGACTTGCTGGCATATTCATGTCCATCCTAAGAGCGAAGGGTTCAAGTCAGCAAAGTGTCTCAGACATTACATGGGCTCGTGATCTGGCTTCAAAGTCCGCGCTGCTCTCCCTGCTATTGAAAGGAGAGTACGGACTCTGAACCTACACCACGAGGTTGGGTTGTGCCCTTCGTTCAACGTACAGCACAAGGAAGTATCGTGAAGGAGCGACCTTGTACTTCTCCAGAGCTACGAGGCCGTTCACAGCGCAGTCGAAGCCCAGCTTGAGCTTATTCATCAAGGCTATGAGCAGCTAAGGTAACAAGTCAACACCTCGCAAGTAACACGGTGAATATATTAGGAGGACTCACTCTCATATTGATGTCGTTGTCTTCGACCAATAAGACAGTCTGTCCAGATTGCTCCTGAGAGGGTCTTTGATCACGTAGGTCCAAATTCAGTGATCCTCTCGAGAATCTCTCAACTCTTTCCGAAATTGCTGGTAGAGGAGTCCGCATTGCTGAGACAGGAGTGGCCGGAAGTCTGATCTGGTCGTGCGAGAGCTCAACCTCTCGCCGAGCGATGTTCGCCGCAAACTTGCCAATTGCACCGGGTGATTGAATTTGACCCGTGAGACGTCCCGAATCGCCTCTCACCATACGCGGCCTAGGCGTGGCAGGATTTGGGTTGTGCGAGAAGTAGTCGCCGGCTTGTCTCGTGACAATGGAATCCTGAACATTATTGACGACTCGGAGCAGCTTTTGTGGCCCGACGCTGCAAGTGTGTCAGTGCTTGTAAACATCAGTCGCATGACGCTGTCACAGTGGAGATCTTACGGTTGATAGACGTATAACGGCCTCAAGGGAAAGTGTGAGAAGTCGAAATCTGGTTGACTAGAGGCGATGGATTGGGAGATGATAAGTATCTGAGAGCCTTCGGCAGCTAGTCGTGTCATCAAGTCATCGACTGACCGGGGATCATTTTCATGGAGCGATAACATGTCCTTCTCCGAGATAGCGCAGACAGTATTCGGAGGACATGTTGTCAGGCCATCGAAGAACGACACCTCGCTTTGAAGCCAGTGGAAGGCAGTCCGAGATACACTTTCTAATACTGCTCTTGTCGCCGAATCAGCCCTAGTTCCCAGTGCTTCATCTCTGGTGTCGAGCAGGTAGAATTGTCGAGGTGGCTTCCGAGGAGAAAAGTCGAAGTGGCGGTCCTTGATGTCAGGCGTCTGAGGGGATGTTGCCGTAGACCGATGGAAGTTTGCCAGGAACCTTATTGTGACGCTTGTGCCTTTACCCAATTCACTCTTGACGCTGATCGATGCATCTATGTCTTTGGCGACTTCCTTGACAATGCTCAAACCGAGTCCAGTCCCGGATGACAGTGCGTTGGCCTGACGGAAAGGCTGCCACATTTCTGTCTTGAGAAAGTCTTGCGACATTCCTATACCTGTGTCCTGGACCTGGAGTGAAACATATGTCGATCCAGGCCGTTCACAGTCCATGTTCTGACTGTCGTCGGTGGAGAGTCTGACTGAAACAACGCCGCTGGGGGTGTACTTTAGACCGTTGCCTTTGTGGACATGAATATCAGCTCAAGCAGACAAGTATACGATCGCAGACGCAACGCACCAAGTATATTATTGAGGATACGGACCCATGTACCCGGAGTCATAGCGGTAATCCAGCTATCGCGCTTTTCGATGTCCAAGGTTACTGATACAGCGTGACGTGTACTTGGGCTGATATCCACAAGCCGTCGTGAATGCCTATGAGCAGAGATGGCACTCTCTACCACTTCCTCTGTCAACCTCGCTAGGTCGACACTGACCAGACCGCTGGTATGGACATTGTCTGTGATTTCATGTCTCAAAGAGTCGACCTTCGCACGATCCTTCTTTTGGCCACGAGTCAAGTTGCTGATCTTGCTGTAGTCCAGAATGTGGTCCACTGTGTCAAGTAATGTCCTACCAGCGAGCGCGACGGATTGTGCCATCTCTTCTTGGAAGGCAGTAAGCTGTGAGTCTTGTATGAGCTCGATGCCGGCGAGAATTCCATGTAGCGGGGACCCTTTACAATGATAAGTAAGTACATGTAGCGATTACAGACGACGGAGGGAGTCGAGATTTTGAAGCAATACATACTGCGAGTTGTCAGCATACACGCCACGATAGACATACGTCTTTTACCTCAGCCCAACCTACCGGAGTTCGTGTGATATACTGGAGATGAACGTCCCTTTCGCAGCATCGGAAGCTGCGGTTTCGATGCGCGCCTGGTCAGCGCGCAGACTGTGAGCAAATGCCGAGCAGTAAGTAACGTCTTCATTCTGGTCGAAAAATCGAGAAACGCTACTGGCTTTGGCCCAAATGATCAAGGCACTCCGCCAGCGCTCAGTCTTGTCGTCGAAGATCGGGTAGAACATGATCGAGCCGCCTTTGCCCACAACATTTTTCAAGATGCGAGCATTGCGGCTGTGTTGAGTTTTGACACGCGACTGGCTTGCATCAGGCGAAGAGTCACTGGAGCTCCCAGGCTCACTTGCCTCGGAGCTTGAGTATGCGTCTCCGCTCCTCATGAAAGAGAATACCTTTGCTCGGGGGTAAGCTCTGATCAAGGTAGAAAGGTCACGCCGAGACAACTCGAAGCGAGCCGTGTGGTCATCTTCGGTCTCCAAGAAAGTCGAAATGCCTGTCACTTTACACATCTTCGGAGGTCCCGCAGCACCACTTTCAGAAGCCTCAGTATCGGTATCAGTGCCAGTAGCGGTGCTTGTTTTTTCATCTGATGGCGTTGACGATCTACGCCTTGTCGCAGTGCCTGTGGTTGAAATATGACTAGCATCGACAAATACAACACCGGAAGCACCTAGAGATTCTCGGAGAAGTTTGGCTGCTCGACTATACGACTGGTTCACCGCATTTGTAAGATCGAATTTGCGGAAAGGTTCAGCGGTCGCTTGAGGACTGTCTTGAGGCGGAGGAGAATTCGCGTTGTCGTTTTCGTCACAACCGGCAATATTGGATCGATCTGCGCTGTGAGAACCGAAGTCTTTGCTCAACACGCCCTCTCTGACGCGTTCAAGAGCAGCTTGTGAATTACCTTCCTCAGAGGAGCGAGGGACTTTGCGGTATTGGTCACTCCGGATGTCTGTGGCCAAGCGCTGCTTCTCGACGCCGAATTCGACATCGAATCTTGCGTTGCTTTGTTTGTTATCGTCTGTTTTGTTCAAGTGGCGACCGCCTCTGTTCATGCTCGGATTGTCTTGCTTGTTCCACCAAGATCGTAGCGATGAGCCGCCGCTGTTGAATATGCCCAGGGCCTGTATGAGCCGCTCGCTTCGCTGTCGTTGAGACCTGATGATGGATGACTGTAAGTGAAGCGCAATCGTGTCACCCAGATCTTCGCAGAAGGACATGTCGTGAGCGCTTACCCCGTAACGCGGTTCATCATCTAAGATGCTAAGGCTTCCGATCACGGTGCCCTCCGAAACTCGTAATGGAATGGCAAAGTAAAAGCGTGGCGACGGCGCTCTCTGGAAAAAAGCACGCTGTGTCACAGAGGGCGTGTGTCTCAAATCGCTAATGATGTGCCAGTGCGCCGAAGTACCTTGGGTGTAATAGTGTTGATCATCACCAGGTATCTCGCGCAGCCTTCGGGCCTTGCGCCACTCGTCGAGCGAGAAGTCATTTAAGCCGTCTGATCGCGCAAAGCAGCTGGTACCTAACCAGCCCTCATCTTTTGGATTTGCAACAAAGTCGGACTGAAGTGACATTGTCTTTGTAGCTTCGACTAGCACATATTCAGTGCTACTTGACAAAATGGTGATGAACGCGCGACGAGCGCCCAAGCGGAGAGCAGCCAGTTGCGCAAAGGCAGCGAGAGCAGTATCGTGACATGCTGCTGGCACTGGCATGGGATGATCCGTAGGGAATGCATTGCGACGTATGTAGGCGGGTTTGTACAGCTCGATCCATGAGTGGAGGTGGCTGTGAGGGATAGTTGTCAGCACGATTGCTGGACAGCAGATAAATATAAAAGAAAAATAGAGATGGACGAGGCGACTTACCGCAGAGCTTCGCGCTCTCTGCCCGTCTCTGTCTTGAGGGCGAGCGACGAGCGGCTACGTCGAAGTGGTGGCGGAGGAGGTCCCAGCAGCGATGTGTTACTCACACTCATATCGAGTGCAGCTGCATGACCACCGCGCAAGCCCAGCTAAAATGGCCCAGCTGCAGAAGGCCAAAGAGTATCGATTTTGACGATCTGACCCGGGGTCACGCCCCGGAAATCAGAAGATCAATCGTGATCGCAGCGGAGTTGGCCACCGAGAGCGAAGTTTATACACAACTGCCGGTAGCCGAGACGGTGAATTCTAGTGTATAGTAGTAGGACCGGAGTGTAGGATAATGTGTGTTGATGACGCATCACGCGATGTGATATCTCTTGCAGAGCATGGGAGCTTTTATGCACCTAACATTTGGCATGGTATTGTCCACATGACGTACCAGAAGCCAACCACCACGATGGCGGCCACAGACGGGACACAGGCTCGACGGCAGAACTGCATACGTATCCATGCGCGGACTAAGGTGACTGATCAGGTCCGGCCGGGTTGTATCGCTTAACATGTGCTACTTCGCCGTGCCAACGGAAAAGTTCTGCGCTTCCAGGTGAGCGTATGGTTTGTCTCGACACTATCGCGTGCTTCATCCTCGACGTGACATGCGGATAGGCTTAATCACTCTGAGCCAAGATCATGTAGCACTGATGAGAAGCAGTCGCTGGCTATGAAGTCAGGTGTCACCGCCGATCGCCGAGTTTCGAGCCGAACATGAGGAAGATGCCGTGGGTTCGGCATGCGTGTTCTGCTACATCGGGATCTTCAAGCGATTGTATTCGCGCCCACGGAACCGCAAATGCTCTCGAGTGTTGGAGGCAGCTGCTGGTGGATGATACAATGTGACTTTATCTAGTACATAAAACATCTTAAACTTTGCATCCATCATTACAAATCATACCCTTTAGTTTGGTCCCTGTCCTAGCCACGGAATCCTACCAAAGGCAGTCCCGTCCGCAAAAGCAAACTACTCGCCACCACGGTGATACTGCTCAGCGCCATCGCAAGCGCAGCCCATGCCGGGTCCAACCTGATATGCGTTCCATTGCTCATCGTCGCCGGATATAGCACGCCAGCAGCAACAGGAAGAGCGATAATATTGTACAGAGCCGCCCAGAGGAAGTTGAGAACAACCCGACGGAAGACGACACGGCTAAGAGTCACTAGCGTGAGGACCGCGCGGAGATCAGAGTGCACCAGGATGAAAGATGCAGACTGCACGGCGACGTCTGAGCCCGAGGCCACTGCGATGCCAACATCAGCGGCGGCGAGGGCGGGTGCGTCGTTGATGCCATCGCCGACCATAGCGACGGTAGCCCTGTTGCGCTTGTTGTTCAGAGCACTCTGGAAGCCTGTGCCGCGCTGCGGTTTCAGGATCTGTTGCAGGTACTTGATCTTTGCAGCTTTCTCCGCGGGAAGGACGCCGGCAATGATGTTCTCTGGTGCGATGCCGACTTGCCTGCCAACCGCGTTGGCAGTGCTTGGATTGTCGCCCGAAAGCATCCAGACGTCGATACCTCTTGCCTGAAGAGATTCTACGACTTCGAGAGCTTCTGGTCGGAGCGGATCTGATGCGGCGAAGATGGCGTTAAGTTCCCATGCTTTTTGAGGTGCGCGGCAAGCCAGCAAGATGACTGAGTAACCTAATGACTTCCACTGTTCCAAGGAAGATCCCGCAGTTTTATCCAGAGTGACACTGTAGTCTCGCATAAGACTCTCGTTGCCGACCAAGACCTCATACTGTTGTCCCCCAGCTTCGAATATGGCCTTGAGTCCTTTGCCTGCGATCTCATTCGCTCCAGAGACCTGGGTGGCTGTGTTGCCTGCTTTGGATGAGAAATTGACAGCTGCTCTGGCTAGAGGATGGTTGCTGTTCTCTTCAACACCTTTAAGCACACCCAAGATGGTTGCTCGGTCAAGACCAGAAGTGTTGGCGAGGATAGTGTGATCAACGATGGTCGGCTCAATGCCAGCAGTAAGCGTTCCGGTCTTGTCGAAAACAACAGCATCGAGAGTGCTCGCTTCTTGGAACGCTTCTCCTCCGCCCTTGACGAGAATACCGCGCTGTGCGGCCATACCGCCACCGACAAACAATGCTGTTGGAGCGGCAAGCCCGAGACCGCATGGGCAAGCGATGACCAGGGCGGCGATGGCGAATTGCAAGGACCAGAAAGGCCAGCCACCGATCTCGCTGTCGAGGTAGCTGCGAGGCAGCGCTCCAGACAAACCAAGTGTCAACCAGATAAGCCAAGTCAAAATGGAAATGAGAATCACGACAGGCACAAAATAAGCTGTGAGAAGATCCGCAATGCGCTCCATGGGAGCACGCTTCGACTGTCCTTCTCTGACGACAGCAATGATTGAGTCGAGCATTGAAGCGCCAGCAGGACCACTTACGCGCATCGTCACGGCGGGTCCCTTGTTGATGGTGCCGGAGTAGACATTGTCGCCCTGCTGCTTCTTGACCAAGCGTGACTCGCCAGTCAAACTAGACTCGTCGAAGCTGGCTTCGTCGTCAACTAGTACCGCGTCGCATGGTGGGCTCGATCCATGCATGACCTTGACCAAATCTCCGGTTTCTATGAGGTCAACATTGATTTTCTCTGTGGTCTGGCCCAGCCCATCGCTTTGCTTGGTGACAATCAGGTTCGCCTCTGACGGTCGCAGCTTTCCGAGTGCAGACACAGCGTCGCCAGAGATGGTCTTCATCTTCGCCTCTGCAAGGCGACCGAGAAGTAGAAACATCGTTAGAAAAACAACAGAGTCGAAGTATGACATTCTTGCGGCTTCTGGAACCTCCAAGGAAGGGTTTGATGCAGAGAGTATCATCTGTGCCAAAGATGCGATGTAAGCCACAGTTGTTCCCAAGCTAATAAGCATGTTCATGCTACCGAATCTGTAGAAGCGTTTGGCGATAGGAACTTTGCTGCGTGGTCTCCAAAGCGAGTACAGCTCTTTGATCGTTCTTCGGTGGAAGTAGTCAGTGGCAAAGAGGTAGACGGGAGTGGCCATGACAAAGAGTGCCCATTCTGCTCTGCTGACTCCGTGCAAAGGGTGCATAAGATACTTGTATCCAGGATCGTTCTTCGACACCAGATTCATGTAGACCACTCCGATGACCGTGGTCGGTATGGCTGTGACTGTTGACAGTACTGCGCGCGTGGAGATTGCTCTCTGCTCCTTCGCCAACATGTCCCGGGAGCGCTGCTCGACTGATGCGGACTTGGCGATTGAAACCGTGAAAGAAGAATCCAGTGAGGAGACTCTGTCCAGAATACTTCGGATGGTCAGCTCTGGCACGCTTGGTACGTATGAAAGTGTCATCGTAGGTGAATCGACTGTCGGCTTTTCTACAACGGTGATTCCGGCTTGTCGAACTTCTTCGGTAATGCGTTTTGGGCACAGCGGACAGTGCATGCCTTCAATCTTGATGGAAACTGTTCTTGGCGAAATCGTGGTCGATTGGTCTGTCAATTTGGATGTTTCGACTTGTGCAGTTTTGGGCTGCACGCCCATCAACTGTGCATCGTAACCTGCGTCTTCGACAGCCTCCACCAGTTTCTTCGACAAACACTCGCTGTCGTGGTTTCGGAATTGGACGCTGGCGCTGTGTCCAATGAGAGACACATCGGCTTTCTCAACACCAGCAATTGCTTGAAGTGTTTTCGTGACATTGCCCACACAGGAGCTGCATGTCATGCCCTCGATAGATAGAGTGGCGACTAACAAAGGAACCTCATTTATAGGAGTGACGACTTGAAGGTGCTCGCGACCGCTGTAAGCAGCACACATCTGGCAATTGGCGTCGTGGAGTGAACGGGTGTGTTCGTCGACTTGCAATAGGCGAGTCCTTTCGTCCACCTGGGAGAGTCGTCGAGGAGTCCATCGCTGCACAGCTTTCCGCAAGCGCGAAGTGTCAATTGCCGGTTTCGGGGATTCCTGGTACGCTGGTAACTCGCGTATGGTGTCAAAGATTTCGTAGCCATTTGACGTCAATGCCGATTGGATTGATGTGATGGAGGTGTCGGTCCCATGTACAATGGTGACGATGTGGTTAACAATCGAAATGTTACGTATGACAGCCGCCGGGTCCAGCTCGTGTATGAGGGTGGTTACGTGGCTCACGCATGTTGGACAGTGGAGGTTCGGGATGAGGAAGGACGTCTGGACGCGTGGAGTGGCACGTGAGGACAACATGGTTTGTTTGTGTGGTGGTGTATCTAGGAAGTAACCATCTTCTTCGAGGCCTTGGTTTCTTGTACCTTTTCTCGGCAAGATATCCGTTGCGCCACCTACGCGGAACAGGCAAGAAAAAAAGTTGATTGGCAAAGGCACAAATACCGCAAACTTGCGCACAAAGAACGCAGCGACGTCCGTGCAAACTGCGGAAGGCACGAGAGGCGACCACAAATCTGGATGCAGCATCCTTAAGACAAGCAGAATGTGCGAGAACTGATGACTGATGGTTGATGGTTGTGTCAGCGTGTGAAATGAATCTTACATCTCTGGTTTGGCTTTTAAGAAAGTTTTGATTCCATTTTGAAGCTCATGTAAGTTGTTCTTTACAGTCTGGTTGTCTCGATGGCGTACTCAAAGTTAAGGACACCAACAGCACTTACGTTAACGCCACCAGGCTGAGCCCACATGATATGCATTGCTTGGTCTGCTTTCCCAAAGCTAACTTGATCAGCTAAACTATACTTTTGATATTGTCGCTTTGTATTTTATGCGCCGTTCATATCTCAGCTGTCCAGCAGTGATTAGCTAGCAACTCACCCCTTAACATCAGACCTCGAACGCATCACCCGTCAACGCAAGCAGCACAAATATCCTACACATCCTACGTCCACAAGACTCTCCAACATGTCAATACGACACGCCTCAATCCTCACTCCAATCACCGCCCGACCCCTATACCGACTACGTCTACCATCAAGTCTCCTCTCATCGCACCCCATCCGCCGCCACCAAGCAACCCAGACATCCGCCAAACCCCAACCACTCCAAAACCTCACCTTCTGGAAATGCCGCCACACATGGCGCCGAGCAATGGTGAACACAACCCGCTGCCTGATAGGCTGTTCATTAGGTGACCTGTCGACGATGTACTACTTCATGACCCACCACCCCGAAATGAACGGCGCGACGTCAATGAGCTTGTCAAGTAAGTAGACATTAATTTGACTATCCCCAACTGCAGCATATGACACCCCTACTAACCCCAAACTCCACAGTTACAGCCGGAATCTCAACATCCATCCTCCTCGAAACCCTCCTCCTGCGCCTGGGCAAAGACCGACTACCTTGGATCGGCGCTCTCCGCACCGCCTGTGGGATGAGTCTCGTTTCTATGCTGGCGATGGAATTGACCGAGAACTTGGTCACTTTGGGCCTGGTAGACAGTTCGATGAGTCTTGCGGATCCGAGCTTTTGGGCTGTGACGGGATTGTCGATGGTTGCGGGATTCGTGGCGCCGCTGCCGTATAATTATTGGCGGTTGAAGGCGTTGGGGAGGGCTTGTCATTGAGTAAGGGGTGGATGGTGGTGGTGGTGTGGGAGAGGGATGTGTACTTTTACTTGAGTGTGCTTAGCGTGTGATTTGTCTGGTACCTGTTGTGATTAGGGAGGTGTGATCGCGTAAGCGTTAGCTCTGGGCAGGGTTGTGGAGTGGCGGGTGGCATAAGATCGTGCTCTCTTGGAGAAGGTTTCGATAAAGTTAAAGCAACCAGACTCGACGAAGAGAAGCTTGTGGATCATTCAATTGAGGGTGGTCGTCAACATGATAGCATTATCTTTACTATAGTAACTCCAAGAACAAGAAAAATTCTCAATGAACGACAGGGTATCCTCCTAGAAGCGCCAAAACGACCGATGCTAAATCTCCAAACTTTTCCGAACAAATGAAGGTATTCACTGAGAGTACGCCGATCCGTGTTCCTCCCTCTGTCCCGTCGCAGCACCATGCGCATTCGTAGGGCTGTCATACGCGAATGTACTCGTCGGGCTGATATCCCGAGTGCTGCCACTGGCGACACTAGAGCTAGGGCTGCTCTCGGCAGAGACGATGTACAGTTCTGGATAGCGGCCCAGGAACATGCGACTCCAGTAGGGTATTGAGGGGATCTTGACGGAAGCGAGGGAGGAGTCGTAGTTGGGGAACTTCTCGTAGCTGGCCTTCTCTTCGGGCATGTAGAGATCGTGGCGCTTCACGTCGACATAGGAGGTGTAGCGCGGGATGGGCTTGCGGGTGACGCGGTGCTTTTCGAAGTTGTCATCTGTTGAGTATGTGTTAGTCGGGTGTATGCAGATCGGTGCGATCGAGGGGAGATGCTCACCTTTGTCCAGCCAGCTGCACAGGTCCTTTTGCGATGAAGTCTGGAGCCCGCCACGGTATTTGTAGAGTAGGATCGGAGTCTCATCGTGCTCGTCGAGCCTGTACTTCTCTGACGCACTACTTGTCGACGTATGAGTTGAATCGCTCAAGCCGGTCTTGTCGCTGCGCTCAAGCGCCGCGGTGTCGATGGCTGCTGGCGCGTCCATAGCAGGCAGCACTGTAGCAGACTGGAGATCTAGTGTGGGCGCTATTGAGTCACTGGATTCGCAGGCGGCCTTCGCGGACGTCGGGTGAAGGATATGTGATGACGGCGTAGGCTGTTCGTGGGCGCGTGTGGACTGTGCCTGAAACAAGGCGGAGAGGGGTGTGTGTGATAGTGGGTGAAGTGGTCAGGTGGTGGTGGGAGGCGTGAGATAGACAGCTGGGCGGATCAGGCACAAAGAAAGGATCGGTTGGAAGGATGGCGTGGTGAATGGCTACACAGGTGGGCTCAGCGAGTTGCGTGTCGGAGATGGCCTGACTACTGAGGCAGGTTTGCTAGAAGATGCTGGATCTGGATGAGACCGGTGTGACATGTGACTGCGCCCTCTCAAGGGTCGTCATTGTTGGTGTCTAGCGCAAACGGTGCCGAGCGTGTGGCTGAGCAGGATTTTCCACGCCACGATTAGCGTCCAATGATCTTCAGCTATTGACACCCTGCACAGACTAAGGTACAGTATTAGTAAACATCACGCAGTAGCACAGAAGCCTCGTCTCGAACAAAGCAGCATACAATCACATCACGCCGTCGCACGGCAGCTGCTTCATTTTGCTTGCTGCCCATGAGATGCATGCCAAATAACTGTCTTCATGACTCAACAGGTATGCGTTCCCAGGATCAGTAGGCTCAGCCTATCACGCAGGCGAAATGCTTCTACCGGCACTCTCAGAGGAGCAGTGACAAGAGCCGAATTCAATGTGTGAATCTGGTCAGGTGGTGCCATGTTCCACCTTGAGGCACATATCGGCATCCTTCTCTATAGCAACATGCATCCAGCTTGCTTTGTCCCGAACGACTCTGCCTTGTCTGCCTCCGCCACCACCAAACAACCGGGGAATAGACAGCATCGTTCCTGCTGCGGCGAGAGAACGGGCTGGTCGGCACGAAGGCGGCTGTGGAGCCGAAAGGCAAATGGGCCCCTGCGATGTGCTTGTGTCCACCTGAGCCCTTCGTCCTGAACCTTGGGATGGCTAAGTACATACTACAGTATCTCGCGCAGTCACGCGTTTCACTCCATCTTCACGATTCCCTCCCCACCTGTACCTCTGTTCTAGCATACCGCAATCACATCTCCACCCCACTGTACTTCTCCGGAGATACACAAAGAAATCAATCGCTTTTCCGCATCACACATATCTCCAGCATCAGTGCATTCCCTCCACGTGAGGCCGCTAAT
>Ga0265797_10005871_pt1 | contig 17710 bp, 13 predicted proteins | sample P2T30metagenome_FD_192433 | JGI IMG/M metagenome (GOLD analysis project Ga0265797, IMG submission 192433) | Plant litter microbial communities from East Loma Ridge, Irvine, California - P2 T30 | ecosystem: Environmental > Terrestrial > Plant litter > Unclassified | place: USA: California...
TGCAGCTGCATGCCGGCCGCCAGGAAGTGAAGAACAACCCTGCCTCCGATTACACCGACTGGAAGATCGGCGTGAGCCGCCCGTTCGCGCTGGCCACGGTCAGCGTCGCCTACCTCGGCACCAATGCCAACAAGTCGGCCTATACCTCGCCGGTTAACGGCAAGTTCACCGGTCGCGATGCCCTGCAATTGACCGTCAGCCGTACCTTCTGAACGCTGGCGCCCCCCCAATAACAACAACGCTGAAAGCGAACGTCCATGGACCTCATCTACCTCGGCGCGCTCCTGATCTTCGTCCGCCTGACCTGCCTGCTGGTGGCCGGCTGCGAACAAGCGGGAGGCAAGCCATGAACCTCTCCTACGTGATCGGCGGCCTGGCGGCCGCCGCACTCCTGGTCTACCTGCTGGTGGCCCTGTTCAAGCCGGAGGAGCTGTGATGACCACCGAATTCTTCCTATTGCTCGCCGTATACCTGGTGCTGCTGCTGGCGCTGGCGTGGCCGCTGGGCCGTTTCATCGCGCGCGTTGCAGGTGACGGCAAGGTGCCCGGCCTGGGTTGGGCCGCCGGCATCGAAGGCGCGTTGTACCGCTTGGCCGGCCCCGCCGCCAGCGGCGCCCAGTCGTGGCGCGCCTACGCGCTGGCGCTGATCGCCTTCAATGCCGTCGGCGCGCTGTTCGTCTACGGCTTGCAGCGGGTGCAGGCCTGGCTGCCGCTCAATCCCGAGGGCATGGCCAATGTCAGCCCGGACTCGAGCTTCAATACCGCCATCAGCTTCGTTGCCAACACCAACTGGCAGGGCTATAGCGGCGAACAGACCATGAGCATCCTGACCCAGATGGTGGCCCTGGCCGGCCAGAACTTCTTCTCGGCCGCCACCGGCATTGCCGTGGTGTTCGCGCTGGTGCGCGGCTTCGCGGCGAAATCGGGTGGCGCGATCGGCAACTTCTGGGTCGACCTGACCCGTTCGACGCTGTATGTGCTGCTGCCCCTGTCGGTGATCCTGGCCGTGTTCCTGGCGGGGCAGGGCGTGGTGCAGAACCTGTCGGCGCATGTCGATGCGCGGGTGCTCGAACCGGTGACGTATTCGGTCGCCGCGCCTGATGGTGGCGCCGCTACCGAGGCCAGGGCCGAGACCCAGGTTATTCCAATGGGTCCCGTCGCTTCACAGGAAGCCATCAAGATGTTGGGCACCAACGGCGGCGGTTACTTCAACGCCAACTCGGCCCATCCATTCGAGAACCCGAATGCGCTGACCAACTTCGCGCAGATGATCGCCATCCTGCTGATCCCGGCGGCGCTGTGCTTCGCCTTCGGCCACATGGTGGGCGATATCCGCCAGGGCTGGACGGTGCTGGGCACGATGTCCCTGCTGTTCGTGATCGCAGCGGTCGCCGCCTTCGCCGCCGAACAGCAGGCCAATCCGCTGCTGACGCAATTGGGCGTCGACGCGGCGGGCGGCAATATGGAAGGCAAGGAAACCCGCTTCGGCATCGCCGCATCGAGCCTGTTCGCGGTGGTGACCACGGCGGCATCGTGCGGCGCGGTGAACGCCATGCACGACTCCTTCATGCCGCTGGGCGGCATGGTGCCGATGGTGCTGATGCAGTTCGGCGAGGTGGTCTTTGGCGGCGTCGGCTCGGGCCTGTACGGCATGCTGGTGTTCGCGATCCTGGCGGTGTTCATCGCCGGCCTGATGATCGGCCGCACGCCGGAATACCTGGGCAAGAAGATCCAGGCTTACGAGATGAAGATGGCGGCGCTGGTGATCCTGGTCACGCCTTGCCTGGTCTTGCTGGGCACCGCGCTGGCCGTGACGGCGGCAGCGGGCACGGTCGGCGTGGCCAATCCGGGCGCGCATGGCTTCTCCGAGATCCTGTATGCGATGACTTCCGCAGGCAATAACAATGGCAGCGCTTTTGCAGGCCTGTCCGCCAATACGCCGTTCTACAACACCTTGCTGGGAGTGGCGATGTGGTTTGGCCGCTTCGCGGTGATCGTGCCGGTGCTGGCGATTGCCGGCTCGCTGGCCAGCCGCCAGCGCTTATCCGCCACCCCTGGCACCCTGCCTACCCATGGCCTCATGTTCGTCGGCATGCTGTCCGCCGTCGTCGTGCTGGTCGGTGTCCTCAACTACGTCCCGGCGCTGGCGCTTGGTCCCGTGGTCGAGCACCTCCAGCTGTTCGGAGAATGATATGGAAAACTCGATGGAACAATCGATTCCCCAAACCCCAGCCCAGGCGCCGCGTCGCTCCCTGAGCCTGTTCGATTCGACGCTGCTGTGGCCGGCCATGATCGACGCGCTGCGCAAGCTTCACCCGCGCACCCAGTTGCGCAGCCCGGTGATGTTCGTGGTCTACATCGGCAGCATCATCACCACCCTGCTCTGGTTTCAGGCCCTGGCCGGGCAGGGCGAGGCCAGCGCCGGCTTTATCCTGGCCACCGCCGTCTGGCTGTGGTTCACGGTGCTGTTCGCGAACTTCGCCGAGGCGCTGGCCGAAGGACGTAGCAAGGCGCAGGCAGCGTCGCTGCGCAGCCTGCGCCAGACCGTGACGGCCAAGAAGCTGTTCGAACCAAAGCATGGCGCGCCGTGGCAGGCCTGCCCCTCGGGCGAGCTGCGCAAGGATATGTGGTTCCTGGTCGAAGCTGGCGACGTCATCCCGGTGGATGGTGAAGTCGTGGACGGCGTGGCCTCGGTCGACGAAAGCGCCATCACCGGCGAATCGGCGCCCGTGATCCGCGAGTCGGGTGGCGACTTCAGCGCCGTCACCGGCGGCACCCGTGTGCTGTCCGACTGGCTGGTGGTGCGGGTGTCGGCCAATCCCGGCGAGACCTTCCTCGACCGCATGATCGGCATGGTCGAAGGCGCGGCGCGCAAGAAGACGCCGAACGAGATCGCGTTGACCATCCTGCTGGTGGCCTTGACCATCGTGTTCCTGGTGGTGACCGTGACCCTGCTGCCGTTCTCCCTGTTCGCGGTGAACGCCGCCGGCAGCGGCATGCCGGTAACCATCACCGCCCTGGTGGCGCTGCTGGTGTGCCTGATCCCGACCACCATCGGCGGCCTGTTGTCGGCCATTGGCGTGGCCGGCATGAGCCGCATGATGGGGGCGAACGTGATTGCGACCTCGGGCCGCGCGGTGGAAGCGGCGGGCGACGTCGACGTGCTTTTGCTCGACAAGACCGGCACCATCACTTTCGGCAACCGCCAGGCCGCCGCCTTCCTGCCGGCCTTCGGCGCGACCGAAGAAGAACTGGCCGACGTGGCGCAGCTGGCCTCGCTGGCCGATGAAACGCCGGAAGGGCGCAGCATCGTGGTACTGGCCAAGAACCGTTTCAATATCCGCGAGCGGGCGATGGAAGCCATGGGCGCGGTGTTCGTCCCGTTCACGGCCCAGACCCGCATGAGCGGGGTCGATCTGGGTCACGGTCCGAACGCGCGCCAGATCCGCAAGGGTGCCGCTTCGGCGGTCCGCCGTCATGTTGAATCGCTGGGCGCCGCCTGGCCGGGCGACGTCGAACGCAGCGTCGACGAGGCGTCGCGCCGCGGCAGCACGCCGCTGGTGGTGGCCGATGGTCCGCGCGTGATCGGCGTGGTCGAACTCAAGGACGTGGTCAAGGGCGGCATTCGCGAGCGCTTCGCCGAGCTGCGCCGCATGGGCGTCAAGACCGTGATGGTCACCGGCGACAACAAGTTGACGGCGGCGGCAATCGCGGCCGAGGCGGGGGTGGACGACTTCATCGCCGAAGCCACGCCCGAGGAAAAGCTGGCCCTGATCCGCCGCTATCAAGCCGAGGGCAAGCTGGTGGCGATGACCGGCGACGGCACCAACGACGCCCCGGCGCTGGCCCAGGCCGACGTCGCGGTAGCGATGAATTCGGGCACCCAGGCCGCCAAGGAGGCCGGCAATATGGTCGACCTGGATTCGAACCCGACCAAGCTGCTCGAGATCGTCGAGATCGGCAAGCAGATGCTGATGACGCGCGGCGCACTGACCACGTTCTCGATCTCGAACGACATCGCCAAGTATTTCGCGATCGTGCCGGCCATGTTCGTGGCCACCTATCCGAGCCTGAGCGCACTCAATGTGATGGGACTGGCCAGTCCGGCATCCGCCATCATGTCGGCCGTGATCTTCAATGCCCTGATCATCGTATTCCTGATCCCGCTGGCGCTGCGCGGCGTGCGCTACCGAGCGATCGGCGCGGCCGCGCTGCTGCGCCGGAACATGCTGGTGTATGGCCTCGGCGGCCTGCTGCTGCCGTTCGCCGGCATCAAGCTGATCGACATGGCGCTGGTCGCCCTCAACCTGACGTAAGGAGTACCCCATGCAATCGATTCTTCGCCCCGCGCTGGTGCTGTTCGCGGCGCTCACCCTGGTCTGCGGCCTGCTGTATCCGCTGTTCGTGACCGGCGTGGCCCAGGCCGCGTTTCCGGCACAAGCCAATGGCAGCCTGGTCGAGCGCGATGGCCAGGTGGTCGGGTCCAGCCTGATCGGCCAGTCGTTCACGACACCCGGCTATTTCTGGGGCCGTCCTTCGGCCACCGCACCGATGGCCAATAACGGCGGCGGATCAAGCGGCTCGAACCAGGGACCGCTCAATCCGGCGCTGCAGGAAGCCGTCAAGGGCCGCATCGCGGCGCTGCGCGCCCTCGATCCCGGCAATATGGCCCCCGTGCCGGTCGACCTGGTGACAGCATCGGCCAGCGGCCTCGATCCCGAGATCAGCGTGGCCGCCGCGCGCTATCAGGCGGCGCGGGTGGCGCGCGCGCGTTCGCTGTCGGCCGAGCGGGTTGCGGCCCTGGTCGAGCAGCACACCGCGCAGCCATTCCTCGGCGTGTTCGGCGAAGCGCGCGTGAATGTCCTGGCCTTGAATCTGGCCCTGGATATGGCCGTGGGCGCCGAAAGCAGGCATACTCGCTGAACCATGCCGCACGACCCACAGCGCCCCGATCCCGACGCCTTGCTGGCCCAGATGCGCGCGGATGAACGGCGCGCCGCGCGCGGCCGCCTGCGCATCTATTTTGGCGCCTCGGCCGGCGTCGGCAAGACTTACGCCATGCTGCAAGAGGCGCGCAAACTGCAGGCCGAGGGCAGGGCGCCGCTGGTCGGCGTCATCGAGACCCACGGCCGCATCGAGACCGCGCGCCTGCTCGATGGCCTTGAACTGCTGCCGCGGCGCCGGGTCGAGCATCGTGGCCGGCAGCTCGATGAATTCGACCTCGACGCCGCGCTGGCACGGGCGCCCGGCATCATCCTGGTCGACGAGCTGGCGCATTCCAACGCGTCCGGCTCGCGCCATCCCAAGCGCTGGCAAGACGTGGAAGAACTGCTCGATGCCGGCATCGATGTGCTCACCACGATCAATGTCCAGCACCTGGAAAGCCTGAACGAGGTGGTTGGCGGCATCGCCGGCATCCGCGTCAGCGAGACCGTGCCAGATCGCGTGTTCGACGCGGCCGACGAAGTGATCATGGTCGACCTGCCGGCCGACGCCCTGCTGGCGCGCCTGAAAGAAGGCAAGGTCTATCAGCCGCAGCAGGCCGAGCGCGCGGCCGGCAATTTTTTCAGGAAGGGCAACCTGATCGCGCTGCGCGAGCTGGCGCTGCGCCGCACCGCCGACCGGGTCGAGGGCGATGTGCGCGCCTGGCGCGAGCAGCAGTCGATCGACGCGATCTGGAAGACCGGCGCCGCGCTGCTGGTGTGCGTCGGGGCCGGTGCGCATGCCGAGCATGTGGTGAGGAGCGGCGCGCGCATGGCGTCCCAGCTGGGCGCTGATTGGCATGCGGTGCATGTCGAGACCGCGCGCCTGGGCCAATTGCCGGACGCGGCGCGCCAGCGCACCATGGCGTCGCTCGAATTGGCGAACAGCCTGGGCGCGACCAGTGCCGTGCTGACCGGCGACGATGTCGCCGCCCTGACGGTCGACTATGCGCGCGACCACAACCTGTCGCGTCTCGTCCTGGGCCGCACGGCTTCGCGCTGGCCGTGGCGCCGGCGTGTGGCACGCCGGCTGGCGCGGCTGGCGCCCGGCATCGACTTGATCGAGATCGGCCGGCCGGCGGTGTCGCCAGCCCCGACCGCGCCGGCGCCCGAGACAGCGCGCCCACGCCTGTTGCCGCACGCGCTGGCCGCCGGAGCCAGCATCCTGACCGCGATCCTGGCCACGCCGCTACAGCCATGGCTCGACCCGGTCAACATCGTCATGCTGTTCCTGCTGGTGGTGCTGTTGACGGCGATCCGCTTCGGGCGTGCGCCATCGGTCACGGCCACCTGCGTCGGCGTGGCCGCCTTCGACTTCTTCTTCGTGGCGCCGCGCTTCGATTTCGCGGTGACCGACGTCCAGTACCTGGTCACCTTCGGTGTGATGCTGGCGGTGGGCCTGATCACCGGCCACCTGGCCGCCGGCCTGCGCTTCCAGGCGCGCGCCGCCAGCCAGCGCGAACGGCGCGTGCGCGGCTTGTACGAATTCGCGCGCGAACTGTCCGGCGTGCTGGTGGCCTCGCAGGTCTTTGAATCGAGCCGCGCCGTGATACAGAACGCCTTCGGCGCCCAGGCCACCCTGCTGGTGCCGGACGCGGAAGGCCGGCTCGGCATGCCGCCTGCGGATGATGGCGGCCCGCCCGCAGCGCTGCCTCCGAATGTCGATCCGGGCGTGGCCCAGTGGGCCTTCGACCATGCGCAGCCGGCCGGCCAGGGCACCGACACCTTGTCGGCCAGTCCCTTGTTCTACCTGCCGCTGGTGGCGCCGATGCGCACCCGCGGCGTGCTGGCGATTGCGCCCGAAGGCGGGCGCTGGGTGCTGGTCCCCGAGCAGCGCCGCCAGCTCGACGCGCTGGCGGCGCTTGCCGCGATCGCGCTTGAGCGCGTGCATTATGTGGAAGTGGCGCAGGCGGCCCTGGTCGACATGGCATCCGAGCGCCTGCGCAACTCGCTGCTGGCGGCGCTGTCGCACGATCTGCGCACGCCACTGACCGCCCTGGTCGGCCTGTCCGAATCGCTGCTGCGCGGCGAGCCGCTGTCGGACCAGCCCCGCGCGTTGGCGCAGTCGCTGCACGACGAGGCGGTGCGCATGGGCACCCTGGTCGCCAACCTGCTCGACATGGCGCGCATCGAGAGCGGCGAGGTGCGTTTCAACCTCGAGTGGCAGGCGCTCGAAGAAGTCGTCGGCAGCGCACTGCGCGCCTGCGGCGCCGCCCTGCGCAGCCACACGGTCGCGGTGCGGCAGCTGCTTGACCTGCCCCTGGTGCGCTTCGATGCGGTACTGATCGAGCGGGTGCTGTGCAACCTGCTCGAGAATGCCGCAAAATACACCCCAGCCGGCTCGCGCATTGAGATCGCGGCGGCCCGGCGCGGCGCCTGGATCGATGTCACCGTGCAGGACAACGGCCCCGGCCTGCGTCCCGGCAGCGAGGAGACGATCTTCGAGAAATTCACGCGCGGCGAACGCGAATCGGCCTTGCCCGGCGTAGGCCTGGGCCTGGCAATCTGCCGCGCGATCGTCGAAGCACACGGCGGCACGATCCGCGCCTGCGCGTCGCCGCTGGGCGGCGCCGGCTTCGTATTCTCGCTACCGGCTGGCACGCCGCCAACGCTGGACCTGCTTTCGATGGAAAAAGACGATGACTGACGCCCCCTGTGCCTTGCTGGTCGAGGACGAACCGCAAATCCGCCGCTTCGTGCGCGCCGCGCTGGAGCAGGAGGGCTGGCAGGTGCACGAGTCGGTGAGCATGGCGCGCGGCCTGATTGACGCCGGCACCCGCCGCCCCGACCTGGTGATACTCGACCTCGGCCTGCCCGACGGCGACGGCATCGACTTCATTCACGACGTGCGCAAATGGTCGACAGTCCCGATCATCGTGCTCTCGGCGCGCGTAGCCGAAACCGAAAAAATCCGCGCCCTCGACGCCGGCGCCGACGACTACCTGACCAAACCCTTCGGCACCGGCGAATTACTGGCGCGCGTGCGCGCCACCCTGCGCCGCCAGCATAAAAGCAACGACAGAGGCGGCGACGCCACGATCCACTTCGGCGACGTCATCCTCGACCCCCAGGCCCGCTCGGTCACCCGCAACGGCGAGCACGTCCACCTGACCCCCACCGAATACCGCCTGCTATCGGTCCTCGCCGCCAACGCCGGCCGCGTCATGACCGCCCCCCAACTCCTGCGCGCCGTCTGGGGCCCCGGCCACAGCGAAAGCGGCCACTACCTGCGCATCTACATGGGCCACCTGCGCCACAAGCTCGAACCCGACCCCACCCAACCACGCCACCTCCTGACCGAAACCGGCGTCGGCTACCGCCTCTGGCCAGGCTAACTTCCTATCCCCCAACCAATATCCCAACAAAGAGGGTCAGAGTCGAATTCTTTGACAACATTCGAATGTTGTCAGTTAATTCGACTCTGACCCTCATTAGTATTCTTTGAAAGCACATGCACCACAATTAGGGTCAGAGTCGAATTGTTTGACAACTTTGAGGAATTGCTCGGTAATTCTACTCTGACCCTCATTATTATTTTCCGCTGCGATGTTTTTCCGTTACTCGCTATTAAATAAGTAAGGAATATAAATGTGCGCAATGAAAATCAAGGTGCTTGATTAGACTTTGCGTGAAATAGAGAAACAAATCGGCCGGCAAGCGCGAGAAATTGCACAATAATTCTACTCTGACCCTAATTTAGAATTTGGGAAAGTCGGTGCCGGATAATGAGGGTCAGAGTCGAATTGTTTGACAACTTTGAGGAATTGCCCAATAAGTCTACTCTGACCCTATTGTTGGGGGAGGGTGTGGCCGCCGATGGGCTCGGTTTCGAAGCGGTCGGCGAAGCCGGCGATCAGGGGGCGGGCTTTGGTGATGGCGGCCTGGACTGAGGCTAGCGCTAGGGAGGCTTTGTGGTGGGCGGCGGTTTCCCAGGTTTCGGTGATCCAGATCGCGTCGGCGTCAGTGTTGTCCTTGGCGATGATGTAGCTCAGGCAGCCAGGCATGGCGACGGTGCCTTCGAGCAGGATGGTGATCAGCGCGTCGCGCTGGCCGGGATGGGCGCGCATCTTTCCGATTAGTCCGTACATGGGAGAATTTTTCGTTTTCGTGGTGGGTGTGGCGTGGGCGCTGGCCAGGGGGAGCAAGGCCAGGGCGGCCAGCGTGGTGCGGCGGGATGGGGGCATGGGCAACTCCTGACCGTAGTAGGTTGCCAACAGTATATTTCTTTGGTGGGGTAAGATGGGCTTTTCTTTTTACTGTCATATAACGATGCGACTTCATCCTCTTGCGCTGGCCGCCGGCGCCGCTGTTCTTTCCTTGTCCCAGGGGGCGTACGCTCAGCAGCCGTCTGCTGTTTCGGAGAGCGCGCTGCGCGCGCATCTGTCGTTCCTGGCCGACGACCTGTTCGAGGGGCGGGGGACGGGGCAGCGCGGTGGGCTGTTGACGGTGCGCTATCTCGAGACCCAGGCGGCCCTGATCGGGCTGCAGCAGATTCCCGGGGGCGGCTATCGGCAGAAGGTCGAGATCGAAGGCAGCAAGCTGCTCGAGGGCAGTGCCACCTTTACCGCCGGCGGCAAGACCATCAGGCCGGAACTGGGCAAGGGCATCGTGATGGGCACCCGCAGCGGCAAGGAGAACGTGGCCTTCGATGCGCCGCTGGTGTTCGTCGGCTACGGGGCCGTGGCGCCGGAGGAGAAGTGGGACGACTACAAGGGACTCGACGCCAAGGGCAAGATCCTGGTCATGATGGTCGATGATCCCCAGCCCACTGCCGCGGAGCCAAACCGCTTCGCCGGCAAGGCGTATACCTGGTACGGGCGCTGGATCTATAAATTCGAAGAGGCCGCGCGTCGCGGCGCCGCCGGCGTGCTGCTGATTCACACCACGCCGTCGTCCTCGTATCCGTGGAGCGTGCCGGCCAATGGCTTCGGCAATGAGCGCTTCGCCCTCAAGGGCAACGGCAACCAGATGGAAGGCTGGCTGCACGAAGACACCGCGCGCGAACTGTTCGCCGCCGGCGGCCATGACCTCGATGCGCTGCGCGCCCAGGCCGAGCGGCGCGAGTTTCGTCCGGTGGACCTGAAGGTGGCGGCCAAGGTGGCGCTGCGCTCGGCCATCCGGCCGGTCGAGGAATACAATGTGGTCGGCATCGTGCCCGGCAGCGATCCCAAACTCAAGCAGCAGGCGGTGATCTACTCCTCGCACTGGGACCATATGGGCATGGCCGAAGCCAGGCCTGGTGACGATCCGAAGGCTGATCGCATCTACAACGGCGCGATCGATAACGCCTCGGGCACCGCGGCGCTGCTGGCGATGGCCGCCGAAGCGGTCAAGACGCCGGCCAAGCGTACCCAGATCTTCCTGTGGCCGGCGGCCGAAGAGCAGGGCCTGATCGGCGCCGCGGCCTATGTCGCCAAGCCGGTGTGGCCGCTGGCGCAGACCGCCGCCGACCTGAACCTGGACAGCCTCAACTTCGTCGGCCGTACCAAGGACATCGGCGTGGCCGGCGCCGAGCGCAGCTCGCTGTACGAGACCTCGCAGCAGGTAGCAAAATCGATGGGCCTGAAGATCGCGCCGGCCGTCCCCGACCTGTCGGGCGCCTTCTTCCGGGCCGACCACTTCGCCTTCGCGAAGGCCGGCATCCCGGCCTTCAACGTCGGTTCGGCCGTGTTCTCGGGCGACGGCCACTTCGAGTTCGAGCACCACCAGCACGAGTCGAGTACCAATATGAAGGGCTTCAAGAGCCACTACCACCAGGTCAGCGACGAGTATCGTCCGGAATGGGACTTGTCGGGCATGGTGCAGCAGGCCCAGTTCACGCTCAACCTCGGCTACGCGGTCGCGAATGCGCCGACCATGCCGACCTGGAAGAAGGGCGAAGCCTTCGGCAGCGTAAAACGCTGACCATGCGCTGACCAGGCGCTGATCAAGCGCCGGTCAGCTCGCGCCCGGCGCCCGCGCGCCACCATCGCTCGCCGCCGCCAGGATCCGTTCCAGCTCGCCCATATCGACCGGTTTCACCAGGTGATGGTCGAAGCCGGCCTCGCTGCTGGCCACGCGGTCCTGGGCCTGGCCGTAGCCAGTCACCGCTACCAGCAGCGCCCGGGCGGTGGCGGGCAGCAGGCGCAGGCGGCGCGCCAGTTCGTGGCCATCCATGCCGGGCAGGCCGATGTCGAGCAGGCAGGCGTCGGGCGCGAATTCCCCGGCGCGTGCCAACGCCGCGAACGGGTCGTGTTCGACCGCCACCTCGTGCCCGGAGGCGCCGACGTACATCGCCAGCACCTGGGCCGCATCGACGTTATCGTCCACCACCAGCACCTTCATTGCCCGCGCCGGCCCGGCATCATCGGCGGCGCGAGCGGCGCCGGGCGTGTCGCTATCGGTATTACGGCCTGTGCAGCGCGGCAGGCTCACCGTGAAGGTGCTGCCCAGGCCCTGGCCGGGGCTCTCAAGCCGCACGCTGCCGCCGTGCAGCTCGACCAGGCTGCGCACCAGCGCCAGCCCGATGCCCAGGCCGCCCTGGGTGCGGTCCGGCGTGCGCTCGCCCTGCACGAACATCTCGAACGCGCGTTCCAGCTCATGCGGCAGCATGCCGATGCCGTTGTCCGCCACCACGATGCGCAGCATCGTGTCATCGAGTTCCAGCGCCACCTTCACCTGGCCGCCGGCGGCGGTGAACTTGACCGCGTTGTGCAGCAGGTTGCCGACCACCTGCACCAGGCGCTTGCGGTCGCCCATCACCCAGGCCGGCGTCGGCAGCAGCGCCGTCTCCAGGCGATGGAGCTTCTGGCGCAGCGGTTCGCCGACCTGCTCCAGCGCTTCTAGCACCACTTCGTTGATGTCGATGCGCTCTTTCGAGAGCGCCACCAGGCCGCGCGTCACGCGCGACACATCCAGCAGGTCGTCGACCAGGCCGGCCATGTGGCGCGCCTGGCGCGCGATGATGGCGCTGATCTGGCGCGTGCGCGCCGGATCGAGGCCATCCTGGCCCAGCAACTGGGCGCCAGAGGCAATCGGCGCCAGGGGATTTCTCAGCTCGTGCGCCAGCATGGCCAGGAATTCGTTCTTGCGGCGATCGGCCTCGCGCAGGCCTTCCTCGGCGTTGACGCGGTCGGTGACGTCCTGGATCGTGCCGCGCACGGCTGTCACCCGGCCATCGGGGTCGTGCACCGCTTCGCAGTGCACATCGATCCAGATCCGGTGTCCTTCGGCGTGCAGTGCCTGCATCTGCAGGCGGCCACTGCCACCGTCGCGTTCCAGTTGGCGCAGCAGGCGGTCGATGCGCACCCACGATTCGTCGGGCAGCAGGGTGCCGCGCTGCTGGACGAACGGCGGTACGTGGCGACCGTAGATAAAGGGCACCGACTCGGACGTTTCGACTGCGCCGGTGGCCAGCACCAGGTGCCAGGTGCCGAAGCGGGCCATCCGGTGCGCATCGCGCAGTTCCGCTTCCTTGATCGCCAAGGCTTCGGCGCGCTCGCCCAGCAGTCGAGAGGCGGCGCCGATCGCCTCGCTCACCTCGGCCGCTTCCTTGACGTAGACCTGGGTAAAGTGCGGCGGCGTCTCGCCTTTGCCGAGCGCGATCGCCGGCCCTGTCAGCGCCTGGACCGAGCGCGCCAGCCGGCCTCCGATTTGCCAGGCCAGCCACAGGCCGGCCCCGAACAGCAGGGCGATGCCGCCCACCAGCAGGAGCAGCGGCTCGAACAGTGCCTGATTCAGGCGCGAACGCGGGACCCCCACGCCGATCGACCAGCCGCTCATCGCCGAGCGTGAATAAAAGGTCCGCAATTCCGTGCCTTCCTGCGAGATCGACCTGGTCGCGCCCTCGCGGGCAGTCTGCATCGCGTTGTACAGCGGTGCGGTGACACGGCGACCGACGAACTGTTCAGGGTTCAGGTTGCGCGCGAAAATCACCCCGTTACGGTCGATCACGGAAGCGCGCGCGCCTTCAGGGACCGACCTGGGCGTGAGCATGTCGCTGAAATAACCGGGCCGGATGCGGATACCGAGCACATAACGGATACGGCCTTCCACGATCACAGGCACGTCGATGCTGGCGGTGGGTTGCTGCGTGACGCGGCTGATGAAGAGGTTCGAGACCAGCGGCCGGCCGCGCGCGATCACCTCGTCCAGCTGCTCCGATGGATCGGCCGGCAACGGCGCGCCATAGGCGGTGCTGGTGTTGAGCAGTTGCTGGCCGTCGCGGTCGCGCAGGACGGCGACCATGCCGGGACCGGCCAGCGCCAGCGCTTCGCTGGCCTGGCGATGGACCCTGGCGTAATCCCCGGTCGCCAGCGCGTCGAGCGTAGACAGGGTCTGGGCAATCGCCTGCGCATGCAACAGCTTGCTGTCGAGCGTGTGCACCAGCGCCCGCACCGTGTGCATCGTGTTGCGCTCGTACTGGAAACGATTTTTCTCGTACTGATGAATGAATAATAGCGAAGCCCCGACCACGCCCGGCAACAGCGTCGCCAGCACAAGCCAGAGCAGGTAGCTCCGCAGCGGCCTGCGGATCATGGTGGTTGAGGCGCCAGTCACATTGCTTTCCAGAACGTTCAAGTGGGCGATTCTACGCGTAAATGGGTGTGCGCACACTTATGTTCTTTGTCGCGTGCGGCGGACTTCGGACCGCCGTGCCAGGCTCATTGCCTCATCGGCGGTTGCGCACGAACAGCGTCTTGTAATAGATCGCCGTCGCATGCCAACGACCGTTCGGCGTGCAGGCATATTCGGGCAGTTCGCCCACCCGCTGGTAGCCGCTCTTGCGGTACAGCTGCTCGGCTTCGGATCCGGCCGCCGTGTCGAGGAACAGCAGCCCGCGGCGCAAGGCCAGCGCCTCGATCTCGAGCGCCTGCATCAGGGCGGTGCCGATGCCCTGGCGGCGCTCGGTGCAGTGCACCAGCACCTTCTGCACCTCAGCGCGGTTGTCGCCATTGGGCTTGAAGCACAGTTCGAGCTGGGCGCTGCCGACCAGCACCTGATCGCGCTCGGCCGCCAGCAGCACGCGCCGCCCGGCGCCGACCTCGTCCGCCACTCCCTGCCAGTAGGCCTCCAGCTGGTCCTGGTCGAGCCCGTTGAGGAAGCCCAGCGAATGGCCATCGGCGACAGCATCGAGCAGTAGCGTGGCCAGTTGCGTCCTGAGTGCGGCGATGGCGCGCGGATCGAGTCGGCGGATGATCATGGGGGCTCCTGGTCGGGTAGAGAGCGCCTGGGTGCGGCACGGCGGATAGTAGTTTCGTAAGCACAATATGTGCCATCTGATAATTGCACAAGGACAACAGCGGGTCAAACCCGTTGCATCTGCGCCATAGTTAAACACGAAAATCAGCAAAATCCACAGTTGTTGGTACTTCTCCATCGACAGCGCCAGGCGATGCTTGTAACGTGTTTCCTTTGAGAAACTCAGTAAAACCAAATACCATGAAACTGGCAACCCTGAATATCGGCAAGCGCCTGGCCTTGGGCTATGGCCTGATCTGCGCCATGCTGGTGCTGATGATCGTCATGAGCAATGCGATGCTCGCCAAGATCAATGTCGGCACCGACGAGATCGTCCACAACCGCATGCCGCGCATCGCGCTGACCAACCGGATGCAGGCCGAAATCAACGATATCGCGATCGCGCTGCGCAATACGATGCTGAGCGACGACGCCGCCGACCGCGAGCGCCAGGTGCGCGACATCATGCGCTCGCGCGCGGCAATGGACGGCATCCTGCACGAACTGAAGGATGCCCTGGCCAACCCGGAGGCGCTCGCCCTGCTCGAGCGCATGAACCAGGAAACCGCGCAGTACAAGGCGGGCCAGGACGCCATCATCAAACACGTCAACGCTGGCGAGATGGAGGCGGCGCGTACCTTGTTGAGCGAAGACCTGCGCCCGCTGCTGGTGCGCCTGAAGGCGGCGACCGCCGAGCAGACCGCGCTGCAGAACGCGATCGCCGACCAGGCTGCGCAGGATGCCGGGGCTACCTACCGCAGCACCAGCACCCTGATGTGGGGCCTGGGCGCGGCCGCCCTGGCGCTGGCGGCCCTGGTGGCCTGGTGGATCACCCGTTCCATCACGCATCCCCTTGGGCGCGCACTGGACCTGGCCAACACGGTCGCCGCGGGCGACCTGACCAGCCGTATCGAGGTCATCACGCGCGACGAGACCGGCCAGTTGCTGCGCGCCCTGCAGACCATGAACGACAACCTGGCGCGCACCGTCGGCACCGTGCGTGTCGGCACCGACACCATCGCCGTGGCCGCAGGCCAGGTGGCGGTCGGCAGCCAGGACCTGTCGAGCCGCACCGAGCAGCAGGCCTCGGCCCTGGAAGAGGCGGCATCGTCGATGGAAGAACTGACGTCGACCGTGCGCCAGAATGCCGACAACGCGCACCAGGCCAATCTGCTGGCCGAAGCCGCATCCGGCGTGGCGGCGCGCGGCGGCGCGGTGATCGAGCAGGTGGTGGGCACCATGGACGCGATCAATGCCGCGTCGAGCAGGATCACCGACATCATTGGCGTCATCGACGGCATCGCCTTCCAGACCAATATCCTGGCGCTCAACGCAGCCGTTGAAGCGGCGCGCGCCGGCGAGCAGGGACGCGGCTTTGCCGTGGTGGCCAGCGAGGTGCGCAACCTGGCCCAGCGCTCGGCGGCGGCGGCGCGCGAGATCAAGGAGCTGATCGGCGACTCGAGCGGCAAGGTGGCCGATGGCAGCCGGCTGGTGAGCCAGGCCGGCGCCACGATGCAGGAAATCGTCGACAGTGTGCGCCGCGTGACGGATATCATGACCGAGATCAGCGCCGCCAGCCAGGAGCAGACCGAGGGCATCGAGCAGCTCAACGCCGCAGTGGCGCAAATGGACGAGGGCACGCAGCAGAACGCGGCCCTGGTCGAGGAAACCGCGGCCGCGTCGCACGCGATGCAGGAGCAGGCGGCGCGGCTGGCGCAGGCGGTGGCGGCATTCCGGATCGATGCCGGCCAGGCCGGCGCGGCGTCGCAGGCGGGCGCCGAGCCTGCAGCGCAATCGCGGGCGGCGCAACGCGCAGCGCTGGGCGGGCCCGCACCGGCGCCAGCGTTCTGACGCTATCCGGTACCAATAAACAAAAACGGCAAGCCGCAAGGCTTGCCGTTTTTTTTGTCGCGCTCTTCGTCACGCACAGCACCGGGTAACAAGCACCCGGTGCGATGCGACGTCGATCAGAACGAGTGACGCAGGCCGATGTTGTAAGCCTGTGGGTCCGAACCGAACGCGCCGGCTGCTGGCAGGGCGATGGTGCCTGCTGGCGAGGTCAGCGAGAACAGACCGGCGCCGTTGTTGCGCAGCTTGGCGTACGACGCGTACACATTGGTGCGCTTCGACAGGGTGTAGGTGTAGGCCACGGTGATTGCCTTGGCTTCCGCATCGTTCACTTCCAGCTCTTGCTGCTGGTAGTTCAGGTAGACGCGGCTGGCGCCGAAGCCGTACGACACGCCGGCGTTCATCTGCTCGTACTTGTTGTCGATGCGGTTGGCGAACTCAGGCTCTGCAGCCATGTAGCCGGCGCGCACTTCGAAGTTGCCGAACTTGTAACCTGCGCCCGCGGCGTATTCCTTGCTGTCGCCCGATGGCAGGTCTTCCTTGTTCTGGTAACCGGCGCCGACGTAGAAGCCCGCGTTCGCGTATTCCAGTGCCACGCCGGTGATGTCGCCGGTGTCCTGGGTTGCGGTTTCGTTACGCTCGCCCGCGCCGTAGGCTGCGCGCAGGGTGAAACCGTTCAGGGCGTTGCTCTGGTAGTTGATCGAGTTGTCCAGGCGACGGGTCAGGCGGTTGGTGCCGAAGGCTGCCAGGTTGGTACCGTAGAAACCCTGGCCCAGGATGTCCGATGCGCCGGCGACGGCAGCGATCGGGCCGTATTCACGGCCGACGGTCACGGTACCGAAGGCGCCTTGCAGGCCGACCACGGCGCGGCGGTCGAACATGCGCGAGTTGGTCGCGCCGGTATCGGCGGCGACTGCGGCTTCGATGTTGAACAGTGCTTTCAGACCATTGCCCAGGTCTTCGGTACCGCGGAAGCCGATGCGGCTGGCCGACTGGGTGCCCGACTGGACGACGGTACGGCTGCCTTCGCCTGGCGCGTCGCTGTTTTCGACGCCGATCGACGCATCGATCATGCCGTACATGGTGACGCTGGATTGTGCTTGGGCAACCAGTGGCAGGGCCGACAAGAGGGCGATGGCAAGAATTTTGTGCTTCATGGATGTCTCTCCAATGTATGTTTGTGAAATAGCCTATCCATCATGACATGCCAGCCAGACATTTGTCATCGGAGCGCGCCCAATCGGAACGGAGGGAGAAACCCCTAATTGACAAGTTCGATTGGCCCGTTCTGACAGCGTTTTCATAGGAGAATCCAGGCGTAGCAGGGCTTTTCCGGAAGGAAGAGGGATAGCTAACGCGCTGTCCAATGATTGCCGATAATTAAGTTATGCCGTTGCAATGACGCCACATTTTCGCCATAGTTATCTGCTGCATTGCGCAATTTCGGTGCGGGCCGCTTCACCGCTTGCGTAGCAGTCCGATCCGTCGACGGGTGCATCTAGAGCGGATCTGGCGTTCGCCCAGGCAGGATCTCTCTCCGTCCCAGATGCCCTTGCACTAAGCTTATGCGCTTTTTGCACTGCATTAGTGCGGTGCAGCCAGGCAGTTCTTGAGAGCCGCCTCAAAAGACTTGACAGGCGAGTCGATACAAAAATTGGTATC
>Ga0265797_10005872_pt1 | contig 17709 bp, 15 predicted proteins | sample P2T30metagenome_FD_192433 | JGI IMG/M metagenome (GOLD analysis project Ga0265797, IMG submission 192433) | Plant litter microbial communities from East Loma Ridge, Irvine, California - P2 T30 | ecosystem: Environmental > Terrestrial > Plant litter > Unclassified | place: USA: California...
TGCTGTGGTGGAGAGGTGGACGACTGCGGGGATGAGGAAGGCATTGCGATTCGCGCCTCACATCACCCTGTCGCGCGAGTCGAAGGCTGCAGATTGCTGGCTTTCAGAGGAGCCTCTGATTCGACGCAGACCAGGAAGACCAATTGTGCGTACTGCAGGCGTTATATGTCGGTGGCGAAAGCCCGAGCGCGACATGATCACAACAGCGGGCCTCTGCAGGTGTCAAAGGCAAGCCTGGAGGTACGAGGTTTCCCAACTGATGGGGAGGGACAGGGAAGCAGCCAGTGATCTCGCGCTTGGGGCACGCAAGGTACGACAGGGTCATGTGACGGCAGCATCGAGGGCGTGCAAAGGGTAGCATGTGTGAGATGAGATGACAGCGAAGGAAGGTTACGCACCATTGGCGATGGGGAGCCATCGGTCTTGCTCTTTGACCTCGAAGTCGTAGCCCAGGTCGAGCTCAGGTCTGTTCATGTCTCCAGCATCGCCCTCAGTCGGCTGAGGGACATCGTCGTCAGGTGACGGGGCCGAGGGTTGCACGTCCTCACCATCGCGGGGGCTTTGTGACATATTGTATTCGGCGGGTTGCAGACTCGGGGCCTAGTGTGGGTAGCTTTGTTGGCAATTGATTCGCTGGCAAGACACGTCACTTCCACAACAAGTTGACCGTCTTTGCGGCGTGGCCCGAAGCGTATTCCCTGCGTGCAGACGGCGCTGAACGCGGTGCAACGTCGTCCGAAGCAACAATAATGCAGGTGGACACGACTACCGATGCCGGCACGGCCACAGTTTCCACGGTGGCGGGAAGCTGTACGCGAATGGGCCAGGCGGTGTAACAATGGGCCGCGACGTCTGGAGCAAGAATGCAGCAGTATAATCGTCTGAGCGCTGACGTCCCACACCTGCCTTCACTTGCGCGAGCACGACTGACGCCTCGAGATGGCCAGCGGTGAGTATGAGCAGGGGTCTAAAGGCAGAAGGGAACTACCGAAGCTGCAGAGAACGAGTCAGTCCATCAATCGACGTCAGACGGAGTTGCGGGCGCGCGCGAACAGCTGGAGAGTTCGTGAGGTGGCAACGGCGAAGAGGACGGAGATCGAAGTGCGAGGCGACGGTGCTGCTGCAGGTGATCCGGGAGTTGCAAGCCAAGCGGAGGTTGGAGCGAGATCGCGTCGTGCGTGCGTGAAGACTGGAAGAGACGGTCCAGTCGATGCCAAGCGGGCCAGCGACGAACGGGACAGACTTCCAACAACAACACACGCGCGGTATGCGTGCCCAATGGCGGGACGATAATAAATGGTAGGGCGAGGCAAGTGAACGCACCTTTGGACTTGCAGCAGCGTGCGGATAGCAACAACAACGACCACGACGGGAGTCTGCGAGAGCGCGGCGCGTCGGGCAGGGCAAGCAGCAGAAGCAGGGCGCGACCGGGATGACGCACGAGGTTGGGCCTGGATATGCGGGCTGTCGGTGGTGGTGGTGGTATTTGTTACGGGGCAGAGTGCGTGCAGTAGTCGCGCAGAAGCTCGTGAACAGCAGGAGGCAAGACGATCGATATATTCAAAGGTCCGGAAAACTCGCGAATTGATGATAGGCCACTGGAGAGAGAACAAGGGACGAGCGCGTTCTCAGTGGAGGACGAACTCCAGCTGGAAGCGCTTGACCTCCGGCCCGAGCACTCGGTAAACCCAAATGCTATTGGTGATTTGCACTTCATCACTCTGCTCATCACAGCAACAATCGCTGAAGTCCGACGGGCACGGTTCTGTCTATGTCTCGCGCGGTGTGTGTTGCGACGCTGCAGTGGCGAGACCTGCTCAACTCTCTTCGCCACCGAGATTGATCGCGCTCCGAGCCCTCCGCAGCAACTCATGTCATCTTGCGCCGGCAAAAGCCAGAGCTCCCTCCTCCCAAGCATGCGAGCCCGAAACCAACACGAGACCACCCCTGCTGCCGGCGTAGAAGCAGAATAGATACCCGCCGCGAGTGAGATTGCAGTAATCTTACAGTACGCCTCATGTCAAGTTCGTGCGCTGGCTTTCACAGTACACTCCAAACTCACGTCCCGCCTTACTTCCATTTCTTCAAAGATACATCTATTCGAGACATGAAGTCCAAACCGTCCACTCCCCGCGCACCCGTACCTGGCATCGGTCCCTCGTGCTCGGGAACCCAATCACCACGTCACCCACACCTTGCGGCCTCGTGTATTGGGCAGCGCTGGAGCCCGGTCAAACGAGCTAAACTGCTTTGCCAGCGCATACATGCCTTAGTTCGGCTTTTGCTCACTTGGGTGTGTGGGGATTGTGTGGTTCGCTTGCCTTGGTCGCGTGGCTTTTTGCCAGTTGTTTGGGTGAGCTTAGGTGCTTCTCGGTCTTTGGCGCATATATCTGAGTGGCACATATAGTTTGGTAAGTAATAAGTGCAGTTAGGTACGGTCAGGTGACTTTGTGCTTCGGGGAGTGAGAAGTATAGCACGAGCACACCATCTCACGCGAGTACCATCATGTGTATGCCTTGCAAGAGAACAACATACCATTGAGATACTAACAGGACCTCACGAGTACCTTAGCACCATTCGCACTACTACCTCGAGCTATCGACAAAAAACACGAGGGCCTTGTTCTTGAGATGTCTACTACATCCCACGGGTAGGCTGTTGGTATTAGGGCGCTTTACTTCCTACCACCCGAAGGTTGTGAGGATTAGATCTTTCACAGGTCCAGTGGACTGAAGTAACATAGCACAACTCGCCACACGATTAGAATCTATACCGTGCGTGCAAACTCAATACAGTCACTATAACTACTGCTGCAAAACAAACGAAATGCGGACCTCGCACGCTTGCGTGAAGCACAGAAACTCCACACACATCTCACTGGACTGCTCCTTCCCTCCCTTCCATTGCGGGATAGGTGTGCGGCACCCTGCCATGCCTCTTGACAGGAACCCATGACTTCTGCAGTTCGTAACTTACACGGTTCGTTCCTATTTTGACGTGTTGAGTTTATCCCTAATCTCGAGGAGCGCACTGTTGAGATCCCATCCATATTTCTCAGCCTCAAGCTGAATCGATGGCAGTTGACTGTAGAAACCCGTTCCGCCTTTGATATCATTTTTGGTAGTGTGTATGAGGAGCTGGGGTTTACATCCTGGGCCCAGCGCGCCACCAAGATCACATAAAAGTTGAAAGCCTTCGTTCCTGCGCTTTGCTTTGTTATCTTTCTCTTCCGCTGAGAGGTTGTATGCCGCATCGCCGTGGTGACAATCGAGGAAAAATCCAAGGTTGCAAAGCATAATGTTGATCTGGAAGCTCTTGAGTCCACCGTGGTGGGCGAGGGTAGAAGTGCAGGATGAGATGGCTGAGAGCAAGGGATCTTCCGCGACGTTGTTGAAATTTGCCAAGCGCGTGACCGGGCTCAACGCATCCAAGAGAGCACCTGCTACCGCGTCGTTGGAAGTGTTAGGAAACCATTTCGGCATTGCCACGGAAAGATGCTGCAGGTTGCTTGCGTTCCCCGGGCCAATCGTGGTCAGAAACAATTCTAGATGCAACCATGCATCACGAGCGTCAGAGAACTCGAAAACATTATTGCCGTAGAAACATCTTGCAGCTTTCCTGTGCACTGCTTTGGACACGAAGAGTATTGAGAGCGTCAATCCCCCAGCTACCGAGTCGGACGGCCATTCGCCCGGCGAAATTTTGTCCAAACCCGCTTTCATGTTGTCCAGCTCGAGTCGTAGCTCGTGTAGTGATTTGAGCTGCAGCATACGAGGCCTGTTCTTCCTTTTCTTCTTTCCGCTCGATGTTGCACATGGAATACCCACTTTGTTTCTCACAAATGTTTTGGGAATGACGATATTCAAATTGATCGGATCACAACTCTCTAGGAGTATACCGAAAATGACATCCTGCACATTGTCCGGTAGGCTCTCAAATTTTGTAAAAGTGGCCAAGCGACCAGTGTCATTGCGTTCTTCTTTCAAGGATGGTGTATCACCCGAGAGCAATTTCTCGTGGGTTCGCCCGGCTTGGCCAGCCTCTCTGTGCTTTCCGACATGATAAGTGTCGCCAGGTTCCTTTCTTGGAAATGGTGTATCAGCCGAGAGCAAGGTCTCGTAGGTTCGCCCGACTCGATCAGCTCTGCGTTGTTCTACATGACCACTGTCACCAGGTGCCTTTCTCGCGGATGGTATGTTAGCCGAAAGCGTTGTCTGGTGGGTTTGCCCAGATTTCTCTTTCCCTTTCTGTGTTGCGGCAGCTTTTTTCTTGCCCTTGTTTTGCTTGGTCTGCTTCTTAGCCTTCTCGGCAGCACCCTGGTGATGTTTGAGACGTTTCAGCTCCTGCTTGACGGCCCTGGTTTTGCCCTGCTCGTCCGCCAATTTCTTCAATAGCACGTCGATCAGTGCGTCTTGCGGTTCCTTGTGAGGCAAGCCGTTGACCATGGTCGAGGGCTGAGTGTAGCCAGCTTTATTGCGCCTGCGCTTCAGCGGCTCGAGTTCAGCGTCGTCCCTGGCGCTCAAGTCATCGACGTAACGATCGCGAGGTCGTTTGAGATCGAGATGGCTTTGGCTCTCACGGGAGCGAGATGGAATGTTGTGATCAGCGTACTGGAGAGCATCGACCTCCGGTTGCGTATAGGCTTGCTGGTGGCTTTGGCTCTCAAGGGAACGAGATGCAATGCTGTCTTCAGTGGAGTTGAAAGTATCCGACTTCACTTGAGTGTACGCTTGTTGGTGGCTTCGGTTCTCAGGGACACCAGAAGGAATTTTGTCTTCGACGTAGTTGAGAGCATCAGACTCCGACCGAATGTAGACTTGTTCGCGACCCTCAACTGGATCACTATGAAGCAGTTCGTCGCCAGCGCCACCGAAGCCGTGCACATCTTGACCCATTCCAGACGGGTCCACGCACTCTGGTTGAGACCTCTGAGGCTTCTCTCCAGCTCCAGCTCCAGCTAAAGCATGAGCGGAGGCGAGTTCCCTCGCACGTCGCTGCAGCAATTCTTCCTCATCTCTGTCCCACAAATCTTCGGCTCTGACGCGCTTTCTGTATGCTCGAGGCTTTGAGAGAAGAGCAGTGTCCGTGGCTTTCGGAGCGCTCCAAGATGGCGAGTGCTCCATGATGCGGCTATTTGAGGTTGCACCGGATGAGGGCCGAGCATGTTGCCGCTGAGAGTTGAGCGAGGAGAAGAATTCAGCTCGAGGTTGCTCCATGGTGGGCTGCTTTTGTACCTGAAGATGCTCCGGTGCGCCAGGTAAGTGTACGTGCAGGCGCCGGCGGTCAGCGGTAGACGAACTCGGCGGCCATTGTTCCTTTGAGACGAAGGTGCGGTCCCCCATGTTGACACAGACAATTTCGTGTTGGTCAGGATGAGAAGTCAGCGGCGTGTGCGGTGTTCGCAACTTGTTTGTGTTCGGGAGTTGGCTTGGCTTGAAAAAGTCGCGCTCGGGAAGGAAAGAGCAACCAGTGAGTGTCGCGGCGCATACCGGAGCACCTATCAGTGACTTGACAGTCTGTCTCGGGAATTCTGCATGGAGAGAAAGTGATCAGTGAATTTCGATGGCAGGCAAATTCATTTCGAGGTTCGAGACTAATGGTATTAGCATACTAGATGCTGAGAGACCAATCAAGTCTATTAACATCTCGATGGTAGAAACAGTCGTTTCGAGGTCCAAGACTAATGATACTATCATACTAGATGCCGATTCAGACATCGAGCTCTAGTCATGCTTCGATGGCAGGCATAGTCATTTGGACCTTTGGGTCTAACGACATTAGCATACTGAATGCCGAGACACAAACCAAGTACCAATGGTATCTCGATGGCAGGCAAGGTCATTTCAAGGTCCAAGTCTGATGATGTTAGCATACTAGATTCCGACATACCAACCGAGCTCTAACTGTGTCTCGATGGCAAGCAAAGCCGCTTCGAACCTTGAATCTGATGGCATCAGCGCACTAGATGCTAAGATACCGATCAGGTCCCAGTGGTATCTCGATGGCAAGCATGGTCGTTTCGAGCTCTGGATCTATTGATATTACCATGTTAGATACTGATCCGCAAATCAAGCTCCATTTGTGTTTCAATGGCAAACAAAACCATCACAAGGTTTGAGACTAATGGTATTAACACACTAGATGTCGAGGTGTCAACCAATATCTAGCTTCATCTCAACGGCAGTGTTACCCGGATCTGAGGCCAGACCTGTCGATATTATCGTAGTAGCTGCTGAGATATGTCGACTTCTGTGATGTTTGGAGCGACCACAATGCGGTATTATCTGGTCCCATCGTCTGGCGAGACTTGATGTAGTCCACTGAGATGCGGTTTAGCAATGCTGGTCGTCTCAATGTCAAAGACATTCCAACAAGGTACGCTCTCATCTGGTAGCCGTATAGTGAAATTTCCGGTCCACTGAGATCGCTGCAATTGAACTCACATGGAGCGACTGTAGAGTCGAGATAACTTCATATTAAACATACTATTACATCGCCACTCAGGCGTACCATCGCTTTCTTTTACACTTGTAGCCATCACCCCAAGCCCCATTCTGATCCTCCTGAACCCTTGCGAAAAGTGAGGCGGCGGTGGCTCAGCCAGCAGTAGCGGGATTTGTGTCGTCCTCCAATGGCAGGTCTTTGGTCGCAAGTGCATGTTGCCATCGGTAAGAGCGTGACACCGCTTGGAGAGCAAAGTGCCTTTGTACCATGATCGGTTGTGTAACATGCACACCTGTCGCATGTCCTCGCGATTATCGTTTCGGTTCCAGTAGAGGGGACTCCTCTTGCGGCTGTTGCGCAGCTCCTCCATGCTGATTTGTCTGTCTCGCCCTTCAAGCGCTTCCTTCAATAGACATGACCCTACACCCGATATTCAAACTCCTTCAGTAAATGTTCAGCTGTTGGCGTCAATCTCCGCGAAGCGCGCATTGATTTTCTCCCGCTTCTGCTTCGCAATCTCTCTGTTCTTCGCCGTTCGATCCAGTCTCTCCGCGCGCAGGCACATGTTCACGTCGTGTTTGAGGGTTGTGCACATGCCCATGGTCTTCCACATGAAGCCTTTGGCCTGGCATTCGTCGAGTGCGGTCATGATCTCTTCGCAGCCTGAGAGGAAGTTGTTAGAAACCCGCATGGCCTGGAGCGGAATATGTCAAGAAGACCCACCGACGTTGTCCTTAGTGTGGAGGTGAGGATGCATGATTGCTGATGAAGGTGAGTGCTGGCAGGGTAGTGGAGTAGGAGTAGATGTTTGATGATGAACAGAAGTCTAGATCTCGCCTCGTCACGCCGTCACGTGGCTGCCAAAGTAGTCTTTTGAACTCCGCGAGACCCTTGCAAAACTGGTGGGACGACGATTGAAGCACTTCCAGTCGTCTGTGATCGCTGGCCTGCGTAGACACAGAAGTCACGCAAATAAAACAAATCGAAAATGGCTCAGCAACAAGTGTCCGGAAAGAAGCAGCAGGGTATTTTTCAAATAACATCAACCAAAATATTCGTAACAAGAAAAATACTAACAATGTGTCAGAGCTGCAGATGCAGTATTCCAACTTCAAGGACACACTTCAGAACATCGCCTCACAAATCGGTAATGTTGAGCAAGAAGTCGAAGAGCACAAGTATGTCTCGCCAATATTTTTCTTTTAGCTGGTCACATTCTTGTCTGTGGCGGCTTTCTGTTTTGTCGTCCGCGATACAGTCCGACCGCCAATCCTTGGAGTACGACCTCTTGGCCACAAGATGAAAGAGAAAAGATGCTATCACTATTATGTGCGCTCAAGAGCAGACGCATGACTCTCGGGGTGACCAACCCAAGACCAATCTTTCGCTCGATGCTCGCTGCAATCCAACGCCACCATTATCACCACCAGCGCCCAAGATAGGCATTCGTAGCATGATCACTTACAGCCTCTCTCACTCTGCGACAAATCATGCCAACTGGATAGAACAATCGCCACGCCAACCTTACTAACACTCTTGTCCAGACTCGTCCTCGACACCCTCACACCCCTCCCCACCACACGCAAATGCTTCCGCATGATCAACGGCGTACTCGTCGAGCGCACAGTCGGTGACGTGCTCCCACAGCTACAGTCGAACGCAGACAACATGAACAAAGTCCTCGTCGAGCTAGCGAAGCAATACAAAACCAAGCAAGACGACATGGAGAAATGGAAGGTTCGTTCAACTTTTTTCAACTTTGGTCTCCTCAACCACGCCCGCACCAAGACAAGAAATCATGCTAATCGCTTTTTCGAATAACAGAAGAAGAACAAGATTCAGGTTGTGCAGCAATAAGTATGGAAATGATCGTGCATTCGCTGTATAGAATAGCCTTTGCCTGCTTTCCTCACGATGAAATGCACTCGCATGCCCTTTCCGCTGCCTTGCCACGCTTCCGATCCTGTCCAGAAAGACGCTCGGATGTGGCTAAGGGCCAACCGGGCCCAGCGTGTGGCATCGTTTGAAGCCAGCCCTTATCGGCATGAGAGCTATAGAGACCAGAGCAGCTACGTACGGGATGGTTCATCACAACGAGCATAAAATTGAAAGCATGCTGTTCTCGGCATATTCGCCGTGGTCACGATCTTGAACTTAGACTTTGGACGCTGTAATGGTAAATTTACATGACTTGACACTATGTATGCCCTCATCCTCTGCTTTCAACTACATTTGGCCTTTCATCCAAAGGCATTTGAAATTATCGCCAAGGGCCTTGCGCGGACATTGATTTTTTGTGCCAATGTGATGTCCTCGGTCAACGGCGCTGTATGTGAGGCGTGGCGACCTGTAATGGCGGGCTCTGACAGACAACTGCTTCGCTGCGAGTTCCGCAGGCAACCGAAGCTGAGCAAGTTACGAGAAACGCAATCCTTGATCTTGCGTACCACCAGCTCCAGAAAATTGGGCAGGGCCGGAAGCCGGTACTTCGATGACTCGTCGTTGGAGGGCAACGATCTTGTTGATAGTGTGCTCTCAATTCGAGAGCAGTCCACTTCCGATCTTATACCGCTCACGCAATCTTCCTGCCAACATTACCAACGCCCTTGCCGACCACACTGACCATGACTTCGCCCTCCTCGCCACCCTCCTTCATGCCCCATCCAGCCATACCGAAAGTGCGAAGATCGCGTGCAAGCTGCACGATGTTTTCTGATGCAAGCACGTCCCTGCCGATGTTGATACGGCCGACATCCTCGCTGCCCATAGCCATGAGCGTCAAAACCGTGGGAGCTGCCACGGCACTGACACAGCCTCCCTGATCGATAGCCTCGAGCAATTGGAAAGCGCACTTTCGGCCCAGCTCTTCTGGCGTCACACCTCCTTGGTGTGGGCTTGCGGTATCTGCTGAGTACATGACATAGTTGTTCGTCTCCGCGACCAAGCTCAAGCCGAATCCGAGACCAGTCTTCACCTTTGCGTTGGGGTTGCCCTTCTCCGGCGCTGGCACAAGTGGCGCTCCGCTCATGTCAGAGAAGATGTATGTATCCGGCACGAACTCGTTGAGCACGCCTCTTGCAGCCTCGATGATACGAGCGTTGTTCGCGCCCGCTACACCAGTTGCGTATGCCACGCCACGGACCTTCTTCACGCTTCCCGCCGACATCAGGTGCACTGTCTTTGGCAATCGCACTTGTTGTCCGAATACCAGCTGGACCTCTCCTCCGCCACCCTTGCCGCCGCGTCCTGGGTTCGACCTTGTGATCACCCGCACTTCGATCTCACGCTCAATTCCAAAGCTCCTAAAAACAGGCAATACTGCCGTGCGCACTGTATCCACACTAACATCTCCGTGCTCTGTCGCACTTGTGATCACACCAGGGCCCTTGAACAGCACATTGACCTGCGTCTTCGCAAAGGGCGCGAGCAAACATAGTGGTATGAGGAAGTAGCTGAGACCTCTTGTGTTGTCCGCCGGCACCTCATGTGTGAGAACTCCTCCCGCAGCGCCATATCCTGCTGCTGAGCCAGCGATCAAACCAGGCTTGTACGCGACCGTAGTACCAGTGTAAGAGAATTCGATTTGCGAGCCATTGGTGATCGAGTCCAGTAGGCGCAAGAATGAGACCTCATGAGGCGCAAGACCGGGCGCGGAGTGTGATGAGGATCTGATTTGAGAAACACGAATAGTGCGGCCGGTAAGAGTTGCGAGGACGAGTCGTTGCGCAAGGTGCTTGGAGCCAGTAAATTTGAGCGCAGGCGGGCCTGTTGCAGCGGCCATGATTGCGGTATGTGTGGTGTTGCAGGCGAACTGTATTATGACTTGGTAATATCGGCAGTTTCGGTAGAACTTTTCGTCTTGCAGTATAATCTTCGAATATAGTGGTGTCGGGTATATTGGAGTGTTGAAGTTGTGGTTGTCGTCCAGCGCCGACATGTGAAAATGTATAGCCCCAGAAAAAGCCTGGGAAAGTTCTCAGCCCTATGAATGGCAAGCTAGCCGCGCTGGAGGACTTGAAGGAAGAACACCGATTGGGAATCAGATAAGCTTCTTCTTACTTTTGTGCTCGGTTGGCTGCAGAACTTCACCTAAGGCTAGCAAGGGATATATTCGAAGACCTTTTTGATGTCCAGCGAGTAACTTGAAGCCACGAAGAACCACACACAGGGACATCAGCTTCACGAAGCCTTCAATATACTATGGTCCTCCATCTACCCGACTAGCAGACCAACGATGCTCTCATCAACTTCGCACACTCAAGACACCGGGCCGTATTCCGTCAACACTAGTCATGTTTCATAAAGGCATTTGTTGGTCATTCTGAGCTAGCTTTTGTCGTTCAAGAAAAAAGAAAAGTCCAGGCAATTCAAGCCTAATCCGCCATCTGCAGCTATCGGGTATCTCGAGTAGAAAACTCATCACTTTCCGAGTGTGCTTCTGTGGGAGCCAAAACAATCGCACAAGCAAAATCTCTATCTCTCGTGTAGAAGAAGGTTGCTCGGCCACTCATAATGAAGAGCAGCCAAGCATCTATCTTTGGAGAGATGTGAGCAGATCGTCAGGAATATCAAAAATCAATGCCACCCAGATCATCCATAAGCCGATCGGGCAGGTGGGAGGGAGATACTGGGGATCTCTACCACTGGCCACCGCCCTGCTGGCCGCCGTAACCGCCGCCTTGGCCGTAGCCACCCTGACCTGGAAGGAGTTAGCATGAGCTTTGCACAAGGGCGAAGACGATGTGCGTACCTTGCTCGCCCTGGTAGCCGCCACCAGGAGCGCCGCGCCAGTTGTTGCCACCACCGCCGTAGCCTGTGAGGCAAGTCAGCTTGGTTCAGTATATCACAATGGCAAAAGCCTGAACTTACCACCACCCTGCTGGCCACCGTAGCCTCCCTGCTGGCCTCCGTAGCCGCCCTGGCCACCGCCGTAACCTCCCTGCTGACCGCCGTACCCGCCCTGGCCACCGCCGTAGCCACCGCGACCACCGCCACCGTAGCCGCCTGTCGTTGTATCAGCACCTGGGTATGCGCAATGAAGTTCAGTAAGACATACCACGCTGGCCGCCGAAGCCACCTCCGCCACCAGCACCGCCGGTGCGCTCGGACGCCTTGTCGACACGGATGGTGCGGCCGTCGAACCTAAGAAGTGAGTGGTCAGTCTTGCGCCGAGGGAGTTCAAAAGCGAATGCACTTACTCCACGTTGTTCATGTTAGCAATAGCGGCATCGGCCTCGGAGTCCTGGGAGAAGCGAACAAAGCCGAAACCACGGCTGCGACCGGTGTCACGGTCCTTGACGACAATCTGCGCTTGTCAGTGAGGGTCGCGTGGCAATGGGTGAAGGAGCACATACGGCCTCTTGGACCTGACCGAACTCTTCGAACTTTTGACGGAGAGTGTCATCGTTGGTGTGCCATGCGAGGCCTCTGTCGTCGCAAGTTAGTATGGTATAGTTGAGCAAGCGGTGGCATAAAGACGCACCCGATGAACAGTTTAGACATGATTGCAAACGGCCGTCGCAGGTAGAGACCGAAAGAATGTTAATGTAGGGATCCGAGGGAACAAAGAGGATGCCGCGCGCAATGGTGTTGTGTTGTGTTGTTGTCTGGCAGTAGTAGTGGAAGGATGTGTTGTTGTTGGTAGTGTGGTAGTAGTTTGTGTTGGTGTTGAGAGGAAGAAGGTGGTGACGTCCGTCAGCAATGTGGTGAAGAACGCGAAGAAGATAGATTGCTCAGTGTGAGGCGTGATCACATGCGCCGGCACGCTATCGCGCAAAGGGACCAGGCGGCAGTCGAGGCACGTGGAGCTCACTAAGAGCGGCTTGTGAGGGAAGGCGCGATGCGCGGTTGCTGCTGCTGCTGCAGGCAACTGGGACTGGCTTGACTGGGACCTCGTCAAACGGACGCTCAAACGGCTGTCCGAGGGCTCGAGCTCGAAAGGATGCGCGATTGGCACCAGGACTGAGGCACTAGGTCGACGATCCGTTTAAACGCACGCGCAACTCGCAAATTGAGACTGGCCGCACTGCGAACTGACTGACAACTGACTGACAACTGACTGACTGAACGGACTGAACTGATTGCCCAAGTGAAGATGAAGCTTTCTGGGGAAACGGAAGATCTAGATTGATGAATGGAGGGGCATCGCGACTAGATGATGGCCAAATGGAGGGGCTCTCAAATGTTAATTAGCTTACCAGCTAGGGTAGGGTACCTTTACTCATCCACCTCTCGCTCCTCCCCTCACCTCGCCCAGCACATGTTTCTGCGTGCGCTCACCGGCCTCATCACTACTTGCGAGTACATCGCATGCAGCCGCGGGCGAGGCGTCCTGGCTTCAGTTCAGCTCGGCCGCTAAGCAGAGCTGCCGTTCAGGGCTGCCTGCATGCCACGAGGGGGCTGCAGAGTGGCATACCGTCGTCGCAGGTGCGCAGATAGCCAGACCGCAATAGACAAGCACCGATACGGCGGCGTCTGGGACGCTGCGATTGAGATCCGAGGTGGGTGCTGCGACCAAGCGAAGTGGAGTCTCCTCTCCGCATCTAGCACGGGAGAAAACGCCAGATGCGAGTGCTTGCCAGCTGAGAACGCGGTGTGAGTGGATCGCTGCAATCAAAAGATGCGCGGTCGCCGACGAATAGCAGCCCGCAACCGCTCTCCATTTTGCGAATTCCACCAAGGTCAAACACAGCTTTAGATTGCGCTCGTCTTCGTTAGCTCGTCCCGTGTTCTGTTTACCATGCGGCCGTGCGGTCGCGCTGCAACCCCATCACTTCCTTCATCCACATCTTCCCATCTGATCCTCGTGCCATTGGCTCATCCGGCCCTTGGTTCGGTAGCTAGCAAAAGGAATTGCATCTGATGCATTCACGGATGCAGCTGCCCTTCCGCCGGGCCATAGACGTGGTTCTCTCGCCCGAGCAAGGCATGCAAGCCGGCCCAATGCCTGTTGCGCCTCGCGTGGTGAGTGACATACTGTATGCAATGTTTCAAGGGTCGGGGCTTACCGGCGACGATGTTGGAGCAAGTTACGGGCAGAAACGTATCCCATCCCAACACGAACACGTGTATGCGTTGGAACTGTATGGTCGCGCCATGGATAACAACGCAAGGCAGTAAGTAGTCAGTCGCGTTGGGATCGTCGCAAACGACTGGCTTGAGCGCAGAGGTCGATCGACGTCAACATCCCTGCACGGCCAGTGCAGACTTGACAGCGGCAGCTTTGGCTTGAAGCTCTCGTTCTGTGGAAAGGTACATATATGCCTGCAAGCCTGCATGTTGGCGGGTGCATGTACACTACTTATGACCACATCTAGGCGTCATGTGCTGACGGCGATACAATCGTCTTTAAACTGGACACCGGCAGTTGTTGGAGGCAGTTGTTGCAAAAGATATGGTCACGGTGCCATGACGGATAAATTGATACGAAGTCGCTCGGGCTCGTCGATCGTCAGGATTTGTGTAGAGGAGATGGTGTAACAGAGCAGCAAGCCTCCCTAGTGGTACCCGGGCGGCCCTGGCCTCGGTCCATGCGGTCCGACTCGGATGGACTTTTCACCATTGACCGGTAGGTACTCGTCGCTGGGTAGACAGGTAGGGAATTTTGTCACAAGGAGGATGTTGGTGATGATGAGGCGCAGTGTAGGCGTCTGTTGTGTTGCCAGCCTACTGTCGTTGGGCAAGAGGAAGGCGCGACGCTCGACGCCGATGCGCGATCCAGCGCATGGCCAATGGTGAACGACATCCCGTTTGCGACCTGTCCACAACACAACCACGCCCAACAAGCATCGCCAAAGCATAGATCAGCTAGGGCTGGCCAATATCACAAACAATCTGGAACCGTGCGACCACACCGGTAATCTCCAGGCGGTGAGGTTTGCCCAGACACTGCACTCAACTGCAGCCTCACCGGCATCAGGTCCAGCAACCAGTCAACGCCCTTTGCCTGCACATCCCGCGCGCGTAGAGTACCACAGACCTTGATGCCTGTTTGCGACCGGGTATGGACATACAAGGCTGGCTTCAGGGCACCGCGGACAGGGCACCACCAGATCCATCCGACGAAGTCGATGCGCCTGCGTTTGCGTCACCCGCCCGAACTATCAAGGCAGCCAATGCAAAGCGATATCACAAGAAGCGTAAGCGGGCTACCAGCGACAGCTCGATCATCACAGTGCAGCAAAGGACAGACCGTCGAGGCAAGGCGGACGATCGGTCGGCAAATGCCACCAGAGCCCGACCGGTGGATGATAGTGTTACACAATCGCATTCGGCAAGCCGACATCGTCGTCCGAGATCCCAAGACCATGGTGAAGATGGCAGCGTCCAGATTCTGGACCGAGACCCTTACGAGAGACGTGCAAGGCGCAAGACAAAGCCTGATCGATACGAATCCAAGAAGCAGAACGCAAGGGAGCGAAAGCAGCGCGATGATGCTGGCGAACGGAAGTCGAAACGCAAGCGTAATTGGGCACACCGCAGCGGCGATGGCAAGCGCACTGAGAGCCTCGTCCAGGGGTTCAAACTCAAGAACAGGCCATCTAACAGTCGATTGACGGTACGTCGCTTGATGAGCAGAATTGAACACTGACGTTTCTGACTGTTTCTACAAGCTGAAACCGGATAACACTTCTGGGTTGTTTAAACATGGCCGTGCGTCTGCGCAGATGGCTGGTCGCAAGAACGGGTGTAAGATCTACGAGTGTGTTTGTATAGGCCGTGGCTGATATGTGGCACAGTGCCTGATCTTGTCTTCAATGAGCTCAAATTTTTGAGAGATTCTCACGAGCATCAGGATGAGCGCCGACCAGACCGCAACGGCCATAGACCGACTGGCCAAGAGAAAAAGCGTGAATTCGAACGTGAGGAGATATCGGCCTACTTCAATCATCGCACATCTCATGACCGTGCGCCCAACCCTTCACGCGGCGGACGAACAGAGACCAAGCAAAACCCATCATGCAATGATGAGGAGCTACACGACGTTCCTGAGGGTGGCAGTAGTCCTATATTGCCTGACGAAGAGCTCACTTCGATCCCATACCTCGGCTTCGGCAGTAGAGGGACTGTCAACAAGAGTGGCGACCCTCATCCTTCTGGGACAACTTACCTGACTTGGTCGGAATCTGCCGCTGCTTCTGACACCCAAACGAGGCATTCGACGATAGTCAAACCTATTCAGGAGTCCGGTCAACCACCGACAGCGAAAGAGACTCGAAAGCGGCGACGCGAGCGCCACTCGACATCTCGACCACCCTCTGATACTGCCGAACATCCAGTACTCGAAGGCCCACCTGACGTTCCAAAGGGCAAATGGTCGACATCACGAAGGACTCGGGGTCCCGCTAAAGTTGAAGTGTACATTCAGCAAAGCAATGGAGAGCCGGACCCGTCCACAAGCAAACGAAAACTGCGTGACAGCACCTCAGTATCTTTGCCAACGAGGCCACCAGCAGAGGCTGGCCGACAGCGACACCATAAACCTGTGATTCAGCAGCAGGTCTTGTCATCGGATGTTGGCAGTTTCAATACTTCTGACATACTGAAGGTGAGGGGCAGATTGCAAGCACTGGTAGAAAAAGCACCATCAAGCACTCGAAATGTTCAATCACCTCAAAGTGACAAGGAGAATGTGCAGCCAATTTCATCATCGCCAACAGCCAAAATTCTACGGATCGCACATGAAGCGATGGCAAAGGGCCATGGCGAGCCTACTGCAAGGCCATCTAGGGGTGCTGATAAGCTCTATGGCCATGTCGATGCTGGACACGACACAGACATATCCGAGAATGGTTGGCCTCGACCACACCGCCCCCACTTGCGAGGTCTGGACATTAACGAGTTTGCATATCAACCTATGCATACACATGCTACGGTGCGAGAACAAGGTCCTCGTCAGCAAGTTCAACATGGTGCGGAGATTGCTCCAGCTGCTGGCTTCGACCCAGAAGACGATGAAATGCTGGATGGATATGCCACATTCGAACCAACATTTGCAGATCATGCAAATGCGACATCAGAGTACGGTCCCGCGTACACGTACGGAGCTCCTGCTACAGAACCAGATCTGCATTCTCTACCGTTCAGATACGAAAGGCCATCGACACGAGCACGTGATGTTCCGTGGTCTCGGGGTGGTATGTCAACCATTCACAGAGATACTTCTTCGTACGTCACGACTGCAGATCAAGGCTTGCTCAATGATGAATACCACATTGGTGATCGTGATCGAGATTTCGAAGATGGGTTGGAATGGTTTTGGAGGCCAAACCGGCTGTACTGAGAGTGGACGCACTTTTCACCGCGCTGTGTCCCCTCAATGGCCAAACAATGATGGTATGTTTTCATTGGAGGACTCTTCATAAGCTGCATGGCCACAGTCAACGTAACAACATACCACATGTATCAATTATCCCACAAACTGAACAGCATATATTGAAGCAACGTCCATTGCGCCATCAACTGATGTCCAAGCATACCCCAACCTTCTTGAACGCACTGACGGTGATGATCTAAGCATAAACACCCGCGGCGGCTCCTTGACGACAGCCGAAGACGGCGGCCACGAAAACGGGCGGGTGGGAGGAGATCTGGCAAACCCTGAGCCACAGTAGCAGTAGACACTCGCCACGCATACTGCTGTCCAGTGCTGTATTTTACCTAGGCCCTGCCACGGAGGCATTACCCTCGGCCCTGCACGGCGCTCAGCAATACCTTAATATACTCCCAGCAAACCCCAGCCCGCCCATGTTGGCGCACACCGCCCGCCGTCCATTGAGGCACTTGTTGACGCCCTCGCCCCAGGCACGACCGCTACCGCTCCTCCAGCACCGGCCGGCCGCGTTTGCCGTGACGCTTTCTACGCTGGCGCCGCTTCAGCAACCCCCACGACTGCCCGCCAGCACTTCAACGACCCCTCCACGCCCCACCAGCCCTGCCAACGCCGACAAAATTCCATCCCAGACGGCCACCTTTCGTGCCGCGCAGCTGCAGCGTCACTTCTCTTCCTCCTCCCCCATCCATCATTCTCCCAAGAATACCGGAATCACCGCAACCATGGCCCAGACTCTCTCCAACGCCCCGAGCGTGTTCACCACCCGCAAGGTCGGCGCTCCTCACACTCTCGAGCACCGCGTCTACATCGAGAAGGATGGCGTGCCCGTCTCGCCCTTCCACGACATCCCGCTCTACGCCAACGAGCAGCAGACCATCTTGAACATGGTCGTCGAGATCCCTCGCTGGACCAACGCCAAGCAGGAGGTGCG
>Ga0265797_10005873_pt1 | contig 17708 bp, 18 predicted proteins | sample P2T30metagenome_FD_192433 | JGI IMG/M metagenome (GOLD analysis project Ga0265797, IMG submission 192433) | Plant litter microbial communities from East Loma Ridge, Irvine, California - P2 T30 | ecosystem: Environmental > Terrestrial > Plant litter > Unclassified | place: USA: California...
GGCACCCACGGCCCGCGAGACACCGGCGTCTCGCGTGCCCGGTCCGTGCTGGTCCCGCGAGACACCGGCGTCTCGTGTTGGGGGTCGCTCGCAGTTCACCGAGACTCCGGCGTCTCGCGTCCTGGTCCCGCCCACACACCGGCGTCTCACCGAGACACCTCCGACCTCCCGAGACGCCGCCGAAAACTGCGGCGTTTCGAACACACCACGGCGTCTCGCGCAGACACCCCTGTCTCACGCACCCGCACGCCACCGACACCCCCGTCTCGCGTGCCCAGTCCGTGCTGGTCCAGCGAGACACCCTCGTCTGGCGTCCCCCCGCGCGCCCAGACGCCGGCGTCTCACCGAGACACCTCCGACCTCCCGAGACGCCGCCGAAAACTGCGGCGTCTCGAACACACCACGGCGTCTCTCACAAACACCCCTGTCTCAAGCAGCCACACACCACAGACACCCCCGTCTCGCGCAGACACCCCCGTCTCGCCCACCGAAGCAGACAACACCGACACGGACGGGAGGCGGGGTGCCAGCTGGCACCGCGCCTCCCGTCCGTCACCTGCTCAGTTGGCGGGCGGTGCGTACAGCTGCAGGTCGTTGCCCTCGCTGTCCTTGAAGGGGACGATCTTGCCCCACGGGTGCTCGCTGATCTCGCCCTGGATGTCGGCGCCCTTCTCGCGGAGCGAGGCGACCTCGTCCTCGATGCTGCCGTCCGGCTGGAAGGACACGACCGCGCCGCCGTCCTTCGAGGGGCCGGCGGACTCGCGCGCGTTCAGGCCGATGCGCAGGCCGTTGGCGTCGATCTCGCTCCAGTCCTCGGACTGGTCGGTGACGGTGAGACCGAGGGTGTCGCGGTAGAACGCAACCGCGCGCTCCATGTCGGTGACCGGGACCCAGACTGCTGCAACTCCAGTTGCCATGGTGGTGCTTCCTCTCGTCGGTGGTACGCCCGGAACGGTAGGCAGCGGCGGTGCGTGCCGGCTCAGGAATGCGCCGGGAGCGCTGCGGGCGTAGGTTGCGCCCCATGAAACGGGTGACGGTCTCCATGAGCGTCTCGCTCGACGGGTTCATCGTCGGGCCCGACGGCGGCTTCGACTGGGCGCCGCCGGACGAGGAGGAGTTCGGCGCCTTCCTCGACGAGCTCCGCGGGGTCGACGTGCACCTGCTCGGCCGACGGCTGTACGAGACCATGTCCTCCTGGGAGGACCCGGACCAGGCCGACTCGTGGGACGCCGCCGAGCAGGAGTGGGCCGAGCGCTGGAGGCAGCTGCCGAAGGTCGTGTTCTCGCGGACCCTGTCGAGCGTGACGGGAACGAACACGCGGCTGGCCACGGACGGTGTCGCCGAGGAGGTCGCACGCCTCCGCGCCGAGCCCGGCGACGGCGAGATCGCGGTCGGCGGCGCGGACCTGGCGGCCTCGGCGGCGGAGCACGACCTGGTCGACGAGTACCGCCTGCGGGTGTGCCCGGTGCTCGTGGGCGGCGGCCGGCCGTTCTTCCCCCGCGGCGAGCGTCAGGTGGGTCTCGAGCTGCTGTCGAGGCGGACGTTCCGCACGGGGGCGGTGGCGCTGCGGTACGCGGTGCGGCACTGATCCGCACCGGACGGCTCCCAGGCGCACGCCCACGCCCCCGGGCCGAATTCGGAACGGGCGCTGACGGATCCGGTCGGCGGAACCCGAGGACCGTGAACCAGATCCGTCACGGCGCTATCCGAAATCGCCCGTCGCCCGCCGCCCGCCGCCCGCCGCCCTTCGCCCGCCGCCGGTCGCCCGAGCCCGGGCGCACGCCCACGCCCCCGGGCCGAATCCGGAACGGGCGCTGACGGATCCGGTCGGCGGAACCCGAGGATCGTGAACCAGATCCGTCTCCGCGCAATCCGAACTCCCACGTCCCGGAGAACCGGTTCCGGGCAACACCGCCGACACGTGGGAATGGACGAGACGCCCTCGGCTTTGCACTCGCCATGACATCGTCAGCAGAGCGCCGCGGGTGGCTCAGCGTGGTCTCCGTCGCACTCGGGTCCTTCGTCCTGGTGCTCTCCGAGTTCCTGCCCATCGGGCTCCTGCCTGCCATCGCCACCGACCTCGACGTGCCCATCGGCACCGCCGGCCTCATGGTGGTCGCGACCGGACTGGTCGGCGCCGTCGCCGCCCCGGTCGTCACCGTCGCCACGTCGCAGCTCGACCGCCGGGTCGTCCTGGTCGCCCTCACCGTGCTGCTCGTCGTCGCCGACGGCCTGGCGGCCATCGCCCCGTCCTTCGGCATCCTGTTGGTCGCACGCATGCTCCTCGGTGTCGGCATCGGCGGCTTCTGGGCGATCGGCGCGGGCATCGCCGGAAGGCTCGTCAAGCCCTCCGCCACGATCCGCGCGACGTCCTTCATCACCGCCGGCGTCTCGGTCGCCACCGTGGTGAGCCTGCCGCTCGGTGCGTTCGTCTCGTCGATCGGCAGCTGGCGTCTCGGGTTCGTCATCGGCGGGGTGCTCGGCCTCGTCGCACTGGTGCTGCAGCTGGTGATGCTGCCGAGCATCCCGGCCGTGCAGCGGGTGCGTTTCAGCACGCTCGGCGCACTGCTGCGGGTCCCTCGGGCCCGCGTGGGGCTCATCGCCGCCGCGTTCGTCTTCGCCGCGCAGTTCGCCGCCTACACGTACGTCGCGCCGTTCCTCCAAGAGCTCGTCGGGGTCAGCCCGGACACGGTGACCCTCGCGCTGCTGGTGTTCGGTGTCGCCGGGATCGTCGGCAACTTCGCCGCGGGGTTCACCCTGAACCGCAGCGTGCTCGGGACGATCGGGGCGTCGAAGTTCGTCCTCGCCGCCGCCGTCGTCGCGCTCCCGCTCCTGGCGCACTCGGTCGTCGGCGTCTTCGCCCTGCTGGTCGTGTGGGGCCTGGTCTGGGGAGCGCTCCCGCTCGGGATGCAGACGTGGATGTCGACGGCGTCCCCCGGCGGCTCCGAGACCGGGCTCGCCCTGTTCGTCACGACGATCCAGCTCGCCATCGCCGCCGGGTCGGTCCTGGGCGGCGTGGCCGTCAGCACCGTCGGCATCGCCGGGGACTTCTGGCTGTCGGCCGGCATCGCCGTGGTCGGTGCGGTCGTGCTGGTCGGGCTGGGCCTGCGGCGGTCGAGTACCGTGCCGCAGGTCACCGACGCCGAGGTCGGGGACCCGACGCCGACGGCATCGACGCCGGTCGCCTAGCTGGCGGACGCCCCGAGCGCTCGGTGTCGTGCGGTCACCAGGCTGACCGCCACGCGTGCCGCCCGGTCGGACGCATCGTCCAGGTGGGCCCGGAACTGCTCCCCCGTCGGCGCGCAGAGGTCGCTGATGCCCCGCACCGACACGAACGGGACGTCGTGGACGTGGGCGAACTGGGCGATCGCCGCCGACTCCATGTCGACGGCGCCGACGTCCGGGAAGACCTCCCGGAGGGCCCGAGCGCGCTGGTCCGCCACGAAGACCTCGCTCGAACCGATGACGTGTGGGCGGACGCGGAACGGGACCACGGCGGCGAGGGCGTGCTCGACCAGCCGCGGGTCGGCCGCGTAGCGCTCCGGCATCCCGGGCACCTGCCCGATCCGGTAGCCGAAGACCGTGGCATCCGCGTTCAGGTTCACGTAGTCCCGACCGACGACGACGTCACCGAGCTCCACGTCCGTGGCGAGGCCGCCGGCGGAACCGATGCTGATCATGGGGACCGCCGCCCCGAACAGGTGGAAGCAGCGGGCGGCGGCGATCGTCGCGTTCGTGAACCCGATCCCGCTCCGCACCAGGGCGACGCGGGCCCCGTTGACGGTGACGAACCAGGGCGCGCCGCCGACCGGCTCCGCAGGAGGATCGGTGGCGAAGGCGGCGAACGCCGCGGCTTCCTCGGCCATGGCGGCGATCACCACGACCGACGGGAGGCTCGGGCCTGTCGGTCCTGCAGCCGCGTCGTTCTCCCTGGTGCTCACTGATTGATCCTGACACGGATGCCGGGCTGTCCCGTTCAGAGCGCGAGGAGCAGGACCACCAGTGTCGCGACCGCGAACACGAACAGGACCGCTGCGGGCTGCACGTTCTTCTCGTGTGCCCGCACGTGCGCGACGACCGCGCCGGCGAAGTAGACGACCGCGCCGATCGCAGCGGCGATGCCGATCGCGGGGACCCACAGGCCGACGACCAGTCCGACCGTGGCGAGGAGCTCGAGCACGCCGAGGACACGCATCTGCGGCACGGACACGTTGACCACGCGCATGTTCTCGGTCATCTGCGCGGTGCCGAGGAGCTTCATCACCCCGGACCCGAGCATGGCGACGGCGAGCAGCAGCGAGAGGGCGACGGCGGCGATGTGCACGGGGGCTCCAGGGTCGGTCGGACGAGGCTCGCTCATTCTCCCTGGCAGGCGCCACCGGTGGCAGTGGCATGCTGCGAACACGTCGTCCAGGGCGGACGGCCGGTGGAGGAGAACTCGATGTCCGGAGTGACGCACGTGGTCCTGGTCCAGTGGAACGCCGACGGGGACCGGTCCGCCGAGGCCGACTCCCTCGCACGGGAACACCTGACGAAGATCGAGGGGGTGCTCTCCGTGCAGTCGGGGTCGAGCGTGAGCACCGAGGGCAAGGAGGGCGACTTCGACTGGATGCTCGTGGTCGAGTTCCGTGACCGGGAGTCCTTGGCGGCCTACCTGCCGCACCCGTCGCACCAGCCCGTCGGACAGTTCATCGGGGCCGGCAGCCAGCACGTGGTCGTGTTCGACATCGACCAGAGCTGAGCTGCGCTGGTCGACGCCGGCGGGCTCAGCTCGCGAGCTCGAGGTCCCAGACGGGAGCGACGTACTCGCGGGCCCAGCCCTCGCGCAGGCGGGTGACGGCGCGGTCGTAGGCCTCGAGCAGGTCCATCTCCGGCCGGACCATCGACTGCAGCTGCAGTCCTTCGTACGTGGCGAGGAGCTGCTCGGAACCGCGCGCCGGCTCCATCGTGCCGGGCTCCCGGCCGAGCTGGACGTCACGCTCGAGGGCACGCTGCACGAACGCGTGGAACCGACGCCACCGCATGTGCAGCATCGGCGCGAGCGGGTGGTCGGGCGCGGCGGCGATGTTGAGCGTCGACGTCAGGAAGCGCATCAGCGACGGGTCGGCGATGTTCGACGTCACGATGGCGCGCAGGAACCGGATCGTGCCGTGCTGCTCGGCGATCCCCATGAGCGGGCCGGTGCGCTGCTCGTTCCACTGGTCGATCGTGGCGAGGAGCAGGCCGTCCCAGCTCGGGAACACGGCCTCGACGGTCGCAGCGGTGGTGTCGGCCTCGCGGGCGACGCTCTCGACGGTGACCTCGTGCAGCGGTCGGGTGCGCAGCGACTGCATCATCCCGGCGACGATGCGCGATCGCATCGACTCCGTGTCGTCGGCGGGGGCGTCAAGTTCGTGCGTGTGCATACACCGATCCCACCGCTCAGGACCGCGGACGAGCCAGCCCCAGAATGAGGGGAACGCGCTTTCCGGCCGTCCGGAGACCCGGCACCGGCCCTTGGTAGCGTGCCCCCATGACGACGCTGCCTGCCGACCGACCGTCCTCCGAGGCCGAGGTGCGCGCCGCGCTGCTGGCCCTGGACCACGCGACGAAGCACCCCTTCTCGGTCGTCGTCGAGGACGGTGCCGTCGTCGCCGGCTGGGGAGGAGCAACCGGCCGCGAGCGGTTCACCTACCGGTACACCGTGCGGCTGCTGCCCGAGACGGCCGAGTACACGCGGCTGACGACGTCGACGACCAGGACGTCGTCGAGCTCGACCGGCTCGTACGCGTTCAACTCCCTGTGGATCTCGAAGCCGGTGAACGAGGTGCTCCGCTCCCACGGGTGGCGGCCACGGCGCACCGCGGTCGGGAAGTTCCTCCGGCGCCTGGTCGGACGCGCGGACTGACCGCACCCGGGCGCCCTCAGCTGATCGCCGCGAGCAGCACCGTCGGGTCGCCCTCCATCCAGCGGCAGTCCATCGTGAACCGAGCCACGCGCGGCCCCTCGGGCGTGACGCGGACGTGGAAGGTCCAGGTGTTGCCCATCAGGGCGTGGCGGGTCGACGTCGTGTCTGGACCTTCACCGGGCAGGTGGTGCTGCGCGAGGGCGTAGGCCTCGACGAGGTACCCGTCGCCGAGGCCGCGGGCGGCGACGTTGCTGACCGCGTGCATCGTGTCGAGCGGGCCGACGGCGCCGATCATCGTCGGGATGACCGTCTCGCGGCCGCGCAGGACGGGGAACTCCAGGCCGATCTTCGTCGTGGCCGGCGTCATGTCGACGACGACGTCCTCGGTGAGGAGCCCGTCGAGCACGGCGGCGTCGGCGGTGTCCAGCGCCCGGGCCCAGAGGAGCGGCAGACGCCCGAGCTCCCACTCGGTCTCGAACTGCAGGGGCGTGGTGGTCTCGGTGCTGCTCATGGTGCTGCTCACGGTGGTGTTCCTCCGGTCGTGTGGTGGTGGTGGCGCCCCTGCTGGGGCGGATGTGGACGAGCACACCAGCTGCGTGTCGACGTCCCGTCGACACGCGATCGACGACTCGTCAACGCGGTCAGGTGGCCAGGAGGCTGTCGGCACCACCGGAGCGTCGCCGGGACCGACCGCGCCGTCATCCGTGGAACCACGGGTCATCGGTCACGCCCTGCCCAGCCAGCGACGGACACCGGCCCGGATGCTGCATGATCTGTGAGGGACCACGCACGCTGACGGGGATCGGGGGGCTCGTGACGCGACCACGGCTGCTCGTCGCGCGTGCTCGTGCACGGCTCGCGCTCCTGGTGCCGGTCGCGTCGGTCGTCGCAGCGGCCGTCGCGCTGCCGATCCTGGCGATCGGGCTCGGTGACGCGGGAGCCGAGTCGGGCGCCGCCACCGTCCTTGCCGCCCAGCCGGCGCGCGCCGCCGCCACCGTCGTCACCGAACAGCTCGGCGACGCGCCCACCGCTCAGGCCCGACGGGTGCGCGCAGCCATCGCGGACCGGCTGCCCGCCGACAGCGCGGACGTGACCTGGTCCGCGTCGGTGACCACGGCCGTCGACGCGGGGAGCGCCGGACGGGAGGCCCGGATCGCCGCCGTCCCGAGCCTCCCGTCCGTCGCCCACGTCGTCTCGGGCACGTGGCCGGCCGAGCCCACCACGAGCGGTCCGGTGCCCACCGCCGTCCAGGCGGACGCAGCGCGGCGCCTCGGTCTCCGGGTCGGCGACACGGTCGCCGTCGGCCCCCGCTCGGCCCTGGTGCTCCGCGTCGTGGCGACGTGGCGGGCGCACGACGCCGGCACTGCGGTCTGGTCGGGTGCCTCGGACGTCGGGTCGGGCACGGACGACGGCGTGGCTGGCCCCTTCGTCGTGCCCGCGCGGTCGATCGCGGACGTCCCGGGCACGGCCACGGCGACCTGGACCACCACGCCGACCACCGACCGGGGGCGACTCGTCGCGCCGGACGGGCTGCGTCGAGGACTGAGCGCGGTCACCGCGGCGACCTCCGGCGACACCGGTGCGCTGGCGGGCGCGGACGTGTCCGGCACCCTCCCCGCGACGTTGGCGCGGATCGACGTCGGCATCGCGACCGCCCGCGCCCTCGTCCGGATCGGCGTCGCGGTCGCCGCGGTCCTCGGCGTCGTCGCCGTCAGCGTGCTGTTCGTGCTCCTGCGCGATGCGCGGTCCCGCGAGGACGCGCTCTTCACCGCACGCGGCGCGACCCGCGCCCAGCTCGTCCGCTGGACCTGCCTGGAGACCCTGGTGGTGGCAGGCGCCGGAGCCGTGGCCGGCGCCGTCGTGGCGGTCGTCCTCGCCGGTCTCCTCGGGCACGGAGCCACACCGACCGTGTGGGTCGGCGTCCTGACACCCGTCATCGCGGTCGTCGTCGCGGTGGCCACCGCCGGTGTCGTCGCCGCGCGGCGGACGTCGTCCGTCGGGGCCACCGGCACCTGGGTCGCGGTCGTGCTGACCGTCGCCGTGGTGGCGGCGGCGGCGTTCGCGACCTGGCGGCTCTTCACCGTCGGCGTGCCGGTCTCCCGCGTCCGCGGACAGGTGCAGACCGACCCGATCGCCGCCGTGTCACCGGTCGTGACGGTGTTCGCGAGTGCGCTGGTCACGGTCGTCCTCGTGGGCGTGGTCGCTGCGCTCCTCGCCCGCGCCGTGCCGCGGTGGCGCGGGTTCCTGCCCGGTCTCGTCGTGCGCCGGCTCGCCAGGACCTGGGCGTCGACGGCCCCGGTCGTCGTGCTCGTCGCGATGGCGGTCGCGGTGGGCGGGCTCGCGGCCGGACTTGCGGCGACGACCTCGGCCGTGGACGGCGCGACCGCCTCCGCCGTCGTCGGACCCGCGGTGCGGGTCACCGCCGACGGTGACGACGCCGTGGAGGACGGGGCCACCGTCGTCGCGCCGACGGCAGGGGTCTCCGGCCGGGACACCGTCTCGACGCCCGTGCTCACCGACGAGGTGAGTGCGGGTGACCACCGCGTCCCCCTCGTGGCCATGCCGGCGGCCGCGGCCACGGGTGTGCTCGGACGCGCGGGTGCCGCGGCGTTCCGGGATGTCGACGTGCCGGGCCGAGCGGGCACCGCGCTGCCCGTCGGCACCCGCCGGGTCGAGGTCACCGTGCGTGTCGGGCAGGCCACGCTCGACGGCACGCCCAGGTCCGACGCACGCGGCGCGATCCGGTCCGCGCTCTGGGTGGTGGACCAGGACGGGGTGGCCGCCGAGCTGCCGCTCACCGCCGACGACGGCGCCGACGTGGCGCTCGGGGAGACCGGCCGCCTGCACGCGGTGCTCCCCACCGCCGCCGGGGCACGGAGGACGACCTGGCGACTGCTCGCGGTCGACCCCACCCTGACCTTCAGCAGCCGTCCCGCCGACGTCGACGCGGGGATCGCACCCGCGCGGCTCCGGGTGACGGTCGGCGTCGCCGTCGCCGACGTCCCGGCAGCGGCTGGGGACCGCGTGCTCGAGGACCTCGGTGGTCCCACCCGGATCCCCCTCGGAGCGGCGGCGTCGGGGCGGCCGCTGCCCGTCGTGGTCACCACCGCGCTCGCGGCGGAACTCGGACTGCGGCCCGGGTCGCCGCTCGACCTCGACGCGGCGTCGACGGCGCGCACCCTGCACACCCGGGTCACCGGTGTGGTCGAGCGGGTACCGGGCAGCGCCTCCACGACCGCCGTCGCCGCCGACCTGCCGGCACTCGTCGACGCGTCCGTCCTCGGCGGCCCGGCGGTGGACGGCACGGCGGGCGCGGTCCCGCGGGCCGACGAGACCTGGGTCGCCGGCCCCGACCCGACGACGCTCGCCGCGCAGGCCGCTCGGCACCTGACGGTGTCCGGGTCCGTGAGCACCCGGGCCGCCGTGTCGTCGACGCCCGTGCTCGCCCCGGCGGTGGGGGCCCTCGCGGGGGTGGCGGCGTTCGGCACCCTGCTGGCGCTCCTGGCGTTCGTCGGGGGTGTCGTCAGCAGTGCCGACCCGCAGCGCTCCGCGACCTCCCGAGCGCTCGGCGTCTCCCCCGCTGCAGCCGGACGGGCCCGCGTCGCGGAGCTCGTCACCCCGGTCGTCGCTGCCACGCTCGGCGGGCTCGTCGGCGGGGGCGTGACGGTCGCGACGGTCGCCGCACCGTTCGCGATCGCCGCCGTCCCCGGTGCGACCGGCCTGGTCACGGCCGATCCCGTCGTGGTCTCCGCCGGCACCTTCCTCGTGCCCGTCGTCGTCCTGGCGGGGGCCGGCCTGCTGGCAGCCGTCGCTGGCCGCCGGACCCGCAGAGCCGTGGCCGAGGGAGGACACCGATGAGCGGCCGGCACACCCGTCGACGTCCCGGCACCCCCCTCGGGAGAATCGTCACGGAGCACCGCGCACCCCTCGTGGCCATCGCGGTCGTGACCCTGCTCGCCGCACTGCTGGCCGGGTCCGTGCTGTCGGTCCTCGGCGCGCTGGCGACGGCCGGCACCCGAGCCGACCTCGACCGGGCGACCGCGACCGACCGGGACCTGCAGGCGACCTTCGCCGTCGTCGCCGGGGACGCCGAACCACCCGCGACGGCGCAGACCGTGTTCGACGGGCTCGGCGACGACCTCGACGCGGTGCACCGGTCGATGCCCGGAGCACTGCGCGCCGCCACCGGACGAGCGGGCTGGTACGCGGCCACCGGGTACCTCGGGCTCGACGCACTGCCGTCGAAGGTCCCGGCGTCGGTGTCCGTCGCGACCGACCCCGCGTTCGCCGACGTGGTGCGCTTCACCGAGGGCCGGGCGCCACGACCGGCGCGGGACTCCGCCACGGTCGAGGTCGCCGTCTCCCCCGCCGTCGCCGCGGCCGTCGGGTGGCGGGTGGGCCAGGTCCGGACCGTCGCCGGCGAACTGTCGCTCGAGCTCGTGGGTGTCTACCGGCCGCTCGACCGGCACGACCCGACGTGGGGACACGTGCCCACGACGCTCCGGCCGGCGACCGCGGGGACCGGTGACGGCGGCACGACGGTGTCGGCCACGGCGTTCGCCGCGGCGGGGTCCTTCGGCCACGTCGCCGACGACGGCCGCACCACCCAGGGCCACGCGTGGTTCCCGGTCCGCACGGACACCGTCACCGCGTCCGGACGCCCGGGCCTGGTGGACGCCGTCGGTCGGTTCCTCGCCACCCGACAGCCCCTGCCGAGCACGGCGGCCGGGTCGGTGGCCTTCTCGACGGGCCTGCCGGGGCTGCTCGACGCCTCCGTGGCCCGCGACGCCACGGTCGGCACGCTCGCGGCGGCACTCGGCTCCGGGCCGGCCGGTGCGCTCGTCGCACTCGGTGCACTGCTCGCCCGACTCGTGCTCGACCGTGCCGAGGCCGGCCTGCGGCTGCTGGGAGCGCGCGGCGCCTCCGACCGGGTGGTCCGCTCGGTCGCCGCCGGGCTCGTCGCCGTCGCCGCGGTCCCGGGTGCCGCTGCGGGCGGGGTCCTCGCGGTCCTCGTGCAGCTGACGCCGCTGGGTGGGTCGGCGCCCGCCCCGCTGCAGGCCGTGGTCGCTGCGCTGCTCGCCGCCGTCGTGCCGTGCGCCGCGGCGGCGGTCCTCGCGCCCACGGTGCGGGTCGGAGCACGTCATCGCGCCGTCCGACCGGTCGTCGAGGCCGCCGTGCTCGTCGCGACCGTGGCGGCTGTCGTCGTCACGACCAGGAGCGGCGTCACGACGAGCGCGCCCGGCGGCTCGGTGGACCCACTGGCCGCGGTGCTGCCGCTGCTGCTCGCCGGGTCCGGCGTCGTGGTCGTCCTGCGCCTGCTGCCCGTCGTGCTCGGACGGCTCGTCGCCGTCGCCCGACGTCGCCGTGGCGTCGCGATGCTCGTCGGGGTCGTGACCGCCGCACGCTCCGCCGTCGCGCAGGCCGTCCCGCTCGTCGTCGCCGTGATCGGCATCGCCGTGGCCCTGTTCGCGACCGTCGTCGGCAGCACGCTCGAGGACGGGGTCGCCCAGGCGGCCCGCCGGAGCGTCGCGGCGGACGTCGCCGTGTCGTCGGTGGCCCTCGACCCCGACCAGGTCGCCCGCGTCGCCCGCGTCCCCGGCGTCGCTGCCGCGGTCGGTGTCTCCACCACGGACGACGTGTCCTTCGACACCCCGGACGGCGCCGTCCAGGCCGTGGTCCTCGTCGCCGACGCGGACCGACTCGCCGCCGTGCAGCGGGACGTCCCAGGAGCACTCCCCGCACCGGCGGCACTCCGGACGACCCGGGGCGAGCGTGTCCCCCTCGTCGCGTCGCGGTCCCTCGCCGAGGCCACCGGGCGGGACTCCAGCGTCCTCGGGACGGACACGCGCGTGGTGGCGACCGCCCCGGACGCGGTCCCGTTCACCCTCGCGAAGCGCTGGGTGCTCGTCGACACCCGCACCGCAGAGGCCCTCACCGAGACCGGCAGCGTCGACCGGGTGCTCGTCCGGACGGCCGACGGCGCATCACCCGACCGCGTCGCCGCGGCCGTCCGACGCCTGGTGCCGTCCGGGGACGTCGACACGGCCGTCGGGGTGGCTCGGACCATCGACGCCGACCCGCGCGTCCCGGGCACCCGTGCGGTCGCGGTCTCGGCAGCGGTGCTCGGTGGTGCGCTCGGCCTCGGCACGCTGGTCGTCGCGGGGGTGACGGCGGGGTCGTCGCGTCGGGCTCGGACCCGCCTGCTCGGGGTGTTCGGCACGACCCCGGGCGACGCGCGGGCCGTCGTCGTGGCCGAGACGCTCCCGCTCCTCGTGGCCGCACTGGTCACGGGGACCGCCGTGGCCGTCGGGGTCGTCGCGACCACGCTGCCCTCGGCTGACCTGCGCTCGTTCACCGGAGCCGTCGTCCGACCGGTGGTCTCGGTCGACCCCGGGCTGCTCGCCGGGGTGGCCGGTGGACTGCTCGTGGCGCTCACGGGCGTCCTCGTCCTGACCGTCCGCGCCGGCGCCCCCGCGCACCACCGCCCGACCAGGAGGAACCGATGAGCACCACCCCCGACATCGTCTGCCGCGACCTCGTGCGGATCTACCGGTCCCGCGACGTCGAGGTTCAGGCGCTCCAGGGCCTGACCCTGACGGTCCGAGCGGGCGAGATGGTCGCGCTCGTCGGTGCCTCGGGCAGCGGCAAGTCGACGCTGCTCGGGATCCTCTCCGGGCTCGACGCCCCCTCGGCCGGGCAGGCCGTCGTGGCGGACGTCGACCTCGGGTCACTCGACCGTCGCGGTCGCACCCGCTTCCACCGTCACAGCGTCGGCTTCGTCTGGCAGCAGACCGCGCGGAACCTGGTGCCGTACCTCACGGTCAGCGAGAACGTCGCAGCGGTCCTCACGGTCGCGGGCGTGCGCGGCCGTCAGCGTGACGAGCGGGTCCGCGAGGTGCTCGACCTCGTGGGCATCGGCGACCACGGTCACGAGCTGCCCGGGGCGTTGCCGGGTGGTGTGCAGCAGCTCGCCGCGATCGCCGTGGCCCTGGCCAACCGCCCGCGGGTCCTGCTCGCCGACGAGCCGACGGGTGCGCTCGACCGTGCCGCCGCCCGGGCCGTGCTCGCGACGATGCGGGCGGTGAACGAGCACGAGGGCGTCACCGTCCTCATCGTCACCCACGACCAAACCGTCGCCGAACAGGTGCGACGGACGGTCCGGATCCGGGACGGACGCACCTCGACCGAGACCATCCGCGACGACCTCGGGAACAGCCCGGGAGAGGAGTTCGCCGTGATCGACGAGGCGGGGCGCCTGCAGCTGCCCGAGTCCTTCCAGCTGGCGCTCGGGCTGCGCGACCGCGTCCGGCTCAGCCTGCAGGACGACCACGTCGTCCTGCGCCGCGGCGACGACGAGGTGGACCGGTGAGCGGCACCGTGCTCGAGGCCTCCGGGCTCGGGTGGGACGTGACCACTGCGGCCGGCCCGCTCCGGGTCGTGCACGACGTGGACCTGCGCGCGGACCGCGGCGAACTCGTGGTCGTCCGCGGCGCCTCCGGGTCCGGCAAGACCTCGCTGCTGCGGCTGCTCGCCGGCCTCGAGCGTCCGGACCGCGGCACGGTCGCCGTCGACGGGACGACCCTGGCCGACCGGAGCGAGGACGAGCTCCGCGCACTCCGCCGCGACCGCCTGGCGATCGTCTTCCAGGACTTCTCACTCCTGCCCGTGCTGACCGCGGCCGAGAACGTCGAGGTGCCGCTCCGCATCCGGCGCACCGAGCCGGCCGAGCGGGACGCGATGGTGGCCGAGACGCTCGCGCTCGTCGGCCTGACCGGACACGAGCACCAGCGCCCCGACGAGCTCTCCGGCGGTCAGCAGCAGCGGGTCGGCATCGCCCGAGCGGTCGTCGGTCGACCGGGACTCCTGCTCGCCGACGAACCGACGGCACAGCTGGACAGCGCGACCGCCGCGGGGATCGTCGACCTGGTCGCCGGCCTCGTGCACGACACCGGGCTCGCCGCGGTGGTCACCACGTCGGACGACGCGTTCCTCGACCGGGCGACGCGGGTCGTCGACATCGAGCGCTGAGGGCAGCTGCCGTCAGCGCCAGAGGAACAGCAGCACGACGAGCCCGGACATCGTCAACGCCATCGCGCTGCAGATCACCGCGACGACGACGTCGTCCTGCGGCACCTCGTCCGCGTCGACCTCGCCGGCCTGACGGGCGCCGTGCGGTCCGACCTGGCCGGTCCACCCGTCCCCGTTCACGAGAACCGCGCGACGAGACCGGGCACGACGGCGTGCGGCTGGATCGCGACGAGGCGGTAGGACGCGCCCCCGTCGAACGTCAGCACGACCGTGTGCGGGCCGAACAGGTACGGCGACGCGGTGAGTCGGGGCCGGTTGGCGGTGAACTCGTAGACGACGTCCGTCCTGACGATCTCGGACCCCCTCGTCTCGTAGATCGACACCTCGTCGGGTGAGGTCGCCGTCGCACCGTCGCAGGTGCTGTCGACGAGCCACTGTGTCGTCCCGATGCCGCGCAGGTCACTCGCGCTGATGACCACGGACCTGACGTCGTCGCCGCAGATCTGCAGCCCCGGGTGGTCGGCGGCGCGGACGGCCTCGGTGAGCCCGGGGACGGTGTCCGTCCACGGCAGCGGGCTCTGTTCGCCGGGTCGTGGCGGTTGTCCCGGCGGGAAGACCGCGGGCGACGCCGAACTCGTCGACGACGCCGAGCTCGACGACGATGCCGAGGTCGAGGACGATGCCGAGGTCGAGGACGGCGCCGTGCTCGATGACGACCCCGTGCTCGACGACGGCTCCGCGCTCGACGAGGCCGTGCGAGACGGCCCCGCGCCACCGGCTCCCGTCGCCGGCTCGGTCTCGACCGGCGACTGCGCGCAGCCCGCGAGCAGGCCGGACACGACCAGCACCGCCGCGACGACGGCCCCCGCCGTGGTCCTCGTCCGTTCCATGGGGTCCTCCTCCTGGTGGGGCACGACTGGGTGTCCGCTCCCGATGTCGGCGAACCTACGGAGCCACGGTGTCGACGACGTGACGGTCGTACCGGCAGGATGGCACCGACGGCACGGACGCCCGCGGCCCCGCGCGGCTCACGCTGTCACCGGACTGTCACACGCCTGCCGCGGTCGAGCCACGCCGACGCCGGAGACTCATGGACATCCGGACCAGGAGGACCCCATGCCGAGAACCGCCCGACGCCCCCGCCGCACCGGGATCACCGCGACCGCCGCTGCCGTCGCCACCGCGATCGTGACCTGTGTGGCAGCGTCGCTGAGCATGAGCGCGCTCGGCGCCCCGCTCCAGGACGGCACGCCCGTGTCGACGACCACGACCGCCACCAGCGCGTACTTCGCCGGCTGTGGGCGCGAGGCCGTCTCCTCGCCGCTCACGATCCCGATCTGGTGCGCGTCGACCGACCAGGTGCTGCAGGACCTCACCTGGTCCTCGTGGGGCGGGCAGACGTCCCGCGGCGTCGGCAGCTTCGTCGACAACCCCTGCGACTGCGCGAGCGGGGAGCTGCACCGGTACGCGGTCGCGGTCGCCTTCCACAACCGGGTCGACGTCGCCGGCACCACCCGGTACGAGCGCCTCCGGATCACCTTCGCGAACGGCCGCCCCGCGTGGGCCAGCCGTCCGACGATGTCGTTCCGCTGGAGCGACCAGGGGTTCGTCACCGACCAGGTGCTCTCGTGACCGACCCGGGCGACGGCGGCGCGATGGTGCTCCTCGCCGAGGACGACGACGACGTCCGCGAGACCACGCGCCTGCTGCTCCTCCGACGGGGGTTCCGCGTGCAGGAGGCCCGTGACGGCGTCGTCGCACTGGTCCTCGCCCGGGCAGCCCTGCCCGACATCGCGCTGGTCGACGTCGCCATGCCGCGGATGGACGGCATCGCGCTCGCCCGGGAACTCGCCGAGCTGGCCGTCCCCGTGGTGTTCCTCACCGCCAGGGACCTGCCCACCGACATCGCCGGCGGGCTGCACGCCGGCGCGGACGACTACGTCACGAAGCCGTTCGACCCCGACGTCCTCGCGGCCCGGCTCACCGCCGTCCTCCGTCGCACCGGAGCACGACCGGCACGGACGGAACGGCTCGGCGCCCTGGTCGTCGAGCACGACGCCAAGCGGGTGCTGCGCGGTGCGACCCCGATCACGCTCAGCGCGACGGAGTTCCGCGTCCTGCAGGCCCTCCTCGCGAACCGCGGTGCCGTGCTGTCCCGCGAGCAGGTGGTCGCGATCGTGTGGGGCTCCACGTGGCAGGACCCGCGGATCGTGGACACGAACGTGCAGCGCCTCCGCCGGAAGCTCGGGGTCGACGTCGTCGAGACGGTCCGCGGCTTCGGCTACCGGGTCGCGGCGACCGGCCCGTGACGACCTGGAGCTCGACGCCGGGGACGACGGCCCCGCGCCCGGTCATCACCACGCACGTGCCCTGGCACCGCTCGCTCCGGGTCAGGACCGCCGCCGCCATGGCCCTGCTCGCCCTCACCCTCGTCCTCGCCGCCGGGGCGGTCTTCGCGCACACGTCCATCACGGGTGCCCGCGACCAGCTCCGCACGCAGGCCACCGCCCAGCTCCGCGAGATCGCCGCGACCGACGCGTTCGGCGGCACCCTGCCGTCGCGTGCCACCCGCGACCCCGCCGCACTGCCCGCGGAGCTCCGCGGGGCGTTGGACGCACGTGCCGTCGTGACGTACGACGACGGCACCTCGATGTGGGCCGCCCGGGGCGAGGGCGCCGACCTGCTCGCGACGCGCGTCTCCGGCGCACCGGTCCGACAGCAGTGGGCCGACCTGGTCCGCACCTTCGCGGTGAGCGGCGCCGGTGCCGCGCTGATCGCCGCGCTGGTGTCCTGGTTCGTCGCCGGACGGCTCACCCGACGGCTCCGCGTCACCGCCAGCACCGTCAACGACGCCATCGCGGGTCGGCAGGCGGACCGCCCGACCGCCGAGGACGACGAGGTGGGCGTGCTGTCCCGCGGCATCGCGGACACCGCTGCCGCGCTCGCCGTCCGGCTCGAACAGGAGCGCGCCGTCAGCGCCGACGTCGCCCACGACCTGAAGACCCCCCTCACGGCGCTCAGCAGCGCAGCCGCGCTGCTCGGGGACGACGAGGACGCCGACCGCATCCGACGACTCGTGCGGCGGCTGCGCGACCTGGTCGACGACCTCCTCCGGCTCGCCCGCGCGCAGCACGACGCCCCGGCCTCCGACGTCCGGCCACGGTCCCTCGCGCGGTCCGTCGAACGGGTGCTCGCCGAGTCCCCGTCGAGCCACGTCCCCGTCCGGGTGCTCGCGGACGCCACCGTCGGGCTCGACCCCGACCGACTGGCACGGGCCCTGACGAACCTGGTCGGCAACGCGGAGCGCCACGGCGACGGCGACGTCGAGGTGGTCGTCGACGGCACCGAGGTCCGCGTCACCGACCGCGGGCCGGGGTTCCCCGAGGCGCTCCTCGCGGAGGGACCTCGGCGGTTCGGCGCGCTCGGCACCGCCGGCGGCACCGGGATCGGCCTCGCGATCGCCCTGCACCACGCCGACGCCACGGGAGCGCGGCTCGTGCTCCGCAACACCGACCGGGGCGCGAGCGCGAGCCTGGTCTTCGACCGCGCCCTGTCACCGGACTGACACACGCCTGCCGCAGCCGAGCCACGTCCCGGACGCACGCTGGTCCCATGACCACAGCACGCGTACGGACCATCCTGCCGATCATCGGCGTCACCGCGATGGCGCTCCTGCTGACCGCCTGCTCCGGCGGCGGCACCGGAGCCGCGACCGCCGCCCACCCGTCGACCGGGGCCTCGATCGGCACCTCGACGTCCGCCAGTCCCACCACCGGCCCCACCACCGCTCCGA
>Ga0265797_10005874_pt1 | contig 17705 bp, 12 predicted proteins | sample P2T30metagenome_FD_192433 | JGI IMG/M metagenome (GOLD analysis project Ga0265797, IMG submission 192433) | Plant litter microbial communities from East Loma Ridge, Irvine, California - P2 T30 | ecosystem: Environmental > Terrestrial > Plant litter > Unclassified | place: USA: California...
TGGTACTTGGATTTCGAAGTCGGCTTTGATAAGCAAGGCCTTGTGTTACTTTTGCAACGCAGCCATTTTGTGGAGTTTAGGCACGGTTTATGGATATCCCGGCGTTGCCAAAAAGGAAAGCCTGGGGCCAAGTTTGATGAAACGAAATAGGCGATTGTAGCGATAGGCTAGCGGCGCATTGCGAGATGCAACCTCCAAATCCTATTTTCATTACCACCTACCCGTTCCTTTCTTTCCTTTTGCACTCGTCAACTTTGTGGGAGTGAAACGCCCATCTCGTTTCTTCTGATGGTTTGGCATCGGAGTACGCCGATAGCCCTGGGGGCTCCGCTCCGCTCCCCACGTGCTAGGCATTAGCGAGTGGCTAACCGGATCTAGCCGCCCTCACGTCTGGCAACTGATAAAGGTTGCCAGTGCCACTCGATTTATATTGCCCTTGTCTTGATTGTCTTTTTGTTCGTCTTGCCACATCTTTGACATTCACGGATTGTATGAAGTATAAATTCATTTCAACCAACGCCCGATTCACGAAGTTCCACACTAGGGGCTGCATCTCGGTACCTGCTCCGATCTGTTGCCGCGGCTAGAACAACTCTTCACATCCACGGAATACAAACGCGAAACTTCAACTTTAAAAGGGGGAATTCTCACGGAAAGAACATACCTACATCATCATGGCAGCCTCATCACCCATATCGAATACGGTTTACGTCGGCCCCTTCGTGCACAGCAATTCGCTCTCAACACTCGAGATCCAGGAACGCGGCGCCATCTTCGTAGATTCAAATGGCATAATCTGCTTCGTCGAAAAAGACATCCAAGAAGGCGGCCTCCCCGATCTCATCCAACAAAAGGGCGACTCGTGGACAGACGCGAAGATCGTCGAGATAACCGGCACTGGCTTCTTCTTCCCCGGCTTCATAGACACCCACGTCCACGCCCCACAACACCCTAATACAGGTCTTTTCGGCAAAACCACATTACTAGACTGGTTACAGAAATACACATTTCCCATGGAATCCTCCTTCTCGAAACTCCCACTCGCATACCGCGTCTACCAAAACTTTGTCTCACGAACCCTATCCCACGGCACAACAACAGCCGCCTACTACGCCACCATCCACGTCCCCGCCACCAACGCCCTCGCAGACATATGTCTAGCGCGCGGTCAAAGAGCACTAGTAGGCCGCGTATGCATGAACAGCGACCTAAGCCCCGAGTACTACAGAGACTCAAGCACAGAAACAAGCTACGCGGATTCAAAAGCCAGTATCAACTACATCCGCTCCATCGACCCCAAAGGCGAGATCGTGAAACCAATCATCACACCCCGGTTTGCGCCGAGTTGTACACCGGATTGCCTGACTGCTATGGGTCGCTTGGCGAAAGAAACAGATACGCATGTGCAGACGCACATCTCAGAGAATAAAGGCGAGATTGAACTCGTCAAGGAGTTATTCCCTGATAGCAAAAGCTACGCAGATGTATACGATACACACGGCCTGTTAACAGACAAAACCATTCTAGCGCACGCCGTCCATCTCACACCCGAGGAACGCAAATTAGTTCTCCAGCGCAAAAGCAAGATATCGCATTGTCCAGCGTCGAATACGGCGATTACATCGGGGTGTGCGCCGATCCGCGATTTACTTGATGAAGGGCACACCATTGGTCTCGGTACGGATGTCTCGGGTGGCAACTCACCGTCCGTATTAGAAAATGTGCGACAGGCGATATGGGTGTCGCGGCATTTGTGTCTCCAAACTTCGAAAGATAGGGCGAAGCTTTCGACAGAGGAGGCGTTGTTTCTTGCTACGAAGGGAGGTGCGGCGGTGGTCGGGATGCAGGATAAAGTTGGCGGGTTTGAGGTGGGGATGGAGTGGGATGCGCAGATGATTAGTCTGGGGGTTGTTGGTGAGGATGGTTGTCGGGATGGGGCGTTTGAGGAGGGGCCCGTTGATGTGTTTGGCTGGGAGAGTTGGTCGGATTTGGTGGAGAAGTGGGTGTATAGTGGGGATGATCGGAATACGGTGGCTGTGTGGGTGAAGGGGAGGTTGGTGCATAGGACGGGGAGGTTTGCTGGGGCGGAGAGGGTTGCGACGCCTTGATGACGAATGATGGCTCCGTGCACGTCATTCGGTCAAATTCCGATACAGCGTGTTGTGAGCAGGAATGTCAACAACCAAAGCCCAGCAGGGACTCAAAGGCTGATGTCTATAGAATTTGGCATGAGGATTGCCCTTTTGAGTCTAGCAGCTACATCTTCATTATACGAAGACTCGTGGGGCGGTTGTGGTAACATCAGACCCACGGTGATACTTCCATCGCTCATACGCTGGTGTTCGTCTTTCGTGGTTGCTAGACAATTATAGGTCTTTTGCAGGACATCGACCTGTGCAGTCATCTCCTCGTGAGACCATCGGACATCTAAAGTTGCCGACACGACTATGATGAAGTCTGTCAAAACTCGCCGTTCCAATTGGGTCGTATAGGTGCAGATGTAGTAGAGTAGTCTGATGAGTAGATCTTCGGGAAGAATATCATAGTCGATAATGAAGTCGGTTCCACCTCTTGCAAGTCCACAAACGCCGTAAACTTTATCAAGAACGTTTGTCGCTTCGTGATTACTGAAAGTTACCAAGAGTTCCAGTAAACTCAAATATTTCAATTCGACCTGATACAGTTTTCGCGCGAGTCCGAGCTGTACTGCTTTGAGGTGGCCTATTTCGATGATTTTGTTGATGCGAGCATGCCTAAAGACGGTGTTCGCCAGGTGGTCCAACGCCCTCCACTCACAGTGTCGAGACCCGCAGAATATTACGATCGATCTCGCAAGGAATAGTTCTTGCACAATCCAGATTCTAGACCAATATGGCCTGTTCAACAGTTTTGAGACGGCTCTTGCTGTTTCCTCTGACCAAACGATCTGCGACCCCGCATCGCCCTGCGAAAGTAACATTTCTTGTAGGAACCCCATGGCGATGTCACTACTCATATTTATATCGGCCTCTCCCAGCCAAATGGAAACAGTTTTGGCGTTCGCATAGATCTGTCGCATCATTTGGACTTGATGGTTCCGTTCCAACACGCTCTCCTGGTCAATACAGACAGCATCGATCCAATACATGCCGAACTTGCTTTGAAGACGCATCTGCTCCAGGAACGCCCACAGACTGCGACCAACAGGAAAGCAAGCACCGTTCAGTTCGATGTTTTCATGTTTTACTTTCGGACCCCAAGTGTATGAAAGAGCGGTATATGATGGTGGATCCGAGTCGAAGGAATAGGCGCGGAGGATGCATCGTATAGGATCTGAGAGGCTGTTGGGTTGCAGTTCGACGAGTCTGAACTCCTGGCTTCCCTTGTGCCGACTGAGCGGCGCGTCGGTGTAAGGACCGCTCATGCTTGCGAGCGGGACTAGTGACAATGCGCGCTTTGTACAATCAACCGCCCCGCTAAATCACGTCAGTATATAACCGTTTTATCAGCTTCTGGTCGTACCACTACGAAAGGTAGAACACTGCAAACGCGATGTCCTCTGCGGGCTGAGATCGTCACGAGTCGCGTCAGCCTCGCACGCTCATACTTCAAGATTCATTAAAATGGGCGTTCACAGTATGGCCGTTGTAATCTCTTCGTGTAGGAAAAGGATCTGTCGCGACCTTGATGATGGAAGGCGATGAAGTGGTAAAGAGGCTGCACTATTGTTTGCATCAGGCAGTGCTGTATTCGATGGCGCTGCAGCGTGGCAGTGCAATGCCTGCCGCAGGCTTGAGTAACCACGTAAGTGATTAGGACTAAAAATGTCGCTAGTGGCCTGTCAGCCTTCACAGGCGTGGCGAATGGATAGGGTAGGCTGTGAAAAGTGCTTGTCCGGATGGTCAGCCCCGGGTGAAGTGGGGTTGCGCTTGGACCTTCACACGAAGTCCTCTAGCTGAACTCGCCGCCTGCCTAGGTGGGCATCATCGCAACCTTGGAACCACTACGACGCGTTTTTATGACACGAACGCGTCACACGCTCTGCGGTACTTCTCCCAGACACAGCAGCAACCTTGCATCGTGAGCAATATGTTCAATAGTTCAATTTGGCGATGACAACCCTTATTTCCTCAATCCAAGCTCCATCAGCGCCTTCTTACCCTTCGTACCCTCCTCTTCCCACCACAAACCTCTCATCTCCAACCCTACCTTTCCAAATAAGTCCTTCCACTGCGCCTCAGTGCGTTCCGAGGAGCCCAAGTTCATCATCTGCCAGTCCATCTTGGCATCGAAATGCACGACCTCCGTCTCCGTCTCCGGCAGAATGACCTCGTGAATTAGCACCACACTATCCTCGGCCATCGAGTTCACGATGTTTGTCAGGATGGTAAGTGCTTGCATCTCTGGCCAGTCGTGCAGAAGCATGCGCAGGTAGAAAGCCTTGGCGCGCTTGACAACCGGTGGGAAGGGGTCGAAGAAACTGTGTCCGACCGTTACAACGCCATCAGGCAGACCTTTGGCCTGCGCGATAACGCTCGGAAGATCCAACAGCATGCGCACACCCGGCAATCCTTCTGCACGCTCGCAAAACTTTACTACTTGATGGCCTACGCCTCCGCCAACATCGACGAACAGAGGGCGCGAGGGTTCGGTAATGACGAGGCGCTCTTTGACAGGGTACGATTGCACAAACTTGTTATGCTCACCTGGCTTCACCAGCGTCATCGTTTCGTTGAATGCGTCGAACATCTTCACGTTCTCGGGCTTGTTCATGAAGTCAAAGTAGGTCTCGCCTTTGCAACCATAGGCGAAGCAGAAGGGGCTATCCCGGGCGTCTACGGGGTGCTGGTACCCGTTTGCGGCGAAGTAATCGGGGAACTTGACGGCAGAACGGAAGTGGTAGTGGAAGTGGATGATTGCGCTGCGAAGAGGCGCGCCCTTTGCTATGGCACGGCCGAAGGCAGTTGGGGTGTAGCGCTGTGGAGAGTCTGATGTTGAGGTGAAGACTTCGGGTACGAGCATCTTGAGAATACGGTCTTAATCCGATCAGTAAGCGATGCTTTGTGATGTTTTGGGTGGAAGAAAGCTTACTGATTAATCTTAGGTCTGCTTTGCTCTTCTCTGCCAGCTCGGCGGCGGTAATGGGCCCATTGTTTGCTATGGCGATGTCGACAAGGTTGAGGTCAACGGCGAGAATGATTACAATGGGGTCGTAAATTGCCTAGCATCGTCAGTCCTGTGCCGTGGTGTAGTGGCTATGTATGCCGCATGGAGAATGCATATCAATATCGAAAAGACGCACGAAGAAATGCCGCAGAAACTTGTCCATAGGTGTTTCCAGGGCTTGTGTGAGTTTCTCGGAGGCCTGCAGCAAGGCGAGCCGGTCAGCCTCTTCGAGACCTGCTGGCCCCTTACTGGCAAGAGCGAGGATATCTTGGGCGAGTGTCATGTTCGATGTTGTGTTTATTCTTCTTTGGGGTGAGAGATGAGTAACTTTGGCAGTTTCTTCAAGACCTGCAGCCGCTTGAAGCAGTACTTATGCCAATGCGCTCGGTATGTATCTTCAATTTGATCGACAGCAAAGCGACAGCTGTTCCAAGCAGACGACGAGCCTACACTGGACGGCAGTTCTCGACATGCCCTCCAACTTTTACCAAACTTGGGCTATCTATCGTAGATCGCGGCGAAAGCAGCCTTGCGCCTAACTTGCTTACACTATGCCAAGTGTATCAACCTATCAAACCTACCGCGATACATGTGCAAACCTCGTGCCCATACTCGTCTTGTAATGCACCGATTTTATGAATGCACCGAGCGTGCGAATATACCGAGAATGGAAATAAGCCGCATGTTACGGACGTAACTAGACAGATACTACTTCTAAGGAAAAATGCTTATTCGATAGTACTAGATCAGCCTTCCATGCAAACGAAGCGCATACCGTATGGACTCGAGGATGTTCACCAAGAACACAACATCGATGTAGAGTTCGTCGCGTCTCGCATCTCCCGGAGAAATTCCAGTCCGCACGTGCCAACAGCCCCACCCGCACCTTCCCGAGGTCCTCTAATCCAAACACACGACAAGTTGTTTCTTCATGAAACACCCAGCCTCATGTGTTTACTATTCACGAGATAGACGTAGTAGTTGTTCCCGCAAACGTGGAGTCTGCATTACGCGATAGATGATTGCGAACAGTCCTACTTCGGTTCGCAATGTCCGATTTGACCCACCACTTCCTGGCCGCCTCAGGGTTAACAATCCTATACGCGTATTCCGTAAAAATGGTTGTACGATGTTCATGCCTAGGTAGTATAACAGGAGTGATGCGCAGCTGTTTGGTTAACAGAGAAACCGACCATCTACATTCATTTTGTTTCGCTCTCTGTTTATTTTTGTATCTCCATTGTCACTCGTTTATACCACCGCCATGGTGAACTTCAATTCCATTCTAGCATTTTCAGTTTTCGGTCTGGGTGCGCTGGCACACCCAACCATCAAGCATATCGACCGTCGCTTTTGTTCGCTCGAACAGCGCAGCGTCTTCGCCCGCGCGGAAGCATCGACTTCACCCGCACCAATCCCCAAAGCGACGACATGGAACCCGCCTTCTGACATGGTCACCGGTCTAGACCAGGTATGGAAGCAGACCATGAAGGAGAACCCCCAAGGTCTCCAAGACAAGAACTGGATCACCGATCAGATGATGGCCAACAACGGGAGTCTCAACTATTGCGTCCGCTGGAATCACTCGGGCAAAAGTACCGCGAGTGCACGCGCATCCACCGTCAAAGCTCTGCAGCGCTCGATGCAGAAGTGGTTCGACGTGCTCGTTGGATTCGAAGGATTCCCGCTTACTGAACTCAACGTTGACGTTGTCGGCTACGCTGTCAAGGACAAGAACCTCATCGAAGGTGATGTTACCGGTCTAGACATCTACACCACAACCGACGGTGATGGTGTACCCGAATGCGATCCTCGCTGCTATCGCGCCGCTCATTTGGATGGCGATATGAGCCAATGCCCCGGTGGTGAGGCCAACCGCTACGACATCAGCCTATGGCTTGACAAAAGTCTTGAAGGCCAGATGGGCGGCTATGGATACAACTGGGGAGAGGAGATTGGTCCGGATTACTTCCTGAACAACATCGACCAAGAAAATATTCACATCTTGCTCCACGAGATGGGCCACGGCTTCGGTCTTCTAGGTATGCTCTATATGTATTTCGTGATGATTCGTGCTAAATCCGTGCCAGACTTCTACGACTGGGTGCCGCAGGGCCAGACCAACTTCATCATGATGGCCGGTAGCGCCATGGAGATCACCGAGTTCGATGCTTGGATGCTGAGGGATTGGTGGAGGAAGTTGAAGGCCGAGCGCAAGTGGTAGGCTACTACGTTCGTGAGATGTCAGTACCCCGCGCATGGATACATGTTTAGACTTCCGCGGCAGGGTGATGACTGCGAGGTCTGGTGAAATGGTTTTGTTTCGTTCTCCTGTACATATATGATCAGTTTGGTATGCGAAATAAGTTCTGCTGCTAGTTATGGCCGATCTCGAGAAAGTGTTGAACCGGATGATCAAACTATATTGATTTTTCCAGCATGCCGAGAATTTTGCATAAAGGCCTCGCCATCCATCAATCCGTAAACAAAGCAGTCACCTATCAAGCGAAAGCTATCACCCACTAGCGTATTCCTAGGGTCTGAGACATCTCCATCACCATCTGCAGTGACTAGTCCATCTTTTCGGACGATGAACGGCACATTCCCGCCCTTGAAAACATGCACTCTATCGCCCACGACGGTCGTCCTTGGGCCGATACCCATGTATCCACATTTGGTAAGGAAGAAACGTCGGGACGCTGTTGCAGTTTTGAGAGCGTGATGTATTCCAGATATGCCTTCGTCAAGGTCGCGCTGCGAAAACGACGCTGTTCGGGAAAACGTGTCTCGTGAGATGCATCGAGACCACATACTCCACGCCCTATAGGACTCGTAATCGTCTTTTGTAGCTCGGCGATAAGAGCTCTTCGTCTCGCGAGTAACTGGAGCAGTATCCGTACGTATCAGATCCCCGATCAATGTCCGCCAAAAGACATCCTGATATAGCTCACCAGTAGGATATGGCTTTAAATCTTGCAGGAAGGGGTTAGTGAGCAGCTTCCATGACTTGATGACGGCGCATGTATCGCTGATCTGTGTATGTCGGCTAACCTCGCCAACAGTGGACACGTAGTCGATGTACACAGCCTCAAGCTCTAGCGCATTGTTCTCCGGATGGTACCGAACCGGGCCTTCACGGTTACCGCTTGCATTGTACATACGCAATGAGCCAACTCTTTCTATTTCAGTCGGGAGACATGGTAGCGACCAGTCCATTACCCAAGAAGGAAGACCTTCAAGACGTTTGCGATTCAGGACAGCTTCAAGGTCTCCTGCAAGGACTGAGAGCGATCCTGCTCGTCGTAGGTTACCCCAAGTCGTTCGAGTGAAGATTGTCGTCGCATCGTTATTGTAATCGGCAATCAACGCTGGTAAACCTTGCCAGTCCGTAGTCAATCCAAGGAGAGCAAAAACTTTGTCTCGTTTGTCAGTCGCCTGTAGGGGTCGAAACTTCCAAAGCAGATCCAGCAACGTCGCGTTTTCGGAGCTACTCTCGTGACAAAGTCTTGTCTCTTCGATTCGAAGAACGAAGTTGCTGAACTCATCCAATGTGTCTTTCCCATAAAGCGTCCCAGCCAGATCCAGGCACAACGTGTGACGCTGCTGGACATAGTTAACGGCCGCGCTAGCGAGCATTGACCAGGGGGCTGAAAGTATGCCGTAGTGTACTGTGGCGTTTCTTGAGAGTACGGTCTCTTGGATGACCCAAATGCGCTGCCACTGCCAGTTCTATTGTCAGTCCAGACCAAACGAAGGCACCGTGAATAATCACCCAAGCCCTATCCATCAACCTTGCGAGACCGTGCCACACCCTAAGAGACTGTGACCCATGCCAACGGCTGTTTGTCGCAATCAGACCATGTCTCCTAGGATATTCGATGCGTTCCGATATGGTGGCTTTGTTGCGATCCAGCAACTGGAGTAATGGGTACGAAATGTCTTCGGCAAAGTCCTGGATTAAACAAAACGCACCGAAAATATCCGGGCCTGTGTTCGCCGCGGGTGTGTCTGCCAATGCGACCAACGGTGCTACCTTACACGTGTGCTCAAAATCGAGCATAAACTCCTCCCGCAGCTCGCTGTCTCTGGAATCACCTGTCCACGCTATCTCGGAAGCATTGCCTTTCAAAAAGCGGGAGCCAATATCCTCACCGGGCGTTGGTTCGCCAAGCCATATGATCGTCTCGCGACTGTTGCTGTATATATCACCCATCAAGCCAACTTGTTTAGTTCTCTCCGAAGCGTCTGCTTGGTTAATACACAGCGCGTCCGCCCAAAGCAGGACCTCATGGTCAGGTTGTCGAAGTTTGCGCAGAGCCGTGGAAAGATTCTCAGAAACAGAAACAAGTTTCCCGTTGCACGTTATCAGAACCTGGCGAGCGACGCCTTCGGAACCCCACGTGTACGAAATTGCGATATAGCGCCCTCGAACATCGTCAATGGAAGAGGCCTGGAGCTCTGTGCGAATGTCATCCTCCCCGGCGCCAGGGTGAAGGTGTAGCACACGGATTGCACGCGTCGCAGCATCGAGAGGGAGGTAGATTTCTTTCTTAGTCTTCCTGGCGCGTCTTCTGAGCTTTGACGCGATGCGCCGGGCCATGGTGGGTGGAGTGTGGACAGTTGTCATTCAGCTGAGAATGCCCCATGCTTATGCGTTGTGATGGCGCGACTCAGCCACTCACAGAGTGGGCGGCCTAACCGCAAGCTGACGGCCAGCTCCAAAGTCTCGCGATAGAACAGCTCCTGGGATCATTGCTGGTTTGGTTTGATGCGATCGGTACTATTTGGAATCCGATGAACGATGAGACGACAAGTTTAGTCTCCAGGGCTTCATTGGGATGTCAGCCGTGACGTCACATGCGCGCGATCCCGACAGCTTCGGCTCTAATCGCCTGTGGTGCTCGAAATCGACACGTCCTCATCATTTGCCAAGAACCACAACGACGCATCAAACCTTTGTTCAACCACATCCTTCCCAGACTCTCTCGCTACCTGATGAACATCAAATGAAGCTATGAAGCTGTCGCGCAAGCATGCTGGGCGACTCAGCTAGCGCCCGCAAAAGGAGCGTATGACGAGCGATCGCAGCAGCTAGCCCGTGCCTAGCGGTGTAGAAAAAGGTAAGAGAGACGAACGGGTGGCGTCCCGTGGAAGTCTCTAGTGCCAATAATGCTTGATCGGCATGGCTTTGTACCTTGTTTTAGGACTGCTTTAAGGCCGGCGTGCCTTGAACACGTCGGGTGCTGCTCCGTTATCACGATCTTACTCTTCTCTCGATAGCAGGACATGCTATCGACAAACCTCCGTCGAGCTACCGTTGCGCTTTTAGCTTCAACCCGCTTAGTTCTGTGCTCCACAAGCAGCGAACATGAACAATTCAAGGATGTAACATGGGATGACCAGAATTGGGTTATAGCGACACATGCCCTGGATCAAGGCCACTACCAGTCCCGCCTAACGCTTGCAAATGGCTACTTTGGCATCAATGTAGCATCAGCAGGACCTTTCTTCGAGGTGGATGAGCCAGTGGACGGCGACGTTATAAGTGGGTGGCCGCTGTTCAGCAGACGACAAGCTTTCTCGACCATCGCAGGCTTCTGGAATAGTCAGCCACGAACAAACGGAACGAATTACCCTTGGCTGTATCAGTATGGGTGGGAGAGCTTTACTGCTGGTATTCCACATGCTAGTGGTATCGTTGTGGAAGCCAACGGTGAATTACTGAATGCGTCAGTCAACCCCGACCACATATCGGATTTCGTATCGAGTCTAGATGTAAAAGCTGGAATTGCGAGCTGGCGATACAATTGGCGGCCTGGTGGTACCGGAGATGGGACAGTTGATGTGGACTATCAGATGTTCGTGCACAAGCTTTATGTCAATAAAGCAGCAGTCAGGCTAAGGCTTACTGCGACACGCGACCTCAATGTGACGGTGTACGACGTGCTTGACGGTGACTGCGCGGTTCGCTCGGACTTTGTTGAGAAGAAGTTTGAAGAAGACACGCCTACGATCTGGTCTGCTGTCAGCCCGGGAAACATCACCGACGTAAAGGCTTATGTATACTCGACTCTGAGTGGCAGCGATTGGGTCAATCTCACAGCTCGCACTGAAGTAGCTGGAGGCATATTCAGTGGCGGCAATGGCTCAACCATTGCGCAGTCTCTCCCCGTCGAACTTGTCGCCTTCCGTCCCACCGAAATCACCAAGTTCATTGGAGTCGCATCGACTGATGCTTTCCCGGATCCGCAGAGTGTAGCACGCGATGCCTCACTATCCGGTGCCGAAGAGGGCTACTACAAGCTGTTGCATTCTCATATTGAAGAGTGGAAGTCCATACTAACACCAGACTCGGTTGATGATTACCACCTACCGAATGGATCCCTGCCGGAAGACCCAGACGTACGAACATTGCACATCATGGCACGAACCAACCCATTCTACTTGTTATCCAACATGGTCGGACCCAACGCTGTTGCTGCGGCCAACAACAATACAAAGCTCGACATATACAGTATTCCAGTTTGTGGGCTTGGCTCAGACTGCTACGGCGGTATGATATTCTGGGATGCAGATGTATGGATGGCCCCAGGAGTCCAAGTATCGCATCCGCAACACGCCCAGAACGTCATCAAGTATCGCGTAGAGCACTTCGACCAAGCGCAACGCAACGTGGAAACTGCGTACCAATCGAGCAAGAACCAAACAGGTAGATTTACGCCTGGAGGAGCTGTATATCCATGGACTAGCGGACGCTTCGGCAACTGTACGGGAACTGGCGCTTGCTTTGACTACGAATATCACCTTAACGGCGACATTAGCCTTGCCCTGAACAACCATTTGATCATCACTGGAGACGGCGAATACTTTAACGACACCCTATTACCGATCTCGAATGCTATTGCGCATTTCTTCGGTCAGTTGCTAGACTTCAACGAAACATCAGGCGCATATGAGCTCTGGAATGCTACTGACCCGGACGAATACGCCAACCAGGTCAACAACATTGCTTTTACCACTGCACTCATGCAACGCCATTTCCTCGAGACGAACGAATTTAACAGCTGGTTTGGACGCAGCCCCAATGCTTGCTGGGCAGATAAGGCATCCAAGATGCGAATTCCAATCAACGAGGATGCTGGCATCATTGTCGAGTATACTGGAATGAATGGGTCAGTAGCGGTTAAGCAAGCTGGTAAGTAGCATCCACTCCTTTGACAGTTGAGTCACTAATCATTACTTCTATTTAGACGTTGTTCTGGTGGACGATCTGCTGCATTACCCCAATCCATACAGCTTAGCCAACCTGGATTATTATGCAGCGAAACAGTCCCTCGACGGCCCTGCGATGACATACTCTTCATTTGCCGTCGTCGCAAACGAGGTCTCACCATCTGGCTGCTCGAGCTTTACCTACGACGTTTACTCATCCTCACCATACGTCCGCGCACCTTGGTACCAATACTCCGAACAACTCATCGACAACGTTGATGAGAACGGAGGAACACATCCTGCGTTCCCCTTCTTGACCGGCATGGGAGGAACTAATCGCGTTGGTATCTTCGGATATCTTGGTCTTGGTCTCTACTACGATAGGCTGGACATCGATCCAACGCTGCCGCCGCAGATCCCATATCTAAACTACCGCACTTTCTACTGGATGGGACACGGTATCAACGCTACATCCAACTCGACGCATACCACGTTGGCACGTCTGCCACGAGAAAACTATACTCTACCCTCCGCGAACGCGACGTACTTTGATAAGCCCATTCCCGTCACGATCGGTACCCGCAGCAACCGAGACAACACAACGTACGACCTCGGAGACGAACCACTCGTAGTTCGCAACCGACCAATGGGCGAGATTCTGACTGTCGGCGGCAACATCCTTCAATGCAAAGCCCTTCTCCCACCACCGCAAGGTAACAAGCCTGGCCAATTCCCCATCGCGGCTATCGACGGCGCTGCAAGTACAAAATGGCAACCCGAACTTGCAAACATCACCAGCTACCTAACCGTAGATCTCGGCGATTCATCCTTCTACCCTATCAACAAAGTTGTAATGGACTGGGGCAACCAGCCACCCTCACACTTCGAAATTTACTTCTCCAACACCACATTGCCTCCATTCGAAAGTCAACCAGACACAGAGCTCAATGAAGATGTGAGGAAAGTAACAGCTGGCGAGGTGAAGATAAGTGCGCCTTGGGATCCAGTCACTGCGTATGAGATCAAGACGTATATTGGTAATCAGACGAACGTCACTCTTGAGCGGAGTGTTTGGAGCGGACGGTACGCGCATATGGGTATTCGGGGGAATTTGTTTGCTGAGAATGCTACGGATGGGGGGACGGTTGCGGAGTGGAGTTTGGTTAGGGAGGGGTTCTGAGTTGTTGAGTTCGATGGGTGATGACGCTGTTGTATATGGAGGAATGACCGCAACGTGGGTACTTACATTATAATGATATTCTTGTGATTAGCGGATCTTCAATCTTGTTTCGTAACCACAAAGCTAGTGCAATACCCGGCCCCAATCGTCTGGATCTCTCCTGGTATGCTTATTTCGTTCCAGAACCCGCTGACCATATCGTTCCATATATCGACTCCGATATTTGAGAGATCGCCACAGTTCCCATGTTTACCCCAACCCCACGAGATCAATTCACCCTCTTTTGTTACAGCGAGGATGTGGTCCGACCCAACAGCAATCTTATCCAGAAGCGGCAGATTGGGTGGTAATAACTTCCACATGTTCTCTTTACCCCACGCGGTAAGAGTGCCGTCATCGAAGAGCACGAAGATGGCGTGCCATGTTGCGCCGATGTCTTTCCAGTCCTTGACATGTTCAGGCATGTTCGAGATGATGTTGAACTTGTCTTTGCCGAGTAGCTGGTGTTCACCCTCGGCTGGATCGCTGACTAGGTATGTGAAATCTTTGCCACATACCACTTTCTTGGGTTTAAACGGTATACCTTCAATTGGACTAGGCGCCATACCTTTGCCGCCGTACAGTCCGTCCCCAAGCTGACCGAGACGTGCTTTTCCCCAACCGTATACTGAGCCATTTTCCATTATGGCGATGTAATGCCAGGCTCCTGCTGCGAAATCGACCATTCTGCCTAGAAGTTGAAGCAGGTTGAGGCCTTCCTTGCGTGAGCCTAGCTCGCCCCAGTTATTGGAACCGAGTATCTTGACATAACTCCTTACATACTCAGGATCGTTCTCGTCAAGCTCGACACAAGCTGAAGATTCGCATGTCGCGGCGGCGAACCTGTCATTAGAGGACAGAATTTGGAAAGGTTCAAATTGGGGCGTAGGGTTTTCTTTTATCAGCTGATCTCTGCGACTACTGCCAACCCCGTAGACGACGTTTTTCGTGCAAAATAGCGTGTGATTGTCGCCACCTCTGATGTACAATAGCTCATCCAGGGGTATAGGGCAGCTGCCGGTTGTAGAATGGAGAACTGTGGTTGGAGTGTTGACTATGTCGGCTGCTGGAATTCCGAGTTGGCCTTCTCCGTTACTTCCGAAGACATAGAGTTGGAGAGAAGATTTTTTAGGAACTTCTCTATAACATTGTGGAAGCCAACGTGGCATGCCTTGATCTCAGCACTCTTGTGCTAATTACAAGGTCTAAGTGAGTGACAATAAATCGGTTCGGCGATGAGACCGATGGAGGTGAGTGCCAACGAGAAGAATTGGGTACGAATGATAAACTTTTAGAAGATCTTCCGACACGGGTGGGACAAGCAGAGCTCTGCGACCAACAATTATTTTCCCAACTGGCGAATTATGATTACAAGGTCGGCAAGCAATTCTTTTGCAACGCTGTAGGGCCAGAATATTTGTGCAGGCTACGTCAACTTGCACAAGAATGATGTTGGAAAAAGGCGGTAGCGTAGAGGACCAAGCGACCACCATGAAGATGCTTTGAATCAGGATCTGAAAATGCTCGTGGCGAGATTGAAGATGCGCCGCTCCTGGAGTTGACGGCGCTAGCCCGCCGCGACGCTAATCGCTTACAGGGATAGCGGGTCCGTGCGCCCACTGAATTTCGACATGCAACATCGTCGGGTAACTTCCACCCATCGACGACAGCCAAACCGACCACGCCCACCCGTACTAACCGCACGCACATTCCACAGTCGCCCAACATGGCCTCCCAGAGCGTGCAATGCTTCGGCAAGAAGAAGACCGCGACTGGTACGCAAAGCCCGCCGCCCGACACCCCAGAGCAAGAAGAAGAACAAGGCTAACAATACCGCCCACAGCTGTCGCCCACTGCAAGGTACACACGCAATGCCACGATCGAACGCGCAACCGAACAGCATACTTACGATGAAATTCTAGGCCGGAAAGGGTCTCGTCAAGGTTAACGGAAAGCCTCTTTCCCTCGTCCAGCCCGAGATCTTGCGATTCAAGGTCTACGAGCCCATCCTCATCCTCGGTGTTGACAAGTTCGGTACGCACACACGAAACCCCAGGGAGGAAGCTGCGAAGGAATCACGGGCACAATACTAACATCATGGGCAGCTGATGTCGACATCCGCGTCCGCGTCTCCGGTGGTGGACACACCTCGCAAGTCTACGCCATCCGCCAAGCCATCGCCAAATCCATCATCGCCTACTACCAAAAGTACGTCGACGAGCACTCGAAGAACCAGCTCAAGCAGGCCCTGATCCAGTACGACCGCACACTGCTCGTTGCCGACAACAGGCGGTGCGAGCCCAAGAAGTTCGGTGGTCCAGGTGCGCGTGCCAGGTACCAGAAGTCTTACCGTTAAGCGGTATCGCTTTTGGGCTTGGAGAGGAGAAAGATGGAGCGGTGTATGGGGGAGCATGGAGCGGTGTTCATCCTGGGCTTTTACATGGGGTCTTCTACTGTCTACTATCTATCTCCTTAAGGACGAGGTTACGTGACATGGCGCGCAACGGCTGCCTGGTACGATCCCCCGGCTTGTGACGATACAAAATGAATACATTGGTTGCAAGAATATGGACAACGGCATGTCGATTGTGGATGGTCATGAGATTCTCAGTGAAGCAGGATAAATGAATGCCAAACGACTCTTTCCCAAACGAAATACCTAGACACTGAAGTGGTACACGCACAGCAATACACAGCCGTCAAGCCATACTATGAAGAGGGCAATGGACTCAATTAACGGTCTAACATTCACCATCTCCAACACCAACGCTCCCATGCATTAACACATACACACACACGCACACTAACACAAAGCTATCCTGCAGCCAACCACTTCGCTTTCTCGTCTTTCCAGGAACGCCCCTGGAGGTCGATACTGTTATTGGTATAGCCATAGATTTTGAGAGGCGAAGGCTTCTAACCATCGCTACCGCTGCTCCTAAATGCTGCACACAGCGCGGCATACTGGTGTGTGAGATCGAGGACGTGCTGGGGTAGCGAGGTACCCTGGATGATGCTGCGGATTTTGACGGCGCCTTCTTCTTCGATGAGTTTGCGGATTGTGTAGAGGAGGGAGGGTGAGAACTGGTGAGGTCATATGTTAGTTTCGGAATGATGTTAGAAAGGGTGAAGGGTAGGCTCACCTCAGAGTACCATCGGTACTGCCAAGTGACCAGTCTGATCAACGCGGCTGTAACGTCTCTGACTTGTTTCCTCTCCTCGCCCAGCTTCAGGACGCCTCTCATAGCTTTTGGTGAGAACTTGATTTGCAGACAGTTCTCATACGCTTCCACTGCCTCCTCTGTATGATGCAGTCTCTCGGCGAGTTCTCCTAGGATCTCCCACTCCTCACTGCTCTTCTTGTACAGAAGTTGTTGCTGCCTGTACTGCGCCATCTCAGTTCGCCATATCGTGTATACGCGCAGATCCTCGTATAGGACCATGAAGAGGTTGTCGAGCCAGCGTTCGCAGAGGCGCTTGTTCTGGAAGTGTGTATAGTTTGGTTGCGAGGGGTTGCCGTTGTTTGCGGCGTCGTGTGCGTGAGGGTCTTCGCTGCCGGCTTTCACAACTTCAGAGGCGACAGTGTGCATGGGCTTCTCGAGATCGTGGACTGCTTCGGCGGCCGCAGAGGAGGATTCGCCGTTCGTGTTGGATACCTCAGCGGAGGAGCGTTCCTCGACTTCGCCATGATCACCGTTCGTTTGCTGGGCGTGTGTGTTCGGGGAGGGAGAGCGAAGTGCTGTCGTGCTGGCGCTGCGAGAATGTGGTTGCTGTGCGGTCTTTTCATGGCGGTATTCCTCCTCCATGACAAAGACTTGGCTTCGTATCTTGAGTAATTGATCCCAACCAATCTTCTTTGTAATCTCTGTCAGTAGGATGTAGGCTTTGAGGAAAGTGCCCTTGAAACCTGCAGCGTGCAGCTTCCTCAGAGTTGGGTGCACAAGCTCCATATCGTCGATGTTGGAATCTTCAATCTCGTCGCACATGGCCTCTGGCATGACCGGCAGAAAGACTCGCTGTGGCTCGGGCATCCGTGGTGCGTCCTTGTCCTGGTAGGTGAACATGGGACATGAGTTGAGAGTCAACAATGCCATGTCCCACTGCTCGAGGCTGACGTATATCTCTGCTA
>Ga0265797_10005875_pt1 | contig 17705 bp, 11 predicted proteins | sample P2T30metagenome_FD_192433 | JGI IMG/M metagenome (GOLD analysis project Ga0265797, IMG submission 192433) | Plant litter microbial communities from East Loma Ridge, Irvine, California - P2 T30 | ecosystem: Environmental > Terrestrial > Plant litter > Unclassified | place: USA: California...
CATGCAGTCGAACCTGGCCGATATCGACGAAGGCGCCATGCCGACGATGCTGGACGTGCGCGTGCACGTGCTGCCGTCCGGCACCGCCTACGACACCCTGCCGGCCGTGCTGGAACCACTGCTGCAACCAATATTCCCTCATCACTCTTGATCCCATCATGAAAATCATCGAACAGCGCGTGCTGCGCGGCCGTAACTACTACTCCGACAAACCCTGCCTGATGACGGTACTGGACCTGCAGGAGCGCGCCGCGCTGCGCACTCACAAGCTGCCGGGCTTCGAGGAGCGCCTGCTGGCCGCGCTGCCGGCGCTGGTCGAGCATCGCTGCTCCGTCGGCAAGTACGCCGGCTTCGTGCAGGCGCTGCGTGCCGGGACCAATCTGGCCCATGTGATCGAGCACGTGACGCTGGCATTGCAGTGCGAGGCCGGCACCACGACGAGCTTCGGCCGCACCCGTCCCGGCCCCGCGCGCGGCCAGTACCGGGTGATCTGCGCGTATGCGACAGAGCAGCTGGCGCCGGAGGCCTTCGACGCCGCCGTCGCGCTGGTGACGGCGCTGGCCGACGGCCAGGAGGTGGATATCGAAACATGGCTGCCGTCGCTGCGCGAGACCGCCGAGCTGCACGCCATCGGCACCAGCACCGGCGCCATCCTGCGGGCAGCCGACAAGCGTGGCATTCCGTACGTGCGCCTGACGGAGCAGGCGAACATGTTCCTGCTGGGCTGGGGCACGCAGCAGAAGCGCCTGCAGGCCACGATCACGGGCGACACGGGCCACATCGCCGTTGAAATCGCATCGGACAAGAATCTGACGAAGGCGCTGCTGCAGCAGGCCGGCATCCCGGTGCCGGAAGGCGCCACCGTCCGCACGCTGGAACAGGCGCAGCGCGCCGCGGCGCGACTGGGCGGCATCGTCACCGTCAAGCCGCTGGACGGCAACCATGGCCGCGGTGTGACAACGCGCTGCGGCACGCCGGAGGAAGTGGCGACCGCGTTCGAGCGGGCGCGCGAGCATGGCCGCACCATCATTGTCGAGCGCTTCATCGCCGGCGACGACTACCGCATCCTCGTTTCCGGCAACCGCGTCGTGGCGGCGGCGCGGCGCCGTCCGCCGCAGGTGACGGGCGACGGCAGCAGCACCATCCGCCAGCTGGTGGAGACGGAAAACCTGAACCCGGCGCGCGGCGACGGCCATACCAACATCCTGACGAAAATCCCGCTGGACGGGCTGACGGCAACGGCGCTGGCGGAGCAGGGCCACACGTTCGACACGGTGCTCCCGGGCGGTGCCACGGCGCGCCTGCGCGGCAACGCCAACCTGTCGTCCGGCGGCACCGCCGAGGATGTGACGGACCTGCTGCCCCCGCTGACCCGCACCCTGTGCGTACGCGCCGCGCAGAAAGTGGGCCTGGACGTGGCGGGGCTGGACCTCGTCTGCCGCGACATCGCCGCGCCGCTGGCCGGCGGCAATGGCGCCTTTATCGAGATTAATGCCGCACCCGGCATCCGCATGCACGAATACCCCAGCGCCGGCACGCCGCGCGACGCCGGCGCCGCCATCATCGACTCGATGTTCGGTGAAGGCGACGGCCGCATCCCCGTCGTCGCCGTGACGGGCACGAACGGCAAGACGACGACCACCCTGATGATCGAGCACACGGCCCGCCAGGCCGTCCTGCATACGGGTTGCACGACCACGGAAGGCGTGTATATCGACGGCGCCGCCATCCAGCAGGGCGACTGCAGCGGCTACTGGTCGGCGCGTGCCGTGCTGACGGCGCCCGAAGTGGAATTTGCCGTGCTGGAGACGGCGCGCGGCGGCATCATGAAGCGCGGCCTGGGCTACGATGCGTGCGACGTTGCCGTCGTGCTCAACGTGACGGCCGACCACCTGGGCCAGGACGGCATCGACACCGTCGAACAGCTGGCCGACGTGAAGGGCGTGGTGGCCCGCTCGGCGCGCAAGGCCTGCGTGCTCAATGCCGAGGACCCGCGGTGCGTCGGCATCGCCGCCACGTTGCCGGCCGGCGTGGAGACGATTTATTTTGCCGTCGACGCCGAAGCGCCCGAGCTGTTGCGGCACCTGGAAGGCGGCGGGCGCGGCGCCTACCTGCAGGACGGCGCGCTGATCCTGGCGGACGGCCACGCGCGCCATCGCCTGCTGTGGGCCGAGGAGATGCCGGCCGCCGTGGAAGGCTGCGCGCGGCACAATATCGCCAACGCGCTGGCCGCCGCCGCCGCGTTGATGGCAACGGAGTTCGGCATGGCCACGATCGCGGACGGCCTGGCGTCGTTCGTCAGCGACGGCCGCAGCAACCCGCTGCGCACCAACGTGTATGACGTGCGCGGCATCAAGGTCGTTGTCGATTACGCCCACAACCCGGCCGCCTACCAGGCGCTGGGCGAGATGGCGCGGACGATGTCGCGCGGGCGCACGTATGCCGTCGTGACCGCGCCGGGCGACCGGCGCGACGACACGCTGGCCGCCATCGGCGCCGCCTGCGGCGCGGGCTTCGATGAAGTCGTCGTCTACGAATGGGCCAACGAGGACCGCGGCCGCGTGCGCGGCGCACGGGCCGCCGTGATGGCGGGCGGCGCCGGTGCGGCGGCCCGCGTCGAACTCGATTGCGGCAAGGCGCTGCGCGGCGCGCTGGCACGCTGCCAGCCGGGCGACGTGCTGCTGTTCGCCTGCGGCTCGTCGACCGACGAGCTGGTGGACGCGCTGCGGGTCAGCGACCCGGAAAGCGCCGCCGCCATCGCGCAGGCGCTGTTGGCGTAGTCGCGGTACATCCCGGCCGGCGGCGTTGGCGTACCGGACGTGCGTTGACCGGGAAGCTGCCGCTTTACGGAGACGCGAAGCTACGGACTCGGATGGGCCAAAGGTCGGGGACAGGCACCTCTCGGGCCCTTCGGCCCGAGCGGAGCCAGTCCCCAGCGGCTCACCAGCCGGCAGCCTTTCAACCGGCGGCGTTGGCGTGCCGGGGACTGGCTCCAGTTGCGGGGCAACGCCAGGCAACTGGTGCCTGTCCCCGACGTGGTGCCTCCGGCGGCCATAACGCCCGCGCCGCCGTCGACAAATACTTCTAGCCCTGCCGCTCGCCGCACTCGGTACAGAACTTCGTCCCGGGCTCCAGGCTCGTCGAGCACCCGCGGCACTGGATCTGCTGCGCCATCTTGAAGCCGCACTCCGGGCAGAACTTGGCGCCGTGCGTCTCGGCGCGGCAGTGCGGGCAGACCAGCTGCATCTCCTGGCGCACGTCGTGCCGCACCCCGCGCGAGCGGCCTTCGTCATGCGCCACTTCGGAAGCGCTCTGCACTTCGCCCTGGGCACGCGAGCGCGTGATCGCCACCTTGACGTTCGGTGCGCAGTTGAAGCACAGGCCGCGCTCCGAGTCAAAGCAGGTGCCGCAAACATAGTCGTGGCAGGAACTGCAGCGGTTGAAGTGCTGCTTGCCTTCGTCGATCGCGTCCTTGAACGCCTGGTCGCGCGCCGAGTGCCAGCCCGCTTCCGCCAGGCCGTTCAGCACCGAGCTGGCATTGCCCAGCAAGCCGCCGAAAATGCCTGCCCCCTTCGACAGCCAGCCGGACGCCTGCGCGCTGCGGTAAGGCTTGAACGTGGTGCGCCAGCGGTCGCTGCAGCGTTCGCAGTGGAACTCGAACTGGAACCCGGCATCGACGCCGGATGAATTGCTCAGGTCGCTGTAATTATTCGAGAATTTGTAGGCGGCTTGGTCCGACATGGCGCTGTTCCGGGTTCAGGTGGTGAAGCGGCAGATTATAGCGAAATGACAACCAATGCTGGGCACAGGCACCGATTTTCCGGCCTTCTGCCCATGAAAGTGATGCCCGTATCCAACGGCTCTGCGCGTTCCACGTTGCAGAAATCACACAGTTGCCACCCTAATCCGTGCCCAACAGCTCAACCCGATGAGTGATTGCAAGCCACCCATCCGGCAAGAAACATCCCGTCCTAAGATCGGAGCGCTCAGGAGACGAGCATCCCAATCGAGAAGGACGAGGCATGAAAAACAGCAGACAAGCATGGGTGAAACAGGCGCTGCCGGCGGCAATCGCGCTGGCGTTGGCAGGCATGGCGGGGGCACAGGAGGCAGCGAAGGCCGATGACCCGAGCGTCGTCGTCGTGACCGGCTTTCGGGCGAGCCTTAACAGCGCGCTGAACACGAAGAAGAACTCGGACGGCATCGTCGACGTCATCAAGGCCGAGGACATCGCCAAGTTCCCCGACGCGAACCTGGCCGAGTCGCTGCAGCGCGTGCCCGGCGTGGCGCTGGCGCGCGGCGATGGTGGCGAGGGCAAGCAGATCACGGTGCGCGGCCTGAATGCCGGCTTCACGCGCGTGCGCATCAACGGCATCGAGGGCGTGGCCGCCACGGGTTCCTCCGACATCAACGGCAGCACCAACCGCTCGCGCGGCTTTGACTTTTCCGTGTTCGCCTCCGAATTGTTCAACAGCCTGGAAGTGAGGAAAACGTCCGAGGCGGACGTGGAGGAGGGCTCGCTGGGCGCCACCGTCGACCTGCGCACCGCGCGGCCGTTCGACTTCAAGGGGCGCACGTTCAGCCTCGGCGCCCAGGAGTTCCACAACACCTTGACGGACAAGACGCAGCCGCGCATGACGGCGCTGCTGTCGGACCGCTGGGACACGGCGTACGGCAAGTTCGGTGCGCTGATCTCCGGCGCGTATGCGAAACGGCGCGCCACGGAGGAGGGCTACGAAGGCGTCGAACTGCTGTCCGCCAGCGCCGACGGCGGCTTCTGTTCGCCTCTGGGCGCCAGCGTGCAGAACCCGGCCAGCAATGCCGTCAAGGGCATTGATGCGGCCAACTGCGGGTTCGGCGTACCGCGCAGCGGCAACAGCGCCGCCTACAACGACGTGATGGGACGCCTGGACAACTACGGCGGCACCATCGCCGCGCCGGCCGCCGGCTCGGGCGCCTACCACCCGCGCATCCCGCGTTACCGCCGCTCGCAAACCGACTACGAACGTACCGGCATCACGAGTGCGTTCCAGTGGCGCCCCAGCCCCGCGACGGACGTCAACCTGGACCTCATGTACGGCAAGTTCTCCAACAAGCGCTACGACAACTACATCTCCGCGATCTCGTTCGGCCGCACCCTCGCGCAGGCGAACGGCAAGCCGCAGACGTCCATCGTCGATGCCCACTTCGACGGGAACGGCAGCTGGGACTACGGCAAATTCAACGGCGTCGACATCCGCACCGAAGGGCTGATGGACGTCTACACGACCAAGTTCAAGCAGCACGTGCTGTCGGGCGGCCATAAGTTCAGCGACCGGCTGAAGGTCAACTTCCTGCACGGGACTTCCGACTCGGAGCTCGATGAGCCGATGCGTGCCACCGTGCAGTTCGACTCGCCGAACGTCAACGGCTTCGAGTTCGACTTCCGCAACAACCGCAACGTGCCGCGGCTGAACTTCGGCATCGACGTGGCCAATCCCGACAACTTCACGTTCGCGCCGCAGGAAGCGGACGGCACGCTGCACGGCCAGTTCGTCGGCCGCTACCTGAACACCCGCAACAAGCTGAAGACGACGGAACTGAATGGCAGCTGGGAGATCGACGATCACCTGACGCTCAAGGTGGGCGGTTCGCGCCGCACCAATACGTGGGACAACTACGAGATCGGCTCCGGCGGTAACGGCCTGGCGCTGCCGGCCGGCGTCACGCTCGCCAGCCTGACGCGCCAGATCACCGGCTTCGGCTCGGGCCTCGGCGGCAACGGCGTGCCGTCGTCGTGGACGGCCGTGGACCTGGACAAGCTGCGCACGGTGTACGACATCGAATGCCACTGTGCCGCCGTACCGGGCTCCGAGTACAACGTGCCGGGCCAGTCGAAGCGCAGCGTGGAGGAAAAGATCGACGCGCTGTTCGGCATGGTCGATTTCAATTACGACCTGGCCGGCATCACGTGGCGCGGCAATGTGGGCGTGCGCGGCGCCGAGACGGAAGCGACGTCGATGGCGCTGATCAATGCGGCCGGCGTCATGGTGCCGAATGTCGTCACGAAAAAATACCGCGACTGGCTGCCGGCGCTGAACCTGACGGCGCAGCTGCCGCGCGACGTGTTCCTGCGCTTCTCGGCCGGCAAGACGCTGTCGCGGCCCGAGTATGTGGACCTGGCGCCGTCGGCCACCGTGGCGCCGTTCGCGCAGACCGTCAGCATCGGCAATGCGGAGCTGGACCCGATCCGCGCCAAGACATACGACCTGCAGGCCGAGTGGTACTACGATAAAAACGCGATGGTGTCCGTGGGCGTGTTCCGCAAGGAGATCGATTCGTTCATCCAGACGGTATCGGACCGCGCCGTGTATTCGTCGCTGGGACTGCCCGACGCGCTGTTGCTCAGTGGCGGCTGCTCGCTGACGGGCGGCACGCCGGGCTGCCCGACGCTGCCGTCGACCAACGTCGTCGTCAGCCGCAAGGTGAATACGCCGGGCGGGCCGCTGAACGGGCTGGAATTCAACCTGCAGGCGCCGTTCAACTTCCTGCCCGGTAAATGGAGCAATTTCGGGCTGCTGGCGAACTACACGTACGTGAAATCGAAGATCACGTACATCACGCGCGTGGACAACCCGACGACAACCGCCAACGAGCAGCTGACGGTAACGGACAACTTCACGGGCCTGTCGCCGCGCGCGGCCAACCTGACGCTGTATTACGAGGACCCGAAGTTCAGCGCCCGCGTCTCGGCGGCGCACCGTTCCAGCTACCTGCTGGCCGTGCTGGGCGACGTGCTGGGGCACGACAACACGACGGTGGATGCCTCCACCAACGTCGACTTCTCGCTGTCGTACAACCTGACGCCGCAACTGCGCGTCAGCTTCGAGGGGCAGAACGTCACGGACGAGCCGCTGCGCTATGGCCGCGATACGGGGCGTAACGATACGCTGCTGTACGTGCATTCGGGGCGGTCGTTCGTGCTGGGGTTGAACTACAAGTTCTGACGCGGGTGAGGGTACGATCGAGGCCCGATGCTGTTTCTCGGTGGAGCATTGCAGCGGTCAGCCGCGGCCGCTGACGGTGGATGCTACACGTCGGGGACAGGCACCACAGAACGGTGCCAGTCCCCGGTACGCCAGCGCCGCCGACCGCAAAGCCGCCGACCGGAAGCCGCCGCTGGCTGGCGAGCCGCTGGGGACTGGCTCCTCTCGGGCCGAAGGGCCCGCGAGGTGCCTGTCCCCGACGTTTACGTTGCGACAGTGTCGGCTGTCGCGTCTACGCCGCACCAACATCGGCTCTCGCGAGCCGGTCACCCGCCGCGTCCCTTGCCCGATTGTTTGCCACCAACGGTTGGTTTTTGCGCCAACCCGATGCTATACTCGCCGCGAACCAATTCCCGGCACAGCCAATGCACGTCATCACCGAACAATCCGCCATCAAGCAGCTGCCACGCGCCTACCGCGCGCTGGTCTGGCTTTGCATGGCCGTGTTCACGGTCGGTGTACTGCTGTCCTCCCTGCACCATCACGACCTGGCCGACGTCAAGACCGATTGCGTCAGCTGCCATGTCGCCGGCAACCTGCTGGCCGACCTGCCGCCCGTGAATCCCGTGCTGATGGCGGTGCTGCTGGCCGTGGCCTATGTGCTGGCCAGGCTGCCCGTCTACTGCTTCACCCCCGCACCAAGCTACCTGATCCCCGCGCGCCAGGCGCCTCCCGCTTCTCTGTCCACGTTCCGCTGATCCGCGGCGCTGTTCGCGGCCTGCCTGCGCGCGCCTGACGCCGCCGGCAAGCCGTCGCGGCCGCGCATGGCCGGAACCCGCTCGTCCCCTTTATCCGTCGCCCGTCGTCCGGCCGCGCCATTGCGCGTCCAGTTGACCGCGCGCGGCGGCGGACCGCATTCCAACCAGAAGAAAGCATCATGAGATTCCATCCGTCTGTCAGGATTGCCGGCACCTTGCTGGCAGTCCCCCTTGCGCCCGCACTGGCGCAGCAAACCGACGTTGTCGAAGTCGTCGGCCGCCGCGCGGCGGGCGCGTATCACGCCAGCGAAGCCGCCGGCGCCAAGACCGATCTGCCGCTGCGCGAGCTGCCGCAGGCCGTGCGCGTCATGTCGCGCCAGTCGCTCGACGACCTGGGCGCCACCCGTCTCGACGACGCGCTCGATTACGTGGGCGGCGTCTCGCGCCAGAACAATTTCGGCGGCATGTGGGACAACATGGCCATCCGCGGCATGGCCGGAGATTCGAATAACGGCATGGGCCTGCTGCAGAACGGCTTTGCCGGCAACCGCGGCTACAACGGCCCGCGCGACACGGCCAATATCGAACGCATCGAGTTCCTGAAAGGACCGGCGGCCGCGCTGTACGGCGCCAGCGAACCGGGCGGCACCCTGAATATCGTCACCAAGGCGCCGCTGTGGCGCACCGGCCGCGCCGCCGAAGCTTACGTCGGCAGCGACGATTTCTACCGCGCCACGCTGGACGCGACGGGCCCGCTGAGCGCCGACGTTGCCTACCGCCTGAATGCCGCAGCCGAGAAGCGCGGCAGCATGCGGGATTTCATCCAGACCCGCCGCGTCCTCGTGGCGCCGGCGCTGACGTGGCGCATCGCGCCGGGCACCACGCTCGATTACCGCGGCGAGGTCCTGCACCACGCCGCGCCGATGGACCGCGGTATTGCCGCCGTCAACGGAGAACTGGGCATCGTGCCGCGCACGCGCTTCCTGGGCGAGCCGGGCGACGGCGACACCACGGCGGAAAATAGCGCGCACCAGTTCATGCTGGAGCATGCGCTGGCCGAAGGCTGGACGCTGCGCGCCGGACTGTCGTGGAAGGAAGGCTCCGTGGCCGGCTACGCCACCGAGGCCTCGGCCGCGCTGCAGCCGGACGGACGCACGTTGCGGCGCCAGCGCCGCTACCGTGACTACGCTTCGGAGGATGCGGTACTGCAGGCGGAACTGGCGGGCCAGGTGCGTTGGGGCGGCATGGCCCATGACCTGCTGGTCGGGTTTGAAACCTATCGCTTCCGCTCCGACCAGCGCATGCTGCGCGTGCTGCCGACCAATGCCGCGCCGAATGCCATCGACGTGCTGGCGCCCGTGTACGCGGTCACGCTGCCGCGGGTGCTGCCCAGCGTGGACACGCGCGAGCGCCAGCGCAACCGCGCGCTGTATGCGCAGGATGCGCTGCGGCTGGGCGAGCGCTGGCGCCTGCTGGCCGGCGTGCGCATCGACGATTATGACCAGTCGCTGCACAACCTGCGCAATGGCGTCGTGACAAAGCAATCGCCCCACGCGGTGTCGCCGCGGGCCGGCGTCTCCTACCTGCCGACATCCAGCTGGACGCTGTACGCCAACGCCGGCCGCTCGTACCGGCCCAACACGGGTTCCGATGCGGCTGGCGGCGCGCTGGCGCCGGAGCGCGGTCGTGCGCTGGAGGCGGGCACGAAATGGGAACGCGCCGACGGCCGTGCCGGTGCCACGTTCGCGCTGTACCGCATCGACAAGGACCACGTGGTAACGAACGATCCGCTCAACCCAGGCTACTCGATCGTGGCCGGCGCCGTGCGCAGCCGCGGTTTCGACGCCGATTTCACGGGGCAACTGGACCGGCACTGGCGCGCCAATGCCAGCCTGTCGTACATCGACGCGGAGGTGGTGCGCGACAACGTACTGGCCGTCGGCGCGGGCCTCGTCAACATCCCGCGCCTGAACGGCAGCCTGCTGCTGATGTACGAGGGCGCTGCCGCCGGCCGGCCGTTCGGCATTGGCGGCGGCGTCACCCACAGCGCGCGCCGCCCGGGCGAGGTACGCACGGCCGCGCAGGTGGCGGCCGGCGCGCCGCCGTTCGAGCTGCCCGCGTACACGCAGGCGCGCCTGACCGCATGGTGGCGCCTGACGCCCGCCGTGCGCCTCTCGCTGGACATCGACAACGTTTTCGACCGCACTTTCTACACCAGTTCCTACCAGTCCACGTGGGTGGCACCCGGCGCCCGCCGGGCCGCCGTGCTGGGACTGCAGGCCAGATTCTAAAAGGAGCAGACATGACGAACATACTGAATACCAGCGCGATCGAAGTGAGCGACGTCACCGTGCGCTATAAAAGCGCCGCGGTGCTGCAGGGCCTCTCGCTGCGGGTGCGCCGCGGCGAGATATACGCGCTGCTGGGCGGGAACGGCGCCGGCAAATCGACGACGATCAATGCGCTGCTGGGCTTCGTGCCTTTGGTGGCGGGGCGCGTGCGGGTGTGCGGCATCGACGTGGCCGCCGACGTGCTGGCGGCGCGCGCCGCGCTGGCCTATGTGCCGGAAAACGTGGCGCTGTACGAGCACCTGACCGCGCTGGAGAACCTGGATTACTTCCTGCGCCTCGCCGGCCAAGGCGGCACGCCGGACCGTGCCGCCATCGAAGCGGCGCTGACGACGGTCGGCCTGGCGCCCGAAGCGTGGCGCCGACGCCTTGCCGGCTACTCCAAGGGGATGCGCCAGAAAGTGGCGATCGCGCTGGCGCTGGCGCGCGCCGTGCCCGTGCTGCTGCTGGACGAGCCGACGACGGGCCTGGACCCGCAGGCCACCAGCGAATTCAATCGCATGCTGCAGGATCTGCGGGCGCAGGGCGTGACCGTGTTCATGGTGACGCACGATCTGCTGGGCGCGGCCGAGGTGGCGGACCGCATCGGCTTCCTGGACGCCGGCCGCATCGTGCAGGAACTGGCCGCCGACGGGCCGGGACGCTTTGACGTCAAGGCGCTGTACGCCCGCTACGCCGGCGCCCGGAGGGCCGCATGAGCGCCACTTTCCAGCCGGCGGCGCGGCAACGGAGCGACTTCCTGCGCGTGGCGTGGGCTGTCTGCCGCGAGGAATGGCGCGCACTGCGGCGCAGTGCCGTCGCCGTTACGGCCGGCGCGCTGCTGCTGGTGCTGACGCTGGCTGCGACCCTCGTCAGCTGGGATGCGATGCGCGCCGTCGAGGCGGAGCGGGCGCACCTGCAGCACGAGGCGGATGAACAGTGGAACGCACAGCCGGACCGGCATCCGCACCGCGTCGTCCATTACGGCCATTACATCTTCCGTCCCCTGAGCCCCCTGGCGTTCTTCGACTTCGGCGTCGATCCGTACACGGGGCATACGCTGTTCCTGGAGGGCCACCGCCAGAACAGCGCCAATTTCAGCGATGCCGGCCAGTCGTCCGTGCTGCTGCGCTTTGGACAGCTGACACCGGCGTTTGTCGTGCAGACGTTGACGCCTCTCGTCATCGTCTTCCTGGCGTTTGGCAGCGTGGCCCGTGAACGGGAGCGCGGCCAGGTGCGGCTGCTGATCGCGCAGGGCCTGCCGGGCAGCGCGCTGCTGGCGGGGAAGCTGGCCAGCCATGCCGCCGTCGCGCTGCTGCTGGCGGCGCCCGCGCTGGCGGCGCTGGCCTGCATCGGGATCGCGGACAATTCGGTGCGGCCGCACGCCGCGTGGATGGCCGCTGGCTACGCGGTCTACGTCGTCGTCTGGGCGCTGGCCGCCGTGCTGGTGTCGGCCGCCACGCCGCGCGCCCGCGATGCGCTGCTGGCGCTGGTCGGCTGCTGGATTGTCACGGTGATCCTGCTGCCGCGCGTGATGCCGGACGTGGCGACGGCGCAGGTGCCGCGCCCCACGCGCATCGAGACGGAAGTGGCGATTCACAAGGAGCTGGCCGCCTACGGCGACAGCCACAACCCGGACGATCCGCATTACCGGGAGTTCCGCCGCAAGGTGCTGGCGAAGTATGGCGTCGGCCGCATCGAGGACCTGCCCGTCAATTACGGCGGCCTGGTGATCGAGGAGGGCGAGCGGCTCACCAGCGCGCTGTTCGTGCGGCACATGCACGAGGAGTTCGAACGCCAGCAGGAGCAGGCCGCCATCGTCGCGGCGGCGCAGTTCCTGAGTCCCGTACTGGCGCTGCGCAGCCTGTCGAATGCGCTGGCCGGTACCGACCGCGCCAGCCACGAGCGCTTCCTGCTGGAGGGCGAAGCGTATCGCTACCGCATGGTGCAGGCGCTGAACAGCCTGCACGTCAATGAAGTGCGCTACCAGGACGACCGCGACCAGCGCATCAGCAAGTCGTTCTTCCAGCGGCTGCCGCGCTTCGTCCACGAGCCGATCGGGCTGGCGACGGTGGTGGAGCGGCACGTACGCCCCGCGCTGGCCGTGTTCGCGCTGTGGCTGGCGGTGCTGGTCGGCGGCGCGTGGTGGCTGGCGCGCCGGCTGGAACGCGGCGTGCCGGGTCGATAACGAAAGAGGAATCCATGAAGACACTACAACTTGAATTGCGCCTGGCGCTGCATTCGCGGCTGGCGGCCGGCGCGCTGATCCTGCTGCTGCTCCTGACGGCGCTGGCGGTGTGGAGCGGCCTGCACGCCATTTCAAACCAGCGCGATGCGCTGGCGCGGATCGCGGCCGTGCAGCGCGACGACGTGGCCGCCGTGGCGGAGAAGTACCGCGATGGCGGCGAGGCCGGGTACGCGGCCTATTCGACGCCGCACCTGACGGTGAATCCGCCGGCACCGCTGGCGTTTGCCGCGATCGGCCAGCGCGACGTGCAGCCGTACGCGTTGCGCGTGCGGCTGCTGGGATTGCACTCGCAGCTGTATGAATCCGAATCGATCAACCCGGAGCTTGCCGCGGCCGGGCGTTTCGATTTCGCGTTCGTGCTGGTCTACCTGGCGCCGCTGTTCGTCATCGCGCTGATGCACGACCTGGTCGCGGGCGAGCGCGAGGCGGGCCGGCTGCGGCTCGTCGATTCGCTGCCGGTACCGGGGGCGCGGCTGTGGCGGCGCCGCATCGCGCTGCGCTACGGCCTTGTGCTGGCTGCGCTGCTGCTGCCGTTCGCGTTCGGCGCGGCCGGCGCGGATGCCGGCCTTGGTGCGACGGTACTGGTGGCGCTGGGCGCGGCACTGTACCTGGCCTTCTGGTTCGGCGTTGCCGCCGCCGTGGCCGCGCTGGTGCGCACCTCGGCCGCCGGTGCGGCGGTGCTGCTGGCGGTGTTTGTCGTGCTGACACTCGTGCTGCCGACGTTCGTCAACGGCGCCATCGGCCGCGCGGTACCCGTCTCGAAAGGGGCCGAGCTGGCGCTGGCGCAGCGTCAGGAAGTGCACAACGGCTGGGACCTGCCGAAGGGCGAGACGATGACGAAGTTCTTCCGCACCAACCCGGCGTGGCGCGACACGGCGCCGGTAACGGGCCGCTTCCACTGGAAATGGTATTACGCGATGCACCAGGCGGGCGACGATGCGGTGGCGGGACGGGCAGGGGACTACCGCGCGGCCTTGACGGCGCGCGAGGACTGGACGCGGCGCAGCGGCTGGCTGCTGCCGTCGGTTGCGGTGCAGGTGCTGCTGCACCGGCTGGCCGACACGGACCTCGAAAGTCAGCTGGCGTACCAGGACCGGATTGCCGCGTTCCACACGGTGCTGCGCCGCTTCTATTATCCGTACATTTTCAATGACCGGCCATTCGGCCCGGCGGAGTTCGCGCAGCTGCCGGCGTATGCCGCCGGAGCGGGAGGTGGCGGCGTCGCGGTTACCGCGCTGGGGGCCTTGGGCATCCTGGCGTTCGCGGGACTGGCGGCAGGCGCCTTCCGGCTGCGGCGGGTGCGGGCGCTGTAAACGCAAAAAGGGCGGCCATCGGGGCCGCCCTTTCACGATGAGGTGTTGCTTACGCCGGCGGGAAGCGGCCGTCCACGTAGGGCGCGCCCCAGACTTCGAACAGGCGGCGCAGGCGGGCTTTCAGGACAGGGACAAATCGTTTCCAGGCATCGGCGATAACGATCGCCGGGGCGTCTTCGACGCGGAATGGGGTAGCGGACATGATGAACTCTCTCGATGGTTTTCTCTTGGGATGATAAGAGTTTACGGGCGAGCGAGTTATAAGTCCAATGACGGTTTTGGATGTCTGGTATTCCGCCAATGAATGTTCAATGCATTTCCGTAGATCGCATTGTTATTGATGCATGGAAACGGAATGTGCTGCCTCTGCAGTTATTCCTTCTAGTGATGTCCGCTATTTCGCGCGCCGCCGTGCATGTCCGGCGCCAACGGCGAAAGGGGTGATTGCGGCTGACCGGATTGTGCGACGACGGAGGCAGAACGTCGGGGACATGCCCGTCGGGGACAGGCTCCTGTCACAGGGCGTTCGCCCTGAGACACGAGCCAGTCCCCAGCGCCCCGACGGCCGCGGGATGCGGGAGACTGGCACATCGTCGGCCGCGGACGAGGTGCGTGACTGCGGTTCTTACTTCAACGCCACCGGCAGATCCGGATACTCATCGCTCAGCGCATACTTCACGCCGCCCACGGTGATCGTGTAGGCGGACGGTCCCGTGATCGGCAGCTGGTAGTTCAACGTCAGCGCCACCGATGCGCCCGGGGCCAGCGACTGCCAGGCCGGGATCGTGAAGCGGGCGCGGTTGAAGTTCGCCTTGAAGCCGCCGATGTTGTTCGGTCCCGTGTAGCCGGCCTTGATGACCGTCAGGCCGTAGCCCGACTGGTCGCTCATGTTGGCCGGCGTCGAGACGGGATAGTCGAACTCCACCACCGAGCCGCCGGGAATCGTCACGCTGGAACGGTTCGTCACCGTCATCACGGGATTGATCGGGTAGTTGCTGTCGCCCAGCTTCCAGCCACCCAGTTCGATCGACACCTTCGCGCTCGTTGCCGGCAGCGCCGTCTCCGACCGCACGGCGCCGTACGGCGACGCGGACTTGAACGCGTTGGCGATATTGGTCGTCAGGGTGTAGCCCATGAAGTACTCGCCCTTGCCGCCGTTTTTCGCCGCATCCCACGCATAGTCGCCGGCCAGCTCCCAGATCATGATGCCGCCGATGCCGTTGTCGATGACGTACTGCGTCTTCGCCGCGATCGACTGCGCCGTCTCCGTGGACAGGAACACCTTGCGGGTGGCGTTCCACAGCCATGGCGCCGCCATGGTGGCGCTGTAGTTGGCCGTGTAGGTGCCCGTCAGCGTCTTCTCCGTCACGCCATAGGCGTCCAGGTAGTCCGGCACGATGGCGTTCTGCAGGTTCAGCGCGTGCCACAGCGGATTGCCGCCGCCAGGGATCGGCTTGCCGTTGACGTCCAGGTCGTGCCAGACGTTGTCGATGCCGGTCGCGCCGGTGCCGCAGGTCTTGACGCCGGCGCAGGCGACGGTGTCGTTGACGGTCGGGCTGGTGCCCCACAGGCCATTCGTGCCGCCGGTGACGTCCTTCCAGCCGCGCGTGTAATAGGGCACGCCGATATTGATGCGTCCCGCCTGCAGCGCGCCGCGGTAGTAGCGGTAGGCCCAGTCGACGTTCAGGTAGCCGATGCCGCCGTACTGGTAGGCGTTGCCGGCTTTGAGTTCGGCGTCGTTGCCGTCGTCGAACAGCGCCGCGTTCGGCCCCACGTACTGGTTCCAGCCGCCGTGCAGGTCATATGACATCAGGCTCGCATAGTCCAGGTACTTCAGGCCCGAGAGGTTCTCCTCGCCGCGCAGCACCCAGCCCGAGGCGGAGCCGGCGATCGTCAGCAGGTAGTACTTCTTGTCCGCGACGGCGGCCGTGTCGAGCTTCTGGCGCACCACTTTCAGCAGCTCGTTGTAGCTCTTCATCAGACCGGCCAGGCGCGGCTTCGACAGGCCGAAGTCGAGCGGGTTGCCGGCCTCGTTGTTCGTGGTCGGATGCTCGTAGTCGATGTCGATGCCGTCGAAGAACGTGTACTGGTGCAGGAACGCCACCATCGAGTCGGCCAGCGTGTTGATGCCGGCCGCGTTCAGCGAACCGTCCGCATTCGTCGTCGCCGTGTAGAAGCCGCCACTGCCGGCCCAGCCGCCCACGGACAGCATGACCTTCACGCCCGGATGCTTCTTCTTGTACTGGGCCAGCAGGTTGAAGTGGCCCTTGTACGGCAGGCTCGGGTCCATCGCGGCGGCGGGGTTGTTCGGCCACGTCAGGCCCGTGTCCGGGTTGTTCGCGCCGCTGCCGATGGCGACCTTGTTGGCCCCGTCGACGGTGGCGAAGGCATAGTTGATGTGCGTGACCTTGTCCCACGGGATGTTGTTCACGAGGTACGACGGCGCGCCGTTCGTGCCCGTCCGCCAGCTGGTGAAGTAGCCGACGATGCGCCGTTGCAGGCCATTGGCCAGCTTCTCGCGGCCGGCGGCATCGTAGACGGTGCAGTAGGGGACGTCCGGCACGGGCGACGTCAGGCCGTCCGGGCGGCAGGGGACGTTCGGTACCGGCGTCGGGGTTGGCGTCGGTGTCGGGGTCGGGGTTGGCGTTGGCGTCGGAGTTGGTGTCGGCGTTGGCGTGGGAGTCGGCGTCGGCGTGGCCGTGTCGAGCTTCCATGGGCCCCACTGCTCGGCACCCGGTACATTGTTCTGCGTCCACCACTGGGCGACATACGTCTTGCCCTGGTAGGTGACGCAGGCGCCCTGCGTGTAGACGGCGCTGGCGCTCCATTCGGCGCACTCGGCGGCTACGGTGGCGCCGGCCAGCAGTTGCGTTGCCTGCGGTCCGGCGTCGCCGCTCGTGCCGCCGCCGCAGCCGGCAACGGCGCCGCCCACCAGGGCAAGCAGCAGGAAATTGGTTTTCAGGGTCATGCGTGTCTCCGTTTTATTTTAAAAATCGTGATGGGTCGGGTAATGGCTGTAGAAGTCGTTATCCCAGCGGAAGTGGGTGCTCGATACGGTGATGGAGATGTCCAGCGCCTCGACGAAATGCCACCAGCCGACGGGCAGGAACAGGATCTCGCCGGGCGCCAGTTCGCACTCGGCGACGGGTACGCCCGCCAGCGCGGGATAGCGCTGCACGTCGATGGCGCGGCCGTCCACAGGGGTAAAGCAATGCCGCTCGTTGTACAGGCGTGGCGTCTGGCACGGCGCGATCAGGCGCACGCGCTTCTTGCCCATCATCTGCATCATGAAGTTGTTGGTCAGGTCGTGATGGAACGGCGTCACGGTGCCCGCGGGGCCCAGCCAGAAGAAGCCACGGCGTTCGTCCGTCAGGTAGTCGGGCAGGGCGGGCATCTCGTCCCACAGCTCGTCCAGCGCGGCGCGGTTGCGGCCATCGTTATTGGCCGTCATGTAGAAGTCGTTGGACTGGCCGGCACCCTGCACCAGGTCGATGTAGGCGCCGAACGGCATGCGTGCCTTGTGGGCGATGCTGTTCATCTCGTAGGCCGGATCGGCCTCGCGGCCGCGCTGCACTTCCACCTCGCGCGAGCCGAAGCGCGCGGCCAGCCCGGCCAGCGTCCAGCGCCGTGCCGCGCAGTCGTCCAGCATGCCGGTGATGATGACGGGACGGTTGGTCAGGTAGTGCTCGCGCAGGAACGTCTCGCCAGAGAGCCGCTCGCGGCGCGGCACGACCGTCGTCATGTCGGCCGGGGCCATGCGGTCCAGGCGGCCCTGGATGTCCAGCAGCCAGTCGCGCTTGGCCAGGCGATTGTGCAGCCGCTGCGCGCCATGCAAATAAGGGCTCGCCAGTGCGGCCGCGATCTCGGCCTGCGCCTGCTGCGCCGGCACGCCGGAATTGCGCAGGATGCCGGCCAGCGTGTCGGGATGGCTGCCCAGCACGATGTTTTCCGCGATCCAGCGGCGCCACTCGTCGCTGATGCCGATGGGTTGGACCGTTGCGCGTCGTTTCATGGGGGCTCTCCACAGGTGCGGGGTCAGGTCCGACATTCGGACACGCATGTCCGAATGTCGGACCTGACCCCAGAGAAAGGCG
>Ga0265797_10005876_pt1 | contig 17704 bp, 13 predicted proteins | sample P2T30metagenome_FD_192433 | JGI IMG/M metagenome (GOLD analysis project Ga0265797, IMG submission 192433) | Plant litter microbial communities from East Loma Ridge, Irvine, California - P2 T30 | ecosystem: Environmental > Terrestrial > Plant litter > Unclassified | place: USA: California...
GCTTCTGAAGCAGTCATCATGCCCGCCCACTACTAAACAGGCATGCATCTCTCTAATCAAGGACATCGTTATCACCCAGCGTGGTGGTCTGGATGGTTATCTGAACCAACTCATCGGCCCTGTAGTAGAAGCTGCCAAGGTTGCTGGGGGCACCACAAGCAGTGCTTCCGCCACCGCCAATAGTTTGCGCACTCAAGCATTGCAGCTGATAGGAGCCATTGCCGACACTCATCCTTCCAAGTCCATTCAGCCGTATGTGGCGTCCATCATCGACGCGCTTCTTCTTGGGGTCAAGGACAAATACAGCAAATTGTCTATAGAGGCTCTCGCAGCAACAGAACAAGTTATCAAGGCGCTCACACCTCCCCGAGCAGCCACATCCGGAACGGAGAACCAGCAGCATCTGGAGCAACTATTTGATGCGCTGTTCAACCGGATATCAGCGAATGACGCCGACGTTGAAGTTCGACGGAGTGCTATCCACGTTCTGGGACTGTTACTTGGTAGGAGCTCTGGCGAGCAGGGCCTCCTTTCATCACAGAAGCGAACGTCTGGACTTGAACTTTTAGCGGACCGCCTGAAGAACGAGCTCACACGGCTCGCTTCCGTACGTGCTGTTGATTCGGTTGCTGCCCATACCAAGGCGCAAAACGAGTTGTCAGCCGAGTGGGTACAGAATGTCGCACTGGAACTGGCTGCGCAACTGCGGAAGGCCAGTCGTGTATTGCGTGGTGCCAGTCTGAGCGCCCTCCGTACTCTCGCACTGAACTCGCTGTCGCGGAGCCAGCTCGATAGCCAGACCAAAGCGCAGGTGGTGGAGATGCTGCTACCGCTGCTCAACGCTAGTGACCTTCATCTCCTAGGCCCGGCTCTTATCATCCTGGCTACGTTCGTCAAGGATGATGCGCAAACCACAATGACATCCAACCTCAACGGGGCTCTTTGCCAAGTTGCTCAAGGCTCAATAAGCGGTACGCCGTTAGATGCACTTCTCAAGCTAGTGCGTATTATCGGCGAGCAACGCGCTGGACAAGCCTTAATGCAAGCGCTGCTACAACAGGTTGGTGTATCTGGGCATCCAGAGGTTGTCGGCAAGGTCATCGGTAACCTGCTCGTATATGGCGGCGACAGTGTTGGCGTGAAGCTCGAGCAATTCATCACCGAGCTTGAGACTGCTCAGGACGACAAGCGAAAGTGTCTTGCTCTTGTTGTGCTTGGAGAGTCTGCGTTGCGCCTAGGCGCTCAATCTACCGTCGATCCGAAACTATTCATCAAGTACTTTTCTACTAAGTCCGAGAACGTGCCACTTGCGGCTGCTGTCGCGCTTGGCCGAGCAGGTGCTGGAAGCGTCAGCAAGTATCTTCCCGTTATCCTGTCAACTATGGGACAACCCTCTTCTCCGCAGTATCTCTTCCTACACTCCATCAAGGAAATCCTTCAGCACGACGATACAGAGTCGGAGATCATTCCGTATGCATCAACACTTTGGCAGAATCTTGTCGTTGCTTCTCAACTCGAGGACAATAAAGCTATCGGTGCAGAATGTATTGGCAGACTTACCATCATCGATCCCAAGACTCATCTTCCTCAACTTCAGGTAAGGTCTACTTCCTATATGTGTCTTCAACAGCTAACCAGTAATCTAGGCGTTCTTGAACGACCGCAAAGGAAGCTTACGTGCTATGGTCATTTCTGCTCTACGATACACCTTCACCGACACCGACGAAGCTTATGACGAATACCTCAAACCGATTGTCGTACCTATGCTGGTACAGATGCTTAACGAGCCGGATCTTGAGAACCGTCGTCTAGCTCTTATGACATTCAACTCTGCCATGCACAACAAACCCGACATCATTTTACCTGCGCTAGACCAGCTGCTTCCACTGGCTATGAAGGAGACCGTCATCAAACCCGAGCTTATCCGTGAGGTTCAAATGGGTCCTTTCAAGCTCAAGGTCGACGACGGCCTAGAGATCCGCAAGAGCGCTTACGAGACTCTCTACGCTCTTCTTGAGAAGGCTTTTGCACGGTTATCACCCATCGAGGTCTCAGACTTCTTCGACCGCATTGTCGCTGGTATCACTGACGAGCACGACATCCGAATCCTATGCAACCTTATGCTCACGAAGCTCATGGTAATCGCACCAGACCAGGTACGCTCGCGCCTGGATTCGCTTGCAGAGAATTTCCGCATTGTACTTGCCGTCAAGCCCAAGGAGAACGCCGTTAAGCAGGAGATTGAGAAGATTCACGAGGGTGCTAAGGGTGTGCTCAAAGTGTCCATTCAAATCAACAAGCAGATGGGTACCGAGGCTGGCGTAGGCCAGGACGACTCACAATTACGTGTCTGGGCACAGTACTGGGATCAGATTCAGAAAGAGCATGAGAAGGGTCTCAAGGCTGTTGCAGAGGAGCTCAAGGAGCGTGATCGTTAGTGGTGAACGCCGCAAACGATCAAGACGCCTGTATCCTTCATCTACCTTGACCAACACCACATTGAAATTTCCCTTCCTCATGTCCTTAATAACAGGATGGATTTGCACAGAAATGTCCGATTATGCTCCTGTTCTCGATTTTCAGACAGGGAAGACACTCCTGTGGGCCTGATAAAACATGAAGGAATGTTCGAATGCATGACTCGAGAAGAGGGGAATGCATGGATTAGAAGGAAGTATTCCATAAGCGCACAGACGCAATGAATCCAAAAACATGGCATCATCGTAGCGATCCAGAGTAAGCTACATCAAGCAGTGTGACGTGATGACATACAAACAAGCCCGCTATTCATCAGTGGTACTATATGGACACTATGCATTACAGCTACACACCGTCAGATATTCTGTATCAAGTTGGCGTGAGACATAGCGTAAACGTCAAGGTGTCGCATAGCTAGGGTACAGCTCTAAGAAACAAGTAATCCCTCTGGACACTGACCTGGTTGCTGGAACAACCGTAATCGAATATCTTCTTACACTCAGCCCCCACAAACCACATCCCTATTATAGCTCGATATATCCCACTACACATTGACAGTAGTGCTCACCTCTCTCGATAGTTTCTTTCACTCGGAACACCATGTCTTCCAAACATTCCCATGGCTAGTAGCGAAAAATGCCCTCCAACAACTGGTCTCGCGATAAACGGATAGTCTGTATAGTTTCCATCCCCCGTCGTCATGTAATGATCGGTAAGCGCCTTGTCTGTAACTGTTTCATTGATCCACTTTGCAAGCGATTTCACAAACAAAGCTCTCGTCTGGGGTAGGCTCGTAGCTGCGGCCCACATCTCCCAATCACTCTTTGTCCACAGATGTCTATTATCGAGAGGCACGCCGTATTCTTGGGCGACAGTGGGGTAGAAGGCTGATTCCATGAGGAAGAGGGACTTGGGGATTGAGCGGAGGTTGAACAAGAGAGCCGGATAAATGTTATAGAGAATGCTGTATGAATTGGGGAGCTGATAGGCTAGGAGGGTATGGGTATTGGTGGTATCGATAGATGAGGCGGCCCAGAGCTCGTAGTAGTCGTATGCTAAGGTTACATATCTGGTCGCTAGTGTGATGTCTCCGAGAGCTGAGGCAATACCACCCATGCAGTTTATGGCCACGATACCTTTTATCGCGAGGTTAGTATTATTGGCGATGGGATCGTTAAAATCATCTTTGGTCTCGTCAATATGGGTCTATACGCGTTGTTACTTTAGAACATGACTTACCTGTAGTAGTCTGATGTTCAGGATATAGGCTCTTTTCAATCACGTAAACCGTCCATCGTTTGAGTATATCAAAGTGCGTTGCCAGATACTCAGTGTTGTTAGTAGCCATGAAGTACGAATAAGCCAGGATGATCATGTTGGCGCTCTCTTCAACAGGCATCGCTTCTTCGCCCCATTCGTCCGGTATGCTTGAGCTGAAATAGCCTATAGCATCTGGATAGAAGCGACCAATATCATGCATGGCATATTGTTCATGGTAAAGTCCAGACTCCTGAAACTCGAAGATGGGCTTGAGGAGCAAGCGAAGAAGCTCAGGATTTGCGTAAAGCCAAAAGGGCAATGCAGGATAGATCACATCAACTGTGTTCACCTTCCCGTCTGAGGAGATTTCTTTCTGGAAGATGGTTGCTCCCGTAGCGTTGTCTGCAGATTCTGTGAGAACGTTCGCAGCCAAGATCTGGCGAGTGGAAAGTGTGAGAATGGCATAGTACGACTCCTCTTCCGACATAGAAGATACTTCTGTACTGTCATCTTTCGCTCTATCCTTAGCGTAATAGGTAGCGACGTCATGGCGAAGTTGCATGGTCCAAACTTTGGCCTCTTTCGCAGAAGCGGTGTAGTCTTGGTAGTGTTTACTAATCATGTTGTTGATAGTGAAATAACAATTATTCGTCATCCACCATGGCTGAAGCTCGACATCCCCGATGGCGGTACGGTAGTGCACAGCAGGCTCTTGGGTCGTACCGACGGTGTATAACACCGATCCTGACTGGCTCGTCGTGAAGGCATGGGAATAAGCGAACACAGGCACCCTGTCGTCTGGCCGTCGAGGCTGATCCTGATCAAAGGAACGATCCAGTGCGCCGTCGCGAACGAACTGCTTCCGTGTAGTGGTTGCTAATCCATTGGCGAAACTGAATTCCGTGGCATAGCGAGGAGAAGAAATGTAGTGTAGCTTGCCCCAGTATGGTTCATTTCTAAGACCACGTTCAAACCATGAAACCTGATCCAGGATCTCTGCTTCCCTTCGAGCTAATCAGACACGTACCAAACATGTTCTTCTTTCAATGAACTCACCAATGGTATAATGTTTCGGGAGTTCCTGTGCCCTTGGTTGGGCATTCGTGATCATCGAAAGACTCGCCGGGACAGTCGATACTCCATCGCATCGTTGAATTGCCATCCGCTAGCCAACTGGTATCCACATCTGAATAAAGTTGTACATCATGTGAAGCTCCATCGGTGGTGATGTACGCAACTTCCAGATAGCTGAGCGGAACACTACTCTTACAGAGATCTTGCGGCAGGATAGGAGAAAAGAATCGCGCCTCGACTCTCACGGGTCCAGCGTCAAAAGTGAAATTACTGTAGCTAAAGTCACGTGTGGGAAGTCAGTTTATATCTCACGTGCAGTTCATACAGGAATGTTACGTACTGCGAGTCGTAAGATACGGTCAGCGGTATTGCTTTATGGAGATCGTTGACGGAAGGCGAGTCCCCCATGTATTCGTAAGACGTTCCATCCACACGTACAATACCAGTCCATCCTATAGGTCTTCCGTTCCAAAAAGTAACGTTTCGATTGTTAAGTGTGCTGCCACCATAAGTCGTGCTCCAGGCGCTGGTGTAAGGCGACCGAACTGCCAGAGGTACTGAAGGTGGTCGTAGAGGCGAGTATATTGGACTATATATAGTGAGCAATGCTTGAGTTGTAGTGACGATAACACGAACTGTGGCTGTGGCGCAATTGCATGGCTTATGCCAAGCAGGAAGAGGATGTACAGGAACATGTTCTAGGAACTTGCTTAGGAGAGCACCATACTGCTACCTTGGGCGATCTATTATACTGAACCGATTCCGGTACAGAATTCTGTACTCTTGTTCAACTGTGTGCAATACCTATCAGGAGATGCTGAGCCAAGCAGTCGGAATGTTGCCGTGACACGGCTTCTTGCAGCAATTCGTATTGCAGACCATGACTATGGAGAACTGTGACAGGCTAAAAGCCTATCTAGGCAGGTCTTTGAGTATATCGGGTTGTTCAAATGTGCTGGCGCTCACCACGAACATTCTGTTTGTCCTTTTTGATCAGGTGTGTCAGTGCACCAAGGCCATGCTTCATCTGCAACACTCTCAACCTGTCAAGAACCACTACCCGTCTACCTCAGATCTCTCTCGCCTACGTAGTGAATGTAATAGTATATCACTACGATGTCCAGAAAAGAGCAGTCGAGAGCTGTTCACATCACTCTATCGAGAGCGCATCGAATGCACCATGTCTCGCATCATATCTCTAGATAATAATCGTTTGATTGCGTGAGTAGGGCGATTAAATATTGCTGGCGTAACCTCTTGTCGTCAGGCAGGCAGACACTTGTATTCGCATGGGTCATCGCGTTGTGAGAGGGGCAATATTGATTGGTAACGAACCACGAAACTTCGAGGAAGAGGAGTCATTGACACGATGCATTGGGAATCGTACTAGGTTCGAAGCGACTGTACTGTTGGGGGAAGAGGGACGAGAACTGCTGACTCTAGCGCGAGGGGTCCGGATCCGAAGCTTGGAGCGCGTCATCCGCTCCAGCCTCCTCCGAGCCCCGTCATCTCCGGCTCTGAAGAAGTCCGCCACTGCGTCCAGGTCGTCCGTCATAGTATGATTCTGACTGCAGCCCGTAATCTTCTAGGTCTGTTTAGGCAAAATACGATCCATTCCCCGAAGTAAGCACCACGTGTGACTGCCTACGGATCCACCAATCAAGCTTGCCTGACAGTACAGAGGCGTGAGACATGAAAGGGATGACTAAGTTCTTTGCGGCCTGACAGACGCACGAATCGACACTTGTAGCATAGTCACCAGGTAGTATTGGACTAAGAAAAATCGGTATTTAAGAGGCTGATGATACCCAAGCATAAACCCACAGAACTTTGATATGGCTTCTAACACTGAACACCAGCCAAAACAGGTCGCTATCTTACTTGAAGGCCAAAACAAAGTCGATGTGTACGAAGCCACAGGTGGCGCCGTTACTTCTCAATTTGCAGCTCACAACTTGTCTCTCCTCCCACCCATACCCCCAACCTCGGTTATCCATGACAACGCATGTGGTGCCGGAACAGTCTCTCGCATAATTCTTTCCTCAAATGCGCTATCAGATCTAAAGATATACGCCACGGATATCGATCAAGTCTTCCTCGACAAGCTTCGATCAGATGCAGATAGAAACTCCTGGCCGATCTATGTGTCCAACCAGAAGTCTGAGAGTCTATCGTTTCCCGACAACCACTTTACGCACTCTATCAATAACATCGGTATTTTCTTTACTACTGGTGCTGGTCTCGACGGTGCCAAAGAAATCTACCGTACACTTCAACCTGGCGGGACCGCTGTAGTAAATTGCTGGGAGGATGTCACTTGGTTACCACCCTTTGCGCTCGTACATCAAGCACTCCGTCCAGGGAACCCCTACCCAGCACCTCCCATCATCTGGAAAGACGGGCAGCAAATCCAGAGAGTGATGTTGGAAGCAGGCTTCTTGAAGGAGAATATGAGAGTCGAAAGGAGCGAGGCGTGGGCGAAGACTACCGACTTGAAGGACTGGGCAGAAAAGTCTTGGGCGTATTTGGGTAACATAGGGGGCTGGAAGGAGACGGATGGTGAGAGATGGGACGAAGCTGTCGATCTACTTGTGAAGCATATCTTGGAGCAGGAGGGCACCAAGAAGGTTGGAGAGGAAGTATGGATGAGGGCTAGTCAATGGGTGGTTATCGCTCAGAAGTAAGCTTCGCTAGGGTAGTAGCATGGTATGTTCATCTGCATCGTGATATCATGCTATGGGATATTGTCGTCTGTGGTGTTGGGGAAAGGTTGGGAACTACAGTATCCAAGCATGTACTGCAGAGCCGTCATCAGATTCCATCAAACTCGATAACCTGCGTTCTCTAGCATGATAGCCATTGGCACACACCACACCCTTAACTGTACGTTTCCACAATTGGCTCCTAGACACAACTTATAACAAAATTCCTAGCGCTGGAAATCAAGTCCAATTGTTGAAGTTGATTGTTGGGCGAGTTGGGCGGACCAGAAGGCGGTGGTGACGGCGTTGTAGGATCAGGTTTCTTCCATGGATATTAGTTCATGTTTGATTTGTATTTTCAAATGCTGAGAACCTACCGGGCCGCGGATTGCAGGCTGTGCTTTACCAGTTGAGCTGGCTGAGTTTGGACGTGGCGGCGATGGAGGAGGAGTGGGAGGAGGAAGGGGATCTGGGTTTCTTGATAGATGTAAGAGGGACTGGTCCATGAGACACATGTTCTTTATGTAATTGGTGGTTGTTGATTTAGTCGGACAGACAACGCTGTTTCTTAGGCTTTGATAGATGCTGTAGCTGTATCGTATCAAAAGATGTTATGGCTTTTATGCAAGAGGTCCTAGAGCGCATCGAGGACATTGTATATATACTTCTCTACTTGATTGAATGTATTGTGTTCGTGCATCATTGAAGTATGACAGCGTTTCGACTATCCGAGTGGTAATCCTATGGCAAGTGCAAAACGATGTCGCGATGGAGATTCTTGAATGGAGATCTCCAAGTCGCAGACGTAAGTAATCGACCAAACAGTCGACTCTCGCTCTTGGGTGTAGGCGTACATGCCAGCATAGCGACAAATGACGTTGGTTGTCAACGGGTGCGCCCTCTTCCAGGGCTGCCTATGTTTTTTTTTGGGATCTTTCAGCTGTTTAGTTTGTACATTTCATGAAACTGTGTGCCATGCAATGCGGTGATGATATATTACCACGAGATAAGGAAGCACAATCAAGCCTCATGTTCGATATTCATAAGCTCACCGCGATGAACAGTAAACATTAAGTATGCTACATAGATATGTACACGTGCAGTCGGACCTCGTGATAAACAAAGTAAGATCAGTCTCCCAGAGACTAAAGCCTGTCTAACGGAAAGTGGTATATCAAGCACCACCCAAAGCGACCACAAGAAGTGGTGCTTGTCTATCATTCAACACCGATACAAAAGATAATTATAAGGTGTAGCGAATGTATAGAGTAAGGGGTATAACGCAGAAGAGATGGTAAAGAAACAGCGGACTGGCCGGGTATCAGAAAGAATGAAGAGGGTGAATATTCATGCAAAAGGCCCAAAAAACCAGATCGCTAAAGGACGTGACAAAAGAAAAGCAGAATATAAGCAAAGAAGAAGCAATAAAGGCAACATTAGAAGTAAGCAGTTCAAGCCATCATCATGAGTCTTGTACCACGCTTCTGGAGATTTCGCGGTCTGTAATTGCCCGGGCCTAGGTTACTCCTCGGAGGAGCTGCGGCACTTTGCGCATGTCGATCACAGTATCGCCGGCCAGCGACCTCGAAGTAACCGTCGCGGAGGACGATGCGGCAGGTCGTGCATGTGAAACATCTTGGATGAAACTTTTGGCGCAAGTCCGTTTCGAGATATTGGCCTTCGATGCCGCGGTTGCAGGCATTGCACAGAGATCCGTTGAGCTTGTGGTAGTGTTGTTCACAGTATGGCGAGTTCTCGAAGACATAAAACTCCGCTGTCGGAAAGGGATCGGCGCACGTTCTGCAGACAAAGCAATGCTTGTGGTAGCGTCCAGTAAGGCGACCAGAAGAATCCTTCACGGACTTTCCAACGATCGGTTCGGAGCACCCGCGACAGTTGCCTTTGCTAGAAGCTTTGGGTCGGCGCACCTCTTGCTGCTGAGGTTCGGGATCGGCCATACGCCTCGGTGGGCTTACATTGACTTCTGCTGGGTCCTGCGGAGATACCGGGTCGAATGTGTCGCGTGGCGTCGGCGCACCCATCTGTATGGCGGGATCCATAGGCGACTCTGGATACCTTGCATATCCTCCGGGCGGAAATGTGTCCTGGCGATATCCCGGTGAGAGCGCACGTGGGTATGGCTCCGCACCATCGGGCCTCATGTAGCTTCGAGGTGCTCGAACAGGCCGTGCTTCAGCATAGGACTCTGGGCTTGCGCTTCTTTCAACACCCTCTTCAACAATGTTGTCGGGACGACTAATCTTGGAAGTTTGGCGTGAGTGCGCAGCTTCGGACTCCGGTGGGCTTGACCTCGAGCTTGCTACGCTTCGGTAGCCAGAGCTGGCGTACGAATCATCCGAGAAGCCAGAGTCCGAAGGCGTGTGGAGCGCGTTCAAGGACGCATCACCAAGCCCAGAAGCTACCGGTGGCGGTGGACGTAAAGCGTGAGACGGCGCGAGGCCTCGAGGCATATCACTCTCTGAACCGCTTCGGCTTGAACCTCGAGAAGGAAACATATTGTTCGAGAGAGACATAAACTCTGGAGGTTGCAGATCAGTCATATCAGATGGTGGTAGATCTTTCTCTGACGGCCTCCTAGGCCTTGGTGGAGGTTCTCTCCTTTCTCTACTATTCTGTCGTGACGGATTTGCTCTTGCCAAGTTCTCCTGAGATGCCTGAGAAGGCTTCGTAGATTCTCTCTGCAACCGGTCCAGGAAAGCGTCAATACCTTCGGCCTGTTCGGATGTGGTTGGTAGCGGCGGCAAAGCATTGGTACCGCCCATGCCCGGCTTCGGGCGGGATGGGAGGCCTATGCTGCGGTTAGAGTATGCCGAACTTCGTGACGCATTCGAAGTGACAGATCCGCGCTGTTTCGGCATGCTCTTGTTGCTCCCGATACTATCCTGTGTACCCGTCCTCCTATGGCCAAGTGCTTGCCCATCCTCCGCAAATGGTCTTGTTGCGCTCGCTGTGCTTGGCCTTCGATCTGCCGTACCGTCAAATGGCCCTGGCGCAATGCTGTTCATACGCTTGGTCACATTTTCTCCGCCATCGAACCGTGGGCTTAGTGGTGCAAAAAGAGGGCTCGGCTGAGCATAGTTTTGTTGGTACGGCTCTAGTCGTTCTCGCGGTTGAGGTTTGGCATTTTTGGAAGCACTGTTCTTGGACGGAAATCGCGGGAAGGCAGAGTCCAAGTTGGAAGTGTAATCGGGCGATGGGGGTGCCATGGATCGCGGAACAGGGCTTGTCACACTGCGGTTCATCTTGTACGGAGACTTTGGCGGTACTAGACCTGGAGAGCGGCTTCTGGGATCACTTTGGTTAGTCATCACTGATGGTTCTAGCGGTCGAAATGGCCTGTCTAGACAAATCAGCACGAAGTCTACCAGCAACAGTGGTTTTCTGCTCTGCTTGCTTACTGGCTGCGTTTGAATCAATCCGTGGAGGAGGAGGCATGCGACCCGATTGCGGTACACGGTCCGATCTGTTGCTAAAAGTTGGTCCACCAAAAGTTGCTGCGCGATTGAGTTTCGGCGAGACTATAGAGGGTGGAGATTCTGGAGAGACAGTTGAGGTGGGGGACATGGGCTCGGGAACCGTCGTTGCTAAGTTGATAAGCTTGTGTGTATAGTAGTGTTCCGTATTGTACTCACCCGATGGGGGTGCTGCTGCGCAAACATGGTCGGCTAAATGAAGAATATCAATGTCCACAGCGCAAGATGAACACTTGATGGTCGGAAGAGTGCTCATTCGCTCCATGTTGAGCGTGTTTGTAGAGCTGGTTCGAGGAAGAAGTCCAAGGCCGTTCGTGCCTGGACATGCAATGTAAGGCCGTTCACGTCCAGCGGTATTAATTCGTAAGGCGATATGAAGGTTGGTGACATGAAGTGGGAGCAAGTCATGCGGCAGTCTTCGAGGACGGATGATAGATGGGCGCGCCGAGAAACAAAGCTGAACAGGGTTGTTCGATCCTCAGAAACGGTGTGGGTGGGCCTTGCTGAATCAGGGGAAGCATGCGGGCATGGTTCCGAATTGGCTAGCATTCAGGGACGGCAGCGGGATAAAAGCTAGCGTCACTGCATCCTGCGGTTTAAGAGGCTGTTTAGCCCCACAATCGACACGCGCAATGTTGGGTATTTGATGCTAATGAATTATGATCAAGAGAGCGGTTATGACCGTGTCTGGGCGTTGGCCACACACAGCTCGCATCGCACAACAAGGCTGATCGGCAATTAGACACGAAGGCCCAATAGCGAGAGGCAAAGCGCACAAATCGCTTTCTTTGTGTGTACCCTTCACGTAACTCGCGCGTCCCTGAAAATTGGCGCGAGACGTCGTGCGAGTTGGTTTCCATGATTCGACAGGCGTGCGCACGGAGCGACGGCTTGTACCTGGGCAAATCGTGTGGTTCCCTCTGTTCCAGCGGCGGCGACTTGCGATGAAACCATAGTAAGCGACGGAGAGTCTCGGACGCAACATCATCGCCGATACACGATGTCACGCCTGCGGACCGAAGTCAACAGAGTTCACAAGCTCAAGGAGGTCGCAAATCGCGGCAGCAACGCTGCCAGAACAGTAAAGCCAAGTCCTGCAACAGCGAGCAGGTGGCTGGAGGCTCTGATCGCCTGCTGCCCATGCGTTATCAAGCCACCAGGGCCGGACATTACTCTTCGGCGTGATTGGCCATATGCGACGTCGTTCTCGCTGGTCGATCTACGTTGCATGTAGCAATTATCCATGGCTTAAGCGCCCCTTTCGCTACGTCAACAGTTTCTCGTTCATGATCTTTTCATGTCGGTGTGGACCACGAGACAAAATGCTTGATCTGTCGCAAGAGCCAGAAGTTTCAACCAGTTGAAGGCATACCATTGCGCCAACTGCTGCCCCTGGAGGATGTCACTCTCCCTGCCCGCTCTGCATGTGCTGACATGGTTCCCATGGCGAACTGCGAGGCTGATTGGCGATCAGCAAACTTCACATGCAGGTTGCCGCATTCGTCGTTCCTGCAAGCGATCCCAGGGTCTGGTTTTCAATGTGTCTGCCATTACGGTTAATACTATCGATTTGTTGTTGGTTTCGTGTAGATATTTCGCAAACAAGCAGCATCTGTCATCTGTCAACAGTGGCTGTCTTGCATGGCGGCTGCTAGACAAAAATGCGTTGCAGATGGTGTCGCGTGCCTTTCCTTCGTTCTGTAAACATTTTTGACGCAGAAAACGTATCGAGTGCTGCCGTCGCGCTTGACTGACGACACCACTGTGCCTTGAAACAATCCGTGGCTCAGGATCCTCCAAATACCATGCTTGTCATTTCGTGGGCAGACGTGTTTTCGCATCTGCGCGGAAAGTCATGAGACGTCCATTGCAGGCTGGAAGTCCCCGAGGTCCCCTCTACGGGAGTACGGAGCACGTGATGGCGGGGTACGTATCTGTTGAATACCTACGTAGTATCTGCCTATACAGGTACCTCATAGGAGGAAATAATAAAATTCCACAGCGGTACACTCGAGGATGCGATGACAGCTGTCCATGCAATGTGCCTTCGCTTGAGACTCATAGAGCGCTCTCGTCCGGATCGCTTACACAGTCACCATACCTACTGCGGTTGTTGTTGCTGCATGTTGGGATGGTGGAAGAAATAGTGGGGCATGGCGAGCATCGCGAACACTGCTGCTGCGTGCCCATTGGTGTTGGACATACCGAACAAGGTTACGGCGATGTACATTAGTACGAAAAGTGGGGGGTATGGAAGGTAAAGGCAAAGAAGCGGTGGGTGAACACGCTGTCCGGCAGCAGGCGGGAACGATCGCGTACGATTATTGCTAAGTCAGCCGGGACACGGGAGGCATTTATATCGCAACTTCTCTCCATGTCTCCTCACCCACCACAACACACCACCGATTGTAGATAACAGCCGACTGTCAAGCTTACAATCTCTCTCCCTTCTATCAACCACACCCAGATTTCCCCGGGCCATTGCCCAGCTGTCAAGACGTTTTCCAATCTCCTCAGCTCGTATGTGCCCCGCTATAACCCCATGGGGACGCTTTATACTGACATTTGGCAGGATCCACAACCCATTCGCCGGCCGACGCACTTCTCCCTCTGGGGCAGCGTCGGATTTAGACTTCCGCAACTAAGTTCACCAAGTCAGAAAGAACTTCAATTGTAAACATGGCACCACACGCAGAAGACGGCGTCGGTCACGCGAATGGGTTCGATGTGAAAACGGCTCCCAAGGATCTCTTTGTTGTCAGCTCTCCTAACGTAGAGTATACCGAGGAAACCATCAGGTCAAAGTACACTTACCGTACCACCGACGTTACCAAGAACGCCGACGGCAAGTATGTGGCTATTCCCAAGGAGACGCTCTACGACTTCAAGGTCGACCGCAAGATCCCCAAGACCGGCGTTATGCTGGTTGGCTGGGGCGGCAACAATGGCACTACGGTCACCGCTGGTATCATCGCGAACAAGCGAAACCTCGTTTGGGAGACCAAGGAGGGCAAGCGCGGCGCTAACTACTATGGCTCGGTCATCATGGGATCTACCACTAAGCTCGGCGTCGATAGCAAGACTGGTCAGGAGATCCACATTCCATTTCATGACCTCCTGCCTATGGTCCACCCCAACGACCTTGTCGTCGGTGGGTGGGACATTAGCGGGATGAACCTTGCTGAAGCGATGGACCGCGCCAAGGTTCTATCGCCGTCTCTGAAGTCCCTTGTGCGTAAGGAGATGGGCGCTATGAAGCCCCTTCCTAGCATCTACTACCCGGACTTCATTGCTGCCAACCAAGAAGAGCGTGCCGACAATGTTCTTGAGGGTACCAAGGCCTCCATGGCCCATGTTGAGCAGATCCGCAAGGACATCCGGTAAGTCGAAAGCTTCCACACTGCATTCTTGTCCTCGCTAACAATGATCAAGTGACTTCAAGGCTGCCAACAATCTCGACAAGGTTATTGTGCAATGGACTGCTAACACTGAGCGCTACGCCGACATCATCGAGGGCGTTAACGACACGGCGGACAACCTGATGAAGGCTATTGAGTCTGGTCACGAAGAGGTCTCTCCTTCCACTGTCTTTGCCGTTGCCTCGATTCTTGAGGGCGTTCCATTCATCAACGGCTCCCCTCAGAACACGTTCGTGCCTGGTGCTATTCAGCTTGCTGAGCAGCACAATGCCTTCATTGGGGGCGACGATTTCAAGTCTGGCCAAACCAAGATGAAGTCTGCTCTGGTTGACTTCATGATCAGCGCTGGTATCAAGCTCACCTCCATTGCCTCGTACAATCACCTGGGCAACAATGACGGCATGAATCTTAGCTCCCAGAAGCAGTTCCGCTCCAAGGAGATTTCCAAGTCCAACGTCGTCGACGACATGGTCGCTGCGAACAACGTCTTGTACAAGGACGGTGAGCACCCTGACCATTGTGTGGTCATCAAGTATATGCCCGCTGTTGGAGACGACAAGCGTGCCCTGGACGAGTACTACGCCGAGATCTTCCTTGACGGCCACCAGACCATCAGCTTGTTCAATGTCTGCGAGGACTCTCTCCTAGCCTCGCCATTGATCATCGATCTGGTTCTCGTCGCCGAGATGATGACTCGTGTGCAGTGGAAGTCCCACAGCGCCGAGGCTAGTGATGCAAAGTTCAACAACTTTCACAGCGTTCTCAGTGTCCTCAGCTACATGCTCAAGGCTCCACTCACCCCTCCTGGCACACCTGTTGTCAATGCTCTTGCGAAGCAGCGCGCAGCTCTCACTAATATCTTCCGTGCCTGCGTCGGTCTTGAACCGGAGAACGACATGACCCTGGAGCATAAGCTCTTCTAGATCGATGGACGGTGGCGAGCCTCCAATATATCGATTGGAACTGGACGGCGGCACATATCGCATGATGCTCTAGAGGCACATGTGGCTCACAACATGACTCGACCAACTCATTACTCTCTTTGAAGCAATAGAAAATCTGTTTTACCATAATTCTGCCTGATCTTTTGTGACCTGATAGTAATACCAGATCGTGTCAAATGGTGCTTGCATTCTGGCGCCACAATTCGACTTAGTAACACTACAACGAAGCGTACAGATATTTCAAATGTGCGCATATACAATAGTTTGGCTTCCAGGGTCGTGCGACTTCCTCATCGAGATTCAGGCGAATATTGCATTTCACGGAAGCGGCAGGAACGCTCCTGTCTCAAATCTCACCTCAACATCAGCCCCAATACTGCAAATGCCTTTACCTCCTCAACACCGACCTGCATGGTAGAAAATGCCTGCCTCACCCTCAATTCAGTCTTACTTTTCATCGTCGACGACAAAGAATAACGATGGCTTCGCCACAAAAGAGGCTCATGCCGCTCTTGCCTCATCGGAAGCGACTGCTACAAGTGCATGGGCTGTATGCACCTTACACAGTCGTGTTTTCTCACCGCTAATACAACAGAAAGCCCGCTTTTGACTACGAAGAAGCAGATCTAGGCACACTCGAGCCTGGTCCCTGCAACCTCGTTCTCATGGGCCGCGTCGTCTACTTCATTGACCAAGCCAGACCAAGCAAATCACACAAAGCAGCTCAAGGATGCATCAAGGTCCTTCTTGCAGACGATACCGGTGTTCTTACTGTGCGCATTTGGTATAACACCACGCAGTATAGACTCAAGCTAGGCCAGCTTCTCAGTGTGTGGACGGTACATATTTCGAATTCGTCTGAGTTTAATTCCTTGGCTCCGAATACTGCTCCAATGTTTACTACCATCTTCCCCGAGGGCGATAGGAACTGTCATGTTATGGTGCACGAGAATAGTGATGATGGAAGGAGGTACAGGAGACCGTATGGTATACGGGAGAATAAGGTGTTGACCGGACTGATGACGCTGAAGAGCTTCACGGATGGTGGGTATGATGTCGAAGAGCCGAAGTTGCTGGTATGTGTCAAGAGTATCGGAGCGCGGAAAAAGTGTGAGTGGTTTCTATCCCCCATACTACCTGATCATGTCTTTATCAGTGGCTTACTCAACAACCAGACATGAACCGCAACGGCACAACCTCCGAACTTATCTCCATCGGTATCTTTGACGACACGGCCGACGGTCAACTTACTTTGTACTCTTCCATGTGCGACTCTGCACCTCTCTTCATTGCCTCGAAAACAGTTTTGCTGATCTCAAACCCCGGATGGCGGATAGAGAAAATGGCCAAGCTCACGCTGAGCGGTAATTCACGCATCGATATCGACCCAGACATGGGTGATGCACGGAGATTGAGAGCGCTAGCACAAAAACTGACGAAGAAAGAACATGTCAATCCGCCATTTCCTATCGCTGATAGTTTGGTTGATGATTTCAAGACTGCAGCCATAAGAGCACTGTACACACTTGCGGATGTGGATGACGTCGCTCGCTCGCTCTCGAACAAAAGATCCAAGGAGACTATTGCTGGCTACCTCAGCGTTATTGTCACAGAGCTTAACATTGTCACGACGTTTAGGCGAAATATGCTCATGAGCAATGAATGCTGCGGAATCCCTATTTTCGCCAACAACATAGAGATTAAGTGCAAGCAGTGTGGTAGGATGGTAAAACTGAGGATCAATCCAAGAATAGTAAGTGGGCTCCATTCCTCTCGAAAATCATCTCGTTCTATCCCTGATGCTTTCCAGCTCGGTGCTCTCCTCGACGAAACCGGCCAGATTAGCTCTGGAAAACTCATCCTCTCGGACGCTGCATGGTCTCAACTCCTCGGCCGCACGTCGGAGCAACTCTTGCACACTCCTATCGACGTTCTCCGCTACCTGGAAGAGCGCGTACTTTTCCTCCGCATCACAATGGGATTTGCGTTGAATCTGGAAGACGAGATTGGAAGACTGGCTATATGGTGCATTAGAAGCTAAGAGAGGCAGCGAAGAGATATACGTGAAATGGGAGTGAGCTGAGTATAGGAATGTCGACGAAGGCTTGTGTTAATGCAAGAACTGACGGATGATCATCATCTGTCAAGCAGGAACCGTAGCTTCAAGGTTTCTCGGTTTACTTTAGCGATCACATGCAATCGCGATGACATTTCTGGCACTCTGCTTGAAGTGCATGACTCTTCAGCGGCGCAGCAAGATAGTGTGATGGTATTCCTGCTCGAATAATATTTACATGAAAGGCCAAAAAACAGAAGGGTATATCGTTTTCTCC
>Ga0265797_10005878_pt1 | contig 17701 bp, 18 predicted proteins | sample P2T30metagenome_FD_192433 | JGI IMG/M metagenome (GOLD analysis project Ga0265797, IMG submission 192433) | Plant litter microbial communities from East Loma Ridge, Irvine, California - P2 T30 | ecosystem: Environmental > Terrestrial > Plant litter > Unclassified | place: USA: California...
GGTGGCCTGTTCAACACCTTCGGCAACATCGCGTCGATCACCACCCCGATCGTCATCGGCTACATCATCAGCGCCACCGGTTCGTTCAAGTGGGCACTGGTGTATGTCGGTGCCAACGCGCTGGTGGCGGTGTTCAGCTACCTGTTCATCGTCGGCCGCATCCAGCGCGTCGTGCTGAAGGATGAAAACGGTCTGGCGATCAACGATCAGGCGTCGCCTACGCTGGCAACCTGACTCCGCTTATGGCCTTGCCTGGCACCGGCAGGCGAGGCCTCGAACATGTCAAGACAACAAGAAAAGGATTAGCCCCCATGGAACTCATTCAACATCTGGACTCCCCGCGTTACATCCGCCTGCACCCCGAAGACAACGTCGGCGTGGTGGTGAACGAGCAGGGCGTGGCAGCCGGTGGCCGCTTCGCCGATGGTCTGGAAGCGCTGGAAGGTATCCCGCAAAGCCACAAGGTATCGCTGGTGGCGATTCCCGAAGGTGGCAACGTGGTGCGCTATGGCGAGGTAATCGGCTACGCCCTCAAGCCGATCGCCGCTGGCACCTGGGTGACCGAGGCCGTGCTGCGCATGCCCGAGCCGCCTGTGCTGGACAACCTGCCCAAGGCGACGATCAAGGCCCCTGCGCCGGCGCCGCTAGAAGGCTACACCTTCGAAGGCTTCCGCAACCCGGACGGTACGGTCGGCACGCGCAACATCCTCGGCGTGACCACCACCGTGCAATGCGTGGTCGGCGTGCTCGACCATTGCGTCGACCGTGTGCGCAAGGAACTGCTGCCCAAATACCCCAACGTCGACGACGTGGTCGCGCTGTCGCACAGCTACGGCTGTGGCGTGGCGATCAACGCGCCGGACGCCGTGGTGCCGATCCGCACCCTGTACAACATCAGCCGCAACCCCAACCTCGGCGGCCAGGCGCTGGTGATCAGCCTGGGCTGCGAAAAGCTGCAGGCCAACCAGTTGATGGATGGCGACCAGCTCACCAACGGCATGAACGAGGAGGACTGGCTGTTCCGCCTGCAGGACTCCAGCACCGGCTTCACGGGGATGGTCGAAGAAATCATGGCGATGATCGAGACGCGCCTCAAGGTGCTCGATCAGCGTCGCCGTGAAACCGTCCCGGCCTCAGAGCTGGTTGTCGGCATGCAGTGCGGCGGCAGCGATGCGTTTTCCGGTATCACCGCCAACCCCGCGCTCGGTGTGGCATCGGACCTGCTGGTGCGGGCCGGCGCCACGGTGATGTTCTCGGAAAACACCGAGGTGCGTGACGGTATTCATCTGCTGACGCCACGTGCCGCGACCCCGGAAATCGCCGATGCGCTGATCCGCGAAATGGACTGGTACGACCGTTATCTGGAGCGCGGCATGGCCGATCGCAGCGCCAACACCACGCCAGGCAACAAGAAAGGCGGCCTGAATAACATCGTCGAAAAGGCCATGGGGTCCATCGCCAAGTCGGGCAACAGCCCGATTGTCGGCGTCGTCTCGCCCGGCGAGCGGATTCGCGGCAAGGGCCTGTACTTCTGCGCCACACCGGCCAGTGACTTCATCTGCGGCACGCTGCAACTGGCGGCGGGCATGAACCTGCACATCTTCACCACCGGTCGCGGCACGCCCTACGGCCTGTCCATGGTGCCGGTGATCAAGGTGGCGACCCGCACGCAACTGGCCGAGCGCTGGCCGGACCTGATCGACGTCGACGCCGGGCAGATCACCTCGGGCCGCATGACCCTGGATGAAATGGGCTGGCACATCTTCCAGCTGTACCTGGATGTCGCCAGCGGCAAGAAGCAGACCTGGGCAGAGAAACATCGCCTGCACAATGATCTGGTGCTGTTCAATCCGGCTCCTGTAACCTGATTACAGGCAGGCCTAAGACCCGTTACACCGCTGCTGCGGTGTAACGGGTTTCTGCTTATAGGCCGCGGTGGCATGCCGCTCGGCATAGGCGCGATGGGTCAGAAGCCCTGATGCGTTCTCTACCTTGAGCAACACCCGGTGCGCCACAAGCGCGCCGGTCCTTCCTTATTACCGCCTCTTGCCGGTACGCGCTTTGAAAGCGCCTTGCCGTTCTGCAAGTCATCTGTACCGATCCCGGCCCGAGAGGGCATTGGTCGCCTTGAGCTATCCCGGTCACCCATAGGGCTAGAGTTGATTTACCTCGGAGCGAACATGCGCCCGAGCGTAATCAACGACTGGAGGATAGCGATGAATACCATCACCCAGAATGCGGCGGATCACGTCAGTATCGAACAGACGCTGAACCGTTGGAGCCAGGCCGTCAGCGACAAGGATCTGCCCCGTATCAGCGAGCACTACAGCAGTGATGTGTTGGCGTTCGATGCGGTAGGGCAATTGCAGTTCAAGGGCCGCGACGCCTACATGGCTCATTGGCAGGCGTGTATGGCCACGTGCCCGGGCCCGACCTTGTTCGATATGCAGCAACTGCATGTCGAGTTGGGGCAGGATCTTGGTTTCGGCCATTTTCTTTGCCACTGCGGCGGGACAAACGAGCAGGGCGAAATGCAGTCATCGTGGCTGCGTGTCAGCCAGGGCTATCGCAAGCAGAATGGCCAATGGCTGATCGCCCATGAGCATTTCTCCATCCCCTTCGACATGCTCACGGGGCAGACGGCGTTCAATTTGCAGCCCTAAAGGCGGTCAGGCGCCTGGTTTGCTGTCCAGCGCTTTGCAGCTGGCCGCGTAGTTCTGCCGGCAAGCACTCTGGAACAGGCGGCGCGCCTGGTTCGGGTCGCGCTCAACGCCCTGAATGCCGCGCATATAAAGGTTGCCAAGAATATGCTGGGCCATGGGGTTGCCGCTGCTGGCGGACTGGTTCAAGTACTTGAGCATGGCCTGCGGATTACCGAACTCCGGGTTGTCGCGCCCGGTGTACAGGTAGGCCAGGCTGACAGCCGCCTCGGCATGGCCGCGATCTGCCGCCTGCTTCCACCAATATTCGGCCTGCTTGAGGTCCTTCTGTGGCTTGCCCACGAAGTAGAAGCTGCCAAGCTTGAACTGGCTGTCCAGATCGCCGCGCTGTGCCAGACTGCTCAGGCGCTGAAAATCGTCCTCGCTGGCCTGCTGTTCAGGAGTGGCGCCAGTGGCGGGCCCCTGAGTGGTGGGCGTTGTGGCAGCATCATCGCGGCTGGCGCAGCCGGCAATCAGAAGTGTGGTGAATGCCAATAGCGAGGCGGTGGCGAGATGGGAAAGTCGGGTCATGCGAGGGCTCCTGGGCAACGCGAGCTGCGTTCTATCTGGCCGGTTACGTCATGCGCCGGCCAGCGTTTCGATTGTTGTCGATGTTCGACCCGTTCGCCGCTTAACCGTTCGTTCGCTTCGTAGCGGAGTCATGACAGGCGATCCATGCCTTGCCTAATGAAATTAATGCTGTATTTTTTCACGGATGATAACGGCGCAGTCAGAGGCATCGGTCGCGGGCAAGCTGATCGACCGATGGCCCCGTGCAGGGGCGTATTGTGAGGCTTGCGACAGCACAGCCAGGATGGTGGCATGGACATGCAGGAAGAAATCGAAGGTTTGGCGATCCTGATTCGCGACCTTCGCAAGCACAAGAACCTGACCCTGGGTGAGCTGGCGGCGCGGATCGGGCGTTCGGTAGGCTTTCTGTCCCAGGTGGAGCGCGGTTTGTCACGCCCGACCGTGGCCGACCTGACCGCCATTAGCGAAACCCTTGGCGTGCCGACTACTTACTTCTACAGCCCCAGCAAGCCGCGGGCGCTGCCCTGGGTCACCCGTCCCGCTGAGCGCCGAACGCTTTATTACGCCGGAGGCATCACCGATATCCTGGTCTCGCCCAGCATGTCGGCCGGCTTCGCCATGCTGGAAAGCCATCTGGCACCCGGCGCCACCAGTGGCGAAGGCCACCTGGACGACAGCTCGGAGCAGGGCGGTTTCGTACTTGAAGGGCACTTGAGCATCTGGCTGGACGACCAGCCAGAGCCGGTCACCCTTGGCCCCAACGACAGTTTTCAGCTGCCGCGCCACAGCCATTTTCGTTATGCCAACCTTACCGACCAGCCCGCACGGGTACTCTGGGTGTTCCGCTGAGCGGGCACAGGATCTCCACATGACCACCGATAACCTGCTCGATGAAGTCCGTACCTTTCGCGCCGCACACCCTGACGTGCGTTATGTCGATCTGATATGCCTGGACATCCCAGGGCACTTCTACGGCAAACGCTACCCAATCGACATGCTCGAGAAAGTGGCGGCCGGCGGTCTGCTCAAGCTGCCGCAAAACTGCGTGCTGCTCGGCGCCCAGGGCGGCCTGCATCCGATTGGCGACTACTGCTTCAACGATGGTGACCCCGATGCGACCCGCCGTCTAATTCCCGGTACGCTCAAGCGTGTGCGCTGGGACAGCCAGCCGCTGGGGCAGATGCTGATCAGTTCCGACGGCACCGAGTCGCCAATCGAGTTCGAGCCGCGTGAGGTGCTTTCGCGGGTTTTGCAGCGTCTGGCCAGGAAGGGCATTCGCCCCGTCGTTGCCTTCGAGCTGGAGTTCTATCTGTTCGACCGCGTGCTCAAGGACGGGCTGCCGCAATACCCCCGTGACCCGCTGTGTGGCGACGAGGACGACCAGCCGAACCTGCACATCGATCGGTTATCGAAGTTTTCTGCTGTGCTGCACGAGATTGTCGAGGCTGCCAACGAGCAGGGCATCGACGCCAACGTGATCACCGCCGAAATCGGCCCAGGGCAGTTCGAAATCAACTTCAGCCATTGCGATGATGGTCTGCTGGCTGCCGACTGGGCGGCACTGTTCGGTCGGCTTACCCGTGGCGTCGCACTCAAGCATGGTCATCGCGCCAGCTTCATGAGCAAACCGTATCTGGATGCGCCCGGTAGCGGCATGCATGTGCACGTCAGCCTCTACGACGAGCAGGGCAATAATGTCCTGGCGCTCGACGAACAACGCCCATTGCGCCATGCGGTAGCCGGTTGTCTGGAATGGCTGCCGCATTGCATGCCGATCTTCGCTGCTCACCACAACGCTTATCGTCGTTACGGCTCTCGGGTGAATGCGGCGAGCCGTGCCAGTTGGGGATACGAAGACCGTGATGCCTGCGTGCGGATTCCTGATTCGGACGCTCGCAATCTGCGCATTGAACATCGCCTGGCGGGGGCCGATTCCAATCCCTATCTGGTGCTGGCGGCAATTCTGGCGGCTATGGAGCAGGGCCTGGAACAGCGGCTCGAACCCATCGCGCCGCTTAACGAGGACCGCCAGAGCGGCATCGACTTCCCCATGGACATACTCTCGGCAATCGCCGCGATGCGGCATCATCCGGCCGTGAACAGCGGGCTTGGCGAAGAGTTCGTAATGGTCTACTGCGAAAACAAGCGCCACGATCATCTGGCATTCATGGACAGCATCAGTGCCCGCGAGTATCGATGGTTCCTCTGAACCGTAAAAGAAAACCCGCCAGCGGCGGGTTTCTAGTCATTGCAGCTGTGCTTATCGGAACAGCGACCAGCTCACCGCGTAGTCGTCGAAGCCGAGGCCCCACAGGGCGACCGTCAGCGCGATTATCAATTCGAGTACCAACACGCCGATGGCCAAGGTGCCACCTGAAATGGTCAGCCCTTCATTGACTGGAATACGCAGGAATGCCGGCATGCCTACATAAAGCAGGCGGGCGCTGTAAGCCAGGGCGATGATGCCGACCATCAGCAACAACCAGGCTTTCGGATACAGCAGCGCAATACCTGCAATAAACAGTGGCGTAGCCACGTAGCCGGCGAAAATGATGCAGCGACGACGGCTCGGGCGGCTTGCAAATGAATCCGACATCCAGTGAATGACGTTACCCATGATCGCGACGCCGATCAGCATCAGGATGTAGAACACGATGCCTAACGCCGCCGCCGTCGGCATTGCCACCTTGTACGCTTCGCCACCGAGGTGCCAACCGATTTGGGTGGTACCGATAAACGCACTGACGACCGGGATAAGCGCCATCAGCAGAACATGATGAGCGTAGAGGCGAGTGATGCTCTCCTTTTCTCGGTCGATATTGCGCCACTCGCGGCCCGGATGGGCCAGCAGTCCCCAAATGTGATTGATCATGACTCTTCTCCTCTGGCTCCAGCTTTCCCGCTGGCATGAGTACCCGAGAGCTGATCAGCCATCAACGTGCGGCCATCATTACAATTCAGCCCTCACAGGATATGAGTGAAGCTCACCGCAATAGGTTTGACTAGAAATTTGCCGCTTGCCCCGTCCGGCTCTTTCACGGCAGGCATCCGGTTGAGCGAATGCGGCGGCTGACGGGCCGCTGGAGCCGTTGCGCCTGTCGCTGAGCGCCTCGTAACCGAGTATGTCGGAGCGGCAATGATGTCGTATTTATCATGTATCGGCAGGGTGCAGTGTTGCTGGTCTAGACGGCCCCAGGGCAGGGGAGGGCTATAACCACTATTTTTGTATGTGCTTTTTTGGCCCTGCCGCCGTAGGGGCAAAAATGCTATGTTCCGCACCCTCTTCGGCGGGGTGTAGACCATGAGCGACGACCAGGCACGCAATCAATCCACAGATCGAGCAGACATCGGCAAGCGCGGCGGCTGTCTGTGGCTGACGCTGCTCGGGCTGGCCTTTATCGTGCTGGTCTTCGGCATCATCATCTATTCGATCACCCGTGAGCAGACTGCTGATATCCAGGCCAACGAACTGGGCGCCATCCAGACGTGCTGGGACAAGGCTAACGACCCGTCTGCCACGCTGACCTCGCGCTCCTTCGCAACCGACAGCTGCAAGGAAATGGAAAAGCAGTTCCGTATCAAATACGGACGCGAGCCAAAATAATGAGCAAGATACAGACGGCCCCGTCCAAGCGCTTTCTTATAATCCTCTGCCTGCTGGCGTTGGCAGTCATGCTGGCAATCGGCGCCTGGGCCTGGGCACGTTTTGGTGTGGCCTATCTGCGGCCATTCAGCGATCAGGAGCAGGCGGTGTTCTTTCAGGGAGGCGGGCTCAAGCTTCCGGCCGAACTGGCCGGGCCGGGCAATATTCGCGTGGTGCATTTCTGGGACCCCCAGTGCCCTTGCCACAAGGAAACGGATGCCCACCTCAATTACCTGATCAGCCTTTACCGTTTCTCCGGGGTCGAGTTCTACAGCGTGCAGAAGCCGGGGAGCGAAGGTGAGATGCTGCCTTTTCTGCGCGGTAAGTTAACGCCGCTGGAGGCTCTGGAAGGGATGGAGTCAATCCCGGCCAGCCCGGCTATCGCCATTTGGGACCAGCAGGGCCGTCTGGCTTATGCCGGACCTTACAGTGAGGGCCTGGTGTGCAACTCCTCGAACAGTTTCGTGGAGCCGATTCTTGATGCGCTTTCCGACAATCGTAGCGTGTCTGCCGCCAACACTATGGCCGTTGGTTGCTACTGTGACTGGGAGCCTGTTGAAGGATCTTGATTTGCTGCAGTAGCGCTCATTGTCGAGCGTTTCGGCTCGTGCGACATATTGCCGCGCAATTTGTTCGATATGAGCCACTATTATAGGTCGCAACTCTCCTGTTTATTGGCAACCCGTCAGCTGGCCGAGGTATCACCTCGCGCTACAGGTACGGCCATCCGGGGGCTTTGCGAGCTTAGCGAGATGTCGTCAGTCGCAGGGTTGCGACTGGTGGTGTAGGGCTGGGGCAAGCCGGGGCAAGAGACACACCCCGACTATTTGTAGGCCCATCGTCGTTATGCGGTTGGTTTTTTTGGCTGCGTAACCGAAAATGACGCCCCCTCCGTTTAGTAGTTTCGATGCAGAAACGATTTCGGTGTGCGAATGCACCGTTTTCCTGGCATGCCCTGCGTATTGGGTATCAGGCTGAACAGAACGCTATGTGGGATATCACTTTGCTGAAGGTCGTGAAATGAGAGAAGAGAAGTACCACCGCTTGTTCCGCACGCTTCTGACGATTGTCGTGGCCGTCTCCCTGAGTGGCTGCGATTGGGTTCTTTTCGATTCGAAAGGACAGATCGGCATCGAGCAGCGCAACCTCATCATTACCGCCACCCTGCTGATGCTGATCGTGGTGGTTCCTGTCATCTTCATGACCATTCTGTTCGCCTGGCGCTATCGCTCCTCGAACAAGGACGCGACCTACGCGCCCGAGTGGGCTCACTCGCACAAGATCGAGGCCATCGTTTGGGGTGTTCCTTGCGTGATTGTTGTCGTGCTGGCAGTCATCACCTGGAAAACCACCCACGAGCTCGATCCGTACAAGCCGATCGAGTCCGAAGTCAAACCGCTGGTCGTCGAAGTGGTTTCGCTGGACTGGAAATGGCTGTTCATCTATCCGGAGCAGGGCATCGCGACCGTCAATGAGCTGTACATCCCGGACAACACGCCGGTCAGTTTCCAGATCACCTCGCAGTCGGTGATGAATACCTTCTTCATCCCGCAGCTGGGCGGCATGGTTTACGCCATGGGCGGCATGCGCACCCAACTGCACCTGATCGCCAACGAGCCAGGCGAGTTCTTCGGCCTGTCGGGTAACTACAGCGGTCACGGTTTCACGGGCATGAAGTTCGCTGTTCACGCGACCAGCAATGAAGAGTTCGAGCAGTGGGTGGCCAAGGCCAAACAGTCGCCGAACACGCTGGACTTCAATGGCAGCTATCAGATGCTGGCCAAGGCGAGTGAAAACAACCCTGTCGAGTACTTCAACGCTCAGCCCGGTCTGTTCCGGCAGATCCTTGGTCAGTACATCGACTACAAGAGCACACATGTGAGCGGAGCCGCGCACGATTCAGGTGCGGAGGAATAAACGATGTTCGGAAAGCTGACACTAGACGCAATACCCCTGCACGAGCCCATCCTCGTGGTCACGATGATTGCCGTGGCCTTGGGCGGGTTCGGTTTGGTTGCCGCACTGACCTACTTCAAGAAGTGGGGTTACTTGTGGACCGAGTGGCTGACTTCGGTCGACCACAAGAAAATCGGCGTGATGTACATTCTCGTCGCCCTGGTCATGCTGCTGCGTGGCTTCGCTGACGCCATCATGATGCGTACGCAACAGGCGCTCGCGCATGGCGGCTCCGAGGGCTACCTGCCACCGCACCACTACGATCAGATCTTTACCGCTCACGGTACGATCATGATCTTCTTCGTGGCGATGCCGATGGTTATCGGGCTGATGAACATCGTCACGCCGCTGCAGATCGGTGCGCGTGACGTTGCCTTCCCCTTCCTGAACTCGCTGAGCTTCTGGCTTTTCGCGATCTCCATGGTGCTGATGAACATGTCGCTGTTCATCGGTGAGTTCGCCATGACCGGCTGGGTTGCGTATCCGCCGTTGTCAGGGATCGAGTACAGTCCGGGGGTAGGGGTTGACTACTACATATGGGCGCTACAGATATCCGGTATCGGTACGCTGCTCACAGGTGTCAACTTCTTCGTAACCATCATCAAGATGCGTGCCCCTGGCATGGGCCTGATGAAGATGCCGATCTTCACCTGGACCATCCTGTGCACCAGCGTGATCATTTGCGGCGCGTTCCCGATCCTGACCGTCACTTTGGCGATGCTGACCCTGGACCGCTATCTGGATTTCCACTTCTTCACCAATGAAGCCGGTGGCAACCCGATGATGTACGTCAACCTCATCTGGGCCTGGGGCCATCCTGAGGTGTACATCCTGATCCTGCCGGCCTTCGGTGTGTTCTCCGAAGTGACAGCAGTGTTCGCACGCAAGCGTCTGTTCGGTTATGCCTCGATGGTCTGGGCTACCGTGGCCATTACCGTACTGTCGTTCGTGGTATGGCTGCACCACTTCTTCACCATGGGCTCTGGCGCCAGCGTCAACGCCTTCTTCGGTATTGCGACGATGATCATCGCCATCCCGACCGGTGTGAAGATCTTCACCTGGCTGTTCACCATGTACCGCGGTCGCCTGGAATTCACCACGCCGATCTTGTGGACCCTGGGCTTCATCATCACCTTCTCCATCGGTGGTATGACCGGCGTACTGCTGGCTGTCCCGGGCGCAGACTTCCTGCTGCACAACAGCCTGTTCCTGATTGCCCACTTCCACAACGTTATCATCGGTGGTGCGGTATTCGGCTACCTGGCAGGTATTACCTACTGGTTCCCGAAAGCCTTCGGTTTCAGGCTGCATGAGGGTTGGGGCAAGGCGTCGTTCTGGTGCTGGATCATCGGTTTCTACCTGGCGTTCATGCCGCTGTACATCCTCGGCTTCATGGGTATGACTCGCCGTCTGAATCAGGTGACCAACCCAGAGTGGGTGCCGATGACCTACGTGGCCGTTTGTGGTGCCGCGCTGATCGGTATCGGTATCCTGTGCACCCTGATCCAGTTCGTCGTATCGGTGATCAAGCGCAAGGAACTGGCCGACGTGACCGGCGACCCGTGGGACGCTCGTACGCTGGAATGGTCGACCTCGTCGCCACCGCCGTTCTACAACTTCGCGGTCACCCCGCGTGGTAATCGCATCGACGAATTCCACGAGATGAAGCGTGACGGTCTGCCACCTGCGCCGACCAAGTACGCGCCGATCCACATGCCGAAGAACACCGGCGTTGGCCTGATCATGTCCATGGGCGCTCTGGTCTTCGGTTTCGCCCTGATCTGGCACATCTGGTGGCTGGCGGGATTGAGCTTCGTGGGTATCTTCGCCGTCCTGATCTACAACAGCTACAACACGGACGTCGATTACTACGTGCAGCCCGATGAAATCGAACGCATCGAGAAGGCACACATTCAAGCAAAGGCTAAGCAGGCGTAAACCATGTCCAGTGAAGTTTTGAGCAACCACGCTGCTCATGCCGATGAGCATGAGCACGAGCATCACCACGACGCGGGTGAGATGAAGGTCTTCGGGTTCTGGATTTACCTGATGACCGACTGCATCCTGTTCGCGACCTTGTTTGCTGGTTACGCGGTGCTGAGCACCGCGTACGCTGGCGGTCCTACACCGAAGGATCTGATCGACCTGAAACTGGTTCTGGTCGAGACCTTTGCCCTGCTGTTCTCCAGCATTACCTACGGCATGGCCATGTTGGCCATGTACCGTGGTGACAAAGGCAAGGTACTGGGCTGGCTGGCGGCGACCTTCCTCTTTGGTGCGGTGTTCCTCTCGATCGAGCTGTATGAGTTTCATCACCTGATCCACGAAGGCGCCGCTCCGCAGGTCAGCGCCTACTGGTCCGCGTTCTTCACGCTGGTCGGGACCCACGGTCTGCACGTCAGTGCCGGCCTGGTGTGGATGGCGGTGATGATGCACCAGGTCGCCAGCCGCGGCCTGACGCCAGTCACTCAGACCCGTCTGAGCTGCCTGAGCCTGTTCTGGCACTTCCTGGACGTGGTCTGGATCTGCGTGTTCACCGTTGTCTATCTGATGGGGGCTCTGTAATGGCTCATGATCACCACACTGCCGCTGGCGCTAGCCACGGCAGCACCAAGGATTACGTTGTCGGTTTCGTACTGTCAGTAATCCTCACCGTGATCCCGTTCGCGATCGTGATGAACCCCGTCATGTCGAAAGCGGCCACGTTGTTCACCATCGTCGCGTTCGCGGTCGTGCAGATCTACGTGCACCTGGTGTACTTCCTGCACATGAACACCTCGTCCGAGCAGCGCTGGAACACGGTTGCCTTCGCGTTCACCGTCCTGATCTCCATCATCGTCGTAGCGCTATCGGTCTGGATCATCTGGAGCATGCACTACTACATGATGGTCAACTAAAGAGAGCAGCCTGATGTTCAAGCAATACCTGCTCCTGACCAAGCCGGGCATCGTCTTCGGAAACATGATTTCTGTGGCCGGTGGCTTCTTCCTGGCTTCAAAGGGGGATATCGACCTGATGCTGTTCCTGGCAACAGCATTCGGCGTCGCTCTGGTGATTGCTTCCGGTTGCGTGTTCAACAACTACATCGATATGGACATCGATGTAAAAATGGAGCGGACCAAGAACAGGGTGCTGGTAAAAGGCCTGGTTCCGCCGACTTATGCCATTGTTTACGCCTGCCTCCTCGGGATTGCAGGCGTTGCCTTGCTCTATAAAGCCACGAATCTGCTTGCAGTCGCCTTGGTCCTGATGGGCTTCGTCGTCTACGTCGGGCTGTACAGCCTGTACCTCAAGCGCAATTCGGTTTATGGAACGCTGGTTGGCAGTCTGTCGGGCGCCGCTCCGCCTGTTGTGGGCTATTGCGCTGTAAGCAACGAGTTCGACATGGGGGCAGCCATCCTGCTGCTGATTTTCAGTCTCTGGCAGATGCCCCACTCGTACGCTATTGCCATCTTTCGCTTCAATGACTACCAGGCCGCCAACATTCCGGTGTTGCCGGTGATCAAGGGCATTCCTGCTGCCAAGCGCAGCATCGTCCTGTACATCGCCGCGTTCCTGGTCGCAACGCTGATGCTGACCCTCAGTGGTTACGCCGGCTACAGCTACTTTGTCGTAGCTGCGGTCAGCGGTGCCTACTGGCTATGGATGGGTGTGTCGGGCTACAAGGCAGTCGATGACAAGGTCTGGGCACGCAAGTTGTTCGTGTTCTCCATCGTCACCATTACCGCCCTTAGCGTGATGATGTCGGTGGATTCTCAGTCCACGCCTAGCCAGCTGCTGATGACATCGGTCAACCACATCTGTGGTGCCGATAATGTCAGTGGGTTCTGCGCGGCGTTCGCCTCGCGCTGAGCCTCGGCAAGCGAAACGAGCGGGCCCGGTCATCCTCGATGACCGGGCCCGCTTTCGTTCAAGGCTGCTAAGGTGTCTGCCATGAGGCATTCAGCTATTTGGAGAAGTAACCGTGAGTGAGCAAGATGCCTTCGTAAAAGGCCTCAAGGAACGTCTGCCTGATGATCTCAGGGATTCCTTCAGTAACGAGCAGCTCAGCGCGCTGAAGGTGGCTTTTGGGGCACGCCAGTGGGGACGCCATCCGGTGGATCTGCGCGGTACGCTCAAGCTGTGGCGTTGGCGCTATTATTTTGTACTGCTGGCCGGGCGTAACCAGCGCGATCTCAGCAGGGCACAGCAAGAGCTGTCGCTGACAGCCAAGGCGCTGGGCGTCAGCGTCTTTCTGATGATTTCGCTGCTGGTGGGGCTGCTGTTTCTCTATCTCATCAAGTCAGCCCTGGGTATCAATCTGTTTTCCGGCTATTCGCTGGGCCTGTGGGACTGGTTCAAGAGCGGCTGAACAGCAGCGCTTTGAGCCCGCCCTCGCGATCGGCATCCGGGAACTCCGGCGGGTTGTCCAGACGCCGCTCGAAGCGCAGCTCCGGCGCTTCGGCAGCCATACCGGTGATCAGGAAGTCGCTGCCGGTGTTTGGGTCATTGACGCAGGCCAGCACGCGACCTGTCGGGCTGAGCAGTTCAGGGAGCTTGCGCAGAATCTTCTGGTAGTCGCGAGTGAGGGCGAAGCTGCCTTTCTGAAAGGAGGGTGGATCGATGATGATCAGGTCATACGGGCCGAGCCGTTTCACCTTGCCCCAGGATTTGAATAGCTCATGGCCAAGAAAGCTGACCCGGCTCAGGTCGTGCTCATTAAGACGATGGTTATCGCGCCCGCGGCTCAAAGCCGCTTTGGCCATGTCCAGATTGACCACCAGCTCGGCGCCGCCAGCAATAGCCGCTATCGAGAACCCGCAGGTGTAGGCAAACAGATTGAGTACCCGTTGACCGTCGGCGTTCTCGCGCACCCAGTGCCGGCCCATGCGCATGTCCAAGAACAAGCCGGTGTTCTGTTTGCGGCCCAGATCGAGAAGAAAGCGCAAACCACCTTCCGTGATAACCCACTCGTCCGGGAGCTTTCCCACCAGGCACTGCATCGGGCTGTCGGCCTGATACCGATACTGCACCAGAAGGCTGTGGGCCTGGCTGCGCTGCCATTCGCCCGATTGGCTCAGCTGCTGCAGCATGGCTTGCAACGCTTCCAGCTCGTCTATCGGCGGTTCTCTGAACAGACAAACCAGCACGACGCCCTGTAGCCAGTCGACGGTAATGTGTTCAAGCCCTTCCCAGCAGCGGCCTCGGCCGTGAAACAGCCGCCGGGTTTCTGCTGGTGCCTCATTCAAGGCACGGGTCAGGTGTTGCTGAAGAAAGGCGAGGTTGGCGGGAGTCATGGAGGGATCTTTCGTTTGCCGAGGCCCAGCAGTTTAAAACAAAGCAGCGACCGCTGATGGCTGCAGTGCTTTTGCAGCACGCATAAAAAGGCCCGTCGCGAGGACGGGCCAAAGGTGTCATACACTGGGGAAAAACGATGCGATGTAACGCTTACAGGATCGACAACGGGTAGTTGATGATCAGGCGGTTTTCTTGTGCGTCGACGCCCACGCCCGTGTCACGACGGACGTCGGAGTTACGCCAGCGGATGTTCAGGTTTTTAAACGTACCGTCTTGCACGGTGTAGGCCAGTTCGGTTTCACGAGCCCATTCTTCGCCATCTTTATTGGTGGCGCTTACACGGACGTTGTCGCCTTTGGTGTAGCGGTTCATCAGGCTCAGGCCTGGAACGCCGAGAGCGGCGAAGTTGTAGTCGTGACGAATTGCCCAGGAGCGCTCGTTCACGCCGTCAAACGCACTTGTGAAACCATCGTTGACCAGCAAACCGCCGCTCGTGCCATCGACTTTGATGAACTTGTTGTCACCGCTTAGCTTTTGGTAGTTAACGGTGAAGGTGTTCATGCCGGTCTTGGCGGAGAAGCTGCCCTGGTAGACCTTGTTGTCCAGGTCGCCAGCTTTCGAGGAACCGTCGTCTTTGGTATTGACGTAGCCAAGGTTGGCGCCCAGCACCCAGTCACCGACTGGTTGGCTGTGGGTCAATTGTAGGTAGTTCTGCCGATAGATGTCGTTCAGCTCACCGCGCCACAAGCCAACCATAGTGCGTTTTTCGTTGAACTTGAACTCACCGCCTGCGAAATCGAAAGCGTTGGTATTGACACCGGAGTAAGACATGCGCTCAAGGCTGGCATCGTTACGCTGGCTGTTACCGTTGAAGCGACCGCCATACAGGGACAGGCCTTCAATTTCGTTGGAGGTGATCTGGCCGCCCTTGAACGTCTGTGGTAGGGCACGGCCGTCATCGGCGCGCAGGACCGGCAGTACGGCGAACCACTCACCAACCTTCAATTCGGTTTTCGACACCTTGGCTTTCGCAGCTACAGCTGTGCGACCAAAATCATCTGCGGCATGTCGATCATTTCCGGCGCCGTGCGTAGGTAGCAAGCCGCTGCCGATTGTGCCCCGGCCACCATCCAGCTTGACAGCGTACATGCCCAATACGTCGATACCGAAGCCGACGGTGCCAGCGGTATAACCGGAGCGTGCATCAAGAATGAAGCTCTGAGCCCACTCGGCTGCCTGGCCTTGATCATCGCCTTGGACGCTTGGGCCGGTGTGGTTGAGGAAGTTGCGGTTGTAGTAATAGTTACGCAGATTAAGGTTGACCTTGGCATCGTCAACAAAGCCTTCGGCGTGGGCCGTGAAGGGCAGGGCGAGGGCCATGCTGCCGGCGCTGATGAGGCCCAGCGAGATGATTTTGCGTGGTGTCATTGTTGTTGTGCTCCCGTTTTTTGAACAGACCGTTCTCTGCTGAGTAGTTATCAACATGCCGTGAGGACGGTATTAATAGCCCTGTGCAGGGCGACAGACCAACGTGCGAACACGCGGGACTCTGCCTCAGGCCCTAGCCGTCGGCGAATAAGTGGCGCGCAGATATTGAGATGAGTGCGACCCGTTGGGCGAGGAAGCCCGGGTGAGATGACACGGTGCAAAGACGGTGATTGTCTTCATTGTGCGACCTTTTTTGTTTTTATAAGGCTTTGTTGTCATACAACATTGCGCCGATTATCTGCAGCTCTGAATCGGCTTGTCAACGCACTCCGATGAAAAGTTCCTTCACCATCGATATTTAGCGCTCTGTCGAGCGCTCGACGGGCGAGAGGCCGCGGCGTTGCAGGCCGTTTGGCCAAGGTAATAATTCATTTTTACGCATCGCTATCGGGTTGCGTATACGACCTTGGCCGCAGACCATCCACGAGCCAAGTCGTGTGATAACGTATGACGATTATTCAGAGCTGTGAGGTTGCCCATGCCACATTGTCTTATCGAAGTCTCGCGCGCCTTGGAAAATGTTCTCGATCCGAAGGAGTTGGTGGCCTTGGTGCACGAGGCTGCGATGGGCAGCGAGCTCTTCAAGCCAGGCGAAGTGAAAGTCCGGCTCAGCCTCTATGACCACTACAGCGTGGGGGGTAGTCAGAGCGATTTCATCCACGTGATTTTCTATCTGCTGGCGGGGCGCACGGACGAGCAGAAGAAGGCGCTGTCGATGGCGGTCGTGGGGGCATTGGTGGAGCGTCTGCCCGACGTGGAAAGTGTGTCGATGGACGTGCGCGATATACGCCGCGAAGCCTTCAGCAATCGGCGCCAATACCTGGACGCTCGCTGACGGGAAACTTCGGGGCGGCAGAGCCACCGCCCCGATGCAACTTAACCGCGGTAGTAGCGCTGTTCCACGAACGGCGTCTTGCTGACTTTCATCGCTACGCGCTTGCCGCGTACCACGGCCCACACGTCACTGCCGACCGCCATGTGACTGCTTTGCAAATAGCCCAGTGCCAGCGGCGCGCCCAGGCTCGGACCGAACCCGCCGCTGCATACCTGACCGATGCTCTCGCCGTCGGCATTCACCAACTCGGCGCCCTCTCGCACCGGTGTGCGTTCCTGCGGCAGCAGCCCGACACGCTTGCGGCTCACGCCCTCGCGTTGCTGCGCGAAGATCCGCTCGGCACCCGGAAAGCCGCCTGGACGTGCTCCATCAGCACGGCGAGCCTTGGAAATGGCCCACAGCAGGCTCGCTTCGATGGGCGTGGTTGCCTCGCTCATGTCATGCCCGTAGAGGCACAGGCCGGCCTCCAACCGCAGCGAGTCGCGGGCCCCCAGGCCAATCGCCTCGACTTCTGGCTCGGCCAACAGGCTGCGCGCCAGTGTTTCAGCCTGTGCGGCAGGTATCGATATTTCGAAGCCATCTTCGCCGGTATAGCCGGATCGGCTGACATAGCAGTCGACGCCGAGCAGGCGCACGGGCTTGAATTGCATGAAGGTCATTTTCGCCACTTCCGGTGCCAGGCGAGTAAGCACGTCGACGGCCTTGGGGCCCTGCAGCGCGAGCAGGGCGCGGTCGAAACGCGATTCGATCTGGCACTGGTTGGCGATGTGCTGCTGCAGGTGCATCAGATCCTGATGCTTGCAGGCCGCGTTAACGACCAGAAACAGGGTGTCATCGCCCAGGTTGGCGACCATCAGGTCGTCAAGGATGCCGCCGTTGTCGTCTGTGAACATGGCGTAACGCTGCTGGCCGACGGGCAGGTCGATGATGTCGACCGGCACCAGACTTTCCAGCGCCTTGGCAGCGCCTGCGCCACGTAGAAGGATCTGGCCCATGTGCGAGACATCGAACAGACCTGCGGCCTCACGGGTGTGCAGGTGTTCCTTCATCACGCCCAGCGGGTATTGCACCGGCATCTCGTAGCCGGCGAACGGCACCATGCGGGCGCCCAGCTCCAGGTGCAGCGCGTGGAGTGGAGTTTTAGCGAGAATCTCGGAAGTCATTACGCTCTCCTGTATAGGTTGCGAGCGGCCTGCCGCAGCGGGCAGGCAGTTACGAGTCGGGGCTACAAGGCTGCCGAGTCGACCGGCAGCCTTGTAGCGATCAGGCGTC